>Ga0070706_100000015_pt1 | contig 188425 bp, 156 predicted proteins | sample KBSK5501metaG_FD_65476 | JGI IMG/M metagenome (GOLD analysis project Ga0070706, IMG submission 65476) | Corn, switchgrass and miscanthus rhizosphere microbial communities from Kellogg Biological Station, Michigan, USA - KBS K5-50-1 metaG | ecosystem: Host-associated > Plants > Roots >...
TTGTCACACTCGCCGCCACCGCCGTAACTGCCGCAGGCACACTTGCGTTGCAGTTGAAACCCGTTCGCCGGCAACTGCGGCGCCGGCGCCTGCACTGCTTGTACTGGTGCTGCGTGCTCAGTCATAACTTTTTAGCTGCGTGCTCACTCATAACTTTTCAACCACCAAGAAGCACAAAAAATCACAAATGATGTCTCGACCTCATTCCGCCAGCCGGTAACTATCGACTTCCAAATACCACTGCTCGCCTCCGCTCATCCCCTGGCTCGAAACCTCAGCTTCATCGTCGGCTTCCGGATAAACCTCGCCGCGACGCAGCGTGCCCTCAACCACTACGCGCTGGTCCAAATACTCATCGGGCCAACTCTGCATGTCGGTCAGATAGATCACTTCGTCGCGATCAGTCATGAGTATGGCTCCGGCTTTAGCGTCGATTGCCTTTCCGCTAATCGCTACGCGTTTACCGACTGAACTTCCGAGATCGATTGAATCAGCCATGATCACCTCATCACTCGTTAAGGCGGTGTCGCCACTCCAACGCAAAACACCTGTCGATCAAAATCACCGAGGCTGCGTGAGTAATGGACAAGATTGCTTTCGTAAACCTCCATCGGCCCACCACACTTCGGATTGGCCCGCAAAGTCGTGTCGCAATGATTGGCGTGCCACCACCGGCCGGTCTCCTCGTCGTAAAGACCATAGTCGTAGTTCGTGAATCCGGGCTTTGCCTCGTAACGGTATCCACTCATATCGACCTTGCCGGTCTTCGGGTCAGGTTCATAATCCTGATCTCCCGAATAGAACCGTTTCGAAAAGATAATCGCTTTGCGGTCCGGGAAGTTCGCCTGCAAGAACGAATTCATCTTCTTCTGTGCTTCCCAAACCTGCGCAAACGTGTCGTAACAGTTGCTCAGATCAGGATTACCGAGCGTGAAGAGATTGAGCGCAGTGATGCCGATGCAACCACGCGCGAGCGTGCTCTTTTCAGCGGGCGTCATCGCAGTTGCGTGATCGCGCTCCCACTTCTCGATGTATTCCTCAAGCGAGTAAGCCTTGCTTTGGTCGCCACCGTGCGGATGGAACGAAGCGAGTTGCGGCAGCAGCAGATCGAGTTCGTCGAGCTCTTTTCCATCAAACTTGTGGTAGAGCCTGTCGTAGCCGATTCTCTCCGCCAGCTTGTTTCGTCCTTCTTTCGACTCGGCTTTCAGGATCTTCAGGATCGCCTGTTCGTCGTCATCACCGACTACACCGGTGATCATCTCGTCGATCAGCAAATACTTGAGATCGAACGGAGAGAGTTTGGCATCGCCGGCAGTAAAGCCGGCGTTGATGTCGTAACCGCTTTCTTTCTTGTCCCAGCGCCGCACGATGTCGCGCGCTTTGTTGTCACTGTCGCGGTGATCTTCGATCTTTCCGGTTTTGGCGAGCGTCGTGAGATAGGCTTTCAACTCGTCATCGGTGAAGATCGACTTATCAAACGCGCCTGCAAGCGCTGCGATGCCTACGCCGATTCCTCCGAGCACTGCTGCGCCCGCCGCCACACCACCGGCGATCGCAAGCCCTTCTTCGACCTTCAACGTTTGCATTGCTGCGCTCGGAGCTTGATTCACCGCGACGGGTTCATTTCGTAGTACGCTGCCGGCGACCACATCAGCTTCACGTTCGGACGAATCCGCAGGATCGCTGATCGCCTTTGCAGGTTGACCACTCACACTTTCCTGCTGCAACACATGCGACAGCTCGTGCGCGATCAAGGCATTGCCTGATTCTGTTGACGGCTGATACTTGCCCGGAGCAAACACGACGTCCTGGCCCACCGTGTAGGCATGAGCATTCACCGCATCTGCCGATTCTGCGGCGTGCGCGTCGGTGTGCACTCGAACTCCGCTGAAGTCGTGGCCAAAGCGCGGTTCCATAAGCGAGCGCGTCGACTCCTGGAGAGGTTGGCCCGTCGAGTTCAACACTTCGTCAACAATCGGCGGAATCGCTGAACTCCTGTCTGAGTCGACTGCTTGGCGTTGCAGCTCGTGATTCTTCTTCTGGCACTCGGCACACTCGCCACCACCCGCCGCAGTGTTTCCGCAGGCACACTTGCGCTGTAGCACTGGACCAGCCACCGGCTTAACCGGTGCGCCCACTCTCGGTTCAGGCTTGATGCTCGAACGTTTACTCATGATCCTTTTGTGCTTTTTTGTGGCGATAACCCTTCATGCACCGACTCCGCGATCTGCGTTCCCAATTGACGTGGACTCGCCTCGCCTCCGAATCGCATTGCGCCACCACGCGCATACGGCATCGCATCACCGAACATCAACTGCGGCGCGATACCGCTAAACCCGAAAAGCTTCGTCAGCTCCTGTTGCACTGCCGACTGGACCAGCGGCGCTTGCCCAGCGGTCACCGGTAGTCCTTCGAGCACCAGTCGTTCGATGTGCAGGTTGATCTTCATGCGGTCGCCACTCTCTCTTCGTGCCAACTGAAATCGTCGCTATTGAACGGCCGCTTCAGTTTCAAAAACTCATTCCGCGCCGCTTGCAAAACGAGCGACATCGTCACCGGCGATCCTGTCTGCGCCGCGAGAAAAGCTGCATTGATCGCAACGTTGTTGATGCTGCCGCCGTTGAGATTGAGATTCGCGAGACGGGTGTAGTCGAGTCCGATGGTCCTGGTTTGCGGCGGAAAGATTCGTTCCCAGATCGCCTTCCGCTCCGCATGGCCGTGCGGCGCAAACTCGACAATGAAACGGATGCGACGCATGAACGCCTGGTCCAACGCGCTCTTCATGTTGGTCGCCAGAATCGCCAGGCCGCGGTACGACTCGATCCGTTGCAGCAAATAGTTGATCTCGATGTTTGCATAGCGATCGTGGCTGTCTTTCACTTCGCTGCGCTTACCAAACAACGCATCTGCTTCGTCAAAAAAGAGAATCGCGCCGCCGTCTTCCGCCGCGTCGAACAACCGGCGCAGGTTCTTCTCCGTCTCGCCGATGTATTTGCTAACTACCGCCGAGAGGTCGATGCGAAAGAGATTCAGACGCAGGTGATTGGCGATGACCTCGGCCGCCATCGTCTTGCCCGTTCCGCTCTCGCCAGCGAAGAGCGCGTTGATACTCAATCCGCGAGTTCGCTTGGCCGCGAATCCCCATTCTTCGTAGACGGTGTGACGATGTCCGACCTGACCCGCGATCTGTCGCAGTAAGCTCAGCTCAGCTTCGGGCAAAACGATGTCGTCCCACGTCGCTTTCGGTTTGATGTTTTGGGCCAACACGTCAAGCCGCGGACGTGTCATCGCGAGGCATGCGTCCCAAACAAGTTCAGGATCGATTGGACCTCCGTCGGAACTGTTCTCGACGATTTCGTGAATGCTTGCGACGTTGAGATCAAACTGGCTCGCGAGTTGGATCGGCGCATCACCCGCATCGGCGCCCAACACTTCGCGCCACGCGAGTTGCTGTTCGGCGGGAGTCGGTCTGCCGATATCGAGCGTGAGCATGCCGCGTCCTAAGGTGTTCAGATCCGGAATCACGTCATGCGTGTCGAGAAAGAAGATGCCGTTGCTGCGCGCGAGCAGACGTTGTAGTGATTGTGAGTTTGTCTCTTTCAAAGCCGACTTATCGAGATCCTGCTGATCGACGTAAATGGCAAACGGCCAAAGCGCCATCTCTCTTTCGATCAGCCGCGCCATGGTTTCGAGCTCCGGCGCATGCGAGGGCATTAGCGCAGTGGGTAGACGCAACAGACGCAGACCCAACGCGGCAGTCGCGTGCGCCGCGATCAGTTGTTTGCTCTGCACGTCTGGTCCAGCAAGTTGAATGATCGGCAGATACCAATTCGATCGCTCGCGTCTGAACTGTCGCACGATCAATTCCACGGCTTCTCTTTGCGAAACGGGCAGAGTCGCGTGGAATGATGTGTGGTTCAAGGGAAAGAGCATCGGCGCGAGTCGATCGTCGAGATAGTTCAACCCTTTTATGTAGTTGACGATGCGTTCATCGGCGCGCAATGGGCTCACGGTGAGAGGTGTGTGACCAGGTTGATTGATTTCGATCAAACGCCAGCGACGCAATGGTCGTTCTGGTGAGAGCACGTCCCAGGCAGGTTCCTCAAACAGACCAAGCGCGAGTGCAAACGTTGGATATGCGCGATATGAATCGCCCTGCGCCCGCGCGCACAGAGATGCGATGTTGGTGTCGAGCTCCATTCCGGCACAGAGCAGCAGGAGGTCGCGCTCGAATGTTGAAAGATTGAAGAGACGACTCAACACCATCAGCGCTGGTGGCGGCGACTCCTTCGCGAGCGCGTCGATCTCGGCGGTTAACTGTTCGACCTTCAGGCTGGCCTCCGCGGTCTCGTTAGCAACACTCTCAGGTTGGGAAGAGGGGCTTGCCCCCGCTTTCGCCGCCGCAAAACTGATCAACCTGAGACGCTGCAAAGCAAGCGCCTTCGCAAGATACTCCTCGTTCCTTTGTTGCCACGCGGACGGATCGGCCATCAGGTCACCTCGAGTTTTTGAGCATCGTCAAACTGTGGCGTGTCGGAGAGTGGATCCAACGGAACACTATCAACACCGTCGACGCGAAGACGCACGAGATACTGGCCCACCTCAGCAGGCTCCATGTGAAAAGTGAATACCAACTGATTCGTGCTGACGGGCGCCGGATCCGGTGGCGCCGGAGGTGGCGGTGGAGGTTGCGGGAGAATCTGGCGCGCTGTGCCGAGCAGCAGCGCAACCTGCTGATCGAAACGCATGGTCACATCGTCAACTCGCGCGAGCCTGACGTGTGGTCTACAGGTCAACGTAATCGTGACGTCGCCTTGTGGATCGCGCGCGATGACGTTGCCCGGCGCGATGTTGACAATACTTGGTGCGAGCGAAAGCGGCAGCTCGTTTGAGCTCCACGGTTGACCGTTGCGAGTGACAACAACAGCGACTGTATAAAAGCCGGCTCTCCACAGCTCGCTTGCAGCCGCATCGTTGGGCAGAGTGACTTTGATTCCCTCTTCGGTCGTTTCAACCGCGGGCGGCAACAGCAGAATCGGCGCAACGCCATTCGGGCGCGGATTCACCAAAGTGAAGCGAACCGATTCAATGCCTTCGAGGTTCTGTCCAGTAATCAGCAACTCGTCACCCAGCGACGCGCTGCTCTGCGCGCGTGGCAAACGGATCGTTTTGATAATCGGCAAGCTGACGCCGGCACTGCTCGTGTTGCCCTGATCGTCGGGTCCTCGTTGCAACACAGGCATCGGCGCGCTGCTTGGACGCGTGCTGTCGATCAAGACGACCGTTGCTTCGTAAGCTGCGGACAGACGATAGTGAGTTTGAAATCCGGACCACAGTTTGAAGATGTCTTCGAGCGCGAGTGGTTGAAGTGAAAGACGAATTCGCTCGAACTGATCGCTCAAGCCCGAGTTTGGAAACGCAGTCTCGATCTCTCTGCGCCCGAGCAGCGGATGATCGTTGAGCACGGCCATGGCGCGGCCGAGAATCCGATGACTCACCGGTTGCTGATCGTCGATGGCATAAGCAGTCAACAAGTAATACAGATTGAGCGCCAGTGGCGGTTGACCGGTCTCGCCGGGTCGCAGTTGACGCGGCACATCGGCGTTGCGGTAAGCAGCGCTTGGCATTACCTGGTAGAGGTAGAGGTTGAGTTGTCGCTCGGGTGGATTTGCGCCCCGCGCTTCGTCCGGTGGCTGCATTGTTACGGAGGTTCCTTGCAGCAACGGATCGGCGTTTATGTCTTTCGCCGGATCGAACCCTCGTTCGATGAGGCTGCGAATCGTGGCGGTTACGGCAGCAATGGCGCGGCTGTTACTCATCGTTCGCCACCTCGCCGCTGTTTACGCAGATACTCTTCCAAAGGCATCACAGGTGATTCAGATTGGCGTGGCGCTGTGGTTTTGCGCGTGTCCGAAGGCAGGGCACGCACTTCCACACGCCCGATTGTGACGTTGATTGAAGGTTCAGCCTCGATTGGTTCAAATGATTGACGCCTGCGCCACGGTGACTGTTGTTGACGAGTGTCGCGCCAGGTTGTGGACGTTCTATTGACGCGTGCGTGACGTGCAAAGTTGATCGAGTCGAACTGTTGCTCGGGTTGAAGTTCCTTTGTGACTCGTTGTTCGACTTCTGAGTTCTCCTCGTGCCGTTCAAATTCGAGCGATGGTTCTGCCTGCTCTACACGATCGTTCTCCCTCGTCTTTGGCATGCTGATTTGCGTTTGAAACTGTTCGCTGGCGGGCGAGCGCGTTGGAGTCACAGGCGCCTCTGATATTTGGCCCCTCCTTGGAGTGCGGCGCCTTGGCGCCGCTTTGGTATGACTCTCAGCGCTGGACTTAGGCCAAAGCGGCGCTGAGGCAGCGGACTCCAAGAAAGGGCTTGAAGACTCATCGACGCCCAAAGACTCAGTTGGATCTTCAACAAGCTCCTCCAGAGCCTGGACGTTAACTGTCAGCGGCAACGCCTTAACTGGATCTACATCCACTTCACCGTTATCTGCGTCAGGAGTCGGATTCGAAGGTAGCGGAGCCGACTCAACCACTTCGTTTATTTCCAATCGCGGCGTCTCCTGCGCAACATCGCGTTCCTCACTCTCGCCTTCGACCTTCGCCGTAGCCTGACGGCGCGGTAGCTCTTTCTCAGACCGCTGTTGTTCACGCATCGCCTGACGCGGCGGGGCTTCGCTGACCATTGAAACTTCACTTTCAAGCACCGGTGGCCCACTGTCGAATGCTCTCGATTCAAACATTGACGGCAAACGCGGCTCGACACGGTTACCAGTGTTCAATGTGCGCTGCGTCAAGTTGTTCAGATAACCCTTCATTCACCCAACATCTCCAGGTATGCCTGTCTTCGCAGAGAGCTCATCGAGAGAATGTCGATCTCGCGCCAGCCGTAAGCCATCGCGAGCGTGTGGACCTGCCGCAAGAGACGGCCCGCCCACGCGGACATCTCGTTCCACGCAAACGAAACGATGTCGAAGATCGCTTCCCACTGGTGTGAACAGTCAGGACAGGTCAGCGCGAAACGAATGTCTGCCTGCGGATCGCGTCGTCCCATTTCACTGACAATCGCATCGATCGTCTCTGCCGGCAGACTTGCCGTCGATATCTCAACGCCACGATGACGTTTCTCAATCAAGCATCGATCGAAAAGAGCGTCGGCAACCACATCCGGCTCTCTTGCGCCGATAACCGCGAAAAGATCCGCGCTGTTCGGCAAACGGCACTTGAATTCGTAGTCGGCAAAGTTCATCGAGAAAGGCTCCGGCGACTCGTTCGAAAAGTCCGCCCGAACGTCTGACGAACTAAACGCCATCTCGAGCGTGGCGCTGCACTTCGGGCAGCTCGTCACTCCTGAAAAGTGTGGGCCAAACACCCTCTCGCGAAACGCGAGCAGGAGCGCGTCGCGTTTGCCGATATTCATCTGTTCGAGATCCGCGCGCGTCGCCTTCGGGCAACAGGCTGCGAGCAATGTGAGAGCGCGCTGCGCTGGGCCTTGAGACAGCCCCGCTTCCCACACTGCTAAAATTTCCCGCGCTGAAAGAGCGTTCATTAATTCTCCGATCGAATACCTCTATGCACCCTCTGTGTCCTCTGTGTCTCCGTGGTGAGAAAACAATAACAACCACAGAGACACAGAGGACACAGAGGGTGCACAGAGAAACCCTTATGTCGCGGGAATGGTGAAGGTCGGCTCGGCGGGCTCGGGCACCTCGACATCACGCTCCCAACCCTCGTTCTCCAACTTGATATGCTGGATGGCGACCGCATTGGCGTTCGCATCGAAATCAGGCAGCGCCTGAAACTCGGAGGCCCAGCAGCGGTAGACCTTGTAAGCGAGCGCGAGCTGTCCCGCCTCGTTGTAGACCTCGATGATGATGTCTTTGCGAAAGTCTTTCAGCGATACTTCACTGCCCAGGCCGGCGCCGAAGTTCCACACCTTATTGGCCCACTTTTCAAACTCGGTGTCGTGAGTGACACCGCGCTCGAGCGTGATCGCTTCGTATTCAGTGCGGCCCGGAGATTTGCGACTGCTGCTCGGATCACCACCCTCGCGATGCTTCACGACTTCAGTGGTGCGCTTCAGCGAACCCATCTTGCTGATTCCGGCGACGTATCGACCATCCCACTTGATGCGGAATTTGAAGTTCTTGTACGGGTCAAAGCGTTGAGCGTTTACAGTGAACTGTGCCATAAGAAGCTCCTTGAGATCTTGAGTAAAAAATAGGTCGAATAGATCCTGTTGGTCCTATAGGACCTATGTTTCAATCTGCCCGGCCATCTGTTGCAGCTTGATCACGACAAACTCAGCAGGCTTCAGCGGCGCAAAGCCAACGATGATGTTGACGATGCCGAGATTGATGTCGTTCTGCGTCGTCGTCTCCTTGTCGCACTTCACGAAGTACGCGTCTTTCGGAGTCTGGCCTTGAAATGCACCCTGGCGAAACAGGTTGTGCATGAAGGCGCCTGCGTTCAGTCGAATCTGCGCCCACAACGGTTCGTCGTTTGGCTCAAACACGACCCACTGCAATCCTCGATAGAGACTCTCTTCGATATAGAGAGCAGTGCGACGCACTGGTATGTATTTCCACTCCGACGCGAGACGATCGTCACCTTCAAGTGTGCGTGCTCCCCAAACCACGCGCCCCGCCGCGGGCATCGCGCGCAGACAGTTGATACCTAACGGATTCAACTCGCCGTTCTCGTTATCAGTCAGCGGCACGCTCAACTGCGGCACGCCGACGAGATTTGCGGCGAGTCCTGCCGGCGCCTTCCAAACACCGCGGTCAGCATCGGTGCGCGCCATCACACCCGCTACCGCACCACACGGAGCGAAGTCTTCAAACTGTCCTTCGCGAAGCGGATTGGGTTGGCGCAAACGCGGGAAGAACAACGCGGCATAACTGCTCTTGGTCGTGATGTAAGCATCCAGACCATTCTTCGCGTCATCCTTGTCATTCCACTCGGCAGGAGGATCGACGACCATCATCGCGCGTCGTTTCTGACAGTAGGCTGTAGCCGCAGAGATCAAAGCCGAGCTCGCATTGCCATTCGGGTCGTAAGGCGGAATGCAAAGCAGGTTGAAAAGATCTGCCTTACGCAGCGCAAACATTCCTTGCTTGGCATCTTCGAGACCTGGACCATTGAAATCGTTATCCCCCAGCGCATTGCCATCGGAAGCAAGACCAGCACCCTGCACGCGGCTGTTGGTAGTGTTGTCGCCCCACAGCGGCAGCGCCGGAGTCGGAGCGTCATGGGCCGCCGGACGTGCACCCGGAAGCGCGCCGGTCGTGCGGACGAGGTTCGATTCGTTTTGCAGTACACGATCGACCTGTCGCACGTGACCGGGATCTATCGAGACATTGCGAAACACTTCGACCACGCCGGTCGTGTCGTCACGCACTGACAGATTGAAAAGATTAGCAGCGCCGCCTGCGACGTCATGGTCCACGCGCGCTCGCAGTGAGTTGCCCCAGGTGCCTTCATACGCCGCGGCAAGATTGAGACCATTAGCGTCGATCGTCGCTTTTGTCACTGGCGCCGCGCCGCCGACTGCGTTCTGCGCCGCGGTGTTGACCGTAGCGGGAGTCGCACCTGGAGCTGCGGCAGCCGCTTCCGCAGCATCAGCCACAACATCAGCAGCAGCTTTACGGATCGGGTTGGCCTCACCGGTTTCGACCGCGCGAACTGCCTGAGCAACACTTTGTGGTGTTGCGCCGGGCGCGCCGGATGCCGTCGTTGCCGCCGCCGCTGCGTCTTGCGCAGAGTCGAGCGCGGCTGCGCGATCTGCATCGGAGCCGAAGAAGGGGTGAAAGAGCCGCACGATGATCGCCTGACTGCCGCCATTCAGATAAAAATCTCTGACGGCAAAACCGAGGCTGCTCTGAACCCAAAGCCCGCCGAATGTGCGTTCGAAGTCGGCGTAGCTATTAATCGTCACGGGCGTGTTTGTTGGACCACGCAAGGCGCGGCCGATAAATGCCGTGATTGAAGTGGCAACGCCGGTGATGGTCCGTACGCCACTCGGAATCTCTTCAACGTAAACGCCCGGATAAGTTAGTGCGACTGGCATGAGTAACCTCCGTTTGAACTATTGTGCTTTGTGTGCATCTTTGTGGCAGTTGTTCTTTATAATTCTTTGCGGCTCTTCTCGATCTCTTCCAACCGCTCGACGTTAATGCGGTAGTGAGTTTGCAGGTCTTTGCCTCGTCTTTCGAGCACCAGCGATTTGGCAACCAGTTGGTCCAGGGCTTCTTTGACGACGGCCGATCGCGTCTTGATCTTTTCTTCCGGCAACCACCATTCGGCGATTCCCGCGAGTGTATCCTGAGCATCGGGATGCTCGAGCAGGTAGTCGAGAATCGCTCGCGCGATATGCGATCGTCTCACCTCATACATTGATTCAACCCTGCGCTCAGCGGCGACATAGCAAGCGTTGGACCAACATCAAGAAGCTTGTATTTTCGAGGTCGTGAGGGTTGGAAGTAGGACTATTTTGTCCAGGTGCGTGCAGGTGAATGTCCTGCTTTGTATTTTTTTGTGCCTTTTTGCGGCTAAGGATTCTTGTGCCTTTTTGTGGTTTAAGAAATGGTTTTGAAGCGCGCTACATCGATCTGATGTTTCTGGATTAGTTGCCAGAATGCGCGGCGGTTTTTCTTGGCCACTTGTGCAGCGCGAGTGATGTTGCCTTTGCACGCCGAAAGCAGTCCCTGAATGTAATCACGTTCGAAGCGGGCTATCTCTTGCGCCTTCGCTTCCTGCAACGATTGCTGCCCACCGTTTCCTGCCGCACGCGAGATCACGAGATCGCGTTCTTCAAGCACCGATCCCTCACACAAAACTATCGCGCGTTCAATCACGTGTTCCAGTTCACGGACGTTGCCGGGCCAGTGATGCATCATCAACAACTGCATCGCCTGCTGCGAGAAGTCATTCACTTCCTTGTCCAACTCCGTGGAGTAGCGTTCGAGAAAGTGGTGGGCCAGCAATGGAATGTCTTCGCGTCGCTCGCGAAGCGGTGGCAGAATGAGTGAGATGATATTCAAACGATAGTAGAGATCCTGACGCACCTTTCCGGCCGCCACTGCTTCTTCTAAATTGAGATTACTCGCGGCGATGATACGCACGTCAGCGCGACGAATCTTTGTCGATCCAAGCGGACGATACTCTTTCTCCTGCAGGAAGCGCAGCAGCTTCACTTGAGCAAACACCGGCAGGCAGTCAATCTCATCCAAAAACAACGTGCCACCGTTAGCCTCTTCGATCAATCCGGCCTGAAGAGTCGCAGCGCTCGTGTAGGCGCCGCGTTCGTGTCCAAAGAGTTCGTTCTCCACGAGCTCGGCGGGAATGGCGCCGCAATTGACAGGCATGAATGGTCGACCGACGCGCGAGCTGCCGTAATGAATGGCGCGTGCGTAAAGCTCTTTGCCCGTACCCGTCTCACCGGCAATCAAGACATTCGCATCACACTTCGCAATCATCGGAATGCGACGCAGTTGGTCCAGGAAGAGCGGGCTTTGTCCGATCACTTTTCTGGATCCCGGATGAGGTCCGTTGATTGGTCCAAGCCTCGCATCATGTGCGACTGGTCTAATGCATTTCCATGCTCGCGGCAGGACATCAGGAGAACGCAAAGGCAGGGTAACGAAGTCCACTGCTCCGGCCGACAACAGCTCCATAAGCTGATCCGGTTGGCACGTTTCCAGCACCACGATGATCGGAATGTTTGAGGCAGCTTGTTTGACGGATTTCAGAAGCTTTGTCGTTTCACCAAGCGAGTCAGGAAGGACCGTGAAAATCAGGTCAGGGTTAACACGTTGCACGACGCGCTCGAGTTCGCGAGTGGAATTGTTCAGACTATTTTCAGGTACAGGAAGAGTCTCGACACTAAAGCGATCTTCAAGTATCGCTTTTAGTTCGCCCATCGAGTTGATAGACGAACTTTTTGTGCCCAGCAGCAGGGCACGTTCGAGGGGAGAGATCTGGTATCGAGACATAACCATTTGGGGGAGGTTAACAGTCTTGATTCAGTTGATATCGGCTAGCGAGGTTTGCGTAGTTCCGAACTCAACGCGGGCTCAACGGGATGGAACTGCCGAAATGCTGTAGACGCTTTTACTTACGTCTCAAAAGCTTTTCATTGACGACTCCTGTCATACCTGCGGTGCAAGTGTATGAGTAAATTTGATTTAGACCTTCTGAAACCAAGTCAAAACCTCTTTGCGGACGCCGAAGCGAGGAGTTGAGAAGTTGTTGGCCGTTGGGGGAATACAAAAGCTATCAAAAAGCGTGCAGCCGGAGGCTGGATTCAGCGAGGAGCAAGGACCAGCGAGGGCTCTTGAAAAAATCAGCGAGTATCGAGGCCGCAAAAGATACTGCCGGAGCGGCTCAGAAGTCAACAGATTAATTTGACGGTGATGAATTTGAGGCAAATATTAATTGGGTTTGTGATGAGTTTTGGATAGGTCCTATAGGTCTTATAGGACCTATAAGACCTATAATAAAGGCGCTATGATTTGTTAGAGCTTGTTTTCGGCGGCCGCTGGGATTAATATGCGGCGTACCCGCAAACCTCTCTCCATTTATTTTCATCTGTAAGTCCGTAGTCTCCCCAGGCATCAATGACATGCTTCGTGCCAAGTACAACCTGAACAGTCACCCGTCTTTGAAGGGAGCTACCAAAATGAGAGTATTTTGCCCCGAACACAAAAGAGGATTCTTCGCTCCTCGGCAGAGTCCCATCCGGTGTGAAAACCGCGGCCACCTCCTTGGCGAGATCGACTTCGAAGGCCAGGGCCAGACGCCGGTCGAGACCCTCTGGCAATACTGCTGCAACTGCGAACACTTCTGCCCGGTCGATTTCGATCAGTACGGCTTGCAACGCTGCGCGGTCTGCACGCGCAAAAGCTCGCTCCTTTTCCTCTGCGATCGCTGCCACGTCATCAGTTTTGAATCCAATACTCCGTTGGAGGTCAAGAACTTTACGCTCAACGCTGAAGGAGTGCCGCAGCCTTCCTGCCCGGGCTGCCTGCGGCCAGCATCCGCCGATCTGCACGAGCACACCTGTGACCAGCTCAACGTATCGTTCATCACTGCGCTCAACTCATGTCCGGTTTGCAACGAGCGTCTCGACATCGCGCCGGCGTTCCCATCACTCGTGGCGCAATACCTGAAGCGCACCAGATCGGCAAACAAGATCAATGTCACCTTCGACTATGAGACCGGCGCGTTTGTTCCAGTCGAGGACGGCGAGTTTGTGGTCGTCACCAACGTGGGCCAAAACGCGATCGTCTTACCGCGAGCAGCAAAGTTCTCCACGAAGCGCGACTTTTACGAGTTCTACCAGGACTATTATCACTGCCCTAGTCCTGACGCGGGAGAGGTGCGGATCGTTGAGCCGGCGATTGTGACTCGTTCCGGCAACGGCTGGACGCTTGAAGCTAGCGGCGTGCTTGAAGTGGTAGCGGAACAACCGAAGAAGAAGGTGGTAACGCCTTCGGTTCAACCGCCGATTTCTCGACCGGTTCCACGAGAAGAAGAGCCAAAGCCGGTAATCGCGGGGGAGAAGGAAGCGTCAGACTCGAGGGCTTGTCCGCAATGCGGCTCGATGATTGAGTCGCGATATTCCTTCTGCTGGAAGTGCGGCCACTCGCTGGACCAACAAAGCAAGCCGCAAACTACCAGTGGACGCAAGCCTGACATAATGATGTCATCCGCGCTCGACTTAGATGACGACGAACTAACTGTTCAGCACGGCACACCGCCAGTTAGTTCGAAGTTGTTTTCATGGACCACCGCCAGGACGCCGGAACATCGTGGGCCTGCAAGAGGCTCAGTGCTGAAATTGATGAGCATCGGAGCAGTCGCTTTCGTGCTCCTATCACTCGGACTCTACGGACTCTTGCGCTCAGACGCGCCGTCAGCAACCGCGACCGTCACTCGACCTGCAACTCAAACCGCGCCGCAGCCGGCACCGAGCGTCACGTTCACGACAGAAGTTTCGCGTTCAGCTCCCACGGAAACCACGACTCAGCAGGTTGCTGGTCCCGAGGACGAATTAAAGAAACTGCGCGAAAGACGACTGAGTGCGAGCGCGTCTGAACGGCCCAAGATCATTCAGGCTCTAACGAAGATCGAACGGAAGTATCCTCGCGATTACCGTTTTCCATACGAGCGCGCGAAGTTAGCGGTGAAAGGCTCGAAGACAAGCTCTCGCGCAGCTTTCAAGGCGCTGAACAGTGCCGCCGAAAAAGCAATCAGCGCCGGCAAAGCGGGCGAGATGTTGAATGGATTGGAGACTGATAAGAGTGGGGATTTCAGCAGCCTCTCACAGGGAAGCTACGAGTGGGGCCGCCTGGTGGCCGCACTGAAGCGGAAGGATCCGAGCCTGCTGAGTGAATAGCACAGAGAGGCACAAATAAGTAAAGCCACAAAGAGGCACAAACGAACATTTATTTTTGTGCTTCTTTGCGGTTTATTTTATGCTTCTTTGTGTCAACAGGATTGCATGATTTACAGGATTTACGTAAAAATCTTGTTATGAAATCATGGACCAGACTCGTTTTCTTACTCGCCATCGCTTTCGTCCCAGCATCGGCCCAGCAAGTTGTCCGTATCACTGAACCTTCAGCCATCAATCCCGCTGAGGTTTCGATCGCTATCAATCCGAAGAATCCCGACAACATCATTGCCGCGTCGTTTCAAACCGGACGTCCACCGCAGCCACGCGCAGGCAGTTATCACTACGTGACCTTTGACGGTGGCAAGACCTGGAAGACCGTGCCGACACCCGATCCAAAAAATCTAGTCCAGGGCGACGATGTTGTTGTATTCAGCAACGACGGCATTGCCTACCACGTTCACCTGTCGTTCGATGGTATTCGCCTGGCGCGGCCGGCTCGCGCTGAGAATGGAATGATCGTCAACATCTCGAAAGATGGTGGTAACACATGGAGCGACGGCACCCCGGCGATCAATCACATCAACACTGTCATTCCTTTTGAAGATAAACCGGGTTTGGTGGTCGACAACGCGCCGTCGTCGCGCGCGAAAGGTAACGTGTATCTCGCGTGGACCAGGTTTGACGTCTACGGCAGCTCGAATCCGGAGCACCATTCGCAGATCTATTTCACACGCTCAATCGATCAAGGCCAGACGTTCTCGATGCCTTTTCGCATCTCTGATACCGGCGGAGACTGTCTCGATAGCGATAATACAGTTGAAGGCGCTGTGCCCGCGGTTGGTCCAAATGGCGAGGTTTATATCGTGTGGGCCGGGCCGCTCGGACTGGTATTTGATAAGTCGATGGATGGTGGTTTGACGTTCGGTAAAGACAAGGTGATCGGCGACATTCCGGGCGGCTGGGATTTTTCGATCGAGGGTCTCGAACGCGCCAACGGGATGCCCAATACTGCGGTGGATCTGAGTAATGGACCAAACAAAGGCACGCTTTACGTCAATTGGATCGACGCACGAAACGGCGACGTGGACGTGTTTGTGATGTCGTCCAAGGATGGTGGCGCGACGTGGTCCAGTACCGTACGTGTGAACGATGATCCGGTGAAGAATGGCAAGGCACAGTTCTTTACGTGGATGGCAGTCGATCCGGTCGATGGCGCAGTCAATATTGTTTTTTACGACCGGCGCGACACGACGGGAACGCAAACAGGTCTTACGCTCGCGCGTAGTGTCGATGGAGGTCGAACGTTTGTAAACCACAAGATCGATCTGCCGCCGTTTGCAGTTAACTCACGCGTGTTTTTTGGAGACTACAGTAGTATTTCGGCGTACGACGGGCGCGTGGTGCCGGCGTTCATGCATTTTGTGAACGACAACAGCCTGGCGATTTCGGTGGCGTTGTTTCGCTTTAAGCCCGGCACGCAGGAAACAGTCAAGTAAAACCATCCACAGATTACGCAGATTAAATCTGCGTAATCTGTGGATGGTTTTATCCCAGGCCATCAATGCGCTTGCTGTGAATCGCTCTCTGAGCCATGTTCCCGCACGCCTTCACCAGCTCGCCTAAGTGCGCGAAGCGCGGATCGCGGGTCAGTCCTTTTTGATAACGAAAGTAGATCTGTTGCACGATGACTGCGATCTTCAGCAGCCCGTACGCGAAATAGAAAACCGGATCGTCGATGCGACGACCGGTCAGTCTCGAGTAATGATCCACCAGCTCAGTACGTGTAAAACTGCCCGGCAGACTCGTTAGACCAAACCCGTATCGCTGCCATTCTTCCGGATCCGTCTCTTCAACCCAGTATCCGAGACTGGTTCCGAGATCCATCAACGGATCGCCAATAGTGGCCATTTCCCAGTCGAGCACCGCCACCACGCGTCTGAGATCCTCCGGCGCAAGCACGAGATTGTCGTACTTGTAATCGTTATGGATCAGCGCCGCTCGCGGTGAGTCGGCCGGAAGATTTTCCTGTAACCAACTGGCGAGTTGCTCGATCGTCGCAAGGTCATCTGTCTGTGCGTTGCGATATCGCCTGATCCAGCCTGCAACTTGCCGGTTCACGTATCCATGCGGCGCTCCTAAGTCGGCCAGCCCGGCAGCTTCGTAATCGACCTCGTGTATCTCGACGAGATTCTCAACAAACGTCTGCGACAAACCACGCATCACGCCGGCCGAGAGCTCAAGGCCTCGCGGTGGCTGTACACGCAAGATGATTCCGCGTACCCGCTCCATTACGTAAAACGGCGCGCCGAGTATTGTTTCGTCTTCGCAAAAAAGTAGTGGACGTGGGACTTTGTTGTAGACCGGATAAAGGTGCGAGAGGATGCGATACTCGCGACTCATGTCGTGAGCCGTTTTGATTTTGGCACCGATTGGCGGACGCCGCAGTACGAGCTCGCGATCTCCGAAGCGCAAAAGATAAGTGAGATTCGAGAAGCCTGCGGGAAACTGTTCGATGACTAGCGGAGCTGTTATTCCATTCAGATGCGCACTGAGATACTCGAAGAGTTGTTCTGAAGGGAGTTCCTCACCCAGCCGGACGCGATGTGAACCATCCTCAAGATTAGAGTTTGACTCCATACTTTCTCAATTCAGTTCTCGCCACCACGCTCTTATGCACCTCGTCTGGTCCATCGTAGATCCGCGCGGCACGCTCGTGACGATACCAGTACGACAACACTGTCGCATCGGTTAGACCCAGTGCGCCGTGCACCTGAATCGCACGATCCAATACCTTCTGCAAAACTCCGGCGACGAAAAACTTAATCAGCGAAATGTCTTCACGCGCCGAAAGCGTGCCTTGCAGATCGATCGTCCGGGCTGTTTGCAACACCAGCAAGCGAGCGGCATTGATCTCAGCACGACTCTCAGCAATCCACTCCTGCACGTTGTGCCGGCTCGCAAGCAAAACGCCGGGCGACAACTCTCGGCGCGCGGCGTAGTTGCACATGAGATCAAATGCGCGTTCACAGATTCCGATCCAGCGCATGCAGTGATGAATGCGCCCGGGTCCGAGTCGTTCCTGAGCGATGGCGAAACCGTCGCCTTCTTGTCCCAGCAGATTGGTTTGCGGCACCCGGCAATCTTCGAACCTGACCTCAGCATGGCTGGCGTAATCGCTGCCTTCGTCGCCCATCACGTTGATGTTCCGCACTAACGTGAACCCGGCTGCCGGGATCGGCACGATGATTTGACTCGCGCGCTTGTATGGACTTGACGCTTCCGCATTCGTGATGGCCATCACGATCGCGAAGCTCGCGCCCTCGGCAGATGAAGTAAACCACTTGTGCCCGTTGATGACGTAATCGTCGCCTTCCTTGACCGCGGTCGTACTCATCCACGTCGGATTTGATCCCGGGTGCTCGGGTTCAGTCATCGAAAAACAACTGCGCACGTCGCCGCGGGCCAGCGGCACAAAATACTTTTCCTTTTGCTCCGCACGGCCATGTGCCATCAGGATTTCCATGTTGCCAATGTCGGGCGCCTGACAATTGAAGAGATAGTGTCCGAGCGGCGTGCGACCCAACTCTTCACTCACGAGCGCAAACTCCGAGAGCGTGAGGCCCAACCCGCCGTGTTCTTCCGGCAAGTGCGGCGCCCATAAACCCGCAGCTTTGACTTGCTCCCGTTTCGCTCTCAACTCCGGCACGAGATCGCGAAATGGATGGCGCAGGAAGTCAGACTCGAGCGGGTAGATCTGTGTGCGGACGAATACTTTGATCCGGTCGAGCAGTCCGAGAAGTTCCTCGTTGTGATGGTCGGTCATTTGACGGATTTACAGGATTATCACGATCAGCGCGTCTTCAACAAGCGCTGCGTTTCATCATAGCGAAAGTGGACGAGGTCAGTGGTTGGCTTATCGAGCGTCTTATCGCGAAACAACGAGGTGAAGATGTTCGTCAACTCTTTCTCCTCGGCGGTGGTGGGCGTCTTTGCTTTGCGTAGCGTCACGATTTGAGAGGCGAGTGCATCTGCCATTTGCAGTTTGAACAGATAATTGCGCGGATACCTTTCTGACAACTCGCGAGCAGTCTTGATCGAATCATTCCAGCGCTTTTCTCGCTTGTACAGATCGATGAGCAGAACGCGAGCAACATCGCGTGCCCAGTGCCCTTCGCGGGCAACACGTTCGAGAGTTTCCAATCCGCGCTTCTTCGATCCACGCACGCCCATCGTTCCAGCGATCATCTTCAGCGGCAACGACAGCGATCCGATGACGTAGTTCTGTAGGCCGATGGTCAGCTCCGCGTCGTGAAAATCGGGATCGAGTTTGAGCACTTCGCGATGATGGTCCACCGAGCTTGACGCCGCCCGCAAAGCGGCCATGAATCGGCCTTCGACTCCTGCGGCAAAAGCTGCTTCGAGACCTTCCGCAGCGCCGAGGAAATAGAGCGCTTCAACATCACGCGGATCCTTCTGCAGACGCGCTTGGGCAAGAGTCTTGGTGCGGCGGGTCCACTTGCGAAACTCGTCAACCTGACGGCGATCGATTTTCGGTTTCTCCCTGGCGTAGGCGTCTGCGCTATAGAGCGTCGCCTTCAGTTCCCACGACTGATTCAACTGCTCCAGCCACAAGCTGGATGCATAACACTGAGGACCTGCCGGATTATCGGGCGCGAGCTCGATCATCTTTTGAAAGCGTTTGCGCGCGCCTTCGTAATCGAGATTGTAGAGCGCGTTATACCCTTCCGCGCGTAGCGCATCGAGCTGCGCACGCTCCTTCTGCCCCGCGACGGTGACGAGCGAGAAGAGCGTAATGAGGATGGCGGCGATCAGTTTCATCGGCTTCCTCTTATAGGGCCTATAGGTCCTATAAGACCTATAACATCGTGACACTCGTCTAACTGCCACACGATCCCACAACCAGACCCTTCCGCTTTCTTAAACTCCCATCATGCGCAAGCGCGCTCAAATCTATTATCTCAGCCGCGCGATCATCTGTCTCGTCGTGCTGCTTTCGATCGGCACGCTCTTCATCCCCGTCTCCAATCCACTGCTAGTGATTCCGGACATCCTTCTCCGCACTTATTTGATCTTTCTCGGCACGGTGATGGCTCACGAAAGCGTGCATGGTCACCTCGGTCGCACCAAGGCCGCAAACTTCTGGTGGGGACGAATCGCTCTGTTGCCAAGCATGGTTCCCTTCACAAACTTTCGTAAGACACACCAACTACACCACGCCCACACAAACGTTCCCGATCGCGATCCGGATCACTTCATGAAGTCGCGCAACTTTTTCGAGCTCTTTCTGCGCGCGCTGGCGATGCCGCATCACTGGTTCTTCTGGCTGCGCAAGCGCGGCTGGATCAAACGTCGTGATCGGATCGAGTTGCTGCTGAACTATCTCTGTATTTTCGCTGTCTTCGCCGTGATTCTCACGTTTATCGGCGCGAATCGAATGCTCTGGGGCATGGTCCCACCGCTGACACTTGTTTCGCTTCTGCTTTGGTATCCATTCGCCGTGCAGACGCACGAAGGCTTTTCAACCGGACCTGCGCACTCGCGCTCGCACAACTATTACGGTCGATTCATGTACTGGTTCTCGCTCGGTCTATCGATGCACCGCGTGCATCATCTGCGACCCAGCTTGTCATGGATCGAGTTGAAGTCGTTCGTCGAACCTGTGCCGGCAGGATTATCGAAATGGCTGCCGCTACGCGACATTCAACAGCAATGAGAATGCCGCTGTTAGACGTGGCATTCTATTTATTGGACAGCGCTCACTCGCCACAGGACTTTACGCTGATACTTCATTTCACCGATCCGCCGAGCGTCGATGGTTTGCGAGCGGGCGCGCAGAGTGCGTTGAATCGTTTTCCTGTCAGCGGTTGCACCATTGAGCGCCGGAAGTGGATTTGGCGAGACGACGCTGAGTTCAAACTCGAATGCACTTCAGCAGTTGAAACGCTCGTCGACCAGCCTTTCGATGTGCGTCATCAAATTCCGGTCAAACAATGGTTCGACGGAACCCGTCTCGCGACGCGGTTTCACCACGCTGCGGCTGATGGCGTAAGCGCCGCGTTGTGGTTGGGTCATCAGCTCAACGTGGCTTACGGATTCGAACCACCTCAATCAAAACGCGCACCGTTTACATCTCCGGCGCTGCGCCGGCTGCAAACATTAGTGCGCCGCAGCAAGTTTGCATTTAACGGAGCTTCGGATCCTCTCTGGACATCGCAATCGCAACGTTCAGGATCGAGACGCTGGCTCACGATTAGCTTCCCTGCTTCGGAATTGCAGAAGACTTGCAGACGCGCCGGCGGTTTCACTTACAGCGACTTGCTGGCCACCTGCACTCTTGAAGTTCTGTCTCGGTGGAATTGCGAAAACGTCGGACTATGGGTGCCGATGAACATTCGGCGTGAATCAAACAATGGCTTCGGTAATGGCACCAGCCGCATCCGGATTTATAGACGTTATGACGACGGTCTAACGCTTGCAGAAAAGTGTCGAGAGACTCGTCGACAAGTCTCCTGGACCAGCAAACATGGTGAATGGGTTGTGCCGAATATCTCGTGGCTCACACGATTACCTTTTTCGATCACCAGACCGCTGCTGCGCGCCTATCTCGATCGAACTTCCGTTGACATGGGCACTGCGGTTTTCTCTCACGCAGGCAGTTGGATGGCGAACGCCGGCGAAGCTTTCAAACACGTCGAGCGGATCGAATGCATTGGGTTATTGCACCCGCGGCAGAGTCTTGCGGTAAACGCAGCAACTCACGCCGGAACGACCTGGGTGACCTTCACTTACGATCGACAGTTGCTGACCACTGAAGACGTGCAGCAACTCGCGCACATTATGTGCCTTTTTGTGGCAGAAATTTATGACGGGACTAATTAACGACAGTCTGAGAAGCATCATCAGTCGTGCTGTTAGAATTCTTGGGCTGATCGCGAGTGGCGTGTTGATGCTTCGGCTGCCTGGTTTCAGGTGCAACCAAAAGCGACTGAAAGAAAAGTACGGTATCACTCCTGAGACGCCAGTCACCCACTGGATTCAAACGACAGCCAGTGAGCTGTTCGCCATGACTTCTGGTTCAACCGGAGAAGCAAAGAAGATCCCTTACACAAAGCGCCGTCTGCGCGCTCTCAAGCTGACGTTCAGCGACATGTTTGTGCGAGCCTGCTACGCATACCGGATCAAACGAACGTCTCTTTACGTCTTCAGCTCGTTTGAAAAGGATGAATCGTTGACGTCACTGTTACTCAGCGAGAGCGAGTTGCCGAATTATCTGTCGACGTTGCAAGCGCCGTATCGAGTCCAGCACCACCCGGCCATTCATGCACTCGTCGCACGATACGGCCCGGCCGCGGTGCGTCTCTGGGTTCTGGCGATCTCAAATCCAAGCGTCCTCTACAGCACAAATCCCTCGACCATCTCGACATTTCTCGATTCGCTCGTGAACGATTGGCAGCGCAGCACAAAACTGATTCGGGATTGGATCGACAACCGCGCCACGTTCTCCGCTGACCTCTACAAAATTGCCCGGCGACTGGAATCGCGCGGCTACGAGCAACGTCTGGAACAGATTGCGACGAGTAAGGTTTCACTACCATTGTCGGTATGCGCGCCTGCGGTCGAAGCCTACATCTGCTGGACCGGTGGATACGTCAAACCATTTCTCGATCGACTGGCCGTGCATCTTCCAGCATCACGATACAAGTTGATTCCGATGTACTCGATGTCAACGGAGACGATCGAGACGCTGCCATGCTTCCACAGCGAGAATGTCGAGTTTCTTCCATTCGCTCGCGGTGTGGTTTACGAGTTCATCGAAGAGAACGCGCTGGACCACGCAGACAACCTGCTCGATCCATACCAGCTCGAACCCGGAAAGCTCTACGCCATGGTCGTGAGCGATGCCTACGGATTGCGACGCTATCAAACCGACGATCTCTTTCTTTGCCGGCGCAGGATCAATGGCCTGCCGGACCTTGTTTTTGTGCGGCGTCGCGGTCTTCAGTATTCGTTCACTGGTGAAAAGTTGACAGCGGAACAACTCACTTCAGTGTTCGAGCAACTCTGCGCCCTGCACTCGTCAATCGTCGCAGACAGATTTCTCACCTGCGTACCTTCTCAATCTGGTTCCCTCCCACATTACAAAGTGTTGCTCATCGGCACTCGACCGCCTGCGTTCGAGAGTTCCAACGATCTCCTCGCCGCTCGATGTGATGAACTGCTGTGCGAGATGAATTGCGAATACAGGAGCAAGCGCGCCAGCGGCAGACTCGGGGCAATTCAGGTTGAACACATCGAGTTTCGTGACTTCGTCGCAACCCACCGCACGTGGGAAACGCAGTTCAAACTACTTCCATTGCACTTAGACCGCATTAATCCTGTCCTTATTTGATTTACCGGCGCGCATCACGCGTCCCATAAAAATACGCACGACCAAATCCGGCTCGCGCAAAACGCCTGATTTACTCTTGGCCTGCCGCTTGCTCCTCTCAGTGCAAACCAGTTGCTTGGAGAACAAACGATTCAAGGGGGGGGCATGAAAGACGAACAAGTTCGTGAACTCTTGTATCAGGCACTCGAAACCGAAATCGGAGGCGTTCAGATTTATACAACCGCCATTCGGTGCGCCGAAAACGAGGACCTGAAGGAAGAGTGGGAAGAGTATTTGGAGCAGACGAAGAACCACGTCACCATTGTGGAAGACGTGTTGACGAAGTTGGATCTGGACATCAATGAGGAAACGCCAGGCCGTAAAGTGGTTCGCACCATCGGCGAAGCTTTGGTCGAATCGATGGAGATGGCGTTGGAGGAAGGCAAACCGGGTGCAGCGCAACTAGTCGCTGCTGAAGCCGTTGTGCTGGCCGAGACAAAGGATCATCAGAACTGGCACCTGATTGGCGAAGTCGCGAAGAAGGTAAAAGGCGAAGTAGCGAAGATCCTCAAAGAAGCGCATGAACAGGTTGAGCATGAGGAAGACGAACACCTCTATCACAACAAGGGCTGGGCACGCGAGCTATGGATCGAGTCGCTCGGCATGAAGGCTGTGTTGCCGCCACCGGAAGAGGTGAAACAAGTTGAAACTGCCATAGGCGCGGCGCGTGCGGAACAAGCCCGCACCAAGATGGCTTCGAAATAGGTTTGTCGGCGGGTCGGATCGAAGCTAAGGGTAGCTTTGATTCAGAGGCGACGAATGGAGGCGAGTAAGTTGTACAACTCGCCTCTTTTCGTGTCGCCACAAAGAGGCACAAAAGTCATTTGTGCTTTTTTGGTTCTTATGTGCTTTTTTGTGATCCCGGCTCCCCAGCGTACACATGCCAATGCAGGTGTTTCGAGTCTTGATAGTTACCCAGATTAGTCAGCACGCGGCAGGCCCCATGTTCTGCAAGCACTTGCCTCGCCACTTCCTGAATGGCGCCGATTAACTCCAACAGCAGTGGCGCATCGCTTTCTTCCAGCGCCAGCAAGGACGAAATGTGACGCTTGGGAATTACCACAATGTGCGTGGGCCAGAATGGACGCGTGTGGTGATAAGCAAGAACGTTATCGGTTTCGCGCACGACGTTAACTCTGGTTCGTCCGCTCAAGACTTCGTCGCAGTAAAAATCATCTGTCATTTACCTGAGATATTACGAGTTTTCCGCAAGCAGAAACAGGAGAACCGTGATATTTTTTGGAACTCACGGCGCTCTTGTAAGTGATACTGCACAACAAAACCTTCTCTCCCGTTGGAGTATCCCATGTATCGGAAAACGATCCTTTTCTCGACGTTAATGCTGTTCTGCTGTGGCTCTGCCCTGGCCCAGAGACCTGGTCCGGAGTTCTGGCGACGCGCAAGCTGCGAACCGCTTGAGCCAAGGACCAAGCTCGAAGCACTCGAAGACCGGCACGGCACGGTCTTAATCAAAGGCTTCACCCGAATCACGACGGTCGAGGTGCGCGGCATACGCATTGACGCGGTAGAGATCCACGAGTTGCGGAACCCTTCCGTCAAAGGAATCGTGATCGTATTGCGCGAAGGAGGCGAGCGGCCCGACGAGAATCGCGCGTTCATCGATTATGAGGAGATCGATCCGCTGCTCAACGCGATCGATGTGATTTCACGCGTCGATGAAACCGCAACCAAACTGGCGGGCTTTGAAGCGAGATATAAGACGCTTGGAGATCTCGAGATCGCCGTGTTTCGGCAGACTCGCGGCGGCAACGCTGTGATCATGACGACTGGCATCTGCGATCATGCAACGACGGCGATGTCGCTCGATGATCTCGCAAAGGTCAGGGCGATGATCCAGGAGGCAAAGACTCGTTTAGACGAGATCAGGTAAAGACTCTGTGCCACCTCTGTGTCTCTGTGGTTTTTGATGGTGTCAACCACAGAGACACAGAGGACACAGAGGTGGCACAGAGATGAATAAAGCTCTTTGCTAGTCCACCACGCGCATACGCGTCTCGGCACCGTTCGTCCGGATCTCGGGAACGTACATCGCATGACCCAACACCGGTAACGCATGAAACGCGCCGGGCGCCTCTGCTCTCATCTCGTATCTCAACTCCCAAACCCCTTCGGGCAAATGGTCGATGAACAACGCAACTTTGCGGTCGCGCAGCTCCTGGTAGACCCAGCGCGTGCGGCCGGTAAACCCGCCATCAGACTTTAACTCGCGAATGTACAGATTCTCGCCACTCCGAATCTGCACAGCCTCGAGTCCAGCCGGTTTGAGGTCTTCGAAAAGCAGATACTCGTAATTGTTCTTTGCCTCAACCGTGAGCACCACTTCGACTCGGTCACCGCTCTTCACAGTCTCGCCGTCATTCAGCGGAACTCGCTCAGAAACGAACCCTTTCAGCAGCGTCGGATGATTCACGAGTTTGAAATACTGGCGCCGCACGAAGATCTCATTTCCAGCCGGTTTCAAAGGCTCTTCCAAACTGAAGAATTCCGCGGCCGCTGAAAAGTAGATTGGACCACTACCGCTATTTCGCACGATGGTGATCTCATTCTCGCCATCGCGAATCAGCTCACGTGAGATGGCAAATTTGCTTGGAGCGCTGAGCGCATCGTCAGCCGCGATCTGTTTCGTAGTGACTGGAGTTCCATTTACTATCAGTTTATATCCGAGTGACGGCTGCAACTCGCCACTGGTCCGTAAGTAGTCGTTAAGTGTGAGAACAACAATCGCAGTATCGCGCGTATTGCTCCATTGCGCGCCGCGCCGGTTCTTTACCAGCCAGTTGGTTACGGGCTCTATCAACTTGTTCTGCGGATCGATCGCGAGCAGAGCGCGCAACGCAAATGCAGTTGCTTCGACGCCGCCATCGGACCAGCGCCAGTAAACTCCATCTTCGCCCCAATGCGCCGTGCCAATGACCGACGGATCTGAAACACCCCGCTGCACGACTGAAGTGTCAGGACGTAAGTCACGCTTCACACCGTTCTCGAGGTTTTCGATCAGCGTCTTTGCCTGAGAGTGATAACCATAATTGTGCGCGGATAAAGCGAGCAAGGCGCGTGTGTAGGCATTCAGTTTGTCGCGATTGTTCCAGAGATTTGTGAACGCTGCCTGCTGGAACCGGCCAGGACCGGCTTGTTTGAGCGCGGCGTGATAGACCGCTAACGCATGCAGCATCCACGCCTGTTGGTCGTAATTCGTTTCCTCTTCGACCAACTCCTTATCGAGATAAGCCGCCGCGCGCTCGATCGATTCTGATTTCACATCGATGCCGGCTTGTCGCGCGAGACTCATGCCCCAGACGACGTAGGCCGTCATGAAGTGATCGCTCTCGCCTTCTTTCCACCAGCCCCAACCGCCGTCAGCATGTTGGAAATCGTAGAGACGTTCCAGGCTTTGCCTCGTGATCGTTTCGAGCTCTTTCAAATCGCGGCGGCCCTTGGGATGAGTTGCTGAGGCACTCGACTCTTCAATGCCGCCGAAGATCTTGTTCATCGCGGTCTCTGGTTTTAACCCGAGATCGCGCAGTGTTTTCGCAGTGATGACCGCGGGAAGAAAACGACTCATCGTCTGTTCGGTGCAACCATACGGATAATCGATCAGGTACGGCAGCGCATCGAGCATCGTGGTCGCCATACTCGGCGCGATTTGAACGGTGAGAGTTGTGGAGTCAGTTCGACGTTCTTTCGGAATATCGAGTTTGACTGAAACACTGTCGCCACGCATCTTGCCCGACTTCGAGACGAACTTCTCGATCCCGTGTTCGAAGATCGTGAACGTCTTTTCCATCGCGTCGGCATAGTTGCTGCCGCGTGCTTCGACTTTCAACTTCGCTTCGCTCGCATGATGGGCTGCTACAAGCCAATCGACTCTCGTGTTGCTATTGGCTTTGACCTCGACGCGTCGAGTGCCGCTATTAACCGGCTGGCCATCTACGAGCAGTCCAGAAACAGTAAGACCTTCGGCAATCAATGCCGGTGCAACACTCATCGTCCGGTCCGTGTTGTTGTTGATAACGGCTGAGACCGTCACCTGATCGCCGACGACGAAGAAACGTGGCGCTTGCAAGCGAACGATCAGCGGCTGCTTGGTCCTTGTTGATGCATTGCCGATACCGAATTGATTTCCGGTGGTCGCGACGCGCGCGGTCGCGGTCCAGGTCGTCAGTGAATCGGGATATTTCACCTTCACAGTGGCGGTGCCGCCGGTGTCTGTCTTCACGTCAGGCAGCCATAAGATCGTGGAGCGAAAGTCGCTTCGCACTTGAACTGCGGGCTCTTGCTGGAGAGCGAATTCTCCCGATAGAGACGCTAGGGCTTCAATTTTGCGCCCTTCAAACTCAGTCGCTTGGCTCGTAGCGACGCTGTCCATGGCTTCTGCATTCTTCCGGCGCCCACCAATATAAAACTGCAACGGCATGAGAGTCCCTGAGGGCCGCTCCTCCTGGTCCTTCATACCGACGTCCCCGCGAACGAGCAATTGACCCTTTTCACCTTCAACCAGCCGCGCATAACTCTTTTGGTTGAACGTGCTCTGCGTTTGCACGCGAAGCGCTCGTTTGCGTCCGTAATAAAACTGTCGCGGATCGCCGGCGTAGTCCTGTTGAATGTACTGCACCGATTCGTCAACCAATCCCAAGGCGATCTCCGCGGACACCGGACGACCGTTAGCATCTTTCGTCGCGATTGATAACGTGCCCTCTTCGCGCGGCTGATACTGATCGCGATCCGCTTTCACGGCAACTGTCAGAAAGCGGTCCACTGGCGGCACGACGACCTGCTTCGTATCCACGAAAGCGTTCGCATCACTGACCATCAGCGCATTGAGATAGACATTCGGCACGTGCTTCTCCTCAACTGGGAACTCGATGAGCTTCGCATTCCCGGTGACATGGATTAGCTTGCAACTGAACAGATCTTCACCTTCGGCGCTGAAAAGAACATAACGATCGCTTACCGGGACGAAGATCATCACCGGCGCCGTTTGGCCCACACGAAACGTGTCTTTATCGACGACGATTTCCACTCCCGAGTGGCGATAACCTAGATCAGTAGTGGCATTGGTAGCGACAAAGACATACGTCTCCGCTTTGACCAGCGGCAGGAATCGATCGCGCGTCGCATCGGCGCCCTGGCTGCTCTGCCACGCAACTCGATAATAGCCTTCGCGCTCGGGCGTGAAATTGAATTGGGCAACGCCGTCGCTGTCAGTCTTGAGTGATTGCGTCAGTATGTCGTCGTGTTGGTAACCGCGAAACTTCAGCCGCCACGGCTGCTGGCCTGTCGCGACCACCGGCGGAAAAACATTCGACTTCTGCTGCAACTGCCGCAGTTCTTCACCCTGCACTTCACGTCCCTGCGGATCGATCCAGACTTCCCACCAGTAATCACGAGTGACTTTTACCGTCCCCTCGGTTTGCACCGGTTGCTCGTTCGCGTCGAGGGCTTTGATGTCCACCGTAACCTTATCTTTGGGCCGATAAATATTTTGTGCTGGACGTGGATAGACGTAGTAACGCTGTCGTGTAACGCGCACTCGATCACTGGCGATGATCTCGCGGCGCGATGAATCCACAACGCGAGCTTCGATACGAAATTCAAAATCCTGATTGTAATTCTCGCGTGGTGTGTCGAAGGTTAGTTTGGCCTTGCCCGTTGCGTCGGTCTTGATTGTTTCGCGTTTGACTATCGAGCCCTGCCCGCCGTAATAGCTGCGGCGTTGATTCTCGAAGTCGTCGTAATACCACGGGTAATCGCGGCGAGGAAACCAGTACTGATAATACGGGTTCTGGTAGACCACGACCTCTACCGACGCATTGCTGACTGGTCCACCAAAGTAATAGTCCGCCTGAATATCGACCTCGACTCTCTCACCGACCCGGAACGCCTTCTTCTTGCCATCCTGTTCGGGAGTTTTCACCTGAACTTTGAATTCCGGCAGCTTGTACTCTTCGAGCCGGAAGAGTCTTGCGTCGCCGATGAACCGGCGTTGATTCGGTTCCCAAAATCGAATGTTGTACTCACCGAGTGGCAGTTGTTCACCCAACTCGAGCGAGCCCCACGCACTGCCAAACGCATTGAGCGTAGCTCTGCCTTCGGCGACTTTCGTTCCGCGTGGATCACTGATTTGATATTCGAGAACTTCGTTCGCAGGCGTCGAATACGCGCCGTTATCCGAACGTCTCGCAATCAATTTCCATTGCAGCGTTTCCTTCGGACGATACGCCGGACGATCCGTAAACGCATAAATGCGCCAACTTTCAGCGTCGGACTTGTAATAGGAGTAGCCGTTAGCGAACGCTTGCCTTTCGCCGGAGGCGCCGCTGACAAACAGGTTGCGTGTGTTAGGACCGCTATTCAGCGCAAAACGAGCGAGTCCATCGACATCGGTTGTCTGGCGCGTGCGACGCCAGTGCCAGTTGTTGTTCAGATAGTAACTCTCCCAGAGCGCGATGTTTGCATTCGCGATTGGTGCGCCTGTGAGTGCGTCTGCAAAAAACACCAGCGCCTGATTAGTGGACGACTTGAGGACGAGCGTAGCGTTAGAGACGAGAATCATGTCGCGTGCGGAGAGTGAACCGCTCTTTGCTTCGAGCAGATATGCTCCAACCGGCAACTTCTCTGCGACACGAGTTTGTTCGTTGTAGGGTTTATAAGCTTCGTTACTGTCGATGTTTTTGGTCCATGTCTTGACCGGTGCTTTGCCCACAATCTGAATATTTTGGATCCATGGACCAGTTTCACCTTCACCTTCGTCTTCACTAACCGCCTTGGCGAATCGCACTTCGCGCGGCAGATCGATCTTGTACAGTGCAAGGTCGACGCGGCGAACGTTACGCACGTTCAGGCCAAACTGGATCTCAGAGCCGGGCAAGAAGATGTTGGAGACGCCGATGGCGATCGCCGGCTCAGTGATGTTTTTTATTTGCTGCTGTGCCTGATCGTAATAGCGAGTCTCCCCTTTGGCGAACTCTCGTGTCAGGCGACGATACAGTTCCAGCGCTTTGACGTAATCAGGTTGTTGCTGCCACTGTCCATCTTCGAGCTGTCGCGGCGAGCCGTAGCTGTTCATCCACTCGGCATAGTGGAAAAGCGCATCGTCGTACCAATCAGACTGTTTGCCGGCTTTGATTGCGTCTTCGAATTGATCCGGCACCCGCTGGCGTGAAGGCCAATCGCTGGCGGCGGAGCGCATTGTCATCGCGATCAGGTAGTTGATGTGTGACGTGTCGTTTGCTGAGTTGCTGATCTTTAATGCGTTTTCCAGCACATCGAGCGGAATGTAGTTGCCGTAATAGGTGTAGACGTAATAGTCGGGTTGATGAGGCGGTTGCGCAGCCCTGAAAACGATCTTGAGGTAACGGTCGCGAGCACGATCGAGATCGCGCTGTCCGGCCCACCAATCGAGTGCCTGCTGATAGTGAGGCCAGGCGGCGCCCCAGTTGAGCTGGTCGCGACGCGCCCAGAAAAGATCGCCGAGCGATTCGTGAGCTTCGGCCCATACCAGATCGCGATCCGTATCTTTGTCGGCGGCGCGTATCAACTCTTCGAGTTGCATCCGCGCTTGCTCGAACGGTGTGTTGTCGGAGGTCTGCGTCGCTGCCTGTGCGCGCCAAGAAGTGTCGGCGAGGCGAAACTCAACCCAGCGAGAGTCAATCGGAGTCAGCTTGCTCTTGTCGACCTTTGCGTACAGCTCGTTGGCGCGGGCATATGAGCCTTGCGCATACTGCGCCTCCGCCTCGCTTTTTAGCTGCGAATAATCAGATTGCTGCGCGGCTGCGTTGAATAGCAGGAAGGTAAAGACGGAAATGGAGAAGATGATTGTTTTCATAGTCGGGTAATGAACGAGTCAAACCGGGGAGACTTGCAGAACTTTAGCCGCGGATCTCCGCGGATTAACACGGATCGATCCGCGTTTATCCGCCCAGTTGCGGCAAAAATCATAGGTTGGCATCAAGCTGTTCGGAGATAAGATGCTTGAAAGCCGGAAGTTACTCAACGCATTTTTAAGAATACATCCCAAGCCCAACGCCCAACCTGATTACCGTACGCATCTTTGACCTTGGCTCGGTAGCGAAACTGATTTCCATATTGGTCGGTCCGTCCTAATTCCTTGTAGGTGAGTTCTAGGTTGCGAGCCCAAGTTCAGACGTAAGGAGGCCAAAGATGCCGCTAACCGATTGAAGAGAGCGCAGAATTTACCCTGTTATCGGCAGATGGTCCTCGAGTTGAAGTACTCATCTACCTCCTCAGTACATGAACGCTCATGCTCATAACGAACTCTGGCACTAGGGTGATTTCTCTTTGCTCGCTTCCTACGAGATATGCAGCGGTAGCAACGAGTCTAATTCTTTGAACCAAACGGGATGACCGAGAACAGGCATACATACCGGGTACATAAAGATCATCAATTCCAGGTTCGATTTCCACCGATTGCTCGATAATCTTTAATAACTCTAAATCTCCTTTTCTCGGTGAATAGAGTTCGATTGTGAGCTTACTGGTGCCGTAGGGAAGCTTCCAGTGTGTAGGATTGGAAATTAATAGATGGTCCACTGCGCCCTGATTACGCGTAACGCGGATCAACCTTAATTCATCCAAAACCGGCTTTGCTCTCGCTCGATTTTCTTCATTCTCAGCCTTGTTGGTGGCCTCGAACTCTGCCTCTGTTACCCAACCCTTCGTGTTCAACCAGTGATAAGGAGTACCCGTGAAACGACCGACACGGACACCACTATCAATCTCGTAGTAACTCTTGGGCCAAGCAAACCACATAAAAAGACCAACGCAGACTATGAGCGGAACAGCGATTAGATAATTTACGATTCTGGCGGAAAGAGAGACATGCCGAGCCGCAATGAACGAAAACCATGTAATCAGGGCAATACCGACTATTTCCAAGCAGAGCAGTGAAGAGTTAACACGATAAACCACTTTCCTTGTGAGCGGCAGGAATAAAAAATGATACCCAGCAGGACTGCCCCCAGAACTGGACCAGGGCGGAAACAGTATCGCAATGCCGAGCATGAGCGCACCGAGAAGGACGATTCGTCGCTGGAGAGGATTTATTCTAACCATTGCACAGTTCTGAGTTCCCAACTTACTGCTCATAGGTATGGTCCTCAAGACAGTCTCTTGTAAGAGTCGGACGATTCTGATTCGTTAACAGACTGGCCGGTAGTTCGCTTCAGATCCTTCCGAATGGCAGAAACCACATTGTCTGAGCATAAAACTTTGGCTGATGACTTGGTAAGGTTGCAGACGCACCAAGCAGCGAGGATAGATCAGTTAACAGAGTCGACTCGTCCTTCTCGTTATAGCGTGCAATCGGGTGGTTAGAGGAAGTTCTATCGAGTGGAAATACTTTTCCACCCCTCAGTTCGTATCCCATAAGGATATTGAAATCCTCGTCGCTATGTTTGGCACCAATAAAGTCATTAGTGAGGAAGAGGAGGTACTTGCCTCCAAGGCGTGGCATATCCTGGTTATCAACAGCCGCTATAAAGAGCTTTCCAGAGGTAATCGGACACGACCGCCGAAGCGTTCAACTGGAATCGATTCACCAGCACTTAAAACTTGCTTGGAATTGTTCTTTAAGACGGCTTGTATTCGGATCTCGAATTCAGAATAGACTGCTGTCTTGTCCTCTGACAGGTAGGCCTTCGCATCGACAATTTCGCCGATCAGAACAACTGAACTTTTGTCGACGGGCAGAGCAGAAAGATTACTTAACGCTTCGTTAACTACAAACGTTGAGTTAGACGCTTCAGAGATTTCGGACAGAGACTTGTTATCGTATTTTTTTGACCTTCGAATGCGCGTTGCTTTTGCCGACTCATCAGAAGGTAAGGAAGCTGTTAAATCGACTACGGGAAACTGCTTAAAATCGATTTCTGGACGAGTGTACTTAGTCGGAGTAGTAACTTGACCACCTCCGCGAAACACGGCGACTAAACTACTCGTGAGAAACACTCCGACACAGAGTAGTAATACAAACTGTCTTTTCATAAAACTCCTTTTCAAAAGCCAGGAATCATTTATGAGTAGTGCGGCTCGAATCCAAAGGGGTTTAAGGTGGGTAAAGTTTACCACAATTTGGTGACCGTATGTGGGAAATGTTACATGCCTATAACTGTGGCCGATAACAGGTACACAGCGAACGACGCGAGCCAGTGTTCGCCGGCGTAGTCGCCGCTGGCGACGTGGGCGAGTGCCGCCGAAGCGTGCTTCTCGGCTGATGCCGATAGAACCTCCCGGGCTGAATCACTCGCCGGCAGAGCCGCGGCGATGCTGCGCATGCACCACGCGCGACTGAGATTCAAACCATCGAGGTGCACGAGCTTCGGATCTGTGCGATCGGTCACGATTGCGGGTTGTAATAACGAAGCTGGACCACCTTTCGCCACTTCCGGCAGAAAGCGATGAAACCATGTAGCAAACTCTCGCGGCTCCATCACGCGACGCATCAGGTCGGCTTCCATCAGCGCTGCTGAAAAGAAATCTTCACCGCCAGGCTCCCAGGCGCCCGGATAGTTAACGTCGCTAGCGAAATAAGTCCTGCTACGTTCGTTCAACAACGCTTCCAGCTCGCGGTCTCCGACCGCTTTCGCATAGTCGAGAGCAAAGGCCAAACCAAAAGCAGTGTTTGGGTGAACGCCAGTTCTGATCGGATAAGTCTGCTTCGGGAGGAACGTGCGATATGACTGGGCCAACACGTCAGCCAGCGGCTGAAGATTCTTTGACCAGTTCTTTCCTTCTGTGTCGTTCCACGAATGCAACTCCTCGGCGAGTTTCAAAGCCCAGGCCCAACCGTAAGTACGCTCAAACGATTGCCGGTTCGGCTGCTTGATATACACGACTTCAGCTTCGATTTGTTCCGCGGAGAGGTTCGCGTTGAGAGCGTTACGAATCTGCGCAGCCTCGGGAAGGTTCGGGAAAGATTTCAACAACCGGACGAGCATCCAATGTCCATGAACCGACGAATGCCAGTCGTAACAACCATAGAACGCCGGGTGTAACGCCTTTGGACTCTTAACCTCGCTCGCATTATTGATGACGTGTTCCGGTTTGTTCGGATACTCTCGATTGACGCACTTCAACGCCAGCGTGGCAAAGTGTGAAGCCTGTTTCTCCGTCAAAGACGTCATTTGAATCTCGGTGCTACCTCTGTGCTCTCTGTGTCTCTGTGGTGGTAAGTATGAGAAAACCACAGAGACACAGAGAACACAGAGGGTGCACAGAGAAGACGTAGCTTTCATATCAATAGCGGTGTGATGGTCTGCCGATGTGTATGTGTGGACCGGTTGCCGTGCCCGGTATGGCAGAGCGAAAAGCCGAATATGGAATCCCGTTCTTTTGCAGAAAGTTCAAGAGCGCGCGGCCTTCGACTCCGTCCGGGTGGAGCTGGATGTCCATTGCATTGTGATGGTCCAGGTGCCAGCGATCGTGAATTGCTCCCTGTCCAAACACAGCGATCGGCAGTTGCTTGTTGAAAGTATCAGAAAAGAATCTTTGAATCTTCCAGGCCTCGCTCAAGTTCCAACCCGATCCGCCGTTGAAACGCGTGAATGAGGCCGTGCGTATCAGACTCCTGTTCGCCAGACGAAGATTTTTCGATATCTGCTCGTCGGCGTCCGTCTCGACCAACACACCTGCGATCTGATCGTCGGCGCTGCTCATTTGCCGTCGAGTCTGTGCGACCTTGTCTTTTTCAGCCGCGACCAGGCGTTCGTTCTCCTCGACTTGAGCTTTGGCAATTAAACCTTCGGCGAGGAGCTTTTTGGACTGCTCCAATTTCGCTTCTGCCTTAGTGACGTTTCCTTCGTAGATGGCGAGCAGTTTTTCTAGGCTTGCTTTGTAGTCGTTAGTAGCTTTGACGAATTCTTCGCGCAGCCGGGCAAGCTCACTTTGCGGGGCCGGGGCGCTTTTCTTCGTACTCCTCTTCTGCGCGGCGCTGTCGATCGAAAGCACGGCAATCACGATCAACGCACACAGACGAATTCGCTTGCGATTAATCATTCACAACAAGCTTTTTCTACTTCACCAAGGTGCCGGTGCGACTCCAGCGGGTGTTGACGAAGAAGTCAACCAGGAAGCCATAGTCAGTCGGCGGCGCGCTCTCATCGTAGGACCAGTAGACAAACATGGCGCGACCGATTACGAGATCGCGTGGCACGTAACCCCAGAAGCGACTGTCTTCGCTGTTGTCGCGATTGTCACCCATGACGAAGTAACTATCCGCCGGTACGACAATCTGATCATCGTTGTCAAAGACAATGCCCTGATGATCAGCATCGGGGGTAAAGTACACATCATACTTTTCGTTCGGCTTGCGCGGTGGCGAGGTAATAATTTCCAGTGGAGCATTTCGCTCGTTCGCTTTCGTGAACCGATCTCTCGGTAGCTTGTCGTGATCCTTCGCGAGTATCCTGTGCTCCGGAATCACTTCTCCATTGACGATTACGTCCTGGCCTTTGACGGTGATGCGATCGCCAGGCAAGCCGATAACGCGTTTGACGTAGTTCGTAAAGATAGGACGATTGTCAGATCCCTGATCCTTACTGGGATCGTACTTATTGCCAGGATATTTGAAGACAATGATGTCACCGCGTCGAATGTCTCTTTGCGGGAGAAACGGAAGCGACTTACCCGGCGCGAAGATGAACTTGTTGACCAGCAGATGGTCGCCTATCGTGATTGTATTCTGCATCGAGCCAGTGGGAACCTTCACAGCTTGCACGATGAAGGTCATCCCAAACAACGCCATGACTACCGTTACTACGCCTGATTCGAAGTACTCGCGCCAAACACTCTTGGGCGGACCCTTCGGCTCAGCCGCGGGCAGCGTTTTCTTCTCGTGACCGTTGCGATTGAATAACCGCGAAAACGAGAACCGCTTTGTTTCCGTTTGCGTGCTCGCTTCGTTGGTTACTTTCTTGTCAGTGGTTTGATTACTCGCCATCAAAAACATCCTAGATACGTTACCGGCGGTGGTCAAGTTTGGGCGCTTCTTTGGAGTGCGGCGACTTGGCGCCGCTTTGGTTTCGATCACGCCTGATCGAGAGCAAAGCGGCGCCAAGTCGCCGCACTCCAAGGAGGTGTCTTAATATCCAGGATTACCATCAGGATTGACTTTGTACGAATCTTCGATGTCGTCCTGTTCGAATTCCGCTTCTGACTCGGCTGCCTTCATGCCTTCAAGCGCGGCCCGTGCCGCCGAAGCTTCCGCCGCTTTGATCGAATGCCCTTCCCCTCGAATGCTCCCACCATCCCACGAAACCTCGACGTGGAATATACGTTGATGCGGCGGACCGAGGGTTTCGATCACTGCGTATCGAGGAGCAGCCCGGCGTTGGGCCTGCAAACGCTCCTGGAGCATTGTTTTGTAGTCAGCTTTGGCTGCGGTTAGCGGGTCGGCGCCCTCCAACTCATCACGCAGCGCGTAACAAACAAACCTCGTGGCTGCTTCCAGTCCGCCATCTAGAAAGATCGCACCAGTAATCGCTTCAAACACGTCGGCGAGCAAAGCATTCTTTTGCCGTCCACCACTCTTCTCTTCCCCTCGTCCGAACCGCAAGAACTCGCCAAGTTTCAGTCCCTGCGAAGCCTTGGCCAGTGTCGGAGCGCTGACAAGGCGGTGCTTCATTCGAGACAGTTCACCCTCCGTGCCGCCCGGATATGATTTACAGAGGTAGTGTGCCACTACCAATCCGAGCACCGAGTCGCCGAGAAACTCCAGCGACTCGTTGTGAAGTTTGCGTGCCTCGAGCTCGTCGCCCGGCGCAACCTTTTCGTGGGCCCACGAACGATGGGTGATGGCTCGTTCGAGTAGCGCACGACTTTTGAAGTTGTAAGCCAGAACCGTCTCTAACAGGTCCAGATTAGGAATGGGCTCGGGAATTTTCAAAACGAACTGAATTATAGCTGCAAAAAAGCGCAAAAGCACAAACGATACAAAGAACGTTTGTGCTTCGGCGCAGCTTTGCGGCTGTCGACACGCGTGATGTTAGTTGCGCGGTCGATCAGGTTTAGTCGGTCCAGGTTTCGTGCCAGTTGCCGGAGCGGTCGTCTTGTTGGCAGTGGCAGGACCAGCCGGGGTTGTGCCGGGCTTGGTCGACGCCGGCGTTGTTCCATTACCGTTATTCTGCGGCGCTCCTGAACTGCTGACCGGAGTCGCAGCAGGCGTTGACTGCGGCGGCAGCGACGTGAGCGGCGTCGGCTCAGGTGGCAAGGGTTTCGACAGAATGCCGGCTACCAGTTCCTTCATCCCGGTATCCTGATCGTTGTTACGGAACTTGTACCAGGTAGTTAAACTCTCGTTCCAAGTTGTTTTCTGTGTCGCGTAAGCGGCGTCAGTGCCAGCCAGCGCAACGGCTCGAGCATAGCCATCGATCATGCGATCGACTATTTGATTGATGTTTGCCAGAGCCAACTTGCTTTCCGGAGTCTCATCCTTACCGCCGTACAATCGCTTGTACTCTTCCGATTGCTTTGCATAAGGACCAGTTTCATACGCACCTGCAATGTAAGCGTACGTAAACGGCGACTTCTTCAAAGGCGTCTCAAACTGCGCGGCTTTGATCAGGTTTTTCAGCGAGTTCGAAGGATCCTTCTCTACGGTGAGAACGCCGATCGTGAAGTTCAAATAAGCGACGGCTACATCGCGTCCGGCAAGTGGCTTCCAGTCGTCAATAGTTTTGCCTGCGTCAAGCTGTTGCAGAGATCTCTTTGCATAATCGAGCGCATCCGTAGTCAGTGATGGGTTGTTCGCCACGAGATAGCCGTTGGAGCCGAGGTGAACCAGCACTGTCAGATTGTCAGGTTCCGCAGCCAGGATCTCTTTGCCCAGCGCATAAGCCTCGGGATACTTCTTATCGGTATAAAGAAGCTGTATGAACTTGATCTTCTTCATACCGTCTTCGTAGGCTTTGGACCACTTCTTCAAGTAGTCAATTATCTTTTGCTGCGCTTCTGTTACTTCACCGGCGGGACAAGCGAGATACTTCTTCGCATCGTCGTAAGCTTTGGCCTGATCGTCTTTTCGGTTCTTAAGAAAAGATTGGTAGAGCGCGTCTTTGCCTTCAACTGAGCATGGATCCTGAACCGTCTCATCGCCGTTCGCGATCAGGTTACGCGCTGCGACGGGCAGAGCGAGCATCGCGACTGTAGTGCATATACTCAAAAGTGTTATCAGCTTTTTCATTAGTTGTTCCGAACCTCCAAAATCATTTCAGTCGCGTACCAAGGGCCCAGCCCATCAAGGGTCGCTACGGGAAATTGTAGGATGCGTACGACACAAAGACCGGTTGCCGATCTCTGCATACATGGGGAGGCACGCTGGGTGCCAAAGAAAACCTGGGTCTAAGAACGCCCGCAATCTTCCTGCAACTTTATTAAAAGTGTCAAGGCGTTGCGGGCTCCAAAGACAAAAAGATAAAAAAATAGCTTAATAGTAGAACAAGTCAGGAAGGGTGGCTTTCCTCGCTCTCACAATAGCGGGGGCAAGCCACCCTTCCTGACCTGTTCTGTTTTACAGTATCGATTACTGCGGTTGAATGCGACGCGGCCGCTGTTCACCAGGCGCGGCACTCGTGGTCTTCTCGGGCGTTTTCTTCTCGAGCGGCATCAACACACGCTTCACAGTGTTGCGTGGTTCAGCAGTAGTTTTCGCCGGTGGCGCAGCCGATGCGCCGGCGGGCGGTGCGGTTGCAGTCGCAGTCTGAGTTGTTTGAGTGTTGGTCGTGTCTGCCGCCTGGGTGTTTTCGTCACCGTTCTGGGCAGCAGCTTCTTCATCGGCAACTTCCTTCTCTTCATCGTCAGCCGTGGAAGCAACCTGGAGATTGATGGCGGTGCCGAAGCGATGATTCAGTTGGCGATAGATTTCTCCCGCCACCGCTGCCGGAAAATGACGACGCGCATCACTACCCTGCGTGATCACCACCACGGCGAGCCGCGGATTGGCGAGCGGAGCGTACGACGTGAACAAGCCAACCCAACCTCCCTGACCGATGCAGGTGCCGGTCTTTCCAGCAACTGTTTGCGTTGGGTCATAAGCTCGGCGGCCTGAGCCGTAGTTAACCGCGCCCACCATTCCCGGAACCATGCGCTGCCAAACTTCCGGCGTGATGGGCAACTGGCGCCGCACTTTCACGCCCATCTTGTTGATTTCTTTAGCACTGTGCCCTATCTGCGGAACGAGCAGCTTACCGCCGTTGGCCATTGCTGAAACCAACGTTCCCAATTGCAGTGGCGTTACTTCAAAACCATCCGCATGAGAAAACATTCGTCTGTCAACCACGCCGGCTTTTATCTCCGGCAACTTGCCTTGGAACTCAAACGGCACGTTGATACCAGTCTTCTCGCCGAGACCAAGCTCGCGAGCGTAGGTGACCATCTTGTCAGAGCCGATCTTGCTGCCGACTTGTTGGAAGAACGGGTTATCCGAGTGGGCCAACGCTGAGGTCAAATCGATTCTGTATCCGTCGCCCACAGTATCGACCGCCGGAATCGCGTTCTCTGAAAGTCCGGCGACACCCGTCACGAGTTTGATCGTGGAGCACGGCTTGAATCCGCGACGCAGCGCCCATTCCTGGTTCACGATTGAATAGACGCGACCCGTTAACGGATCCATCACCACGACGGTGCCGGCGTGATTGCCGAGCGCATTGACCGCGACTCGTCGCACTTCCGGATCTTCACCGCTGAGATCATCCTTAGCGATATCCGACTGCACTTCGTCGCGCATCGCTTTGTCGAGAGCCATCTGTCGCGCAATCGCTGCACGGCGAGCGGCTTCCGCACGGCGTCGAGCTTCGGCCAACGCACGGCGACTTACCTGGCGCATCGCTGCTGCGCGTTCTCGCTTGGTAAGCGGACGGCGGAGTCGTCGTTCCATCGCCTTGATCGCAGCAGACTGGTCGCGTGCGACGAGAGCTCTTTGGCGGCGAACCTCACGAGCTGACAATCGACTGCCACGGCCGCGTCGCGAAGATCTCGCGACGTGCCTACCACGTCGTGACGTGGAGCGATTTCTTGCCGATGCTTTTTTGCTTTTTGCAGAGCGGGCGCTTCGGCCCGAGGAGTGCTTCTTCTTCCCGAAAACAGTACCGGAAAAAACCAGAGAACATAGAATAAATAATATAAAGACCAGCCGGCGGGACTTAGGGGAATAGAAATTCTGAGTCATCAAACCCAATTACCTTTCTGTAGGGATTACTCACCGAAGGCGAGTACTTTCGAATCCTCGGTTGTCATGCCGCGACAACCATCCTCAAAATAAAAACTTCTTGCAGTTCTGAGCTTTCTCAAAAACGCCTCTTTTCGTGCTTCGATCAAACCTTCTGCTGCAACATTGAGGGCGGGAAGAGCTCCCTAACGGGCGGTCTCTGGGGACATTGATTTGAGACCAGCGCAAATATAACATCAACAGTCAGTTGCGGGCAATAAAAAAGTAATCGATTATACATAATTCACTGGAACGCTATGTGCTTGGGGCGTCTGTCAATTTCAATCCCGGGTTGGCCCGCGCTCCGAGATCTTTTTAATAAAGCTAAACGCGGAATACGTCGGCTGTACCAGAAATTGACAACGTCTGATGCACGTACGCTCCTCTTAGTTTCCGAATGAGACTTCGAGCCCAGATACAAAGTTTCCGAGCGCGGCTCCTGCTTCTGCTGGCGTTGATGCTCGGCCTCACCCTCGGAATCCAGTACTACTTCAACCTCCGCACCGTTCGCGCCAATGCGCGCATGATTATCGAGCAGGAACAAGCCATCATGACCGGTATCGCGCTCGGGCTCGAGAGTCTCCAGAGCGAACAGTACCTCGATGAGATAATCGGAAAACTCCGCGACCCGCTCCTGAACGACAAGAACGTCCGCGTGAGAAATATTCTCGTGGTAGACGACGACGGAAACGTTCTCGACAGCGTCATTCCCGAGTACAACCCCCGGTATCGGGAGGATCAGACAACTCGTTACGTGCAGTTCAAGGACATTCAGCTACTGCCGTTGAGAAGCGTGGTCCCGTTCACGAACGAGCACGAACCACTCCCGTCGTGGATTCCGCCTTCGGCAACCACTGACTTCGGTCAAGCAGGTGCTTTCTATCTTCCAGTTCAGACCGACAAAGGTCGTCGCTTCATCATCGTGGTCCTTGATTCAGCTTACACGCTGACAAACGTTTTCGAGCGTCAGGCTTCGCGTTCAGCGCTTTACACGCTCGGCGTGTTGTTCGTTACCACGCTGATTACCGGTTTCTTCGTGTGGCGCTTCACTCGTCCCATCAAACAGCTCTCGACGGCGGCGCGAAAAGTGGCCGGCGGTGATTTCGACGTGCAGGTGCCCGCGGATCGTCTCGACGAGATGGGCACACTCGCTTCCGCCTTCAATGAGATGACTGCAAAGCTCGGTCGCGCACGTGAACTGGAGAATCAACTGCATCAAGCCGAGAAGGGCGCGGTGGTCGGACGCCTCGCGGCCGCGATCGCCCACGAGATTCGTAATCCGCTCAACTACATCAACCTGACGCTCGATCATCTGCGCTCATCGTTTGCTCCGAGCGATCCAGATAAACGCGCCGCCTTTGTTAAGCTTGCGGACCAGTTGAAAATGGAAGTGGCGCGAATTAATCGTCACATTACTGACTTTCTGAAATACTCGCGCCCATCAAAACTCGATCTGCAAAAGCTGGATATTCGTGCTGAAGCTGAAGACGCGCTGCGCCTCATCGAGGTGCGGGCTGATGAGTGTGGCATCAAAACTAGTATCATCCAGCAAGGACCGCTGCCGGAAGTTATGGCCGATCGCGAGTCGTTGCGCTCGGTCTTCACCAACCTTGTTATCAATGCGGTCGAAGCGATGGACGGCGAAGGTGGCAGTATCTCGATCAAACTGTCAAATCCCGAGACTAACGCTGTAAAGGTGGAAATTACAGACAGCGGACGAGGCATCGCGGCTCAGGATATCTCGAAAGTCTTTGAGCCTTACTTCTCGACGAAGGAAACCGGCACTGGCCTGGGACTGGCGATTGTAAAAAAAGCCGTCGACGATCACGGCGGCACGATCAGCGTGGTTTCAAAGGAAGGCAGCGGCACAACGTTCACGATAATCCTACCAGCTAAAGAGAACTAGATATGCCACGAAAGAATATTCTGGTTGTTGACGACGAAAAGGCGCAGCGAGAAATCCTCGAGATGATTCTGAGCGGGGAAGGTTACGACGTAACGACAGCAGCTTCCGGCGAGGCCGCGCTCAAGTTTTCCAAAGATCGAAGGTTCGATCTGGCGTTGACGGATTTAAAGATGACCGGAATGGACGGTATCGAGTTGTTGCAACACTTGTTGGCTTACGACTCTTCGATCATCGTCATTCTGCTCACCGCTCACGGCTCGATCGAGTCGGCCAAGGAAGCTCTTCGACGCGGCGCTTTCGACTACCTCGAAAAGCCTTATGACAAAGCCGCGCTGCTGGAAACGATCAATCGCGCACTGGATCGTCTCGACGCCATCGACACCGAGATCATTTCAGCGTCTCCGAAGATGGAGGCAGTGAAGAAGATGATTTTGAAAGTCGCGCATTCGAATTCGACAGTGTTGGTGCGTGGCGAGTCAGGCACTGGCAAAGAGTTGATTGCGCGCGCGGTTCACAATCAATCACCACGATCGACCGAGATGTTCCAGGCGGTAAACTGCGCTGCGATAAATGAGAATCTGTTGGAGTCGGAACTGTTTGGTCACGAGAAAGGATCGTTCACCGGCGCTCATGCGGAGAAGAAAGGACTGTTTGAGATCGCGGATCGCGGGACGTTATTTCTCGACGAGATCGCCGAGCTCGACGTTGGCATTCAGGCCAAACTGTTGCGCGCGCTTCAGGAACGAAAAATCCGGCGCGTCGGTGGGACGCACGAGCTCAGCGTCGACGTGCGTGTGATCGCAGCCACCAATCGCGATCTTCGCGCAATGGTCGCCGATGGTCGTTTCCGTGACGATCTTTACTATCGTATCAACGTGTTGTCGATCGATGTACCACCGCTGCGCGAGCGACGAGATGACATTGCGGTTTTGATCGACTACTTCCTCAAGAAGCACACGAAGAACACGTCGCGGCTAGTGCGGGGCCTGACTCCGGAGACGAAGAAGTTGATGCAGGACTACAGTTGGCCTGGTAACGTGCGGCAACTGGAGTCGGCGATCGAACGCGCGATTCTTTTGAGTGAAGGCGATCTGATCACGCCGGAAGACTTGCCTACGGAGGTGCGACAGGAAGTTGGACCAGCCTCAGAAGGAGCATTCAAGCTGCCTGCGGAAGGGATCAATTTCGAAGATGTCGAACGCCATCTGATCACACAGGCGATGGAGCAGACGGACTACAACATCACCAAGGCCGCCAAACTGTTGGGCCTCACCTTCCGCACACTTCAGTATCGTCTGGAAAAGTTCGGCATCAAAAAACCCGACGGCCGCGACGGCGACGAAGGCGAATGAAGATTGCGCAAAGCACGTCTTGCGGGCTTCGTTATGAAGTTCCAAACCCGATCAGCACAAATGCGGGTCGTACCGTATAATGTGGTTTTGGGTGAAAGTGAGAGTGTGATATGACAGCGCTTTCCTTCGATACTAATAAATTAATCGAAATCTGTCGGCAAAACGATGTGAGCAAAATTGGCGTCTTTGGATCTACGGCGCGCGGAGAGGCGAACGAACAAAGTGATATCGATCTGTTGATCGAGTTTTCGCGCAGGAAGAGTCTTTTAGCTGTAGTAGCACTAGAGCGTCAACTCGCCACGGCGCTTGGCCGGAAAGTTGATTTATTGACTGAGGCCGCAATTAGTCCGTACCTTCGGGAGCGCATCTTGGCGGACCTACAAGTTATCTATGAAGCATGATGAAACTGTTTATCTGCGTCATATAGTGGATGCGACTATTAAAGTAGAAACGTATCTACAGGGTGTGGATGAGACCACCTTTAAAGAAAACACTTTGCTCCAGGATGGAGTAATTCGGCAAATCGAGATTATCGGCGAAGCTACTCGAGGGTTGTCGCGCTTGTTACGACTCAGGTATCCCGATACTCCGTGGGACGATATTGCAGGAATGCGCGACAAGCTCATTCATCATTATTTCGGTGTGGATATCGATAAAGTCTGGCTCACCGCCATTGATGATTTACCAATCCTAAGATCTCAGATCGAAACAATTTTGGCTGAGATTCTGACGTGAATACGGTGTGACTAGCGGTTGTGATGGCGCCTTTGTGGGGTGTTCATCGGGCTCCCGCGCATGAACCTCAAACGAAAACAGCTTTGGAACCTGCGCGTGTCATTGATTCTTTACGCCGCGATCTTTGACGATAATACTGATCGGAGATGATTCTCCCTTCACGCCAACAAAGTCGATGACCACCGCTTTCAACGCATACTTGCCAGCCTTCACATCTTCCCAAGTGAAAGTATATTTCCCAGGTATGAAGACTTCACCCTGTTCGATGAGCACATCGTTCGCGTAGATCTCCACACGCTGTACCCACTCGCCGCTAGTTTCAGGGTTCAGAGTTAGCTCGATACTGGGCCACAATTGTATTTTGCATAATGACGCTCGAGAGTGCATGCGAAAAGATCTAGCGTTTGTTGGTCTTTAAGTTGATCCGGCTTTGCACGAATAGTCTTCAAAACGGCGACTTTTTGTGCAGCGTCTGAACTCTTCGGGCAAGTGTCATTTTGACTTGAATCTGCCCGAAAAGTAGCTTTGACGGTTTCGCTATTCCTTCCATCATAGCAGTGTGATATAAGCCGCTCATTCCCCTATTCTCATAACCTCAACTTCAAAGGAGTCTCACATGTCTACAAGCCCTAACGGAGCAGACATCATCATCAAAGGTGGCTCAGTTGAGATCCAGTTCAACGAGCAGACCTTTTCGGGAAAGGGCGGCAAATACAGCAACAAAGACAGAACGATTGCGAGCGTTGAAGTGACGGATCACAACAGCAATCAAACGCAGCGGGTCAACATTCCCGTTGACGGAAAATGCACGATCAGAATTACTACTAATTGAACGGACAAAGTAAAGGGCGCTACCATTATGCGCCTCTCCGGTAGCGCCCTGCCCCACAGTTTCTGTGCGATGTGGGGTAAGGTTTGAGAGAGCGCCGCTAAGTCTCCCCGTTTGACGGCACCCTCTCCGAGCCGGGATAGTTTGTGAGGTAGTGCGTGCCCTAGCAGCAGCGGTGAGGATACGGCTAAGCAAGCCTCCAAACTGACGTTAGTCACCCAGCTGAGAGGGTCGATTCGTCGGCCCTTTTGGTTTGCCCGGATTAGTGATATAAGCCCCTGCTGTTCATGCCGCCTCTGTTACTGTACTCGGTCAACCCTTACTTGAAGTACTACATTCACCAGAAATATCGAGGTGATATACATTTTGTTTGGTGCAGCGAGCACTTTGACAGCAGGAAGGTGGGCGGGTCTTCTTCGGGTTCTATGATACCGCCTTCGTCTAACCCCGCATCACTGTACGAAGACTTAAAAGAGGCAGTCGACAGCGAGGATGAGGGCAACCTAAAAATTATTCAGCAGAAAAATTCGTTAAAATCGTTAGCTATTGACTGGGAGACGGCTGGACAGATTACCACTGCGGAAAAGGAAGAGATTATCTTGTCAATCGACAAAGGCTATTTCAAGCAATGGCACCCATTGATATACGTGATCCCCCGGGCACTCGTTGATTCACGTCTAATACATGTATCAAGGCCCAGTCGGGCATCTTTGGGAATGGAGTTCCAGATCCATGATCTCAAGGGTTCCGAGTTTGACGTAATACAACCTTAATTTTGCCATGCTCCAAACTCTCAAAAGCTACAGCCCTCAAGAAACAGCCGTCATTCTAGCTGGTTTGACGAGGCAGATACTCCCTACAGAACTGACCGAACCAACGCCGGATCAGCCTAGTGTTGATTTAGAAATGAGCCAGCGAGTCTTAGGGGAGGTTTACCGAAAACTTAGGCTGAGCGAGGAGGACAAATCGGAGAAATCGCAGGCCCGGGTTATTGACTACATAGGGAAGGAAATGAGTAGGGCTGCTCTGGCTGGGGCCGACTTACAGGACGTTGAAAACCGGGTGGGACAGCTAGGCAACTTACGTCCAGACGCGTATAAGGTAATTTTAACTAGCCGAGACCAGGCGTATTTCCGCAAATACGGCATTAGTCGCGTACAGATAAAAGCCACAGTAAACGAAGCCGACGACTTCCAACACCTATTGCCGGGCCTGTTTGGTCCAGTTGATAGCAATATCTCTCTGTTTATTAAGTCTGATTCTAACCGCCACGATCCGTTTACGATCCTAGTACAAGCAGAGCGCGCTGGGGCGACGTTACAAGTTAATCATGCGTTCAAGATCTACGATTCAGACGTTGATTTAGATCATGCGCGCGAGCCGTTGGAGGTGCTTTTGGCTTTCATTGAGAAGTATGGCGTCCATATTACGGTCGGAGATGAGACCGGCAAGTTTGTACTGTACAAAAGCATCCCACACGACGTGCGGAAACGAGGCATGAACTTTTTTCAAGCACATTCAGGTAACGCCGCTTTCAGATCAGGCTTTCACGTCATGTTTACAGATAACACAGTTGAGATTGCGGTAGGGTATGTGATCAACGAAACAACATACCTTGCTGACCTAAAACGGCATGAGCAATTAGGACGCAAGTAATTCTTTCGCGGTACGAAATTGGTAGCGCGAGGAACACATAATCTGTGCATTGAGTTAAAACCTGAAAGCCTCGGATAAATCCGAGGCTTTCAGTCGGCGCTTGAATTTCGGCATTCGTAGTTACTGTCCTCACGCCAGCAACTAATCGCCGAATACGAAGCATTCTAACTTACGACTGCGCAGTAGGAAAATTTTTTAACCTCGGTAATTCTCGAACGTCAGATTGCTATGAGCACTTTGACCGCACAGCATTTCTTTTTGAGATGCGACAGAGGGAAACTGTGTTATAGTGTTGACACTCCACCAAAAGAAGCGGGCCGACTTGTGATGGACCACAAAGCCGACCCTAGACCTCAACCTTCCAACGAAAGGATTAAGATCATGGCTACGCATATTAGCGCAACAGCGCACGAAGAAACACCTCACACTACTAACAACACCATCAGCGATGCTCTCAAACGACGTGCTCAGTCGATCATAAACGACAGATCGATCGATGCAGAGACCCGAGCTGTTATCCGTTACGCACTGGAAATAAACGATCCGTCACTTCCCGAACTGGTGCGCCAGGTCGATGCGGGCGAAGCGATCGTTGACAGTGTTGACTCGTCGCAATTACTTGAAACGCACGCCGACGAATGGTCTGAAGAAAAGATCGCAAGACTGGCTGAGATCATCTGTCGAGCTGGCGATGAGCCGGAAACCAAATCAGCCGCACTGCTCGTCCTAATGGCGACGCTGGAAAATGCCGCGCATCCGAAAGCACTTGCAAATATGGCTAAGCATTTTGTCTTTACGCGGTGTGGTCAGTTGAACTTTTACGGCATGGTCGACGCGCAAACTGTAATGCTTGAAGACAAGCTTCTAGCGGATAATAGCCTCACGCATTGAGCCTCTTCATTCCGGTAGCCGGTTCCACAACCGGCTACCGCATCAAGCCACGCGAATCCTCAATTCGGACCTAAGAAAAACCTAAGAACTATTTGAGATCTTTTTAAGGACTTTTTCGTGGCCCCGCCATACCTTGCCTCTCAGGTTAGTTCAGACCAGAAAACTTTCTAAGAGAGCACAAAACACCATGACACAAATCTATCGACGCAAACGTCACAGAACTACATGGCATTTCTGCTCGAATTGCCGCCATTGGCCCAAATCAGATTACGAATCCCGTAAAGAAAAACCTACATCCGGTGAGTTTTGCGACGAATGTAGGTCCAAACGCTCGCGCAAAAAGTGTAGATAACCAAGGAAGCCTAACGCTAAAACGGTCGGGATCACGCACAGTCCACGAAGAGATGCCTGCTTACGCTAGTGATCTGCTGCCGCTGATAACCTTCGCTGCAAGAATTCTTTCTTGGACCACAGCACGACTATCAGACTTCGATGTGAGGATTGACTGAACGTGGCAAATCACTCATTGGATTTGTGCAACTACTACTCGGATCGCTGAAAACCTATCTCGGCTTCGCCAAATCCTACACCGGATCTGGCAGATCCGAGATCGGGTTCGATCAACGGCAAAACAAGATCTGCGAAATCCGACATAGGACTTCTGAGATCCGATATCGGATTTATGAAAGCGCAGGTAGTTGCAACTCAAATCCGAGACAGGACCTGGCCGATCCGACATTAGATCCGAGAAGTCCAACACAGTCGGCGTCCGATCCAATGTGCAATTTCGAGCGTCTCCCCTGCTAAACCTGATGAATATAAGAGGAGTATGTTATGGGCAGAGTTAGACTCAACCTGAAAAACCTTACCGTCACTGAAAAAATCGCAAAGGGCCGGCAAATTGTTACCGCCATGACCAACCACGCCAGCTTTCCAAATCCCAATCCGGCGTTAACGGACGTGACTACTGCTTTAGACGATCTCGAGAAAGCCTTCGCGTCCGTCCAATCAGCTCGATCGGAAGTCGCTACACGTGTCTCAACTCAGGATAATGTAGAGGCTAAGGCGGACGAGGCTTTGACACAGCTCGCAAGCTATGTCGAGAGCGTCGCAGGAAAAAACGACTCATTAATCACAAGCGCCGGCATGAACACCAAAGCGTCTCCTTCGCCGTCCTCTGTGCCGGACATGCCGCAATCGCTTAGCGCCACCGCAGGTGATCATGACGGCGAGATTGACCTCTCCTGGAAAGCAGTTCCGAAAGCGAGGAGCTATACCATTGAGGCCAGCCTTGACCCGGCAACACCGACGAGTTGGACGCACGCGGGAATCGCTACCTCAGCCAGCAAAACGGTCACAAACCTAACCAGCGGTAAACGCTATTGGTTTCGAGTGGCTGCCGTTAGTGCCGGAGGCCAAAGCGGTTGGAGCGAGCATGCGACGAAAGTTGTCCCCTAGATGGGAGTAGCTCGAAAAGCCCATACTCCGCGGGTATGAGGCGACGGGGCATCATAGCGCAGACGCATGAGGGATGATGCCCCCTTAATCCCCCTGAACAAACGATTCCGTGATTAGCTCGGTGCAAGGAGCGGGTGTCGCTGCCGAAATTAAATGCCGCACTCTCGGCGGGTTACAGATTCGACACGTTTGCCGAAGATGCACGACTGACTGCCTTCTCAGATGAAAATCTGCCCGCTAACTTCGACTCATGTCATGGCCCAAGCACCTAAGCGCCCGCAAGATTCTGAAATAACTAGATCGCCCTCTAAGGCCATAACTCACGGTGCCGCTAACTGATCCAAGTCATCTGACTCTTCTGACCCAAGCCGGGGCAGGATTGGAGGCAGCTGCTTCAGCTATCACCGACTGCGCAGCAGCGACGGCTTTTATCGTAGTCGCTATCTTATTCAGTAAGCGGGCGGTGATATTCGACTCCGATAGGATCTTCCCGATCGCCGCGACAGTCAGGCGTGCTTAGGAAGTTCCTGATTTGGATTCCTCGCGGCTACGCTTTGTTTCACGCTTCTAGTTGGAGCTGTTGTGCTCGCCGCAATACGAAAACAATCCGTCCAAATCGGCGTTGTAATACTGGCAGAACAGAAGCGTGTGCCGCTTTCCGGCCCCGTCGTCATAGTCAGCGATACCGTACACGAAGAACCAGACCTGTCGCTGTTTAATAGCCTCGATCAAGGCATTGATGGCTTCTTGGGGGAGATCGACAGCAAAAGCGGGGATTATCTGTTTATGGCAGCAACCGGACTGGACTATCGAAGTGCTAAGGCTCGGCACCGCCGGATACGTGACAGCGCCCAACTTCTTCTCGGCTCTAATGGCACTGTAGGAGCGCACTCTGGAGTTCAAAGCAGGAGTCTTGCCAGAGTTGTCGAACTGAATGGTGATAGTTGGTCTTTGCCCCGCCGCGAAGTTGTTTGCCTCAATCGCTCTCGTTGCAATGTAGGGCCGCTCTCCAATATTGAAGCTTTGGGCCGCAATCTTGGCGCTGGCTTCTGCGGCTCTGGCCGAAGTGCGGGAAGTCTCAGATTGAATCGCAGAGGCGTTCGCCTCCTCCTCAGCGGCTTTAAGAGCGCGTTCGGCTCTATCAGCACTTTCTCTATTAACTCTTTTGGTTTCGTCCAACGCTTCTTTGGTGCTAGCGGCCAGTCTCTCCGACGCCGCGATCAACCTATCAGTCTGCTCGGATTGTTGTCTCGCGCTTTGCTCCGCAAATTTAACGGAAGAGCGATACATCAGCGTGTAGAGAGTAGTAGCAACAGCCAAGATCGCAGTCATGTAGATCATCAGCTGGTTGTTAATGGATACTTTTTTCCAGCGTTGCCAAAGATTCATAGGGGTTTCTCATCGTTCTCATGTTAGCGAGTCTTGTTTTGAGCCGCTGTTGGACCAAGGATAATTGCCGTTGGCGCTTTCGCCTAGATGGATTTGACTTTCGTGAATTCTGTCGTTTCCTAGAGCGACTCATTTTAAGTAACTATTGAGGGTTGAACTGGCCTTGATTCTTGTTCGTCCTGCTTGCCCTCGTCGTTCACGCGGCAAGTTGAACTTGGCAATCTATCTGCAGAGACTCCCGCTTGGCATAAGCCAAGCGGGAGTTTTAGGTGGTTTGTTTATAGGTTGTGATGTTCGCCCGGTTACACCGCGCGATCCTGACGTTAACATTTCCTCCGAGGTTATCAGCCTAGCGGACTGCAAACGAGTTTTTGCTTCGTCTCATTTAGCACGCTGTCACTCATTCAGCCGTAGCGGATTCCAGCCCAACAGACATGCCGAAATATCCTTTCGCGCTATTTTGTTGCTGAGAAGTTATCAAAGATGACTTTACCTGGCCCAGTTGCCTGTGCGACGGATGTGCCTCCTTTCAGTTCGAACACCATCGACGTGAGTTGAACGCCAGAACTCCACAACTGCACGTATTGTTGCACCCACGCTCCGGGTCCTGAGCCATTGCTCGCTGCCGTCTCCATAATCATGTTATTGGTGACCGCGTCGTGTCGGATGCGCAAGAATCTATGGTTCACATTATCGTAGCTGATTGTAAAAAGCGTCGTCTTGGTTCCGTTAAGTTTCCGTTCGCCTACTAAATTGCCGCCACTGACATACATGCGGTAGAAGTTGTCGACGTTGGGACCAATGGTAAACATCGCGTAAGCACTAGTCGATGCAGATGCAGGCTGGACCAACTCAACGTAACAATTACCACCGGTAAAATCATAAGTGCTGGCTGTTCGAATGCCGCGATAGTGCGAATCGCTTGCTCCCGAGAGCAATGGACCGATTTCCAGCCGTTGCATGGTTTCATTAATCGGCAACGAATTATCAGTGAAGCCACTAAACAGATCGTCACTGATCCACTTACCGGTGTCGATCGCGTTGTCGTTGAAGTCATCAGTAAACAGAGTCGCGGCGCTCGGGATGTATTGAAAATCATTGTAGATCGCAGCTCCCGGAGATGCATTGTTAGGGCCCCAGGCGCCTGCGTAAAGAGAGAATCGCATCGAGGTCAAGGTAAATCCGGCCGTAGCCGTCTTTCGAGTAGTCCACGTGATCGCGTCAGGACTAGTTTCGAAACTTACTAGATTTGAAGTTGCGTTGTGACGTACACGCCAGTAGCGATGCGCGACTGGATCGAAGGGAATAATTGATTGGTCGTTAACACCGTTAACCATTGAGCGGAACAGCGTATTGCCTGTCCCGGTATCGATGAGATAGTAATTTTGCGCGTCCTTTTCAATCTTGATGAAGTTTTCCACCCAACCCGCCTGACTGACTGTCTGAGACAGCTCAACCTGCATAGTGGCACCACGCATATCGTAGCTACCGTTCGAAATAACGCCGTTGTACGTCGCGACACCGGTGGGTACGGTGATGCGCAATTGTTGCCCCTGCTCACTCACCACGGCCGGCGACGCCGGCTCTGCAACAGTCCATTTCGCGGCATTGAGAGAATTGTCGTTAAAATCATCAAAGAACGTAGGCGTTGTTACAGCGATCACTGGTGACGTGGTTACTATTCCTCGATTGTCAGTCGCCTGAGTCGAAAGAACGTAGGACCCACGTGCCGCATTCCAGTTGATTGAAAAAGGTGAGGTTGTGTCGGTACCGATCAGAGTGGTTCCCTCGTAGAAGTCGACTTTACTGATTGTTCCATCAGCATCGCTCGCGCTCGCGGTTATCGTAGTGCTCGATGAGGGCGCCAGCATTGCTTGGTTTATCGGACTTGCAATGTTAACGGTGGGAGCGCTGTTAACAATCCAGGTTACCGGCGCAGAAGGAGTCACAGCGCCATTGTTGTCCGTGGCTTTCGCGGTAATGCTGTAAGTGCCGAATGGCACATCAGTCCAATTGTAGGTGTACGGGAAAGTGGTTGAAGTACCTATTAGAGTGGTGCCCCGGTAAAAGTCGACCCTGTTAATAGTGCCATCGGTATCGACCACATCGGCCACCAGCAAAACAGCGCCAGGTGCCTGAACGATCACATTGTTTGTTGGAGCGGTTAATGTCACGGTTGGAGGACCGTTGACGGTGAGCACGATCGGACCTGACGTGGCGGTCAGTCCGACATTGTCAGTCACTTTGGCTGTGACAACGTAAGTGCCTGCGTCAATGTTATTCCATGGGAAGGAATAAGGTGCTGTCGTATCTTCCCCGACCTTGACACTGCCCTGGAAGAACTCAACCTTCGCTACGCTACCGTCGGCGTCCGAGGCAGTCGCTTGTAGGGTAATGCTTCCCGGAGCAGTCACGACTGTGTCAGTCGTCGGATTAGTGAGGGCAACAGAGGGGACGGCGCTTACGGTTATGTGAACCGGAGCAGAAGTAGCCGTCATGCCGGATCCATCCGTCACCACAACTGTTAAGGTATGTGGTCCATTCGCAGCATTCTTCCAAATATAATTATAAGGAGGAGGACCAGTGAGTTCGCCTAGTTTTACACCATCATAGAATTCAACTTTAGCGAGGCTGCCATTCCCATCAATGTCGAATGCGTCAGCGTTGATTACAAGGTCCTTGCCTACAATTGCGCCTTCGAAAGGACTGACGATGCGTACATTCGGATCATCGCTCTCGGCAGCAGGATCTCCCGTGGCATCACCGTTGAGCCAGACGCAACCACGACATCTTTTTACACGCACCTGATAGATCTCGTTCGACGGTAACGAATCTCCAACGGAGTTGACGGCGATTACCCTGTAATTTGTCACACCTGGAGTACCGTTGATTAACGTGCAATTCGCTATAGAAGTGATATTGGGCCCTAGCGTAATTACTTCGGTCCATGGCGCGGTTGAGCTGATTCTCTTTTCAACCCGAAAGCCTGTTTCATTCGAGGAATTATCCAACCAAGCCAACTTACAAGTGTCGGCCGCCCAGGTTAAAAAGGAAGGACGAGGAGGAACTAAGGGATTCGTTGGGTAAACCCATGCCCAAATACCATCCTCTATCATGCCCGCCGCTTCGCTGGGATTCGTAGTAAGGAAGTAATGATTTGGATTGGCGCTTTCATGGTAAAGACGCAGCGCGACAGTTCCCGCAGTGGAGTTATTTGGATATACGTAGAAAGCAATGCCATCCAGCTTCCAGACTCCTCCCGATTCATAACAGGTCTTACACTGCGAATAGAAGAACTCTCTTTTACTTAAATTCGAATTGATAAACCTGTAGAACGGAACAGTACCAGCAGCTTGATTCGGATGCACATAGAACTTTACACCGTCCGCTCGATCCGCGTCGTGAAGCTGAACGTCTTTGGTCGAATAGTAGTAACCAAATTGTGAGTGGAAGAACTGCGACACCGAAGTCATCGCGGAAAGCGTTACCGGCACTGGTCCAAACGTTTTCGATTTTCCGGATCGTCCCCACGTGATCTGAGCATTGTCCTTCTGTTTAAAGAAGCCAAATCCCATCCCAGTTACAGACTTCCCTTCCAAACCCGCATAGCTGGCCGGAATCTCCAATCTGACCCATCCTCCAGGCGCAGGTAATCCACCCATATACCGCCACGTCTCCGTTCCAGTTACTCCAATCACCAGGAAATTTCGTCCCCAGAAGGCACCATGCCATGTACTTCCGTCATGCCATTGAATAAACAATTCGTCAGGCATGTTGACGGGATCGAGGAAAACGTATGTGAATAACTGATCGCCGGCATTGACGGATTGCGGAGCAGCTCCCTCGAAATAGTGCTCTCTACGACGTCCGACTCCTTGATCCGGCAGCACAGACTGATGACATAGAACCGCAACGGAGCACGGAACCCAGCTCCACTGATCGTCGAATACCTTAGAGACAGCCCCTGAAGGCAGCGAGCCGTCGATCCATGTTGTGTCGGTATTGGAACTTGCTGGCGGCGCGATGTAATTGGTGGTCGTCTTGCCTGCGACATCCCAAGTTGCTCGTCCGCCGTCCAGAATGAATGCCATTCCATCAAGATCAGTTCCGCCGAAACCAACACTTGAAGCCAAAACTTCTAAACGCACCCACTCGCCCGCTTTGGGTAATGCACCCATGTAGCGCCGACTTGTTGTTCCATCAGTGCCGCGGTTGATCGTGTTCGCGCCCCAGTAGGCACGATGCTCGACGCCGCCAGCGTCCTTCCACTCGAGCATGATCTCCCGCGGCATGTTATTGACGTCGAGAAAGACGTAAGTGAAGAGTGTGTCGGTTGCGTCTACATGAAGTTTAGCCGTGGCCCCGTCGAACCAGTGTGAATGGATTGCTGGTGGTACGACTTGGCGGAAGTTTCGCGACTGGTGTGATTTCGTTCCAGAGAACGCTATGGGGTTCGCGTCAACCCAATACCAATTTGTGTTTGGCGGCAATCCATCTTCGTCGGAGTGTAGAGCTGCACCCTGCGGGAGCGTATCGTCGAACCAGAGCACTTCACCCGGTCGTGCAGCGGCCGTATTCACGCCAATGTTGATGGGAGCCGAGGACGTTGTGACACCGAGATTATCCGTTGCGACAGCAGTCAATGAATACTGTCCATCAGCAACGTTGCGCCAGGTAAATGTGAAGCGATCGGTCGTGATGTCGGTTGCTGTGCCGACCAGTATCCCATTCGCGTAAAAATCCACCTTAGCGATTTGTCCATCGCTGTCGTCGGCAGCGGCACCTAAACTGATATTTGCGTGGCTAGCAAATCTTTGGCCCTGCGTAGGCGTTCTAATGGATACTGCGGGCGAGTTGTCGACTGTAATAGTTACCGGAACTGAACGACTCTTGATGCCAGCATTATCCGTTGCAATTGCGTAAACTGTGTAGACGTTACTATCAACATTTGTCCAATTAAGAGAGTACGATCCGCCAGAACCCGCCATTACGTGTCCGATTTCGCGGCCGTTCGCGAAGAATTCAACTTCGGTGATGGTTCCGGAAGGGTGACTTGCCTGGGCGGCAAGTTGAATGGTGGAGCCCGGGCTAGTAAAGAAGCCCGGACTGGGACTGGTAAGACTTACGACAGCGGGACCGTTTACTATGACGGTAACTGGTTCTGAGACACCGATACGCCCAAAATTGTCTTGAGCAATTGCAACGTATACGTGATTGCCTAGTCCAACATTATTGGGTGTAATCGTGAACTGCGAACTGCCAGTTCCAGTCACTTCACCTAGCAACTGTGTATTGTCGACGAAACGAACTTTGCTAATTGTGCCATCGGGATCAGTGGCAACAGCGGTGATCATAACTTGAGCCGGCGCAACTAACAGATTGCCGTTAACGGGGGCGGTAATTGAAACATTCGGAGGTTGATTTGGATTCGGCAAGACGCTAGTACTTGCTATTACTGTATTATTATCGAGATTGCTGTCGATCTGTTTGGCATGAACCTTCACCCTATTGAATATGTCCTTGCCCTCCGGCGGAAATGCACCACCGAAGCCCTCAGAGGGTTTTACAACGACAGTAACGGTGGCAGACGCGCCAGAAGCAAGCGTGCCGATACTTCCATAAATCGTTCCGTCTGAAAACTTGGTTGTTCCCTGGGTTGACGTAAACGACACAAGCCTAGCGAAACTGGAGAGCTCGTTCAGGAAAACTACGTCCGTGGCTGTTTGCGGGCCATTATTTCTGATCGTAGCAGTGTAAGTAAGGGTGTTGTCTGCTGTGATCGGATCAGGCGAATCGACGCACTCCACAGACACATCTGCAACCGAAGTATCCGGCGGAATGCTTTGAACGAGATTGCCAATTACAAAAGTTCCCAACACTTCGCTTCGCGCGGCCAAGGTCTTAGTCGCAAAATCAGGGCTCGGTGTTTCTGGCGAACGAACGGTCACATCAGTCCAAATCAATCGGTCTGGATCAAACGGATCAGAATCCAAAAGAAATATTCGGAGGTTGGCGAAAGCTGCAGGATCAGAGATCGAATTCGCGAAGAATTTGATAGTGAAAGGTCCTGAGCCACTAGTCGTAGTTGTTACTCTAAAAGCGGTATTAGATAAAGCAGCATAGCCGGCAGGTAGCGACGGTAAGTTTGTGAGAGAAAACAGATCAAAAGAGTTAGTCCCCTCACGGAAGATATTTACGAATTCGATGGAAGTTGGCCCATCAGCGCTACTCGCAGCCCCTGAACTGCCTGCCAATAGCGAAAGCGCATCAGTTGGTGGGGGTGTTCTTACTGCATTAAACCAGGCTGGATTCCAAAAAAACGTATCTTGATTTGTAAATCCATGGGGTGAAAACCAAAAGACCGTATCGTCACGAAATAGGTTGGGGAACGTGTCCGCGAGCCTTTCTTTGTTCAAGAGCTGCTTGAAGTCCTGCGGATCCTTCTCCTCTTCAGTGTTCCGATAGTGCACAATAAACACATCCAACGATTGAGAACTATTCGGCGGTACAAGTGGCTGCCCCTTTCCGGACACTGGCCTAAATGGCATCGCATCTACAGTCTTCGACCATCGCCAGTGCATATGAAGACACTCAGGACATCCCGGTAGTACGTATGTGTCTGCAGGGTTGAGATTGGCCTTTCTAGGAGGAACGAACTTGTTATAGTTGGTCTGATGATAATTATCCATACTCCCATAGTCTTTGTTTCCAATACCTGGCCTTATGACTGGAAAAAACTCCTCTACCACTACTGGGATACGAAAGTCTGAGAATAACGGGAAATCTGTGGTTGGGTCGAACAATTCAAATCCATCTCGGTCTCTGGTGAAGATGGATGTATTTGGATGTTTGGCTATCTCTTGTTCTTCCACCTGAAATTGCATTCGCTGTGGAATGTTAATCGAACTGATAGATTCTCCTGGAGCTGGATGAAATTCATATGTCACTGAGGGCCTGAACTTTGTGCAAGTCGATGTAGTTCCACTTGGTTCGCATGGACCCTGAAGGTGTTCGTCGTCTGGCATTTGGAAGCCTGTGGCAAAGAACTCGTAGATTTGAGAGATCCTTAGGCAGGATTTTGGTGCACCCGGAATCTTGTCAATACCGTAGTCAGCCTCAATTTGTAATTCGAACGTCAACGGTAAGACCCTTACGCCGAGTAGCCGACTAAAGAGCTTTCCACCAGGCGCGGATCCATTAGGCATGAGCTCGCCGCGTTCCGGCGGATTTGGCTGGGCGGCATTCGTCGAGATCTTGTAATAAGGAATACTAAAGCTGTCAGCCATCCTCCTGCCATTTAGTTTTATGTCTGATAAGACCAAACCATCGTCTGCTGTCACAGTGTATTTAACGTCCCAGCCAAGATGCCGTGGGACGGTGATCGTTTGGCCGACAGGTGGTGGCCCCTTGGCGAATTTCTCTTTCTCCGATTCCCAGTCACAGCCCGGCTTCGGCAATGGCACCCCGGATACTTCATTTGAATCTGCACTAAACCCGCCTATTCCAGTGGCGGCAACAACATACGTATATTCGATGTCAGGAGAGAGATTGGCATCATGATAGGAAGTCTGATCTGAGGGCAGCGTCACAAGCATCGTAAATGCATTGGCTGAAGTGCTTCCGGTATCTGAGTCATTAACGCTAACAAGCTGGTTACTTGATTCTGATAATGACCTTAACGAGCGTCTGACGACATAACCTAACGCGTTCGGTGAAGCGGTCCAGTTTAAATCGATCGATTCTTCGTCGGTTGAGATAGTCAGAGTGGGAGGTGATAGAGGCGTCGGCGTTGGTGTCGGCGTTGGTGTCGGTGTCGGTGTTGCGGCCGGAACGGTAAAGTTGAAATCGTCAAACGAGATTCCAAAATTATCTACGACATTATGCACTTTCACGTGAGTTATACCGGTGAACGGAAGCGAGACTTGAGCAGGAACAAGGTGCCCGCTGCTTGAGATAGTTAAATTGCTCTGCGACATGCCTCCGTTTAGAGAATAATCAAACTGAGCAATCGGTCCAAAATATGCATCAACCCCAGTAATCCAAAAACTCAGATTGTTGACCGGCTGAGGAAAGTCCACAATCAAGTCGGCAAAATGATCGTGAGTAAATACATTGGAAAGTATACTGACTCCTCGAGTGATCGTGTTTGGAAGACTCTTAGGACCACCACTACCATTCCACGTGTAGACCGCCAGTTCGGGTGATGACGAGAATCGCACTTCCTGAAAGAGCGATTCGACCCTGGTCTGGTTCGGGAGCGAATCAAAGTTTAGAAATACTTGCTTACCACCGCCGGCTTGGGGTGCTGCTAGTGCTGGTGAGAGTAACGCGTTTAGATTTGGTGGGGTTGAGCTGAACGACCATTGGTCCACCTTAGATTCACTCCAGCCTTGCGAGGTCATTTTGGATTCCCGGACCATTGACGTTGCATCAGCAGATTGAGACTGCACCTTCATCTGCTGCTGAAGCGAAGGCGCGGACGAGAAAGCTGGCGATGGACAGAGGGAAAGTGCCCCCAATGCGAAGAGGAACGCCGCAATAATCATCCATCGAATACTTGTTAGCTGGGTCCTAATAGAAACTCTACGTTTGAGGGTAGTTTGAGTGGGCACTTTCTCCTCCAGTGAGTATCGCTCTGGGAAGCGATGGTTGAGGCATGCCACCGTTTGCGCTTGGGTCAGGCTTACTTCAGAACGCAGCTTTGCGCAGGTTCAGGGGCAGAGGCGTTGAGTTGTGAGTACGCCCGTTATTACGTAAGAAGGGCGCATTTGAGTTTTGTTCAGCGCTGAGCGTTTCTTAATGTTATACAATAATTACGTTCAATCACTCTTGATCAGCTTTCCAATCTTTACCGTTATAGCTTTGGACGACTCAGTCACTCCCACATCGTTCACGGCAACCGCTTTCAAAGTATGTTGACCTTCAGGGACATTTCTCCAGATAAAGATGAATGTCTCAGCAGGGCTCAAAACGCTACCAATCAGGCGATCGTCAGCGTAGAAATCTACTCTACTTATGAAGCCATCTGGTTGTCTTGCCTTAGCAGTGATGTTCAGGTTAGTTGGGGCAGAAAATCGCGCTGAATCGCCTGGTGAGGTGATTACAACTTCAGATCGTTTACCTATCCTAAGTTCCAACGCCGCTGAAAAGGTGCGAATCCCAGAACCGTCAATTGCAATAGCCGCGATTGAGTATTTTCCTCTATGAGGGCTTTTCCAGTTGAAGGTGTACGTGTTTTCACCAGATAAGCTGCCCTCTCCAAGCAATCGACCATTGGCAAAAAACTCAACCTTATTAATCACACCAGAGGGATGACTTGCCACAGCCGCAAGGGTGAAGTCTGGTCCAGGTTCCAGCAAAGAATCGAGCGGCGGTGCCTTAATGGAAACAACAGCTAAACCGTTGATAAATACTTCTTTTACTATTGACCAATCTGTTCGACCATCATTATCCGTGGCAACCGCCACAAACCCGTGATTGCCATACGAAAGGCCTCGTGCGGTAAATACGAATCTTTTTCCATCGACAGATGTTCCCAAGCCTAATGGTTTGTCATTGTCAAAAAACTCTACCTTAGCGATCGAGCCGTCGCTATCCTGTGCTGTGGCTTTGAGAGTTATGTCCGTCGGTCCAATAAACACGGCCCGATCCTCCGGACTATCGAGTGTGACAGTAGGAAGTTGATTCGGATCTGGAAAAACGAGCACAGTGTCGGACACTTCATTATTTTCTTGAGCTGGATCTTTCTCTCCAGCTTTAGCGCCAGCTTCGTGAATTATTTCTTTTCCTTCTTGGGGAAAGCTGCCCCTGCCTTCATAGGGCTTAAGCTCAACAGCTACCGTCATCGATTCGCCTGCCTTCAACGAGCCTGCTTTGCAGACGATCTGCCCAAAGGTCGGTTTACACTTTCCTTGACTGGCTTTGAAAGATACGAGTTTCACTGGTCCAGACACGCTATCCCAGACGCCAACATCAGTCGCATCGTCTGGACCCTTGTTGAATACCTTTATGGTGTAACTAATGAGACTTGGAGCTGTTAAGCGATCGGCTGCACCATTTGTAGTAACAACCAGATCCGCTGTGGTGGTACTCGGCGGCACTTCCCGCACGAGTTTAGCAATCACAAAAACGCCCAGACCTTCACTTTCTCCGTAAATCGTTTTAGAAGAAAAGCTGGGAACGTACTTAGCGGAATTCAGAAGCGTGACATCCACCCAAACCAAGCCATCTGGATCAAACGGATCTGTATCAACCTGAAAGACTCTTAACTTCCTGAATGCATCTTGGTCAGTTACTGATGGAACAGCGAAACGAATTGTATGTAGGCCGGATACTACGGCACTCGTCGTTATTCGATATGCCTTGTTATTAAGCGCCGTGTACCCAGCCGGCAGGGGAGGGAGATCGGCGAGATTAAATGGTTCTATCTTAAGTTCGCCCGCTTGGAAAATGTTGCCGTACTTAACCTCGACCGGGCCATCTTGATCGCCTTTTGCTCTACTCTTAGAACTAAGATGGGATGCTAATGAGCCGAACGCAATAACGACTATCGCCGTGCTGGCAAGTGTGATTCGTACTCTCGACCGAGTTTTGCGATAGCCAATTATCATTGCTGCCTCAGGAGGTTGGGGACTTGAGGCTATCTTCTAGTACTGCAAATTTAAGATGTAGCTGAGGCCCTTGAGCAACGATAGCCTCAGTAAAGCAAGATTGAGTACGTAATCCTAGTAACACTGAGTTCGGTTTGGGTTTCCCTAATTTGCGCCTTGAGATTGCATTAAATTTAACCTTAGGAGACCTTTTGATTATCTAAACGACGCTGAGTCTTGCGAGGTTGCGTCGTGGATATTCGGCACCGTGAGCCTCAGGAGTATACTACGTTCAGCCAAAACACAATATAAAAATCTGCCTGTTTAAATGCAAATCATTGGAAGCAAGAACATTCCTACGCATGGTCCACCCTGAGATAGGCCCCCCTAGATTCCGTCGAAGAGGCTCTCAACGCAGAAGTCTAAAAGCACTGGGAGGCAGCACCTTAGCCCGGTGCCCACCATAAATTCTGTGGTAGGCTCTTGAACCTGAGTAGCGCTAAAGAAGAAGTTGCCGCCGCTCTGAGTAGGTTGTCTGACGACTGCTCGCTTGAGAATATTCAATACCATCTGTATGTCATCGAGAAGGTGCGAAACGGTCTCAATGCTGCCGACGCCGAAGGAGCCATTTCTCAAAAAAAGGTTGAGCAGCGATTCAATAAATGGCTTAGCGACCGATCCTCCTTCAAGAGTCTTCTTTAAGCCGCAAAGAAGCACAAGAAACACAATAACGCGGGTTGCAACAGCGGAAGACTGTGGGGAGGCACGTTGGCTGTGCAGGTGGGCCATGCAAGTGTGGGGTTGGAATAACGTTCCATTGCTGTAATCCCGATACTTGTATTGGAGGCCAACCATGAAAGCTCCACTTATTCTGTTGCTTACGCTCGCCGTCTTTTCCATTTCGTGCTCATTCCAACGTGAGGTGGCTGATACTGAAGCCAGTAAGCAAGCTACCAGCGCCGCGCCGGCTGGACGCACAGATACCGAGGCAAAGGCACAAACATTCTTGGATTCGCAGCCGCAAAAGATCTCACTTACGGAAATAGATAAAGCTGCTTCAACTGCCGAGGCTCTCGACCGCAAGATCATTCGTAACGCCGACATCACGATGGAAGCTGCTTCGACGACGGAAGTGCAATACCGCGTGACGGAAATCGCTGAAGCCCACCGCGGTTTTGTCATCACATCCGAAGCAAAACAGCGAGAGAATCTCGAGCCGACGAAACGAACCCTCGATATCAAACTCGTGGCTCGCGTTCCGTCGAGTGAGTTCGGTTCGGCGCTGGAAGAAATCAAGAAGTTGGCCGGCAACATTCCTGAAGCTCGCATAACCAGTGAGGACGTGACCGAAGATTTCATCGATCTCGAAGCGCGGATTAAGACGCAGAAGGCTCTCGAACTCCAGTTTCTTGAGATCATGAAGCAGGCAACGAAAGTCGCTGATGCCCTCGAAGTTCAGCGTCAGCTTGCGGAGGTCAGAACTGATATCGAAAAGTTGGAGGGCCGTAAGCGGTTTCTCGAAAACCGTTCGAGTCTCTCGACGATCACAGTTAACATTCAAGCGCCAAAATTGGTGACGGTTAGTACGACAGGTTTTAGAAGCAGTTTGCGAGATGCTGCTTCGGACGGTCTCGACCTGGCGTCGAACATGGTGGTGTTTTTTGTGCGATCGGTGATCGTGCTGGCTCCGGTGCTTGTGTTTATCATGCTGCCTGCTGGTCTTGTGTTTCGCTACCTGATGCGGCGGGCAAAGAGGATGCGATTAGCACAGGCGCTAGCGACTCCGACGACGGCCGAATAGCAGGCCATAGAACAGTCAGGAAGAGGGGCTTGCCCCCGCTGGCTGGGGAGAGCTGGGGCAAGCCTCCCTTCCTGACTTGTTCCTTTTAAGAAGGAGTTCTGACTTTGCGTCTTTGCGGTTTTGCGTGAGAATCTATGCCGCCATGTCACGCATTCAACTACTTTTACTTTGTCTGGTTTTCGCCAGCGCATGCTCTGAATCTCCGACGAACACGGTCTCCGCACCGGGCGCAAATGAACCACCGCCGATCCGTTCGACCGATGTCGTCAAAGCTAACCCGCAAGAAACCACGCTCGCGCGCGGCGAATCAGGCGACGCAGTGGTTTCAATCAACATCACCAACGGCTACCACGTAAACGCCAATCCTCCAACATATTCGTACCTGAAAGCCACGGAGCTCGAACTGCAACCTGCTGCGGGAATCACAGTTCAGTTCATCACCTACCCAGATCCGCTGACGAAGAAGTTTCCCTTCGCCGAAAAGCCGCTGAACGTTTACGAAGGAGAGACACTGGTGAAAGCGCGACTCAAGGCAGATGCATCAGCCCGACCCGGCAAACACAACCTTTCGGCGAAATTGCGCGTCCAGGCATGTGACGACAAGGTTTGTTACGCGCCGGGCGCGCTCGATCTGACAATACCGGTGAACGTAAAGTGAAGACGTTTTGGATCATCGTGGCGGGTGCTTGCGCGGTGGCCGCTTTGTTCTTTGTGTTCAGGGGTGATTACGAGCAGGCTTTTGTTGCCGCGGCGCTCGGAGCAGTGTGCTGGTTTCTTAACTACCGGCAACACCTACGAGAATCATTGCCCGAGCATGAAGAGAACGAAGATGAGGAGTCGGATGAAGAAACACATTCTTAATATCGCGGTCTTAATACTGGTCTTTATATCTTTTCACGCGTTTGCCAAAGCATCGGATCAGTCTGACGTTCGTGCGACGGTGCAGAGCGTGTTCGAACAACTAAAGACTCGCCAGTACAGCGCGCTGTACGATCTTCTGCCGAACTCGTCACGCAGTCGGATGTCACGAGATCGGTTTGTGAGCGCACTCGAGCGAGCACAGGATTTTTATCAACTCGATCGGATGGAGATTGGGGCGGTAAAAGTCATGGGCAACCTCGCGGTGGTTGATACAGCCCTTTACGGTCGCGTCGTTAACCCGATTCAAGCCGAAGGAAAGATTGTGGTCCAACAGTACCTGCTGCGCGAGGATGGGAAGTGGCGCATCGCCACTGGCGATCAGTCGAGCGTGCGAAAGTTTCTGGCAGCGAATCCCGGGTTCAAGGGTTTCCAGATCCGGCAGCCGCGGATTTTTATCAAGCAGAACAACAAGTGGGTGGAGTTCAACCCGCGACGTGGTGCCTCAAAGTAGATCAGCCCCAAAGAAGCACATAAGGCACACATGTTCGGGTCATTGTAAGAGCAGCAGATCGTCAAACGACATTTGCGCATCGTCCACGCGTTCGGTGTACTCGCCGTGACGAATCCGATGACGCGGTACCTCGAGAGCTTCACGCACAGCGTCAAGATGAAAACGAATTATGCGCGGCGTGAGTCTTACAGAAGGTATGCGACGACGCGCAGCCAGCCGGCGCACTGTCGACTCGCTGACTTGCAGAATTGCGGCAACCTGTTTGGCAGTTAAGAATTCCTCACGCTCTTCCATGATGGGCGCAAAGACGCTAAGCGAAGTTATCAATCAGGGTTTTGCAGGCGGCAGCGACAACGCCACGCGATAAACAGCAGCGCCATCGATCTCCACGTCCTTGCTAACGTCGGGACCGTCCGTTTTCACACTCACGCGATACTTCCCCGGCTCCGGAGACAGTCGAAACTTGAACGAACCAGTTTCGGTAGTAACACGGCCGTCGATCTTTTTCGTCGAGCCGTCTTCAAGGATTCTGAATAACTCAACTCTTGCGTTCGGCACGCTGCGACCACTCGCAGTGAAGACGCTACCACTCAGAAAAGCGATCGAGCCTTCATCAATCGTGAGAATCAGTCGATCGCCGAGCGACCGAGTCTTGCCGGCTTTCACCTCGATGTCTTCCAGCGTACCAATACTCAACCCGGGCTTGCGAAAGGTGAGACCATAGACGCCCGGCGTCAACCGCGAAACGATGAAATCGCCATTCTTTTCAGTTGTAACTCGCGTAACCTCCGTTTGGCCGCGCCTCACGACGACCGTCACGCCTGCGGCAGTTCCAGTTTCAACGCGAACCTTGCCCTTGATCGAGCCGAGCGACTTATCCTGGCCAACAGCAACGTCGGCAGAAACTGCCAGCAGAATGATGGCCAGCGGGACGAGAGTTTTCTTGAATCTCATAGCAAATCCTTTACGTATTAGGTTCGCAGGTTAGCATATCACCGTTTGCTTCCGCAGGTCGCGCTCGTATAATCCCGAGCGTCGGCCCTCAGGAAAAGAGTTTAGATGTCAAAAAGATTCGCGGCTTTCATAGCGCAGCTATACCTTCCTCTCCTTTTGCTGATCGTCCTTGCCCTGCCAGGCGTGCCGCAAACGCAGACGCCCGCGGATCAGAGTAAGAGACCGCGCAAGGTATTTCCCAAAGAACAGGAACCGGAAGACATTTTGCGTTTTGATACTGACCTCGTGTCAGTCGATGTAACCGCAATGGATGTCGACGGCCGTCCGGTTCGCAACCTTCGCCAGGAGGATTTCAAAGTTTATTCCGATGGCGTCGAGCAACCCATTTCATTTTTTCAGATCGAAAAACGACAAGGCGAAGCACGACCGCTGGCGATAGTTTTCGCTCTCGACGTTTCGGGCAGCATGACCTCAGAAGAGATCGAGCGACTTCGTTACGCCCTTCAGTCGTTTTCAAATCATCTCGCGCAACATCCTGTTGTCTACGCGGTGATGACGTTTGGCATGCGCGTGAAGACGATTCAAAAGTTCACCGCGGATCCCGGTAAGCTCGACGACTCGCTCGATCGCATCTCACGCGACGCACCGAATGGGTTATCGACGCATACTTACGATGCGGTTGACGATGCGATCCGGATGCTCGTAAAAAACGCGCCACGCACGAAAGAGAAACGGTTGATGAAGCGCACGGTGATGGTTGTAACTGACGGATTTCCGGTTGGCGACACGGTGTCGCCGCAGACGGTGATCGAAAGAGCCAATGCGGCTGATGTCAGTGTTTTCGTTGTAACACTGCCGTCATATTCACGCGTTATGGCATCGTCGGCGCAAACTCCATTACCGACTCCGCTCGACGTTAGTGGGTTGGCAGAGTTGACCGGCGGAAGAAATGTTTACGCAAACGAGAAAGACTACGCACCGCTGTTTCGGGCTTTAGCGGAAGAGGTGAGCTCGGCATATGTGCTGGCGTTTTATCCGCCTGACGAAAAACGACGAGATGGTCAGGTGCACACGATTCGGGTGGAGGGACCACGCGGCTTAACATTGCGACAAAGCCGCTCTGAGTATCGAGCGGCCAGCCGGTAAATACGAAGTTCCAAGTGCCAATCGGCAATCAGTATTCGTCTTCGTCCTCGTCTTCGTCGTAACTCTCTTCTTCTACAATGTCCAGTTCGACGGGATCGAGTCCAACCACTTCTAAATCAGTTCCACACTCTTCGCAAGACACTATTTCGCCCTTGTCCGTGTCCAAATCAACATGAACATCAGCATCACATTCCGGGCAAGTTCCGGTCGGCACTGTTTCTTCCTCCCACGCGTTATGTGAAGGCAGAGATACACCCCGCGTCAGGAGAGCACCGCCACCTGTTTGCAACCAAATCAATCTACCCGCGCACGCTGGAATTTGCAACACTCTTTTTGTAGCGTTTAAGGCGTTCGCCAGACACTCATAATCATGGCAATTCATGGCGAAACGAAGTTATAGTGTCAAGGTAGACGTCGACCCAATGTCGATTAATTGACAGGTTCCGAATCCCAAAGGTGCCGCAATGAACGTAATCACACGCCCGACAGTGGCTGCTTTATTGCTACTCTCCTCAACCCTTCTCGTATCGAGTGCCACCGCGCAGCAAAAACGGCCAACGACTGCAAGGCCTCAGCCCAAGCCGGCTGTCGCGCCAACACCAGCGCCAACGTTTGAGACATTGGTGCCCGCCGACAGCTATAAGATCTACGGCGAGATCAGAAGCATGGACCAACTGGTTCAATCGGAGGCCGTAAGAGAAGTCCTCGAGACCATTTTGAAAGCCAGTGGGTCATCAAAAGAGTTGAGCGCAGTGATGAAGTGGTTGAATGCGCCTCTTCCCGTGGAAACAACGAGCCCGCGTCTGTTGTTTGCCGCATGGCCAAGCAATAAAGAACTGCCTGACATACTCGCCGCAATTGAATTAGAGTCGCCAGAAGAAGCAGCTAAATTTGCGACAGCTCTAAATGAGATGTTGCAGACTATACTACCGCCGACGCCAGCCAACTCCCCGGAGAAGAGTGACAACTCAACGACGACCCAAACACCGAAGACCGCTGCGCCCGCGAAACCCAAACTCAACGTGAAGCAGTTCGGTTCCTTGCTCGTGATCACCGAAAAGCCGATTACGTTGAAACAACTGCGACCGGCCGGAAGCAAGCCCCTGTTCGACGACGCCAACTTCCGCACGGCGCGCAATCGTCTTAACTCTGAACCGCTCTTTGTTTACATCGACGTCAAGTCAATCGAGAAAGAAGAAGAACAGCGCCGCAAGCAGTACGAAGAAGAAAACAGAAAGCGAGCTGAGGCCGCGCGAGCCAAAGTGCAACAAGCCGCTGAAGAGAAGAAGGACGAAGACCCTGCTAAAGCTGAACCAGCAGAGGAGGCGACATCTACCTTCACGTCCACTGAACTTGTAGCGCCAGTGGCAGCTCCACCTCCTGAAGCAACGAAAGAGCCTCGGATGTCTGAAGATGTGTCAGCGGCTCTGACTGCGCTCGGCTATTCCTTCATCGGTGGTGAATCGGATTGGCCCGATGCAGTGGGACTGTCATTGTCGTTCGACGACGAGTCATTCGTAGCACGTGCGCTGCTCATAAACCCGTCAGGTGAGAAAACTGATGTGGTACCGTTTGTGCCGCTACTGATTCCAGGCCCTTCGTTCGTGCCTGAGTCGCCCAACATCCTGCCCGCAGACACTGAATTGTTTGCGACCATGTCCCTTGATCTGAATCAGATCTATTCGACACTGGCGAAAGCAAACCTGCGGCAGGAACTTGCCGGACTAACGGGCATCGCGGTAAATGCCAGTAACGTTGAACCTGAATCGCCGATGGCAACGCTCGAAAAACAATTAAAGATTAATGTCAAAAACGATCTGCTGCCGTTACTCGGCTCAGAGGTCGCCATTCGCCTTCCCGTAAAAGACTTTGATTTTTTTGGCGTGCAAGTGCGCCCCGTTGCAAAGTCTGACAGCAAGGTCGACACGACAAATCAACCGCAACCGAAAACCAATAGTCCGGTCGTTGTTATCTCTTTAAGAGACCGAGAAGGCATGCGCGCATTCATGCCTAAGTTGATCGAAGCGTTCGGCTTCAAAGGCGCAAGCTCGTTCGCGCAAACGGAACGCCGCGAAGACACTGAGCTGGTCTCATTCGCAAACATGTTTGCTTATGCTTTCGTGGGAAACTTTCTCGTGTTCTCCGGCGATCCAGCCACGACGCGATATGTCGTCGATTGCTATCTCAAACACGAAACGCTTTCAAGTGACATGCACTTCAAGAACTACACTCGCTGGCAACCACGACCATCGCAGGGACAACTCTACGTTTCGCCGGCGCTGATGGAGAGTTACAAGACGTGGGCTGAAAACCCGAGCACGCGAATGAGCGAACAGACGAGGGCGTTGTTCACTCGTTTGACCGCGATAGGTCAACCAATAACTTACTCACTGTCAAACGAGGGACTTGGACCATTGCATGAACTTCATGTTCCGAAAAACCTCGTCCTCATGGCTGTGGCTGGAATATCGAGTGAAGCCAATCCAGCCGCCGACGTCCAAAACGAGCGCGAGGCGATTGGCGTGCTCTACATGATCAGCCATTTCGAGGAACAGTACAAAGAAAAGAACGGCGGCAGCTATGGCACGCTGGAACAGTTGATCGAAGCGAAACTGTTCCCGAGGGAGATGCTCGATCACACCGGCTACAGGATCGAGGTCACGGCCGGTGGTGATAACTTTCAAGTGTCGGCAGTTCCAGTCGAATATGGAAAGGGCGGGAGCATGTCGTACTTCATCGACCAAACGCGCGTGTTGCGTGGAGGCGACCGCCATGGAGCACCGGCGACGGTTTCCGATCCACCGATTTATCAGTGAGGTCGAAGGTTCTCGATCTCTACAGCTTCGACCGGCTCCGCCAGCTCAAATCCAAAGACGCGTGAATAAAAATAGAGCTCGCCGTCGAGCGCGCGTTTGATGTTTGCTGCTTGCCTGAATCCATGTTGCTCGCCCGTGAAGGCGACGTACGAAACAGGAATTCCCTTCGCCCTGATTGCCTCCACCATCTTTTCCGCCTGATTGGGTGGGACTACCTTATCCTCCAATCCCTGGAAAAAGATCACCGGACACGACAGCCGTTCCGCAAAATTGATTGGAGAGCGATCGAAATAGATGTCCTGTCGCTCGGGATAGGGCCCAAGCAGACCCGTCAGATATTGCGACTCATACTTGTGAGTGTCCCGCGCCATTGATTCAGTATCACTGATACCGAAGTAACTCGCACCCGCTCTGAATACGTTGCGAAAAGTCAGTGCGCACAGTGTGGTGTAACCGCCCGCGCTGCCACCCGTGATGATTAGCCGCTTGCCATCGACCTCGCCTCGTTCCGCGAGATAACGAGCACCATTCACGCAGTCGTCAACATCGACAATGCCCCACTTCTTGTTAATTCTTTCACGATACTGACGGCCATAACCGGTGCTGCCGCCATAGTTGACATCCAGTACTGCAAATCCCCTGCTGGTCCAAAACTGAATTGAAAGACTCAACGCCGTAGAAGCTGCCGCCGTTGGTCCACCATGACTCTTCACAATGAGCGGGGGCTTCTCATTTTCGGGCGCGCGGAAATCAGGATTCTGTGGCGGATAAAAGAAACCGTGCGCCGTCAGGCCGCCTTCTGTCGGAAATTCGATGGCACGGGGCACGGAAAAATACCGTGGATACACTTCGAGCTCGTTGGAACGTCGCAGAACTTCAAACTGACGACTGCCGAGATCGAATTTGACAATCGAGACGACGTCAGTTGGCGACCCGCCTCGAAACACAACCTGTCCATTGTTCGCGTGAACGTATTGAATATCGGTGTAAGGGCAGTCAATCGGGGTCAACTTTCCTGTGGGCACATCGAGTGTCGCCAAAGTGGAAACACCTTGCTCGACGTGACTGCAAACAATCACGTCACTCGAGGCAAATGCGCAGCATGACATGCCAAACACCCATTGTGGCATGCCCAATTCAGCCTTTGCGTGACCAACCCGCTCAATTCCGCCCTCGTGAGAAATCCTCTCGAGATTCCACCAACCGCTGCGATCGGAAGTGAAATACAACACACCGTCCGGCGACCATTCCGGTTGAAAGATCGATTCAGCAGCGCCGCCTGCGACCCACCTTGTCGAAGTAAGCTTGCCATCTTCGCCAAACTCACCAACCCACAGCTCGCAACCATCCCACGGCATGTTCGGATGGTTCCACGTGAGCCAGGCCAACTGCGTTCCATCCGGACTCAATCGAGGCGACGAGTAAAAATCGTTTCCTTCAATCAGAACAGAGCCACAATCGTCACTCGGCTGGAGGTTGACGGCGACTATCGAATTCACTGCCTCGACGCCCTCGCGAGTGTGATCTTCCCTGACGCAGATCAGACGTTGTCTCGCCTGGTCCAAACACGCATCGGCGTAACGCATATTCGCGACCCCGGTCAGCGGTTCGGGCGCGTTTAGACCTTCTTGCCGGTAAAGTCGCTGATCGGAAAAGTTTGAGAAGTAAACGATTCCGTCGCGCACGAGATAATCTCCGCCGCCGTATTCATGAACTCGAGTACGAGCGTTGAATGGCGGTGGGGTCACATCGACACAGTTGCCGCTCGTATCTCTTTTTACAATCACATTTCGTCCGCCTTCTTTCGGGCGCAGCTCGATCCAGTAAATGTCGTCATTATCAGACGCCGGCTGACCAAGACCGACGGAGCCTTCGACGATTAAGTCTGAAGTAATGGGCGATTTCCAGGAGCCGTATGGTGCTATGGTTGGTGAATTTGCCAAAGCTTCTGTCCTCGACTGAGTTGATTTTCGAACTGCGTTAGTCGATGCTCGGTGAGAGTTTGAAAAACTTTTGTTACAACCTCGCAAAAACTTTACAAGAACGATGCAACCTACTTTGGGTCGCGGGCAGCTAGTATCAGCCCCGTCGTTAATTCTCCATGGGAGAACTGAGATAAAGGCAAGGGCGCTGGTCTTGGGGGAGGTCAGTGCCCTCTCTTTTTGTCTGCTCGCCATCTTACCAGCAAAACTCCTCGGCGCGGCACAAGCTGTTTAACTCTTTGTGATTTTTGTGCCTCTTTGTGGCACAATTCGCCTGTCAATACTCGAAAGAGGGCCTCCGCCAATGCTAATCCATCAACGAACTCTGGTAGTACTTTGCCTCTTCGCTTCTTTCATGGCCTCTTTTATATTGGCCGGCTTCCCCATAACAACTTCGCACGCCGATACTTTCCGACCGGTGGTGCGAGGCAAACGAGGCGTGGTTGCGGGCGGCCAGCCTCTCTCAGTCGAAGCTGGATTGCGAATACTGCAACGCGGAGGCAACGCAGTAGATGCGGGAGTCGCAACCATACTAGCGGCTTCGGTTATTGAGTTTTCTCACTTCTCCTTTGGCGGCGAAGCACCGATCCTGATCAAGCTAAAAGGTCAGAAGGTAGTCGTCATCGAAGGCATGGGCCAAGCGCCGATGAAGGCCACTCGTGAGTTCTTCGTCAATCGGGCCAACGAACCAACGCTAACCTCGCCCGGTCAGACCACAATGGCCGGTGCGCGGAAAGCGGGATTGATCCCGTCAACAGGTCCACTCGCAGCGACAGTTCCTGCGGTCCTCGACGCCTGCATAACCGCTCTAGATCAGTTCGGCACAAAAACGCTGGCCGAAGTCATGGAGCCAGCGATCCAGCTCGCCGACGGTTTTCCGATCGACGAGCTGAGAGTGCAATACATCAAGACGAGGTTCCCAATCTTCTCTCAATGGGCAGACGCTAAGCGCGTCTTTTTACCGGGCGGCGAGCTGCCGAAGGCCGGCGACATCTTCGTGCAGGCCGATCTCGCGCGCACACTTCGCGAAATCGTGCGTGCTGAAAAACTTGGATCGCGAGGCATGAGAAACAGTCGTCGCGCAGGTTTGATGGCTGCTCGCGACTATTTTTACCGTGGCCCAATCGCTCGCCGTATCGGGGATTACATGCAGGCTAACGGCGGCTTGCTGGCGGCGGAAGACTTTGCGCGGTTCTCCGCAAAGGTGGGCCAACCGGTTGAAACTGACTACCACGGTTATCAAGTGTACAAAGCCGGCTTCTGGACTCAGGGTCCAGCGATGATCGAGACGCTCAACATACTCGAAGGTTTCGATTTGAAGAAGATGGGCCACAACTCCCCGGCCTACATTCACACGCTCGCCGAAGCCATCAAACTCGCGCTTGCCGATCGCGATCGCTATTACGGCGATCCTAATTTCGTGAAGATTCCGATGACCGAGTTGCTGTCGAAGAATTACGCTGCGCTGCGCAGGCCATTGATTGACGAGCGGCATGCTTCGCTCGCACAGCAACCGGGTGATCCATTGAACATGAAGGCCATACTCGCCAGCGCAGTGCAGACCGTGGGCCGCGCTTCGACCGTGCCCGATGTCGAACGCGCCAACGACACGACATGCGTCAACGTTGTCGACAAGGACGGTAACTTGTTCAGTGCAACACCGAGCGGCGCGTGGCTGCCCGCCGTCGTCGCTGGAGATACCGGCGTGTTGATGGGCCAACGATTGCAATCGGCGCTTACCGATCCAAACAGCCCGAATGTTGTCGCGCCAGGAAAACGTCCGCGCATCACGTTAACTCCGACGATCGTGCTCAAAAACGGCGAACCGTTCATGGTGCTGAGCACGCCGGGTGGCGACAATCAGGATCAGGCGTTGTTGCAGGTGTTACTGAACATACTCGAGTTTGGTATGAACCCGCAGGAAGCTGTGGAAGCGCCGCGCTTCGACACGCAGCATTATGTCAGCTCGTTTGACGATCACGAGTTTTTGCCCGGCTCACTGAATATCGAGTCGCGCGTGAATTTGAAAACCATTAAGGAGCTTTCCGACAAAGGTCACAAAGTTAGAGTGCAAGGTGAGTGGGGCACGCTTTCTGCCCCGACAGTAATCATCTACGATCCGAAGAATGGCGTTGCATCAGCGGGCGCCGATCCGCGTCGCAGTCGTTACGCTGTGGCGTGGTAACTTTCATCACATTACTCACAAAAAGGAGTTTCCCCCGAATGAAGAAGATTATTCTCTTGCCGGTAATTACTCTGATTCTTCTCTTTACAATACCAGGCATGGCATCGGCGCCGGTGCTTCAGAATCCGGTGCTTTATTTGCTCGGTCAGGAGTCGGTTGAAATCAGCGGCAAGCAATTCACACGTTACTATTTTGACGTGCTCAATAAAGATCAGTATCCCAACGAACTGTTCGCGGCATCGCCGGATCTGCCGCCTTGCGGCAACAATACGAAAGCTGCGCGCACCTGGGTCGACATTTACGAGCAGAATGGAAAGCGACTAAACGGCTTCTGTGCTCTCAGCAAATCGGCGGACCTCGGTAAGCTCTGGTTCGCTTTGGAAGCCGGCCAGGTGCCGCCGAGTTGGGTATACATCGAACTAACCGATCGCAAAACCGGCACTAAGTACAAATCGAATCTGGCCGACACAACGCTTTAGTTTTCAAAGGGGAAACAATCGTGGCACTCGAAGAAGGTAAACGGTTCATAGACTTCAACCTCAGTGACCAGGACGGCAAAATCGCCACGCTCGAAGACTTCCAGGGCAAGTGGCTCGTCGTCTACGTCTATCCAAAAGACGACACGCCAGGCTGCACCATTCAGGGCAAGTCATTCACTGCCACCAAACAGGAGTTTGACGATGCAAACATAGCAGTGGTCGGTGTGAGTGAAGACGACGTCCAGTCACACAAGAACTTTTGCAACAAGTTTGCTTTCACCATCGATCTCCTGGCGGATCCCAATCACGAATTCCTGCGCGCGGCAGGTGTGGGTCAGAGCGAATATAAGGGAACGATGTACTGGGATCGCACGACTTTTGTTATCGATCCCGAAGGCAGGCTGCGCAAGACGTACCTCAAAGTGAATCCCGAAGGTCACGAACGCGTGCTGCTTAACGATATCAAAGCAATGCAGGCTGAAGGCTGATGCTTGCTTACGTCTTTTGGCACTGGCCCCAATCTGGAATCGATCGCGATTCATACGTAGGCCACTTGGTCCAGTTCCAGCAGACACTCGCCGCGAACAAACCAAATGGCTTTCGAGAGTCGGTGGTTTTTCGTATTCGTGATGCGGGATGGCTGAAGACGAACGGCGAAGCTTACGAAGACTGGTATCTGCTCGACGACTCGGCCGCGCTGGATCGACTCAACGATGCGGCCGTCTCAGGCGCGTGCGAAGAACCACACAATCGAGTAGCACGCGAAGCGGCAGATGGTATCGGTGGTCTGTATCGCCTACGAGCAGGCAGTGAAGATCTGGCCCAAGCCAAGTTTGCGGCGTGGCTGAGCAAACCGAGTGGCGTCTCTTACAAAGACTTCTACGCCGGATTGGATTCTCTAACGTCGCAACCGGGAGTCGCTTTATGGGGCCGCCAGATGACTCTTGGTCCAACCACCGAATTCTGCCTCCACAGCCCTTCTCCCCTTCCCGATAGCCTTGACCTCGAGTTGATCTATCCGCGTTAATCCGCGCAGATCCGCGGCTTAATCCAACTGAAACTCTGCAATCAACGGACAATGATCTGACGCAGCTCGTATTCGCTCCCTCGGTTCCGTAATCACCTCACACCCGACCAATCGATCGGCAAACGCGCGCGGCACAAAAACATAGTCAAGCCGCACATGCGGATCCCACGTCGGAAACGTGTATCCCTTCTGGTCCGTGTGGAGCTTGCGAAAGCCATCGCTGTAACCAGCGTCGAGCATCTGTTGAATTGTTTCGCGTTGCAGCTTGCGACCACTAATCCAGATCAGCGCGCGAATCCACGCCGGCATCCGATTAACCTCCAAAATCTCGCCTGGAGCGAGCGTGTTGAAGTCGCCTGCCAAAACATGAAAGCCGTCTTGATGTCTCTTGATTCCCGCGAGAAGTGAACGGATCTCTCGTGTACGACGGCGTTCGTCCCATTTCGAAAAGCGCGCGCTGAGATGCAGACCAAAAATGCGAGCTTTACTTCCAGCAGGAACGATCTCGAGAAACGAATGACGCGCGCCCGCTGGATAATGCCACTCGTGATAGTCGACTTCCTGACGACTGAGATATCCGATCGAGTGGTTTTGGCGCGCGGCCCAAACCGGAAATTTCGTCGCCTGGGCAAGACGTTCAATCACGTCAGGACGAGTCGCTTCCTGAAAAACGACGAGGTCAGGCGCCGCAGCTATGATTGCCTCCGCAAGTGGTTGTTCCCTGCCCAAGCCGCCGAAGCGAATATTGTAACTGAGCAACCTGAAGGTCACGCCTCTTCACCGGGTGGAAGAACAACGTAGTAAGGCTCACCAAACAAAACGTCGCGACCATACAGCACGAGACTCGACGTGGCCTGAAAATTCACGGGGCGCCCGATCAGCTCCTGCAACGATTCGCGTAGCGGATTGAACGTCGGAGCGACATTTGGATCTTTGTCGCAAAGCGGTTTTGTATGCAGGCCGGGAATGTAATAACCATCGGGGTGCCACGCTTCCATTACCTTACGCCCAACCAACGTCACGTCGAGATCGCTCGTCGAGGTGCCTTGCGAGTCGAAAGGTCCACCGTCCTCGTAACGTTTGTTGGTCACAACGCTGCCGCGCAAAACGATTCCCGTTCCCTTCGGAAGCCCCTGTTGCAGTTTTTTGTAGAACGCAATGAAAAGCCGTTCGTCACCTCCAAAGGCGAGCGTGATGATGCGCTGACGGATTTCACTTTCCGTCATTTCGTAGGGATCTTTAGGCATAAATGTCGGTCCGACGCGTTAATTGTAGAGGCTTGCTAACGGGAGATGTCTCTTACGACTTCGTAAAACTCGCGCGTGCCGTTACGAACGTTTCTGATCGAGATGCGCTCGTTGTTGCCGTGCACGCCTTCGTCCTCCTCGGGCGTGGTGTAAATCGGCGCCCAGCCATACGCGACGATGCCGAGTTGTCGATATAGCTGGCTCTCAGTATAACCGCTCAGCATCTTTGTTGTGACTACTGCCGACGGATAATTCTCTTTCGTCTTTCGCGCAATGAGGGAATAGAGCTCCGTATTGATGGGCGAGCTGTTGGGAGGTTTGAACCGGTTCACGTTTTCGATCTTGATCGACGGATCGGCTATCACGGCAGTCAGCGCCTTGAGAAAGTCTTCCGGTGATTCGCGAGGCAAGAGTCGCACGTCGATATTGCATGTTGCGGCGTTGGGAATGACATTCGTTTGCTTACTCCCACTGAGCATAGTGATCGAGATAGTGTTGCGGAGCAGAAAATTGTACTCGCGTTGGCTGGTAAGCGATTTGACGAAGTCAGGGTTCTTGAGCGAGTCACGAATGTTGGCAAACTGACTGCGCAAAGGTTCCGGCTGCAACGGCGCAATATCTTTGAAGAACTGTTCGACTGCGGGCAGAAGTTTTATCGGCGTCTCCCAATCGAGAATGCGCGACATCGCGCGCACAAGGCGATTCGTGGCGGAGTCGGCAACAGGTCGCGAGCCGTGGCCCGGCAATCCGGTCGCAGTGAGTCGCAACCAAAATGGCGCCTTCTCCGCGACGTCGACGCCGACGATCTTCACTGACCCGCCCTCGAGCAGATTGTCGCCACCTTCGGTGAGCAGGTATTCCGCGTTTTTGAAGAGGTCTGCTTTGTTGGCAATCATCCAAAGCGAGCCTTCATCGTTAACTTCTTCGTCAGCCGTGCCAAGGAAGATCACGTCACGCGACAGGGTCGGGCCTTCCTGTTTGAGGAGAATCATCGTCATCAGGTGAAGCAGTCCTTCATCCTTCATGTCGAGCGCGCCGCGACCGTAGATCGCGTCGTTCTTAATCACAGCAGCGAACGGATCGACTTCCCATGAAGCTGGTTCGGCAGTGACGACATCCATGTGACTGAGCAGAATTATCGGACGCTTCGAACCATTTCCCTTGAGGCGTGCGATGATGTTTGCGCGACCAGGTTTGTACTCGAATATCTCATTCTCGATGCCGTAGCGATCAAAAACGTTCTTGAGAAATTTCGCTGCTTCGATTTCATTGCCTGGCGGGTTGGAAGTGTTGACTCGTAGATACTGCTGCATGAGATCGACAGCCATATCCTGGTAACGCGGCCAATCGATTCGCCCCGAATCCTGCGCACGCACGATACCGAGGAACAACATTCCCACCAATACCACTACAGATGGTTTACGCATTCATTTTTGTGTCCTTTTTGTGCCTCTTTGTGGGTATATACGTTGCCCATATTACCACGCTGCGCTTGTGCTTTATGCCCGCAACTTTGTAATTTACTACGACCGATACGACCACCACGATGCGTCTCTTCCCCTGGTTTGTCATGCTGTGCGCCGCGTTTGGAGCGGGCGTCGTTAATTCTATTGCCGGTGGAGGAACGCTGCTGACCTTTCCTGTTTTGATCTGGCTCGGACTCGATCCGCGCGTCGCAAACGGGACCAGCACCGTCGCCCTTTGGCCCGGACTCTTCGGCGGACTCTTTGGCTATCGCAGAGAACTCGAAAACAGTTCCACAATCCTGTTTCGACTGGGCCTGATCAGCGTCATCGGTGGCGCGCTCGGCGCGTTGCTCTTGATTCGCACGCCATCGCGTGTATTCGCGAGCCTCGTACCGTTCCTGATTCTCTTCGCCACGCTCCTTTTCATGTCGCACGGCCTGATCAACCGGCGATTGCGACTCGGATCGATCGATGACAAACCAATGGGGCTGTGGTGGAGCGGCGCCATGATTTTTCAGTTCTTCTCCGCGATGTACGGTGGTTACTTCGGTGCGGGTAATGGAATCTTGATGCTGGCGGCGATGGGCCTTCTCGGTCTGAACGAGCTGCATCGCGCAAATGGCATTAAAAACTTTCTCGGCATCTGCATCAACAGTATCGCCGTGTTGCTCTTTTCACTGGCCGGACTGGTCGTGTGGTCCGATGCACTGGTGATGGCTTGCGGCGCGTTGGCTGGTGGCTACTTCGGCGCGAGTATGGCGGTGCGTGTCGGTCAGAAGTGGGTGCGCCGGGGCATCGTGCTCATCGGTCTGATCATATTCGTCGTGATGGCCTGGAGGCTCCACTGGCGCGTTCAATGACAGCACCCGCCAAATTGCCGCGCGAGTTTTATACTCGACCTGACGTCCTCACCGTTGCTCGCGATCTGCTCGGGAAACTATTAGTCGTGCCTGGTCCAAACGGCGAACGTGTGTCGGGAAAGATTGTGGAGGTTGAGGCGTATCGCGGACCAGAAGACCGAGCGTCACATGCTTACGGCGGGCGGCGAACGAAACGAACCGAGACCATGTACGGCATGGGCGGTGTTGCGTATGTCTATTTCGTTTACGGCATGTACTACCAGTTCAACGTCGTCAGTAACGTTGCAGACATTCCGCACGCGATACTGGTGCGCGCACTCGAGCCTGTCGAGGGTTTGGAGATCATGCGCGCGCGCAGGCACTCTCATCCGGATCACAATCTGACGAATGGTCCAGGCAAACTCTGCATCGCGATGGGGATCGATCGACAACTTGACGGCGCAGATCTTTTGGGTAAGAGAGTTTGGCTTGAAGAGTACGAGCGCATTTCGCCACGTCGCATAGCCAGAGGTCCGCGGATCGGCATCGAGTACGCCCAGGAATGGATTCACAAACCCTGGCGCTTCTGGATCAAAGACAACAGCTACGTCAGCAAAACTCATCGGCGCCCTCGATGATACTTTAGTTGTGCGTTTTTGTGCTTCCTTTTGTGCTTCTTTGTGGCCCTAGTCGCTGCCGTACCGGATTTCGAGATGACGGATGCGATAGGCTGCGAGAACCAGCACGATGAGCGTGACCAGCAGCATGCTCGGAACTGCAATCCATGCAGGCGTCGGCTCCGCTACAACCGCAAACGGTCCTTCAGAGATCGGCACGGGCACGAGTGAGTTGAGATAGTGAATGACGCTGATCTTTTTCAGCAGCGGAGGCAGCAGAAAGTTGATCCATTCCCAACCATAAAGCAGCAACGCTGGAATGATCGGGTTGCGAATAAAGAGTCCGACGACGAGAAAGAACGCACCGTAACCGATGCACGCCAGTATAGTGATGCCTGCGTAAGTCAGAATCTGCGACAGCCCGCGTCCTTCAGTGAAGTAGCGCAGACTCTGCGAATAAAAGTGCGGCACGTAAAGCAACAACATCGCGAGGACAGTCGTGCCGGTAAATAGAATGACCGACGTGACGAGGCCGGAGAAGTATTTGCCAACCACCAGCACCTCGCGCCGCACCGCACCCAGGAAGTAATAGTGCAAACTGCGATCGACCAGCTCACCGCGAAACAGGTTCATAAAAATCCACGCCGAGCCGAAAAAGACCACGGTGCGCAGAATCAACCCGTTGTAGAGTATCGAGTAAATAGTGCTGTATTGGTTGAAGTCTTTCCACTCGTTACCCGGAGGCTGAAAGAGGGCCAGTATAAGCAATGGGAAGAGCGGCAGGAACGCCAGTAAATAGATCAGTATCGATCGCCGGCCCAAAAAGTTCTTCTCGATCTCCAAACGAAAAATCGCGGCGATCTGCCTGAGCCACAGCGCCCATTGCGACGATCTATCTTCCGACTTGGTTTGAACCGCTTCGATCGCAGAGCTCATGCACTGCCTCCAGTTGTGCCGATCAGGTACTGATAAACTGCGCTGAGATCATCGTCGACCGGCGCAACCGACTCGATGTTCACTTCACCCTCCGCGACCGCTCGATTCAGCAGCAAGTAGAACCGATCCGCATCGCGCGTCTTCACGAACAAGCCACGCCGGTCGTCGTGAACTCGCGCTTCCACTACGTGGTTCTGCGCGAACACATAAGCCGCGAGCTTGGCCGGCTGATCGCATCGAATCAGGATCTGCATCGGATGCTCTTCCATCTCGTCGCGCACGCCATGAATGTTTCCTTCAGCAACGATGTAGCCGTTGTTCAAGAGCACCACGCGGTCGGACATCATGTCGACTTCATGCAGGATGTGCGACGAGATGATCAGATGAAGCCCTTCCGCAGCGAATCTGCGAAACAGCGCAATCGTTTCTGCGCGAACCATCGGGTCGAGACCATTGAGAGGCTCATCCAGGATCAAAACAACAGGTTCGTGAGCGATAGACTGCGCCAGACGGATGCGTTGTCGCATTCCTTTGCTGTAAGCCGCGACCTTTCGATCCCCTGCGTCAACAAGATTGACGCGCTCGAGTGCAACCTGAGTCAGCTCGTTAGCGCGTTTGCGATCGAAACCGTGGACCAGAAGAAATGCATTAATAAACTCACGACCCGTCAATCCTCGCGGGAAAGAATCGAATTGGGTGCAGTAACCGACTTTGCGAAACAGCCGCTCGGGTTGATCGGTCGGAATTCCGAGAATCGTGATCGAACCGCGCGTGGGTCGCAACAAACCCGTCATCAGGTTCATCAACGTCGACTTCCCTGCCCCGTTCGGCCCGACGAGACTCGTGATGCCCGGCGCGACGTGGAGGTTGACGCGATTCACTCCGAGTATCTCGCCGTAGAACTTCGAGACGTTGTCGAAGATGATGAGTTGGTTAACAGACGTTGTCATAAATCAGATTAACGGACCACCTCGTAAGCCTTAACTTTCCACGAGAGCACCGCCAGGCAAATCGCACAGACGACGAACAGCGCGGCCCACGAACACCACAGCGGCGGCTCGATCAAAAGAATCTCTCGGAGGATGTTGTCGTCGAAATCTCTGATGGAGATCGTGCCCGCGACGCGGTCGAAAGTGCCGAAAAGACCGGCAGTCACGTTCTTCATCAGCGCGCCCAGACTGATGATGTTTCCCCAGCGTGTCTGGAAAACGATGTTGATGAACTCACCAAACACCGATGGAATGAAGAACAGGCCGAGCAACGCTGCACTCGCCACGATGCGCCATTTCACCAGCGCGGAGATCGTTTGTGATAACAGTGCGAGCAAGAGAATCCAAACCACGCTGCCGATGAATATCGCACTCCCAATCCAGAGGTTTGCCCGGAACCAGGTGAACCCTTCCAGATAAGCCTGAAAGAGAAATAACAGTAGCTGCGGAATCCAGGTGATCGCCGACAACAGAATCAGAATCACCGACATCTTTCCCATCACGTATTCAGTGCGTGAAAACGGACGGCAAAGATAAAGCGGCAGCGCATTGTTCCGCAGGTCGCGAGAGACAAGCGGTGGTCCAACGAGCAGAGCCACAAAGAACGCGAAACCGCCCTGGATGTTTACGAACGTCTGAAAGAACGAAGCGTCAACCGGAAACAGGTCTCGGGCATTGATCCTCATCACTGCGAGTGCGGTGATGTTGTGATGCAAGTAAATCAGAACTGCCTCGACGAGCAGCGGTATGAAGCAGATGACGAAGAACGCCGTAAACAGTTTCGAATTGAAGACTGCTCGATACGCGTGCCGCGGAATGATCAGAAACCGGCTCCATTCCGGAGTCAGCTTGCCGGCATAACGCTTGTACGTCTGCTCATAAACCGCCATAGCCGTTCTCCATCGCTTTGAGGAAAATGTCCTCGAGTGAATCTCGCTTATAAACCATGCGTCGCAGTTGTACTTGCTCTTCGTCGGCGAGTCGATAAAGGTCGCGCACTTCCACACCTTCCTGCAAAACGATCTTCAGCCGGTTAGCGCCCGATAACGCATACTCGCAACCGAGTTTCCCCAGTGCTTTGACAAACTTCTCCTGATCGCCGCGCGTTTCGAGCATGAGAAACTTGCGATTCGACTTTCGCTCTTCCTCGAGATTGCAGTAGACGGCTATTTGACCCTCGCGAAGAATCAGTATCTCGTCGCAGCACTCTTCGACGTCCAGGAGCAGATGCGACGAAAGCACGATGTGCGCCTGACCACTGTCGCGAATCTCGCGGATCAGTTTGATCATTCGGAGCCGTGCGGGCGGGTCGAGGCCGTTTGTAGGTTCGTCGAGAAAGATCAGTCTGGGACCATGAACAATCGCCTGCGCGAGCTTGGCGAGCTGTTTCATTCCCAGCGAGTAGGTTTCGAGGCGGCGATAACGAGCTTCACCTAAGCCCACATAAAAAAGAGCTTCGTGCGCACGTTCGAGAGCGGCCTCGGGCGGCAGACCCGACAACTCACCCATCAAGCGAACGAAGTGCACGGCGCTCATCTTCGCGATGAACGAATCGCGCTCAGGCATGTAGCCGATTAACGACTTGATCTGTTTCGCGTTGTCGCTGATGTCGAGACCGAAGATCTGCGCAGTACCCGCGGAAGGCGGATGAAAGCCGAGTAGCGTATGAATCAATGTGGTCTTGCCGGCGCCGTTGGGGCCGAGCAAACCGATGGCTTTGCCGCGAAGATCGCCGCGCAGATTTTTCAAGATTGGCCGGCGACCGAAAGAGACGCTTAGACCGTGAAGATCGATCACCGGTGGCTCAGTAAGAGCCGGTTGAGCTTTGATCGGTTCCTCGGGAACCGCCGCGGGGAGTGCCATACCCTTCTTATAGCGCCCTGTTCTGATAATTCCAAACGAAACCCAGTCCGAAGACTGTACCCATAAGCAGAAAAGCGACAATGCATGCTAACGCTTCGGAGGGCGCTAAAGTTCTACCGATTGCAAGAATCTCGATCAGAAACACAGGTAGATTGAGTACAACAGCGGAGGCCAGAGGAAACAGCAGCGCCGGCTTGCAGCCGCCCATGCGTTGACGAAGCCAAAACAGCGACGGCGCATACGCGAGGGAGAACAGCAACGCTGCGACGATCAATGACGTGACCGTGGCGCTGGTGATGTCAGTAAAGCGGGAGAGGATGAGCAGCGGGCCAAGCAACCACGAGCAAAGCGAGATGGCGATGAGCTTCATTGTATTTGGAGCTTTGTACTTTGTACTTTGTTTTTGGCTCTGGGTCTTTTGAAACAAAGTACTAAGTACCAAGTACAAAAGACCCAGGTTCAAATACCCAAAGAACGTTACTTCTTATGGTCCATGCCTCGATTGATGATACTCTGCATCTCGAGGGCATTGGGCATTCCCAGGAGCGTCGCTGGTCCTAATCCAAATGGCCCACCTTCAGTGTTTGCGGCGAAGGTAATGCTGTCACCTTGCGCGTACGCGTACGCCAGCGTCGGCGGCATATCCGCAGTGAAGGCCTTTACAGCCTCCTGCGGACCACTCGGAAGGTTTTTGGCCGTACTCGCAAGACCAGCCGGCACGAGCCCGGCGATGTTGTGATAAAAGACTGCCGAGAAGTTTGCGTTGCCATCCGCAGGCAAGCCGGCAGTGAACTTCGCGGAGCGCAGCAACGATTGTCCACTCTCCTGCGATCTCAATGCCCTCTCAACCAGTGCTCTACTTGGACCAACGATCAGGTACCCGTTTGCATAGGTGTAATCCACTTCCAAAAACCCGAACTCCGTGGACTTGAGCGTGTAGTAAGTACGACCACCGATATCATTCTTTTCCCAGGCCAATCCAGATTTGCCCAGGTAGGCGGCCTGCTTATTCACTTCACCAACCACATGTTCGAGTGTTTGTTGCAAGTGCGCGGGGTCGTTTACCTCAAACACCAGCTTCCACGAGGGTGTCGGCAGGATTGGACCGTCAATCGCAAAGGCAAACTCTCCGCCGAGCGGCGCAGCAATGTCGTTGCGGATATTGAGTCCGTGATCCGACTGAAGTTTGTCGAGGTTCTTGCGCAGCTCGGGCGAAACGGTCTCCAGCACACCCAGCAGATCGTCGACCAGTGAAGCTGGATTCTTCACAACAAACCCGGCGACGACGTTTGCGTCAGGTGAGATGTATTCCAGAGAACCCATCGGCCCAGGCGCTGCCAGCCACGACGGAATGCCACGCTGTGTATCGTTGAACGAGAGAGACGCTTGCGTGTGTGTCTTGCCGCCGGTCTCTTTCTGGTCCAACACGAAGTACTTCACACTCAAGATGCCCAACTGGTTCAAAGCACTCTCGCGCTTCTCGGCGTCAGGACCTTTCGCGCGCTCGGTCTTCGTTTGGGCAACAACCTTCTCGAGATTTGCGGCCACCACGAGTCCAGCGCCCTCCTGATAAACCTGTGCGATGCGATCGCGAAACGGAGTAGCGGTAAAACTGCTCGTGCTTCCGCTGGACATCACGCTTGCGAGGCTTTGCAGTTGTTGCAACTTCGGACTCGCCGCAAACAGGCCTTGCTGAATCCAAACGTAGAGTTTCTCTTTCGTGTCGTCAGACTGAGCGGTCGCAGCCGCAGGATTGTCGATAAACTGGATTTCAGGTTTGCCTTTCTTATCGGAGAACTTCGCAATCTCCTGCTCGAGAAACTGCCGGAACCCTTCAGAGTTCTTCAGCTCGGCCAACACCAGAGGCTCGCCTGGTTTGCCTTGCTCGTCCATCGAAACCGAGACGGCAATCTCGTCGCCAAGGTAGGAACCAAACTGTCGAATCGTCTCGACAACCTGGTCCATGTTCTGCGATCGTCCTGACTGCTCTTTCTCCCACCACTCGCGCAGTGCAGGGTTCTGACTCATTCGTTCCTGAATGATGCGATGCGATTCGACAATCGTGTTGGCGAGGTTTGGCAGTGCCGCGTAGACGACGGTGTCCTCAGGCATCAAATCGAGCAGGTGCGTGGAATTGCGAACGCCCGGCTGCTGCACCGTCTTCAACCCATTCTTTACCGAAGCCAGACCTGACAACAGTTGCGCATAACGGTTTGCGTTGCGGCTCCATGCGACTTCATCTTTCACCGGGATCATCGCAATCGCCGGACTGGTCGTCGCCTGCTCGCCTGGACGAAGCACGCGATCGCTGCCTGCGTGATTCAGATTCACTACGCCTTCGATTACAGAGACGCGCGAACCTTTGGTACCGTTATTGACCGAGAACACAGTGCCCGTCACAGAGACGAGAGAATCACCGCTTTCAACAAAGAGTTTTCCGTCTTTCTGCTTCGCTGCTTCGACGACGATGCTGCCGCGATCGAGATGGATCGTTGTACCCTGGCCATTCTTCGTGATGTACAACTCAGAGCGATCCTTCATTTCGATCAACGAGCCATCGCCGAGACGAACAACGGCGCGCCCATCCTTCGAGGTGCGCACCTTCTCGCCGCTTTGGAGTTTCGTGCCGGCACTGACGGCTGCCGTCTGCGTGTCGGCTACTTGAAACACCTGTCCTTCGGCTGCCTGCACGCTGGCTTCGAGACCGCCGTGCGGCCAGAATTTCTGCACAAACGGAACTGCTAAGAGTCCAAAACCGATTACTAGTGCGGCGGCGATGGCCCAACGCATCACGACCGGTTGCGTGGTGTAGCGCGTCTTGCGTGCCGTGGGTTTGGCACTGACGGAACGTCGTGCGCGCGCTTCGTTCATGGCTTTGCGACAGGGGATACATTCGTGCGTGTGATCCACCAGCAACAGCGAGCGCGCTTCAGAAAGTTTGCCGGCGAGATACGCGGGAATGAGTGACTGAAAATCTGCACAGCCTTCAATCCGATCGACTGTGGGCAAGTTGAATTCCGCTTGGCCTGCCGCAGCGGAGACGCGTGCCCAAACACGGTCTGCCGCTGCTGAGACCACTGCCGGATCGGTCTTCTCATTCCGGATCTCGGCAGTAACTTTGTCGAGAATCTGATCTTCGTTATTGCTTCTCATGATGTTTCTCCAGATAGTGCCCAATCTCTTTTCTTAGTTTGGTACGTGCGCGATGGAGGACTACGCCCACTACGAGTGGCGAAGTCTTCAACAGCGCAGCAATCTCTTTGTTGTCAAAACCTTCGTAATAGCGGAGAACAAACATCTCGCCAGCGGTCTTTCCGAGACGCGATACAGCCTGGCGAACGAGCGTCTGAAGTTCGCGGTCGGCGTGGACGGTCTCGGGGTTGTGATAAGTGCCGGCAAGAGCGTCGACTTCGCTCTGGTCGAGCGCCACAGTTCTGGATCGCGTGCGACTGCGCAGCAGATCGAGTGACGCGTTTATAGCGGCACGCGATAGATAAGCCTCGGGATTTTGTGACCAGTCGTATTCTTCCTGCCTCTTGACGAGTCGCAGGAAGACGGTTTGGAGCACATCTTCGGCATCGGCGGCGCTACCAGTAATCCGCTGTGCGGTCCGAAAAACTCGGCCGTAGTGTGCCTGGAACAGTGTTTCCAGCTCGCTGGCAGGTTGATCTTTCACTAATCGTAAGGGCTTAAGTGCTGCTTGCACGGTTTCCTCCGTCTACACCCTGATAGACGAAGGCGTGCAGGCTTTATTAACAGCCCCTACGAATTTTTGGAAGAGTTTTATGTACTTCTTGTGGCTATTTCAACGGCCGCGCCCGAAGCTTTCTCAGCGTCTGATTCGGTGAATCGACGATGAAGCCCGCTGACTCAAGGGCTATTACGCCTAAAATCGGCTCGCTATTGTCCGGCCCAAAGATAATACGAGTGCCGGTGACGATTTCATCCATGAACTTCAATTCGGCCTTGGCATACTCGTATTCTTGTAGCTCTCCGCTAGCAAGTTCATATACGTCTTTACCAACCGGCTCAATCCCGATTTTCTTTAGTTCGGATGTCGGAGCCATGGAATCCAAGGCGCCTGTATCGACCAGGAAGTCTGCCTCGTATGTGTTCTCCGAGTGTGAATTTAGCAGTCTAACTGCAACATGTGTGAGGCCCATCTTGCTTTCTCCTAGAGGTTTTCTTTTGAGTTTTAAGGTCATGGCGACATATTACATCATACTCACATGAGAGTAAAGGGCCTCTAATCGTTTTTTTGCTTCTGCGGCTTGCGGTGTTTTGGAATAGCGGCGAATTAGTTCGCGCCAGGCGGCGCCGTCGTAGTGATAACGCTTGCTTGCCCTGTCGAAAACGAAACCGATCCGCTGGCGGTTGTAGCGATCGAGGCCGCTGTAGTTCAGGTAATAACTGAACTCGGGAGCGTCGCCAAGATCATCCAGGCGACGAGCTGCATCGGTTGAAAGTTTGGCCGCTATCTCTTCGGCAGCATCGCCGAGCAACAACAGAACTTCCGGATGCAGAGACGAACGTGCGAAGTAGTCGACAAAGATTCTCGCCCGCGCGATTCGATCGAACCCCTGCGAACGCTCGATCAGGCTCAATAATTTGCGATCGTCGCCTGCACGCGAAGGTGAAACGACCGCTTCGCGTTGAATCCAACCATGCGTTCGACTCGATACGTTTACGAAAAAGAACGCGATCCCATTAGCGCTCGTCTTCACCGATCTGACAGCTACCAGGCGTCCCCGAGCGAGGCGACGCAGCAGCTTACCGTTGAGCTGTGGTGTCGCACGAAGCGCGGCGAGGCGCTCATCGACCACAACGGCAAGACGGCCTCCAGCCGGTGGCTTTCGGCTTTGCGCGAGACCTGTTGGCTCGAAGAGGATTAGAAAAAGCAGGCAAAACGCGAGCTTGTGAGGAAGCATAATGGTCTCCAAATCTTGAGGTTTTTTATAGGTCCTATAGGTCGAATAGGACCTATAGGACCTATTTCTTACACGACCGCTATTCTCTTCTGAAACTGCGCGTGATGAAAATGGCAGATCGCCACCGCCAGCGCGTCCGCGGCATCGTGAGGCGTCGGAACACTCTTCAATCCAAGGAGCAAACGCACCATCTCCTGCACTTGATGCTTCTCCGCGGCGCCGTAACCCACAACCGTCTGCTTGATAAGCCGCGGTGAGTATTCGTAAATCTCCATTCCGGCTCGTTCTGCGACCAGCAACACCACACCACGCACTTGTCCGAGCTTCATGCTCACTTTGACATTGGTTGCGAGGAACGCATCTTCCAGTGCACAAGCATCCGGACTATGCTGCGCGATCACTTCTTCCAAACCATCGCACATCCTCAACAATCGCGCGGAAAACTTCAGCGCCGACGGCGCGCGCACCTTCCCAAACGCCACCAGTGAATAACGCCGCGCATCACCCTCGACTATTCCCCAACCCATCGTCTGGCTGCCAGGATCGATTCCCAAAACGCGCATCGCGCGAGAGTATACTACAGGGATGTTTGTACTTAATGATATTCTGAACTTACCCCTTCCCCCTATGTTCGTATATAAACCATTGCACACGTGTGCTTCATGACCGAGTTCTTCGAATCGCTGACTTCATTGGTCCGTAAGCCGACAGGCTACGCTGAAGAGAAGCCGTTTCAGGCAGAATTCTTCAGTGTCGAACGCCTCGAACAGTACGCTCAAACACTCGCAGCCAAACACAAAACCGTAACCCGTAAGGGCCGCGCACAGCTCCTGCCGCGGCTCGAAGACAACGGCCGCAAACTCGAGGTCGCATACAGAGCCCTCGTCCAGGCAATTCGTGAAGGTCGTCCTATTTCACCGGCCGCCGAATGGCTGGTCGACAATTATCACATCGTCGAAGAACAATTGCGTGAGATCCGTCAGGATCTTCCCAAGAGTTACTACCACGAGCTGCCGAAACTCGCCGACGGTGAACTCGCAGGCTTCCCACGAATCTACTCACTCGCGGTGGCGCTCATCGCACATACCGATTCGCGTCTCGACACAAATACGCTGCAACGGTTCATCCGCGCGTACCAAACAGTCGCTCCTCTATCGATCGGCGAGCTCTGGGCCGTCGCCATAACCCTCCGAGTCGCACTTGTCGAAAATCTGCGCCGGCTTGCAATCGCCATCGCGCGTGCTCGCGCCGAGCGCGACGAAGCCGACCAGCTTGCCGACAAGCTGCTGGAACTCGCCTCACTTCAGCCGTCGAACCTGATGTCGTTTCTCAACGAGCGTTTCGGCAAACGCGAAGAGTTGTCACAAACCTTCCTGGTTCAACTCGTGCAACGGCTGCGCGAACAGCATCCGTCGGTCATGCCCGTGATGGATTGGATCGAAAAGCAGCCAGCGCGGCAGGGCATGACCCTCGAACAGATCGTTCACGCCGAACACCAGCGACAAGCCGCAGCGCAAGTCACTGTCGGAAATATCATCACCAGCATGCGTCTCCTCTCGACGCTTGAGTGGAACGACTTCTTTGAAAAGGTCAGCCTCATCGAGCCGGTTCTGGGCAAGGACCCAGCCGGCGTCTATTCGCGAATGGAATTCGCCTCGCGTGACCGCTATCGACACGTCGTCGAGCGAATCAGCAAGCGAACGCGCTCAAGTGAGCTCGAGATCGCCGAAGCTGCCGTCGAACTCGCCACTAACGCGAAACAGGAGGGTCCCGAAAAACACGTCGGCTATTACCTGATCGATGCGGGTCTGACTCTCCTGGAAAGCCGTTTCAACTATCAGCCAAGGCCGACGGAACGACTGCGCCGTTTCCTCCTGCAACGCGCGACCGCGACTTATCTCATCACGCTCACGTTCCTGACGTTGCTGATCGTGTCGTTGGTGCTTTACTTCATGAGCCGTTATGGAGCGGACTGGCGGTTCCTCGTAGTTACAGCGTTACTGGCACTGATTCCCGCAAGTGATCTCGCGCTTACGCTGCTTAACTGGGACGTCACGCATTTCTTTGAGCCGCGCTTGTTGCCGAGAATGGATACAGCCGATGGCATTCCTGATGGTGCGGCGACCTTTGTTGTCGTGCCGACTATCTTTCTCAGCGAGTTGCAAGTGCATGAGCTCGTCGAGAAACTCGAAGTTCATTACCTCGCCAACCAGGATCCCCAGGTTTACCTCGCTCTGCTCGGCGACTTTCCAGACGCCGACTCTGAAGAGACGCCGGCGGATTCAAATTTACTCGCCATCGCACAAAGCGGCATCGACGCTTTGAATAGCAAACATGGCGAGAGTCGCTTTCATCTCTTTCATCGACGGCGCCAGTGGAATCCCGGCGAATCGAAGTGGATGGGTTGGGAGCGAAAGCGAGGCAAACTCGAAGAGTTCAATCGACTGCTGCGCGGCGCGAACGATACCACTTTTGTTGTGCGCACTGCTGATGACAACTTGTTGCGATCAATCCGTTACGTAATTACGCTCGACTCAGACACGCAACTCCCTCGCGACGTCGCTCGTAAGCTCGTCGGCGCCGCGATTCATCCGCTCAACCGGCCGCTTATCGACCAGGCAACTAACCGCGTCGTTTATGGTTACGGAATCCTGCAACCACGCGTCAGTATCTCGCTCGCCAGCTCATCACGCTCGAAGTTTGTGCAGGTCTTTTCCGGCCACACCGGTATCGATCCTTACACGACCGCGGTCTCCGACGTTTACCAGGATTTCTTCGGCGAAGGTAGCTTCACCGGCAAAGGCTTGTATGACGTCGATGCTTTTCAGCGCACGCTCGAGAATCGCGTTCCGCCAAATTGTTTACTCAGTCACGACCTGTTTGAGTCGTTGTTTGCGCGCGCTGCGCTGACGACCGACATCGAACTCCTCGACGACTATCCGGCGACGTATCAAGCCTACGCGAAGCGAGCACATCGCTGGACGCGTGGTGATTGGCAGATCATTCGCTGGCTGTTTCCGACAGTGCCTGATGGTGAAGGTCGCGAGGTTCGCAATGTGCTGCCGCTTAGCGCGCGCTGGAAGATTCTCGACAACCTGCGTCGCAGTCTCGTTGCTACCTCGTTGTTCTTGTGGCTGGTTGCGGCGTGTACGTTCTTTCCGGGTTCGTCGCTGGTCTGGAGTCTCTTTGTTTTCTTCGTCATCGTTTCGTCGGTTCATCTGCGAGTGACCACCGGATTGCTGATTCATCCTCGCGGCGTTCCCTGGACGAGTCACTTCTGGAGCATCTGGGGCGACTTTCGCACAAACACCGCACAGATCGCGCTCTCGTTTGTGTTTCTGCCACACCAAGCCTGGCTCATGTGCGACGCGATCGTTCGCTCGCTCTACCGGCAGGTGATCTCGCGAAAACACCTGCTCGAGTGGGTGTCAGCAGCAGAAGCAGAAGGATCGACGCGAAACGACGTTCGGTCACTGACGTGGTTCATGCTGCCTTCGTTGTTGCTGACCTTAGCGGCGCTCGCTCTGACGTTTGTTTTCAAGCCGACGGCCTTACCCGTCATGGGGACACTCTTTGTCGTCTGGATCTTCTCGCCGTTGATTGCTTATTGGGTGAGCAAGCCACGGGCGGCTAAACGAGCGTTCCTGAGCGTGGAGGACACGAAGTTTGCACGTTTGATTGCTCGCCGCACGTGGCGCTTCTTTGAAACGTTCGTCGGTCCTGAGGACAACTGGCTGCCACCCGACAACTATCAGGAAGATCCCGCGCCAATCATTGCGCATCGCACGTCTCCGACAAATATCGGCTTGTTGCTGCTGGCTACCAGCTCCGCGCGCGATCTCGGTTACGTCGGCACACTAGAACTAGTCGAACGACAGGAACTGACCTTCTCGACGATGGCGCATCTTCAGCGTTTCCACGGTCACTTCTTCAATTGGTACGACACGAAAACTCTCGAACCACTGTTGCCGCAATACATCTCCACTGTCGACAGCGGCAATCTCGCGGGCCATCTGATCGCAGTCAAGCAGGCGTTCGTGGAAACCCCTGACAACCATTTGTTCGATTATCGAGCCATCGGAGGTTTTACCGACACGGTTGGCGCCATCGCGACTGAAGCAGCAGCCCTCGGCAGCATTCGACAGCGCACCGAAGTCGTAACCGTGCGGCAGTTGCAGGACGAGATCGCAGCTTGTCGTCAACTGCTCCAGATGGATCCCGGCGACAACCTTTCATCGTGGATCGTACTGATCGACTCTCTGGCGCGTCGCGCTTCAGAAATCGACGACATCGTAAACGCGTTGGCCCACGAACACGGCGAAGTCAGTTTCAAGGAACTGCGTTGGTGGGTGGGAGCGCTGCAACATCAGGTTGACTGCCGTCGCAGAGATGCAGAAGCGTTGACGAACTGGGCGCGGCTGCTGCCACTGCTTGAATCCGAAATCGGTGATTCAGACAACGCCTCAGACAATGATTGGGCGGCGCTGCTCAAGCTGCTGGAACGCGTGCCTACACTCGCCGAAGTACCCCAGCTCTGTGACAAAGCATTGGTGCAACTGGCAGCGATGCAGGAGCACGCATCCGAAGCCCTGGTGCAAACAGCTTCACGACTGACGAAGTCGCTCGAACAGTCCGCACGCGCTTCCGCCGACATCCTGGCGCGCCTCAGTCGACTTGCCCGAACCTGCGATCAAATCGTCGACGAGACGGACTTTTCGTTTCTCTTTAATGTCGAACGTAAGTTGTTCCCGGTCGGTTACAACGTCACCGCTTCGCGAGCGGATGAGTCTTACTACGATCTGCTTGCTTCAGAAGCACGTCTTGCGAGTTTTGTCGGCATCGCGAAGGGCGACGTGCCGCAGGAACACTGGTTCCGCATGGGCCGCACGCTCACGAAAGTCGATCATGGTCGCGCACTGATCTCCTGGACCGGCACGATGTTCGAGTACCTCATGCCGTTGCTCGTGATGCGTAACTATGCGGCGACGCTGTTATCTGAAACCTATCAAACGGTTCTTAAGCGCCAAATCGAATACGGCCAGGAGCGCGGCGTGCCGTGGGGCATTTCCGAAGCTGCTTACAACGTGCGCGATCTTCAGCTCAACTACCAGTATGGACCATTCGGCGTGCCTGGTCTGGGCTTGAAGCGTGGGTTGATCGAGAATCTCGTCGTCGCTCCATATGCCACAATGTTAGCGGCCGAGGTCGATCCAAACGAGGCCATAAACAATCTCCGTCGCCTGCAAAAAGAAGGCGCGCTCGGTCCGTTCGGCTTCTACGAGTCGATCGACTACACCACTGAGCGTGTGCCCGAAGGTCAGAAATCAGTCGTCATTCGCGCCTTCATGACCCACCACCAGGGAATGAGCCTCGTCTCGCTCACGAACGTCCTGCAAGACGATACTGTAGAAAACCGTTTTCACTCAGATCCGGCCGTGCAAGCGACGGAGTTGCTGTTACAAGAGCGCATTCCGGTCGGCGTGCCTGCGGCTCATCCACGCGCCGAAGAAGTTTTGACTGGACGCGTGGTCCAAACAATGCCCGGCATGATCACGCGTGTTTACGAGAGCGCAGATTTCGACACACCGCGCACGCAGTTGCTTTCGAACGGAAGCTACAACGTGATGGTCACGACTGCGGGTTCCGGTTATTCACGCTGCGAAGAGAACGCGGTTACGCGTTGGCGGGAAGACGTGACACGCGATAACTGGGGCATGTTTGTTTACCTGCGCGACGTGCGCACTGGCGCTGTGTGGTCGGCCGGGCATCAGCCGGTGCGCCGTAAACCGCAGTCGTATCACGTTGCTTTTTCGGAAGACAAAGCAGACTTCCGGCGTGTTGACTCCGGTATCTCAACGCGCATGGAAGTGGTGGTTTCGGCGGAAGACAACGCAGAGGTGCGCCGCATTTCTCTCACCAACAACTCGTCGCGGACGCGTGAGATCGAGTTAACCAGTTATTCGGAAGTCGTGCTGGCAACTCCCGATGCAGACGCTGCGCATCAGGCATTCAGTAACCTGTTTATCGAGACAGAATTTGTCGCCGGCGAGAATGCGATTCTGGCCCATCGGCGGCGGCGCGCTCCCGAGGACCGGCCGATCTGGGGCGTTCACGTTGTGGTCGCGGAGGGCGAGCTGGTTGGCGCAGTTCAGTACGAAACTGATCGTGGAAGATTTCTCGGACGCGGGCGAACGCCTGGCAATCCAATCGCGGTGATGGAGGATCGTCCCCTTTCAAATACCACGGGCGCGGTGCTCGATCCGGTTTTCAGTTTGCGACGACGCATACGAATTCCACCCAACCAAACAGTCAGTTGCTCATTCAGCACCGCGGTAGCGCGTTCGCGTGAAGAAGCGTTGGCGCTGGCCGACAAGTATCACGATCCAAACATCTTTGAGCGTGAGTTGCGCCTGGCCTGGACCAAAGCGCAGGTTGAGATGAGTCACCTCAAGATCGATGCGGAAGAGGCACACCTGTTTCAACGTCTCGCGGCGCGAATCGTCTATTCCGATCCATCACTGCGCCCGACGCCTCACGTGCTCGCGCTGAACACGAAGGCGCAATCGAGTCTGTGGGCGTACGGCATCAGCGGCGATCTACCGATCATTGTCGTCAGAATCAACAAACCCGCGGACATGCCGACGGTGAAGAAGCTTTTGCGCGGACATGAGTATCTCCACTTCAAAGGTCTGAAGACCGATTTAGTGATACTCAACGACACGCCTACAGATTATCTCCAGGTCCTGCATCAGGATCTCGAAAGCGCGGTTCGCACCAGTGGTTTGCAGGCGTTCCAAGACAAGCCCGGCGGAGTTTATCTGCGTCGCGCCGACCACATGCCCGAAGCCGACCGCATTCTCTTGCATGCTGTGGCCAGGGTCGTCATCGTGGCCGAGCGCGGAGCATTCGAAGCACAGATCGAAAGAAGGCGAGTGGAAGAACCGTTGCCAGCTCCTTTCGTGCCGCGACTTCCATCGCAAACGTATCCCGAAACGACGGTTGCGCCACCGGATCTTTCTTTCTTCAACGGTCTCGGCGGATTTCATCAGGGCGGGCGGGAGTATGTCACCTTGCTTGGCGCGGAACAGTGGACGCCCGCGCCGTGGTCGAATGTTATCGGCAACGAGGTCGAGTTTGGCTTTTTGATCACTGAAACAGGCGGCGGTTGCACCTGGTCACTTAACAGCCGCGAGAATCGGCTGACGCCGTGGTCCAACGACGCAGTCAGCGACCCGTCGGGTGAGGCGATCTATCTCCGCGACGAAGACTCCGGCTCTATTTGGTCAGCGACGCCACTTCCGATTCGCGAGCGCGAGCCATACATCGTCAGGCACGGACAGGGCTACAGCGTTTTCGAGCACACGAGTCACGGCATCTCGCAGGAGCTGCTTGTCTTCGCTCCGCTCGATGCTCCGGTGAAGATCTCGCTCTTGCGTTTGCGTAACCGCACCGCGAGAAAACGACGACTCACGATCACCAATTACAACGAGCTCGTGCTCGGGGTTTCGCACGCGTCGTCGGCGCCCTACATAATCACCGAAATCGACAGCGCCGCTGCTACGATATTCGCGAAGAATCCTTTCAATAACGAGTTTGCGAATCGCATCGCGTTCGTGGCCACGAGCGAACGCATGTCGAGCGCGACGTGTAATCGCAAGGAGTTCATTGGTCGCAACAGTTCATTGGAAGCACCAACCGCACTGCGCCGCACCGGTCTGTCTGGAAAAGACGGAGCGGGACTCGATCCATGCGCCGCAATTCAGACGAGCATTGAGCTGGCGCCACATGAAAATCGCGAAGTCATCTTTCTTCTCGGGGAAACTGAGTCGAAGGAAGCAGCGCAGTCGGTCGTCACGAGATTTCGTCAGACCGGAAACGTCAATGAAGCGTTTGAGAAAGTGTTGAATCATTGGGACCGGCTTCTCGCCACGGTCGAAGTTCGAACGCCCGATGCCGCGCTGGATACAATGCTCAATCGCTGGCTGCTTTATCAGGCGCTCTCGTGTCGCATCTGGGCACGAACTGCGTTCTATCAATCAGGGGGCGCATTCGGTTTCCGCGATCAGTTGCAGGACGTCATGGCGCTGGTCTATAGCCGGCCCGATATTGCGCGACAACAAATCCTGCTCGCGGCGGCGCACCAGTTTAAAGAAGGAGACGTGCAACACTGGTGGCACCCACCGGCTGGCCGCGGGGTGCGCACAAAGATCTCCGACGATCTCGTCTGGCTGCCTTTTGTAACGTCGTTTTATATCAACGTCACTGGCGACACCTCGGTTTTGGACGAGGTTGTTCCCTTCATCGAGCAGCCGCTGCTCGAGCCGGAGCAGCTCGAGAACTACATGCAGCCGCAGGTGTCACAGGAATCAGCAACGATCTACGAGCACTGCACGCGAGCCGTCGATCGTAGTCTGGCGGTAGGCAAGCATGGCTTGCCGCTAATGGGCAGCGGCGATTGGAACGACGGTATGAACCGAGTCGGACATCTCGGAAAGGGCGAGAGCGTTTGGCTCGGTTGGTTCCTTTACAGCGCGATCGCTCAGTTTCTGCCGCACGTCGACTCACGAAAACAGAAAGCACGCGGCAATCGCTATCGCAAACATCTGGACAACCTGAAGAAAGCGCTGGAAGAGAAGGCGTGGGACGGCGACTGGTATCGCCGTGCTTATTTCGACGATGGCACACCGCTCGGTTCAGCACGCAACGAAGAGTGTCGCATCGACTCGATCGCGCAGTCGTGGTCGGTGATTTCAGGTGCGTCAGATCCGTATCGCATGGGACGCGCGATGGCCGCAGTCGAAGAATACTTGATCCGGCGCGGTGACGGATTGGTGATTCTGTTTACGCCCCCGTTCGACAAGGGCAGTCTCAATCCGGGCTACATTAAAGGATACGTGCCGGGAGTGCGCGAAAACGGAGGGCAGTACACTCACGCTGCGATCTGGACCATGATTGCATACTCGATGTTAGGAGACGGCGAGCGCGCCGGTGAGCTGTTTTCGCTGCTCAACCCGATCAATCACTCTTCGACGCGCGCCGGCCTGCACAAATACAAAGTCGAGCCTTACGTTGCGGTGGGTGATGTTTATGCTGTTCCGCCGCATACCGGGCGTGGCGGTTGGACGTGGTACACGGGTTCGGCGGGTTGGATGTATCGTGCGGGACTCGAGTCGATACTCGGCTTCAAGCTTCAGCAGGATCGTTTGGAGATCGATCCGTGTGTACCGCGTTGGTGGCGTGATTTTGAGATTACTTACCGGCGCGGACGCGCGACATATCGAATCCAAGTGGAGAATCCGGTGGGTGTAAGTCGTGGTGTGGTTAGTATTGAAGTCGATGGCTCACCACAAACGGAAATCGTCTTAATCGATGACGAGAAGACCCATAATGTTCGCGTCGTGATGGGTGAGCCGGTGAAAGCCGAGGAATCATCAAGCGAACCAGCGCAGCAAGCGCAAGTATAGGTCCAATAGGACCTATACCAAACCCTCGCTTCAAGCCGCCGCCATGTCTGCCTCGCTGATATCGAAATTGGCCGAGACCTTCTGCACGTCGTCGTGATCTTCCAGCGCTTCCATTAACTTCAACATCTGTCGCGCATCGCCGCCTTCCAGATGCACATAATTCTGCGGCACCATCTCGACCTCTGCCACCTGCGGTTCGATCCCGGCCTTCTTTATCGCCGTTAACACGCCGTCAAACGTCTCGGGTGAGGTGATGATCTCGAAGGTGTCTTCGTCGTCGCGGAGATCGTCGGCACCGGCTTCGATCGCGAGATCAAACAACTCTTCTTCCGATTTCCCTGCTTTATCGACGATGATGTAACCCTTCTTCTCGAACATCCAACCCACCGATCCACTCTCACCGAGGTTGCCGCCATTCTTCGAAAAGATATGTCGTATCTCCGCGACCGTGCGGTTGCGATTGTCAGTCATCGACTGAACCATTAACGCCACGCCACCTGGACCATAACCTTCGTACGTGATCTCGTCGTAGCTGACGCCTGCTTCCTCGCCCGTGCCGCGACGAATCGCGCGATCGATCGTGTCGTTGGGCATGTTGCCGGCCTTGGCATCGGCAATAGCTTTACGCAAGCGCGCATTGCCTTCGGGATCGCCACCGCCACTGCGCGCCGCGACGGTGATCTCTTTAATAAACTTCGTGAACAGTTTGCCGCGCTTGGCGTCGAGCGCGCCTTTCTTGTGCTTAATACTATGCCATTTCGAATGTCCGGACATGGGAATCAGATCCTTCTGAAATGTGGGTTGTCAGGCAGCGCAATATATCACAACACGGGCTTTTCTTGTCTGTGCACCCTCTGTGTTCTCTGTGTCTCTGTGGTGAATCTGCTGTAAAAAGAACTAACCACAGAGGCACAGAGAACACAGAGGGTGCACAGAGCTATTACCTCAGTTGTTCGTATTCTTTCCGCGCTTGGGTCAACACTGGCAGGTCGGGATCTGCATCTTTCCACACCGCAAAGAAATCCTGATAAGCTTTACGCGCTCCAGCCGTGTCCCCGGCCATCGCCTTAGCACGGCCGAGACAGAGATGAGACATCGCATGAAGCGGTGAAAACGCATCTATCGCAGGATTGTCGAGGATCTTTTGGAATTCCGCCGCAGCCTCATTTGCCAGGCGCTGATGAAGATAGAGATTTCCTCGAACGTACTTGCTGGTTAACCCAATCACGATCCCGTGATCGTAAGGGCGAACGGACTCCGACAACCGAATTGCCTCCGCAACGTTGCCGCGACCTCGCTCGATCTCCGCTTGAATCAACGGTTCGATCATCGACGTTATAATCGTATCTGTCGGATACTTCGCGCGGAGCTCATTCAGTATTACCTGCGCCTGACTCGCGTCGTTGCAGCCTGCATAGATCAACCCCGCTGCGGATATAGCATTTCGGCCGCGAAACTGAGCCAAAGCTGGTTTGATATTGTCCTTCGCTTGTTGACACCTGCCCACAAGCAATTGATTAGCAGCCAGATTCAACAACTCTTTCGATCCATTCTCCTGTCGATTCTGAGTCTTAAACATCTCGACCGAACGCTTTACCAGATCCTCTGCCTGCTTCAGTTTTCCGAAGTAAGCGGCAGTAGCACCAAGAGCAATGTTGAGTTCTGCTTGCTCCGGTTTGTCTCTGGCCCATTCAATCTCGCGGTCCATAGCCGCCTGGTCGTGCCGCAGAAAAGCAAAGAAGTAGTTATTGAGGTGGGAACCGGGTGAGTCAGGATTGATCTTCTCCATCTCGCGCGAAGCCTGTTCAGCCTCTTCGATTCGTCCGAGCCCGATAAAACTCCCGACAACATTGTCTCTGGCGCTGATATTGTTCGGACTCAGTCTAACCGCCTCGAGCCCCTCTTTTAATGCTTCTTCATGATCGCCGAGAATCTTGTAGTTCAGCGACAGATTGTTGTGTGGTATGAAGTCGTTTGGATAGAGCTTCGCCCACGTGTTGAGCACCTCGATGGCCTTGTCGATCTCGCCGGTGATGTAGTTGTAGTACTTTTCAGTTATGTAGAGCCGTTCGCGTTCGCTGACGCGGTCGCGCAGATCGTAAGCCTTCTGCACATACTCCTTTGCCAACTCATACTGTTCCTGATTTCCGTAATGGACGCCGATGCGCGCGTAGGCCATTGCAAAGTTGGGATCGAGCTCAACGGCACGCTTGTAAAAGGCGAGCGATTCGCGTGGCTTTCCTTTCGAGCGTTCCTCGTTGCCCAGTGCGAAAGCTTTCAATGCTTCCAGCGAAGACGTCGTGGCCTGCTCGATACTGACGTCATACTTCTGAATCGAGCTTAGCGACTCACCAAGTTTTTGACGAAGATTCGAGGCGGCCGTGCCCAACGCCGAGAGCACCTTTTCTTTGCTCTCTGCTTCAACGTGCTCGCGTGCAATCGAATCACCCGAACGCGAATTCACCGCCTCGAGCGTGAGCACGTAGTGGCTGCCCAGACTCGCGATTGTTCCGGTCAACATCGCTTTGATTCCCTGGCGCTCACAGATCTCTCGTCCGATGTCGCGGGTGATGCGATCGTCCGGCGAACGGCCCATGAAGCGAAGCGTTTCGCGAACACGCTCCTCGGGAAACAGAGTCAAGAACGGCGTTTGACCGAGATTCACGGCGAGTGCTTGTTTCAACGTGCCATCGAAAACGGGCTCGCCGGTTGTGTTGATGAAATCAGTCAACAGTATGGTGTCGCGCTCGGTGAGCGGTTTGGAATTGCGCTTGTAGAAATAGAACGCAGCGGCTGCGGCCGCGACAACCAGGAGCGCAACCATCGCAGTCGCGACCTTGTGATGTTTGATTCCAGTAACGATGTACTCGGCGCTTGAAACGTGCGAGATGGTCTTCTCAGCAGTGGGCACTGCGCGTTCCGGAGTTGTTGGAGGTGCGGCGAGGTCGCTGATCCTCGACCTGGAGGAACTACCTGGTGCCGACGATCGTTCGAGCTCTGTTTCAAACTCGAGACGCTGTTTGAGCCGGCGCAGATCGGTTAACAACTCTTTGATTGTTTGATAGCGCTCGTCGCGGTCTTTGCGCAGCGCCTTCATCACTATCCACTCAAGTTCGGCAGGGACATTCGGCGCAAAACGAGCCAGCGGCGGCGGTTCTTTTTGTGTAATCGCAACGACGATGTCGGTGGACGTTTCACCTTCGAAAGGCATTCGGCCCGCAACCATTTCATAAATCACGACGCCGAGACTCCAGATGTCGCTGCGAGCATCGACCGGCTTGCCGCGGGCTTGTTCCGGTGACATGTACTGCGACGTGCCCATCACGACGCCGGCGTCAGTTTGGACCAACACTCTCGTCGACGCCTCGCCATCCAAAGGACTTCGATCGATAGTCTCGGTGAGTTTTGCCAAACCGAAGTCGAGCACTTTCACGTAACCGTTGCGACGGACCATGACGTTGTCAGGCTTGATGTCGCGGTGGACGATTCCGGCGCCATGTGCTTCTTCGAGAGCGCTCGCAACTTGGATCGCGATGTCGAGAATCTCGGAGGTCTCAAGGTGTGAACCCGCCATCTTCCGGCGCAAGGTGACGCCATCGATAAACTCCGTGGCGATATAGTGGTGGCCGTCGTCGACTCCGACTTCGTGAATCGTGAGAATGTTTGGGTGGTTTAGATTCGAGGCTGCGGAAGCTTCCTGTTCGAACCGATGCAATCGATCCTTATTTGTCGTGTACTCCTCGCTGAGAATCTTGATAGCGACCTTACGTCCGAGCTTCATGTCTTCGGCAAGATAGACCACGCCCATTCCGCCCGCGCCGAGCTTCTCAAGAATCCTGTAATGGGAAACCTTATCCAGCTCCAAAATTACCAAACAAGTCTAACGATACAACGAGGCGCCGGCCAACAGCGTTCCGGCAATCGCTTGCTGGAATAGCCAAAGAATCAACAAAGCCACCAGCGGAGAGATGTCCAACCATCCCAGCGGCGGAACAATTCGTCGCAACGGGCCAAGCAATGGCTCAGTCACATCAACCAGAAAACGCATGATGCGGTTTGTATAGCTAACTCGTCCCCATGAAAAAATGATACGAATGATAATCAGCAATATGTATAGCGAAAGTAATCCATAGAGGATGTAACCCAGTACGGCAATAATTGCGCCTCGCTGAACGCCTCCCAACACGCCTTTGATCGTGTCGGCGACCGTTCCGACCAAAGCGAGCACGAAATAACCAACCAGGATCGTGATCAGAATCACCACCAGCGGCGCGAACCTGGGATTCATGCCGCCGAATTCACGCAAGCCACCGCGCATCGGAATGATGAACGGATCGCTGAGCCGTCGCACTGTGCGCGACATCCACCCAAATGGATTTAAATCCATCGCATCAGCAATCAGCCTGATAATCATCAGCACTATCGCAGCAACGATGATTATTGCTATTGCCGATTGCAGAAACCAGACGATGCGGTCGATGATCAGCATATTGTTCAACGGGCCGCGCGTTCGCCGAATATCGCCGTGCCGATGCGCACCATCGTAGCTCCTTCTTCGATGGCCACTGCAAAGTCGTGAGTCATACCCATCGACAGTTCGCCTTGGCGATCTCCGAACGCTCCGCGCGCGGCGAGCTCGTCTCTTAACTCACGTAAACGACGAAAGAACGGACGGCTTTGTTCCGGGTCGTCAAAAAAGGGCGGCAGAGTCATCAAGCCTATAAGCCGCAGTCGAGTCAGTGGTCCAAGGCTTTCAACCAAATGGTTTAGCTCGGATTCATCGATACCCGATTTGGTTTCTTCGTGACCCAAATCCACCTGGATCAGTACCGGCAGGGTCTCTTTCCGCTCTTCGCCGCATATCCGATGAAGCCGCTGTGCCAGGTCCACCGAATCCAGAGAATGGATAACATCAAAGAGGTTGACAGCACGGCGGACCTTATTTGCCTGGAGACGGCCAACAAGGTGCCAGCGCGCTCTGTCGCGGCCTACGTCAGTAATCTTCCCTTCGGCTTCCTGGACGCGGTTTTCGCCGATATCTGTGGCGCCGAGGTCGATCAATAATCGTACAGCGGATGCCGGATGGGTCTTGCTGATGGCAATCAATGTGACCTCGTGGGCCGCACGTCCGGCTTTTTCGGCCACCGCTGCAATCTGGGCACGGATGCCTGCAAGTCGTACTGACAGTTGTTCTTGCGCCGGGTCAACGTTATCCATAGCAGCCGGTTTGATACGGAATCATAATAACCTAATCGGCGAAAGGTCGTAGAAGCGGCATAAAGATTGATGCTATGGTAGCCCACGAGAACCAGCAGCACTAGCTGGTCAACTGAATTAATTGCGGCCCCGAGAACCTCATTGGCCGGGTGTTCTTTCAAGGAGGAGATTTGATGAAACTCTCGAGTTCAAGAAGCTTGTTTGGGATTCTGGTATTGAGCCTTTTGGTGATTCTGAGTGTCTCGTCCGCAGCGATGGGCCAGGGACGCGGTCGCCGATCATCGCAACTGGATAAGAAGTGCGCGAAGTTTGTTAACTGTCATGACGCACGCGACGGACGTTTGGATGGTCGCGGACCTGATCGTGACCGCAACTTAACGGGGCGTTTTTTCAGACGTCATCGCAGGAACAGAGATAGAAATATTGATGTAATCTCGCGTCGAGGCCGCCACCGCGGTCGCGATTTCGATCACGATCGACGCTGGCGTCGCCACAACAGGTAGGTATTTGATAGCTGGCACTAGTGATCGGATCTTGGGTCGGGTCAGTACCGCAACGCGGTAGCGTCGGGTCTATGTGCGCCAACCCATGCTTCATAAACGCAAGGTTCACCCGACGCTACCGCGTTGCGGTACTGACCCGACCCAAGCTGCGAGTAGCCTTTCTTGACACTCCACAGATGCATTCGCATAATGACTTTCCGGTCTCTTGCGGATGTGGCGGAACTGGCAGACGCGCAGGTCTCAGAAGCCTGTGATGGTGACATCGTGGAGGTTCAAGTCCTCTCATCCGCACCAATAGAACCTACAAAAGCCATCCACAGATTACACAGAATCTGTGGATGGTTTTTTTCGTGAAAATATTTGTCACGGATTTTCGGAGGCTGGTGTTCTCTAATCAAGAGGTCCAGTTCTGAAAGGGGAGTATTAATGAACGTCGATCAAGCAGCTTTGATGGAAACAGAAGACTCGAGTCATTCCAGCGTTAGAGAACTGCCTGAAAGACCTGTGCGTTTAAAACTCGCCGAACGACCCGATCGAGATCGCATTCAACGCGTTGTCGATCTGGCCGACGCACTGTTGAACGAAGCGGAAACGCTGGCACGTGACAAGGCTTTCACTGAGGAAGCAACCCGACTCAAACCGTTGGATATTCTCGGCGGAATCAATTTCTATGATGAAGTACAACGGTTCGAGACCCACCTGATCAAGATGGCGCTGGCAGAGACTGGTGGCAACCAGGCAAAGGCAGCAAAGCTTCTTGGAATAAAAGCAACAACTCTGAATTCCAAAATTAAACTCTTCAAAATTGACGTAGGCTAGGCTCCCCAGCCTCGCTTTAATTAACGGCCTCCGACGCCCCGAGCATTTCAGCCTCGGCGACGTCGGAGACTGTTAGTATCTGCTCCTGAAATAAGTTTGAATCAATCAGAGTTTGCACCACGTAACGACCAGCAGTCGGAAAAGTTACGTTGACGAAGAAACTGATGTTATCGGCGAAGCCGCCCGCCGCGATTTCGAATCTGGTTGGCTGCGACACGACGATCGGGTGCTGTCGATCGGGCGTAAGGATGCGAACTTCGGAAAGATAACTTCCCTGCCCCTGCCAGTGGTTCACAACAGCAAACTTGATCAACGAGACTGGCAACTGTTGCACCATGATGTTTTGAAAAACACCCATGAACGACAGCTTGTTCCCTGCCTCCAGCCTCACGTCATCACAAAAGAGCGTGTAAAGCAATTGTGGTTTTTTAGGTTCTGCACTATTCATATGTTAATCCTGTCTAACTTCCGTCCAACATTTTCTTGAATGCCGATTCATCGACCACCGTCACGCCGAGGGACTCGGCCTTGTCGAGTTTTGATCCTGCAGCCTCACCGGCGATCACGTAGTCTGTCTTCTTGCTCACCGAGGAATTAACGCGCCCGCCTCTCGCGTCGATCAGCGCCCGTGCCTCATCACGCGTAAAACCTTCCAGCGTGCCCGTCAAAACAAACTGCTTCCCGGCAAAACGTTCATCAACTTTCCCGCCACCGCGACGTTCGGCTTCCGTTTTTATTCCCGCCGCACGCAACCTATCACAGAGTACGCGATTCCCTTCATCGTCAAACCAATCACGCACGCTCTCAGCCACTGTCAACCCGATCTCCGGAATCGCATCAAGCTCTTCAACCGAAGCGCTCGCCAGCCGCTCGAGTGAGCCGAGCTCATGAGCCAGGATACCCGCTGTTCTCTCACCGACGTGACGAATACCCAACGCGTAAATCAAATTCGTCAAGTCTCGCGATTTGCTCGCTTCGATCTGCGCAAGCAGATTCGACGCAGATTTTTTGGCCATGCGAGCCAAGTCCGCAATTTGTTCGAGCGTCAGCGAGTAGAGATCTCCAACATCCTTCACGTAGTTCTCATTCACGAGTTGCTGGGCCAACGCGTCGCCCAATCCTTCAATGCGCATTGCACGACGCGACGCAAAGTGAAGCAGACGACCGACCAGTTGTGCGTGGCAGTCCGCCGCCACACAACGCGCTACTACTTCACCTTCCAGTCGCGATATCAATCCACCACACACCGGACATTTCTTCGGTGGTCGAAAAGGCTTCTCGTCTCCCGTACGTTTCGAAGTAACAACGCTGAGCACCTTCGGAATGATCTCGCCGCTCTTTTCGATCATTACCCAATCGCCGATCTTCACGCCGAGTCGTTTGATCTCGTCTTCGTTGTGCAGCGTTGCGCGAGAGACAGTCGTTCCGGCAAGGAAAACAGGTTCGAGATAAGCAACGGGCGTGAGTGCACCGGTTCGTCCGACCTGGACCACGATGTCCAAAACCTTAGTTGATGCCTGGCGCGCGGGATACTTGTAAGCAATGGCCCAACGTGGCGCTTTCTGCGTCGCACCAAACTCGTCTTGCAACGAGGTGGAGTTGACCTTCACCACCAGACCATCGATCTCATAACCGAGATCATCACGCAGCGCTTCCTTCTCGTTTGCAAAGTCGATTACTTCGTCGATCGTCTGGCAAAGCTTGCGATGCGGATTGACGCGAAAACCTGCCTGCTCGAGCCAATCGAGCGATTCCCAGTGGCTCGGAAAAGGTTTGCGGCCACTCGCCAGCAAGTCGTAAGCAAACATATCGAGCTTGCGCCGCGCGACCAAACGCGAATCGAGTTGCCGAATCGCGCCCGCCGCCGCATTGCGCGGATTCGCAAAACGCGGCTCACCCTGTTCTTCGCGCTCCGCGTTGGTCCGTTCAAAAACGTCACGTGGAATAAAAACCTCCCCACGCACTTCGATCGCAGAATCAATACGCTTCGCTCGATCTTTCAGACGCAGAGGCACGCTCCGAATCGTCCGCGCATTTTGCGTGACTTCCTCACCGATACGACCATCTCCGCGCGTTACTCCGCGCACTAATAACCCGCCTTCATATTGCAGCGACAGCGATAGCCCATCAATCTTGAGCTCGGCGACGTACTCGAGGCGTCGACCATCAGCCAGGCGCTGGCAACGCTCGTCAAACGCACGCAGCTCGTCAATGTTGTAACTGTTGTCGAGCGACAGCATCGGGCGAGCATGAACAACTTCTGGAAATCCTTCGGCGGGTCGTCCCCCGACTCGTTGTGTGGGACTGTCAGGCGTGATCAACTCCGGATGCGCCTGTTCGAGCTTCTGTAGGTTTTCGAGCAGTTCGTCGTACTCTCGATCAGAAATCTGCGGAGCATTTTCGACGTAATAGAGCTCGTCGTGACGTCGAATCTCGTCTCGGAGTTTCTCGATTTCTCGTGCGGTCGTCCTGGCAGCCAATAATTACCCCTTCTCTCAAAGTTTAGAGTTCAGCCTTTAGGCTGTGCTTCTTTAGGAAGACAAGCTAAAGCTTGAACTGGCTTTGCCCGAAAAGTCTCTTGCTGAACCTCTTCTCTGTGCCTCTGTGTCTCTGTGGTTCGTCTTTCCTGAGCAATAGTTAACCACAGAGACACAGAGGCACAGAGAAGAAGCGCCTTGAACCACTTTTCGGGCAAAGCTGCTTGAACTCTGAACTTATCTCTCAGCGTGTTTCAACTTCGGCAGTGGCGCTGTTGGTTTGCTGTCATCATGCACGTCCGACGCCGGTTTAGATCTCGCCGCCGCCAATTTGTGAATCACGCGTCCAATCAGCTTGATACTCTTCAAAAAGTCTTCAACGCGAATGTTCTCGTTCGGACCATGAGGATTCGAGCCGGCGTAACTCGTTCCAAAGGACGCAACCGGCGTCGGAGGTTCCGACACGCCACACACCGCGCCGACTGGTCCACTCGACGGATCCATCGGAAAGATCAGCGGTGGTTTTGCGTGAACTTCAGTCGTCGCTTCAATGACTGCACGAGCCACACGCGATTTCGCCGACGATTTCGCCAGTGGCGCACTGCCAAGCTCGATGATCTCGATGTCTTTGAAGCCACGAACGTCGAGATGTTCGCGCAACAACCCGACGACGATTTGTGCGGTCAGATCCGGCACGAGCCGAAAGTCGAGCCTGGCCATCGCAGTGCTTGGCAACACCGTTTTCGCACCGGCTTCAGTGTGTCCGGTGTGAATGCCGCAAATTGTGCACGTTGCACCAAAGATGTGCTCCTTGACCAACGTCTGTCCCTTCATCGAACGGACCCAGCCCGCGATGCGAAACTCACGTTTGAGTCCCACTTCATCGAGCTCGATGGCTTGCAGAACTTCCGCATCTTCATCACTGATTGGCGCGATATGCGACGAGAACCCATCAATTGTTATAACGCCCTTCGGAGATGTGATCGTCGCCAGCGCCTGCACCAATCGCCAGGCCGGATTCGGCACGATCGTGCCCCACTTCGAATGCAGATCGGTGCGCGCGCCAAAAGCCCGCAGCTCCAGGAACGTGATGCCTTTGAATCCAAGGCTGATGATCGGAGTCTCTTTCGTATCGCTGGAACCTTCGTCCCACAGACAGCCATCGGCCTTCAACAGCTCTGCATTTTCTTTGGTGAAACGATAGAGACTGGGACTGCCAAGACCATCCTCGCCCTCGACAATGAAACGCAAGGTCACCGGCAGTTTTCCAAACGTTTTTTGGTAGGCTTCGACGGCGGCGAGTCGCGCAACCAGGTCCCCTTTGCTGTTCGCCGCACCACGCGCATACAACTTTCCCTCTTCGATAGTTGCTGCGAATGGACCATACGACCACTCAGTAAGATGGCCCACCGGCTGCACGTCGTAGTGACCGTAGACGACAAACGTCTTTGGACCACCACCACACTCGCCGTAGATGATCGGATAGCCGGAGCCGACACGAAACGAGCGTGTGCCGATGCCGACTCGCTGCATCGACTGTTCGACTGTTTCGGCAATAGCGCGCATGCCAGTGCCGCGCGCGGCGACTGAGGGCATGCGGCAGAGGTTCTGTAACCGCTCCGTAAAGCTGCGCGCGTGGCGATCTACATAACGATCGAACTTGGAAAAAATCATGCCATCTCGGCGTCTCGCCCAATCCTGCAAATCATGTCAATTGTTCAGGCTGGAAGAACAGGTACCGCGACTGCTCCTGTCCTCGCTCAAATCCCGCGCAAATCAATCGCTGCTCAAACGCCTGTTTGAACTCTGCTCGCACCCGTGCCTGCTCGTCTCGCGCACGACTGACATCGAGCTTTACCAGCGCGTTCCACTCTGCCGGTATTGCAACTGACGCAGCGGGCTTTCCCTCGATCGATGCGCTCGAACCCGAAGCAAGCGCAGAAACGCGGGGTGAGTCTAAATACCACGTGGCAAACAGGCGATCGTTTTGTAATCCGATGCTGTCGTCGGTGCCGTAAAAGTTTTCGGCGTAGGTCTCGGCGATCGCGCCGAGCCGGTTGAGATTGAAATGCGCGTTACGCGACTGCATCGGATCCCACGTCCACTTAATTAACTTTCGTCTTTCACCAAGCGCGCGCTCTCGCTGCGCCCACTTCAAACGCGCACCCACACCCTTGTTCTGATAGTCCTTCGCCACTGCCATCATGTGCGAGTAGCCAAAAATCTCGTCATTGCCGCGCACCGCCGCCAGGTGATGGACAAAGCCGACCATGCGCTCAGCGACAAAAGCGCCCAACGTCCAACCGCCGGCTTGCCGTGAGACAATTAAGTGACGACGAGGTGAGATCTCCAGATCGGGAAGACCGAATGCTTCGCGTTGAAGGTGAATACAAGCATCAAACTCTTCGATCGTGGTGCACTCTCGAATTGTCGTCTCTTCCATCCTTAGACATTATCCCTTCGCTGGACGTGCCGGAATTTGAATCGTGGCGATCAGACCGCGCGGCACGCGATTCTCTAAACTTACTTCGCCACCGATAAGCTCGAGCAGTTTACGACCGATGATAATACCGAGTTCGTTGATGTTCGGTTCGCGGGCCGGTGCTTCGTGTTCAGGATCGAATACGTCCTCAGGATGCGCGTGCGCTTCGCCGTTATCCAGCACTTTGATCCACAACAAGCCCTGCTCGTCGGCGTCAATCGTAACTTTCACCGAGTCGCCGGCGGGGCTGCGACTGACGGCCCACGCAATAAAATTGAAGAGCGTCTGGCGTAGCTTGCCTTGATCGGTGACGATGGTTGAGATCTCGGGAGCAAGCTCATACTCGATCTTGACCTGCGCCTTCTGGGCCATGCGCGCAGCCGCTGAACACGACTCCCGCAGCGTCTCGCGCAGTGAAAACTCCTGAAGGAAAACTTCCTGCTGCCCGGCTTCGATTCGCGAAAGATCGACAAGTTGATTCAAACTTGCCTGAAGCTGTAGCCCGGAATCCTGCACTTTTTGGCAGAAGCGCCGCTGCGTGTCGGTCAGCTCTTCCTGATCCAACAAGATCTCGGTGAAACCGAGAATCGAAGTCAACGGCGTGCGCAACTCGTGCGACATCCGTGCCAGAAACAGCGATCGATAGTGAGAGACACGTCGCAACTCACGATTTGCCTCTTCGAGTTCCGCCGTACGCTTTCTTAACTCGTCAATGAGCAGTTCGACCCGTTGTTCCCTGTCGACACCGTTGCTTGGCGTTTCGGTCATATAGATCTCAACCTGCTGGAAATTTTGTTCAACTTGGGGGTCATCAGGGATATTGCATCAATATAGGATTCGGCTTCAAGACTGTCAAAGTCTTTCATTTTCATATGTTTCTTATGCCTCTTTACGGCTTCGCAAAACTTTTGCTAAATAGACGCCAGATGAACGGCCAACTCAGCCAGCAACCGCTTGCGGAAATCATTCGTGAAATCTCAGCGAAATCACTCGGCGGCAGGTTGCGCGTCGAGCACGAGCGAGTCAAAGTCGTCGCTTATTTTGACAACGGCAACTTTCTTTACGCAGCCTCTAACTTGCGAACGCTGCGCCTGCGTGAGTATCTCCAGAAAAGCAAACTCGTTTCAGAGCAGGACCTCGCACGTTTTGACCAGCACTTATCAGATTTGGATTTAGCGAAGCAGTTATCTGCGCAGAATGTTTTGTCTCGGACTGCTGTCGAGCAACTGATGGCTCAGCAGGTTTCAGACGTTCTGCGCATGGCGTCGTCGTGGACTGAAGGCAAGTGGCACTTCGATTCGAGATCCCATCTCAACGAACCGCTGAATCTAAAAATCGACATCAACACGCTACTACTACCGGCGGAGGCAGAGCGCGATCAGCTTCGTCAAGCCGAAGACGACGCGAGTGAGCTCGAAGGCTTTCTTGAACGAGTGAAGAACGCGCAAACCTTTTACGACGCGCTGGGCGTTAATTTCGACGAGCCTCCGCAGAACTTGAAGACAGTCTATTATCAGTTAGCCAGGCGTTATCATCCCGATCGCTTTCGTAAAGTCGAGCCGGCATTGATAACGCAAATCGAGTCGGCATTTGCGCGACTCACGCAGGCTTACGAGACCTTGCGCGATGAGAAACTTCGCGCGAGTTACGATGCCAAACTCGCCGCACGCAGAAAAGCCGAACGATTGGCTGACACGGCTCCGAAAGCCACGCCGCCACCATCATCGCAGCCGGAGCAAACTGCAGCACCGGTCGCTGAACAAGTAGTTTCCGCGGCCGAACGTGCTGAGACTCAGTTCAAGGAAGGCTTCGCCGCGCTGGAGTTGGGACAACGAAAAGTCGCCATGGGCCTCTTCGCTTCGGCCGCGAACGCCGTTCCGAACGAGGCGCGTTATCGCGCGTTTTATGGTCACGTGCTGGCGGGCAATGAGAATACTCGCCGCGCCGCCGAAACTGAATTACTGGCCGCCGTCAAACTCGATCCCGGCAACTCGGAATATCGAGTGATGCTGGCGGAGTTGTATCGCGATCTTGGATTAAAATTGCGTGCGAAGGGTGAAGCCGAACGCGCAGTCGCGGCAGATCCGAACAATCGCAAGGCGCGTGAGCTGTTGCGAGCATTGAAATAGTTTGAGAATCTCTCTGTGCCTCAAAGCGGTTTTTAGCCACAAAGAGGCACAAATGAAAAAATGGTGGCAGTTCGTACGACAGAATTAATCGATAGCGCGGCGGCTGAAGCCTTTGCACAACTCGCAAAGACGGTGGACAAGTTCGAGCGCTACGAGAATCCACACGCGCAACGCATCGCAGATATCGCGGATGAGATCGCCTGTGCGTTTCACCTCGCGCGACACGATCGTGGATCGTTGTACGCTGCTGCCTTGTTGCACGATCTTGGCGAGGTGGCGATGGAGCGCGATTACATCCAGGCGACAAACGCTCTGTCGGAAGACGAAAGACTCGACCTCGCGCGCCATCCCGTCATTGGTGAACGCGAAGCATCGAGAGCTGGAGCAGATCGCGCTGCACAACTGTTGATCCGTTGGCATCACGAATGGTGGAACGGCGCCGGCTATCCTGACGCCCTCCGGCGCGAGGAGATTCCGTTGGCAGCACGAATCCTGCGAGTCGCGGATTCTTATGCGGCACTCACGGATGTGCGACCGTTTCGTCAGGCGTTAAGTGATGAAGCAGCGCGTCGCGAACTGATCGATCGCGCCGGCATTGAATTCGATCCGGCTGTGGTGCAGATGTTTCTGTCATTGTATGGGTGACTCCTATGCAGTTTTCGAACGGTTGGCTGGCTTTTGAATTGGGCGTGCTCCGGCGGCTGAAGTTCGCTTCAGTTGCGTTGCCCTTCACCGGAGAGCCGGAGATGTGCGTCCGTTTGAAGAATTGGGGAGTTCGAGTTGCTGCTAACGATCAGATGCTCTGGTCTTACACGAAAGCCTTCGCCGTGGTTGAGAACAATCTCGAGCAGCTCGACGAAAACGAGCTTGGAGCGTTGCTCGATGACACTTACGTTCCTCACGATAAGTTCGACAATCCGGCATTACTAAAATGGTTCAATGAGACCGACGCGTGGTGGTTCGACAACCTGCGCTTCAATGCCGAACATCTCGAACCTTATAAGCGTGCACTCGCGCTGACTGCCGGTATGATGACTGGCGACTACGTTCTCTCGTTCAACGAACAAACCCGCAGTCTTCGCGAGCCTTTCTCGCTGCCGAAGATCTTTCGGCGCATGCTCGATTGTCTGCCGATGCCACGCGATAACTCGATGCGCAACAAGAGCACGAATCAGGACGTGCGAAACTTCGTCGCCGAGCGTCACCACACGGATTTGTTGTTTCTGCGATTGCCGATTCCAGTTACACAAACGACGACCGAGCGCGATCCGATTGTGACGTGGCGCGAGGAGTGGTTGCGTGGTGGCGACGATTTCTGGGCGGAGTTGGAGCGAGTGCGCAACGGCAAACTGGGATCGAGAGTGCAGAGCAAACAGCAGTATCTCGGGTTTGTTGAGGATCTCCTGCGCACGGCGTTGCATATTCCGGCCTGGGCCATTGCACACACTGACAATGGTTTTATTTCGACTGAAGAGTTGGTTGAGAAAGTCGGGCGCGTGCGAAAAGTCAGTGCGATTTATTCAAAAGACTTCTCAGACATGCTCGGCGTGCGGGCATCATTGCTGGTGGCTAGTTGATGCAATCGAGAGCGGGGGCAAGCCTCCCTTCCTGACTTGTTCTAGTTGTTGTTGCGTGAATAACAAAGAAAGAGAACAAGTCAGGAAGAGGGGCTTGCTCCCGCTCTCAATATCACGCCTCCGCGATAAACCTATAACCGACGCCTCTAACGGTAAGCAGGTGACGCGGGCGCGAGGGCTCGTCTTCAATGTATTTGCGCAACCGCACGATGAAGTTGTCGATCGCCCTCGTGTCTGTGTCTTCACGCAGGCCCCACACGTCTTCCAGGATCGCGCTACGCGAGACGATCTTTCCTTCGTGCTCGATCAAGTAACGCAGCAAATCAGCTTCCATCAACGTCAGATTCACCGTCTGCGAACCTGACCGCAGCTCCAATGCCTCGAAGTCGATCGTCTTGCCATCGAAGTCAAACACCTTCGACCCGTCCTGTGAAATTCGCGCGCGATCTTTATGAAACCACTCACGCCGGCGCAGCAACGCGTTGATGCGCGCCAGCAAAACCGACAGCTCAAACGGCTTCGGCAAATAATCGTCAGCGCCCGCTTCGAATCCGCGCAACACGTCTTCCGCTCGTCCACGCGCAGTCAGCATGAGAATCGGAACGAAATGTCCTTGCGAACGAAGATTCGACGCGAGCGAGAAACCATCCATTCCTGGCAACATCACGTCGAGCACGACCACATCGTAATTCCGCTGCGGATCGATCAGCAGACTCTGAGCGTCCTCAGCAGTGCCCACGGTGTCGACTTCGTAACCCTCGGCTTTCAGGTTGTAGCGCAAGCCGTCCGCCAGGTGTTTCTCGTCTTCAACAATCAGAATTGACTTCATAAATGATTAGACTCGCGGCAGAAGCACAGTGAACGTGCTTCCGTGTCCCAAACCTGCGCTTTCGGCAAACACTCGACCGCCGTGCTTTCGGATTACAGAATGAACGATGAACAATCCCAAGCCAGTTCCTTTCACTCGCCTCATAAATCGACCCGGCACACGGTAAAAACGTTTGAAGATCCGCTTCAGTTGCGCGCTCGGAATTCCAATACCTTGATCGGCGACGCGCACCGCAACTCGCTTGTCGTCCAGCGTCGATACTGACACCGAAACTCGCACATCCTTATCGGAATACTTCACCGCGTTGTCCAAAAGATTCGAGAAGGCCGCGCGTAGTTCATCGATGTCACCCGACACTCTCGCCGTGCTCGCTTCCGCAGATTCGTGATACGTCAGGTGTGTGTCGCTGAGTCCATAACGAACGCGCGTCAACTCAAGAGACTCGCGCACGATCTCACCGACATTGATCACCGAGTTCGCAATGCGACGACGCTTGTGTCCAGTGCGACCGGCGCGCAGCACTTGTTCAACCGTTACGAGCAGACGCTCGCTGTCGGCCAGCATGATGTTGTAGAACTCACGGCGCTGTTCCTCGTCGACGTCGCGCGTCTTCAGTGTCTCGAGATAGAGACGAATCGACGCGATGGGCGTTTTCAGTTCGTGCGTGACCGCGTTGATGAAGGCGTCGTGCTGCTCGTTGCGACGTATCTCGCGGATGAGAAATGTCGTATTGAGCACCAAGCCAAAGATCAGGACCACAAAAAATACGATCCCGAAAACGAGCAGTACGACTTCTCGCAAGTTGAGAATGATCCAACCGACGTTCAGCGCAATCGCCAAAGCGACGAGACACGCGCTCAGCGTGATGAAGAATGCGACTGATTTACTGCGACGAGCTCTGACTCGCATCGATCTGTGCTTGTCCGTGAAATCTGGCCCGGTAGTTGGACCGTTCGCGCCGCGAACAGAATCAACCATACCACGCCTGCCGTTCCGGAAAGCAATCCAGCGAGCACAGTCAGCGTTCGCGAAGTGATCCAATGCAGTGACCAGCCCGCAATCGCAGTCGAGAAACTCCAAACGAGTAACTCAGCGGCACGATCAGTGGTCGACACCCTGCCTCGCAATCGGTCGGGAACCATTCGCATCAACAGCGTTTCCTGAACCGCGAACTCCGCGCCGATAATCACTCGCGACAGCAACATCATCACACACGCCAGCCACAGCGCGGGCATGACGCCCATTAACGCGAAGACGATTCCCTGAATCACCAGCGTCCAGCCGATAAAACCGATGGTCCAGCCTTTCATCTCGAAGTATGAGCCGACGCGTCGCGCAATCAGCAGTCCAATAGCCAGCCCGAGGCCACTTGCGAAGTAGAGAGCGGCGACTGCTGAATCCGGCCTGATGCCGTTCTCACCGGCAAAGACCAGTGCACCGAGTCGATCCGAGATGAGATTGGTCGCGCCACCGCCCGTAGCCCAAATGATGTTGATCGCCAGTATCGTCGCCACGGGCGCATGAGTGATGATAAAGGCCCAGCCTTCGCGAATGTCGCGCCAGTAACCGCGATAAAGATTTGCCGGCTTATTCTCTGGCGTCGATGCGGGCCGTTCTTTCATCTCGCTGTCTGGAACCAGCCATACCGAGTACGCCGAAACGAGAAACGACGCAGAGTTGATGACGAAGGCAGCATCGTAACCGACATGTGCGGCGGTCCAACCACCGAGTGCCGCACCGATTGACAAAAATAGAAATCGCGATGTGAACATCAGCGCGTTGGCGGCAAGTAGATCTTGTTCTCCGGCAATGTTCGGAACGGCCGCGTTCTTCGCTGCTTCGAAGAATGCTCCGAAAAGCGATAGCAGCGCTGTCCCCACGTATGCGATCCACAGATCCTGCGGTCCACGCACGAGCACAAATGCAAGTGCGACAGCAACTCGCAGCAGATCCGTAGCGATCATCACCGTTCGACGCGACCAGCGATCGACGAAGGCGCCGGCGAGCGGGCTGAAAACAGTAAACGGCACGAGCCGGAAGAGGAGAACGAGAGTCGTGACTTCCGGATCTGCATGTGAGATGACACGGACCAATCCCAACACGGCAATAAAGTTGAACCAATTGCCGAGTTCTGAGATCACCTGCCCGGACCACAATCGTCTGAAAGAGCGATTGCGCCGCAGGAGCTGTGTGTAGGTGAGCGAGTCCATGATCTTTTCCAGAACTAAAAAGCCGCCCAATCAAATCAGGCGGCTCGCGATCTGCTTCGTTCTCTCGGGAACGTCATCCTCCAACAAATCGCGGGGGCCTTTTCTCTAAAAATGCCGAGACGCCTTCAACAAAATCTTTCGTCTTCCCTGATTCAACCTGCGTCTCTCGTTCAAGATCGAGATGACACTTAAGGTCGTTAGTGGCGCTGGCTTCTAACAGCAACTTGATTTGCGCTATCGCGGCGGTCGGCGCCTGGGCCAGTTTATCGGCCATTGCCAGCGCCGTGCTCATCAACTCTCCTTCAGTTGTAACTGAATTAATCATTCCCATCTCTGCGGCTGCTTTTGCGCTAATCAAGTTGCCAGTAAACAACAGTTCTGTGGCTCGTTTCCAACCTACGAGTCGAGGCAGGATGAAAGTTCCACCCAAATCAGGCGTCAGACCAATTTTTATAAACGCCTGGTTGAAGCTGGCGCTTTCTGCCGCAATCACCAGGTCGCATGCCAACGCCAAATTACATCCTCCGCCCGACGCCACGCCATTCACCGCGGCAATAAAGGGCACGGGCGCTTGGCGAATCAAGAGAATCGCTTCATTCAACTCTCGCAGTGGCTCGTCAAAGAAAGCCTCAACTCGACCCTCCTGCTTTGCGATCTCCTGCATCTCACGCAAATCTCCACCCGCCGAGAATGCTCTGCCTGCGCCAGTCAGAACGATCGCACGCGCGCCGCGCTCGAGTGCTTCACTAACCGCCGCCTTAAAATCTTTTGCGACTTGCACATTTAGCGCATTCAACCGATCCGATCTGTTCAAAGTCAACAGACAAACCGCACCGCGCATCTCGAGTTGGATCGTTTCGTAACTCACTTAAACTTTGCGTTAACAGAGTTCCGCAGCCAAGCACTTCAGCACTTTGTGCCTTTTTGTGGCCACTCTCTGTTTTGGTTAAGAATTCAGGCCCGGGCCAACTCAGGTTCTTTGCTGCGCTCGGCTCGCGCTAAAACAATCGCTGCACAAAACCGGCCTACCAGTTGATGGCTTAAATGGTACTGAATCGCTCTTGCCGCACTGATCGCAGGTGATCTCGAATCTTTGACGCTCACCTCCTTGTACTTTCGAGCCACCGAAGCTTGCGCGCCGTGCATCGCGACATGGCTTACAACGCTTCGGGTGTGTAAGGTTGCGTTCCCGGTAATATTCCTGCTCGCGTTCCGTAAACACGAACGGAGTGCTGCACTCCGAACACGTGATCTCAAGGTCTGGCATCGCGGTTTCTCCACGAGAGTGATCGAGGAACTTCACTCTCTTGCTCTTCGGAGCGCTGGCGTTGCGTTTCTTTCAGCCACAGGTCGTGGCGCGAAAGCGCTGTTTTCTCTCAAACGCACGCCGAAAAGCTGGCGTCCCGACGGTTTCTTGCGCCTGAGTTTACTCCAGCAACTGAGCGTATACAAATTTTTATTGAACTTTGAGGGGAAAGTGTGGCGGAAGATCTTCACGCACTGCTCGGTTTGTTGCATGCACGCCACACACCGGGTGCGAAAACACTGCTTTTTACTCGGCATATTGATTGCTCAACCTTCGAACGCTAGACGAGGTAATACTCTGAGACAAGGGGTCTCCCGGCATTTGATCAAACAGACCACCCTCGGCAGTGCTGTCGAAACCCACGGCATCGGCCTGCACACTGCTGTCCCGGTTCACATTCGACTCGTCCCAGCCCCGCCTGACACTGGATACGTCTTCCGTCGCACCGATCTCGGTGGCTTTGAAATTCCGGCGACTGTCGAGTCTGTGGCTCACTGCGGTTACGCCACGACGCTGATGCGCACGGGTGTGATGCTCTCGACTGTGGAACACCTTCTCGCCGCGCTACGCGGCTTGGCTGTCGACAACGTCTTTATCGAAGTCGACAACCTCGAGATTCCGATCATGGATGGTTCTGCCGAAGGTTTCGCCGAGATCATCGAGCGCGCGGGCATAGTCGAACAGCCACTCGCCCGCCGCGCGCTACTCGTGAGAGAGAAAGTCTCATTCGAACAAGGCAATCGCCGCATCAGTGTAGAACCGGGGGACACGTACCAGATCGACTGTCTGATCGATTTCGCGCATCCGATGATCGGCACGCAGAGTTTGTTTGTGGAATTGAACAACGGCGCTTTCAGCCGTGAGATCGCGGCCGCGCGCACTTTCGGGTTCACGAATGAGATCGAAGCGCTGCGGCGCGCCAACCTGATTCGCGGCGGATCACTCGACAATGCGATCGTGCTCACGCCGGAAGGGATGTTGAATGAAACAGGATTGCGCTTTCGTGACGAATTCGTGCGTCACAAGATACTCGACATCATCGGCGATCTCGCTTTGTTGGGTATGCCGATTCTCGGGAAGGTCGTGGCGGAACGCAGCGGGCATATCATGCACGCAGGGTTGATGTCGAAGCTCCTGCGCATGCGATCAGCTTGGGACATCGTCGACATGTGAACAGGAATCTTGTTAAATCCTGTCCCCTAAAGACCACTCCTGACAATATCGTGCAGTCGGATTAACCCCACACAAATACCATCCTCATCCGTCACCGGTAACACAGCAATCTGCGACGGTCTATCCTCCATTAACTTTAGCGCATCAAACGCCAGCAACTCAGGCGACGCGACCACCGGTTTGCGAGTCATAAAATCATCACACATCAATTTCGCCAACGACTCGTGACTCGTCTGTTCAATCGCGCGTCTCAAATCGCCATCGGTGATGATCCCTGCCAATCGGCCCTCACCATCAACCACCGACACAGCACCCAACCCACCTTTACTGATCGCGCGCACGACTTCCACCCATGAAGATCCCGTCGCGATGGTCGGGTTCTCACCATCGCGATGCATCAGATCCGCGACGCGCAACGTGAGTCTCTTACCCAATCGTCCAGCCGGATGATTCACAGCGAAATCGTCCGGCGTGAGCCCTTTTACTTTCATCACAGTCATCGCGAGCGCATCGCCAATCGCCAGCGCGACTGTTGTGCTCGTCGTCGGAGCCAGATTTAAAGGACACGCTTCTTTGTCGACAGACGCATCGAGCACCGCGTCCGCGCGCGCAGCGAGTGTCGAATTCAGGTTTCCGACTATCGCCACGATCGGCACGCCGCGATTTTTCAGATACGGCAACATCTCGACAATCTCATCCGTCTCGCCGCTGTTGCTCAGAACAATCACCACGTCGTCCGGTTGAACGATTCCGAGTCCGCCGTGCAGCGCGTCTGACGGGTGCAGGTAGAGCGCCGCCGTACCCGCGCTGGTCATTGTCGCTGCTATCTTTTGACCGATAATGCCCGACTTCCCTACCCCGAGAATCACCACTTTTCCTCTGCATTCCGCCAGCAACTCCACGACACTCTCAACTTGCGTCTTATCGAGACGCGTCGCCGTCTGCGCTATCGCGTCCGACTCGATGCGCAGCAGTTGCTGAATCTCTGCAAGGTGGTTTTCGTTCATGGTGGCCTTTGATATACGACCTGCCTCACATTTGGCAAGTCGGCGACTCGTAAGTTATAGTCCGAGCCTTCGTTCAGATTACGTTCAGACAATGACGGGTGCGCTATGGGTCTGATAAGCCTGCTTCCCAAAGAAGAACAGTATTTCGATCTGTTCACGCAGATGACGCTCTACATCTCCTCGGCGGCTCGCGAGCTAAAGGAGATGCTGGCGGACAAGAACCACGATTACGGCGAGTATGCGCAACGCATCAAGGGCCTGGAACACGCCTGCGACGAGCTTACCCACAGCATCTCAACTCGGCTAAACAAATCGTTCATCACCCCTTTCGATCGTGAAGATATCTACATGATGTCGACTGCGCTGGACGACATCGTCGACCTGATCGACGACGCCGCGCGTGCCATCATCATCTTCGACGTCAAAGAGATTACGGATTATGCGCGGGATTTCGCCGACGTGCTGGAGCGCATGGCCGAACAACTCAAAGAGATCGTCTCGACGCTGCGACGCCCACGAAACATCACGCAGCGCCTGGTCGAGATTCACCGGCTGGAGAACGAAGGCGACGACATTTATCACGCTGCCATCGCCGAATTGTTTCACGATCCACCAGACGCTTTGACTGTTCTGAAGTGGAAAGAGGTTTATGAAAAACTCGAAGCTGCGGTCGATCGTTGCGAGAACGTGGCCAATATCATTGAGAGCGTAATCATCAAGCACACTTAATAGCGTCTCCCCATGACCGCAACTCTGGCCTTCGTCATCATCCTCGTCTTCCTGGCGCTCGTCTTCGATTACATCAACGGGTTTCACGACGCCGCAAACTCGATCGCGACCGTTGTCTCGACGCGCGTTCTTTCGCCGGGCATCGCCGTGCTCTGGGCGGCTTTTTTTAACTTCATTGCGTTTGTTGTGTTCGGCACGCGCGTCGCGAAGTCGATTGGCGACGGCGTTCGCATGGATCTGATCAGTCCCGAGTTGCGTCTCTACGTTTTGCTTGCTGCATTGTTGGGCGCGATTATTTGGAACTTGATCACCTGGTATCTCGGACTGCCGACATCCAGCTCACATGCGTTGCTTGGTGGTTATGCGGGTGCGGGCGTCGCCGCGTACGGCGGCATCAGCGGTTTGTTGAAAACTGAAGTGTGGCTGCGCACGCTGAAGTTTATTGTGCTGTCGCCTTTGATCGGGATGTTGTTGGGATTCACGTTGATGGTGCTGGTCTACTGGACCTTCCGGCGCTTCTCAGCATCGCGCGTCGACAAGATCTTCCGGCGTGGTCAATTGTTATCGGCGGCAGCATTCTCCTTGGGCCATGGCGGCAACGACGCGCAAAAGACGATGGGCATCATCACTGCTGTGCTTACGGCCGGCGGCGTTTGGGGAATGGCGTATGGAGCCGATGGCAGTTTGCCGCCGATTCCCACCGCCGTTGTACTTTCAGCACACGCTGCGATTGCATTCGGCACGTTGTCCGGCGGGTGGCGTATCGTGCGTACGATGGGAACGCGCATCACGAAGCTGAAACCCGTGGGTGGGTTCTGTGCTGAAACCGCAGCCGCGTTGACGCTGGCGTACGTTACGCTCACTGGAACACCGGTTTCGACGACTCACACGATTACCGGTTCGATCGTAGGTGTCGGCGCCACTCGCAGATTGTCAGCGGTGAAGTGGGGCGTGGCGGGAAGAATTGTGTGGGCCTGGATTCTCACGATTCCGGCCGCCGCGTTAGTCGCCGCAATCTCATTCTGGATCGTCGCCGCTATTCATCGGTGGGCAAGTTAAGCCACAAAGAAGCACATAAAGTCACAAAAATATTGCTCACTGAACTCTTGAAATATTGCTCATCGAAGTCTTGAAATCTGCTCCCAAAGTCTTGAAATCTGCTCCCAAAGTCTTGAGTCTTTTTGTGCTTCTTTTGTGCCTCTTGTGGTATCTTTTCCTCCTCAACCGCACGCCCGCGAAACGGGCGATAGGGTAGGTTTTGAAATCTCTTCAGACAATAGAACACATCCCTTCCCGGTGAATCCTTGGGATATGCTCAGTGTCTTCTAAGTTTTGACCGGTCGTTACCGTTTACCCACCCTGCTTCACGCTACGCGGGGATTGGAGTTGCCGGCCGTTTCTTTCTTGACCAATGGCTGATGGATTCACCGACTAAATAAATTTTGCCTCCTAGTTTTTGCGGATCTTTCTGGCATCGAGCAAGGATTAACTATTCGCTCCACGCAAAGCGAAAGGTCCAAACAAAATCCTAAGATCGCGTAACGCGAAGTCAAACACACAATCAGTGGACCAACAACAACCCTCAACTTGGAAAGTTGATGCGCTACCGTTGCGCCACACCCGCTCAGGTTGAGACTGAAAGATCTGGGCTGAACTGCATTGATAGATATCGAAAGCGAGATATACTAGCCTCGTAACTGCAATTGATGGAGGAGAGCTAATGGCTAATTTGCTGGAGCGAATCACAATCAATCCTGACCAGTGTGGTGGTCGACCGTGCATTCGCGGCATGCGTATTCGCGTTATTGATGTTCTCGATCTCTTTGCGGCGGGGCTCACTTCCGAGCAAATCCTGGAAGAAATGCCTGATCTCGAAACAGAAGATTTAAAAGCTGCCCTGCAATACGCTGCCCGTAAGCTGGATCATCCGGTGCTTGCCGCATGAGGATCTGGATTGATGCTCAAATATCTCCCGCGATAGCCACGTGGATTAGCAGTAATTACGCTGTGAGTGCGGTGGCAATTCGTGATCTCGGATTGCGGGATGCGGAAGACAAAGAAATTTTTGAAGCCGCCAAGCAAGAGAAAGCTGTGATTATGACCAAAGACAGTGATTTCGTGCTATTGCTCGATAAGCTGGGAGCACCGCCTCAAGTAATTTGGGTCACCTGCGGAAATACCTCTAACGCACGCTTAAAAGAAGTCCTAACGAACACACTGCCCAAAGCGCTAGATCTCCTCAATTTCGGCGAGAAGCTAGTCGAGATTAGTGCAGCATGATTTGCACTAACAACGCTGGCCCCATTACCAAAGCCGCCCAATACGAAAGCACCCGTTATTGACGAGGGGTACAAAAAGGGATAAAAAAAGGAGTACATTTCTTATGCACCTCTTTGAAACCTGCGATTTTGTTTAGGCCCGCGTAGCTCAGTGGATTAGAGCGCTCGCCTCCGGAGCGAGAGGTCGCAGGTTCGACCCCTGCCGCGGGTACCACCAAATCCGACTTACCTGAACGCATGGCCCATGAGCTCTACAATCAGCCTGGTGGAACTGTAATCTTCGATACCGGAATAAGATCTTCCTGCCGGAGCGAGAACGCGTCCTCGACCTCATGAGGCAAGTCGGGTTCAGGCCGAAGTTGTACTTCGATTTTTCTGATACCAAGCGCAGTGGCACTGTTGCCGTCTTCGTTGGACGTCGACCATAGGACCATTCCCGAATTCCCCGTTTTTTGTTAGGCTTAGGACCACCCCCGACGTTCCCCCACCGTCTGACGAATTAAGAAGTTGAGCAACGTTCCACGCACAGTTCTGGTAGTCGATGATTTCGACGATACTCGTCTGCTCTTGCGAACCTGGTTCGAGCGTAGAGGTTTTCGAGTCGTGGAAGCTGCGGACGGTTTGCAAGCGATCACTCAGGCGGAAACGGAGTCGCCGGATCTGATCATCATGGACGTGCAGATGCCGCAGCTTGACGGTCTATCAGCGACACGGCGCATCCGTGGGCTGAAGTCGCTTCATTCCGTACCGATTGTTGCTGTTTCGGCTTACGGCGCGGATCAATTTCGCGAACTGGCGCTTGCGGCCGGCTGTAATGAATATATTTCGACGCCCTTCGAGCCCGCAACTCTCGAAGGAATAATCCGCGACCTGGTCCATTAATGGAACCGCGCTGGGTCAACTCTGGACCCAAATGGCGTATAATCCGGCCTATGCTGCGAGCAATGTTTTTCTCACTCCTGATCCTCCTGCTGGTCTCATCCGCGTCAGCACAGTGCACGAAGAAAGCGACGGAGCTTCCTGCGGCGCCAGAGTTACTCGGCTTCCGCCTCGGCATGACGAAGGAAGAGATCAAAACCCGAGTGCCACAAACCGTTTTTGGACACGCCGATCCTTTTGGTGTTTCAAAGACCACGATCAATCCGTATTTCGATCCGAAGATCGATAAGACGAAGTTTGAAGGCGTGCGAAGTATCTCGCTCGACTTGCTCGACGATCGGCTTACGTCGCTTTGGATTGGCTACGACGAGACGTTCAAAGTCCAAACAGTCGACGACTTTGTAAAGTTAATTTCGCAGTCGTTGCAGGTGCCCGCGAACTGGTCGTCGTGGAGATCCAAAGGACAACAACTGCGTTGCAGTGACTTTCAATTGATCGTGACGACGATCGCAGGCGGACCAAGCATTCGGCTCGTGGACTCCCCGGCCGAAAACCTGATAGCGGAACGACGACAAGCGAAAGAAGAACAAGACTCACTGGCCGAAGCCGCATCAACTGAGACTAGTGAAACTACCGAAGAGATAATTGCCGACAAACAATCCAAGACGTACTACCCAGCCGGCTGCCAACCTGCCAAAGAAATCCTTGCCAGCAATAAAGTAAGTTTCAAAACCACAGCGGAGGCAGAGAAAGCCGGATTCAAAGCAGCCAAGAACTGCCATTGACACAAACAGGAGAGAACCATGCTGAAAGAATTCAAAGAATTCATCGCTCGAGGAAACGTGGTCGACCTGGCAGTTGCAGTAGTAATCGGCGCCGCATTTGGAAAGATCATTACGTCGCTGGTTGAAGGAGTAATCATGCCGCCGATCGGGTTGGTCCTCGGTAAGGCCGACTTTTCAAACCTCTTCATCGATCTTTCCGGTCAACATCCGCTGTCAATCGCTGACGCAAAGGCGAAAGGACTACCGGTCATTGCCTACGGCATACTCATCAACGACATCGTCAACTTCGTCATCATCGCGTTTGTGATCTTTCTGGTTATCAAAGCTGTCAATCGCTTGCGTGCGGCGCCGCCTCCACCGCCAAACACGAAAGACTGCCCCCGCTGTTTAACTGCGATTCCAGTCGCCGCAACGCGTTGCTCAGCTTGCTGCGCAGACCTCCCCGCCACTGTCTAATCTGTGTAATCTGTGGATTGAATCGAGCGGGGGAGGTTTAGTCGTGGGGAGTGCAGAGTTGACGATCGAGGTGGCGAGCCGTTGTGAGGCGGGCGAGATCCTTAGCTGCCCTGAACGGCGAGCGGACGTAACGTGCCTTGTCTCGATTGGTGATGTGCAGGATGACTTGCCGAGCGGGTACGACAGTGTCAATCACAAGCTGCGGCTGCTAGTTGCTGATGTCGTTACGGAATTCGGCGCGACCGAGGAAGACATTCGGCAGATCATAGCGCTTGCAGAAGATCTTCGCTCAGTCACGGGCAGAGTTCTAATTCATTGCGAGGCTGGAATCAGCCGCTCCTCTGCTGCCGCACTCATCATGTACGCTTGCTGGCTCGGGCCGGGACGAGAACGCGACGCAATGACGCGTGTGCTGTTCCAACGACCGATCGCCATACCCAACCGCAGAATGGTAGAGATTGGGGACAGGTTGCTGGATCGAAAAGGACGCCTGGTGGAAGTGTTGGACCAAGGGCAACGATGGTAGCTACCTCCTTACCTGCATCCCCGTTGACTAAGCACTCGACGCCTGCCGATTTTGTCGACCGTCGTTCAATCGTGCGCACAATCTGGGGTGATCCCGATCTTGTTCTGCTGATCTTCGCGGGTTCGGCCGCCGAGTTTGCACTTAACGGCGCTGTCGATTGGCTTTTCTTTACCGGCGAGATTCCACGTGATCCGATCGGCCGACTTTTCTCCACCGTTCGTTACGCTCAGGAGATTGTGTTTGTAGATGAAGAAAGAGCACGGCGCACGCTCGAACGAATAAACGCGCAACATGCACGTGTCGAAAACGAGCGTAGCCAGACGATACCCGATTGGGCTTACCGTGATGTGCTTTACATGTTGATTGACTATTCAGAGCGTGCGTATGCGCTCCTTTATCGTCCATTGACACGACACCAGAAGAGCGATCTGTTTGAAGTGTTCCTGCGAATAGGTGAGGGTTTGCATGTTCGGGAGTTGCCGAGAACTTATGCGGAGTGGCGACAGGATCGACGCCGGCATCTGATTCGGGATCTGCGTTACAGCAAACACACATCAATGCTCTACCAGGCGTACCGCAGGCATTTAGGAGCATGGCGTTATTACTTGCTGCTTGAGGTGCAAGCTTTACTGGTGCCCGATCATGTGCGCCGGCTGCTCCGGCTCAACTCGAAAAAGGTCATGTCCGGTCTGGTTCAAACGTATGGGATCGTTAATGGCAGCAGTCTACGGTCGGTGGTGCATAGTTTGTTAATACCGTCGCGGTATTGGTCTGAGGTGCGGCGATTCGACAGAAGTTCTTGAGCCGCAAAGAGGCACAAAACACACAAAAAGTTTACTATTTCACCCATGCGCGAGTGCCCCCGTTGTGAAGTCTGTTACGAAGACAGCGTAGAGAAATGTCCGCAGGATGAAGCAGCAACTAAAGCCACTCTGCCCGGGCCGCTCCTGCTCGCCTCACGGTATCTGCTCGAAAAGCGACTCGGCCGCGGGGCGATGGGCCAGGTTTATCTTGCCCGCGACCAGAATCTGATCACGCGTCGCGTCGCGATAAAAACCGTGCGGCCCGACATTCTCAACGACGAGGATCTTCAGGAAGGTGAAGCTATCGCGCGTTTTGAACGAGAAGCACGCGCGGCCGCATCGATTCGCCATCCCAACGTTGTTGATGTCACTGACTTCGGCAAGAGCGCCGACGGCGTGTTCTTTCTCGTGATGGAATACGTCGAAGGTGAGACGCTCTATCACCTTCTCCGTCGCGAAGGCACAGTCAATCCACAAAGAGCGGCGACAATCATGCGGCAGGTTGTTGCCGGCGTCGAAGCTGCGCACGACGAAGGAATACTCCACCGCGATCTGAAACCCGCAAACATTTTCCTGATGCAACAAAAGCGGAAGACTGGCGGTGAAGACGGTTTTGTGAAGGTCGGCGATTTCGGACTCGCCAAGATCGTAAACGCCGATCGATCAGACGTCACGTCCGCCAGTGGACCAGCATCACGCGGAATCATCGGCACACCGGAGTACATGGCGCCGGAACAGATGCAACCCGGCGAGCAGCTCGACGCGCGCGCAGATGTCTACGCGCTCGGAACAATTGCTTATCACATGCTAGGCGGTCGACCACCCTTCACCGGCAACATCACTCAACTTATCGCGCAGAAGTTGACCCAGGCAGCACCGCCGCTGTCGAGTTTGCGTTCAGATATCACTGACGAGGTCGAAGCTTCGGTCATGAAAGCTCTGGCCACGAACACGAGCGATCGTCCAGCAAGCGCGAGTGAATGGTTTGAGAGTTTTGCGGATGCTGTTGCAGCGGATTCGGAAACGGCGAAACGCGGCGATTCGCGACTGGTGATCATGGCGCCTTCAGGCGCCGAGGTTTACGTTGACGACGAACGGTACGGAAGCGTTGGTCGTTCTGGTCGAGTGATCCTGACGTCGCTTGCACCGGGACAACACGTGTTGCGAGTTTCAAGGTCAGGCTCGCCTGACGATGAACGCGTTATCGAGATTCGCAGCGACATTGCGGAACAGATCATCGAAGCTCAGTTCAAAGTCGCGCCGTCAAGTAATCAGTTGACACCGTCGCGCGGCGGCAGTCTCGATAGCAAGCATGGCGTACATTCCGAAACGCTGGTAGTCGTAATGTGCACCAAGTGTCACTCGCGTTTTGCTGAAGGAGTGAAGTTCTGCGGGCGATGCGGTAACACGACTTTTCAACCAGTTTCCACAGGCGTGCAAACGGCGCCGTTGAGCTCGCCGGGCACTGCGGCGCCGAGCAATGTGACGTGTCCGCGTTGCCGCCAGAACTATTCAGTGAATACGAAATTCTGCGGACGTTGCGGTATTCCAATCGGAACTGCCGCGCTCGACTGGCGCACGCCAAAGCCTGTCGAAGTGTTCTGTCGCGGATGTAGCAGCAGTTATCCAGCGGGCACAAAATTCTGCGGACGCTGCGGAAAGCCAATCAGCGCTTGAGCCAATCTGAACTTTTCTTATAATCTGTCCGCGCTGGAAACAGGCACCTCCTTGGAGTGCGGTGGCTTGCCACCGCTTTGTTAAGTGACGAAGTCGCTTTTATATTTACCAAAGCGGTGGCAAGCCACCGCACTCCAAGGAGACACTCTCTTTTTAGTTTCGAAATGAAGCGCTGTCCTACCTGTAATCGCACGTACTCCGATCCGTCGCTGAACTTTTGTTTGGATGACGGAACTCCGCTTGCCAGCGACGCGCCTTCCGGTCCGGATCCAAATGCGACCATCAGGTATCCGCCTCCAAGAGATACATCCGAACCACCGCCAACGGAGATTTATCGTCCAGAGTCTGCCGTCGTCAGTCCAAGACCGACCGTACAGCCGCCACCACCGCCGCCGCAATGGTCGCCAATGCCGCCATCTGCGCCGCCACCGCGCAAGAAGTCGAATGCGATCTGGTGGATCCTCGGCGGTTTTGCCGCTGTGCTTATTATCGGCGCCGGACTAATCGTCATGGTGATCGCGCTGGCCAGTCTCGGATCAAACACCAACACCAGCAACTCCAACGCGAACCACAACGACAATCGCAACAGCAACGTCACCACGAACACGAACACAAACGCAAACGTCACCAACATAAACACGAACGCAAACCTTCCGACCTCGCTGAAAGACGATTTCAGTCAGCAGAAATGGGGCACCGGCACTTCTGCGTACGGCAGGATCTGGTACGACAACGGCGAGTATCACATGACTTCGAAGGAAGGAACTTTTGTCGTCATGTATGCTTCATCGGACGATTACAACACCGAAAACGCCACCGTGAAGATTACTGCGCGCAGCGTTGACGGCGGTGTTCCGTCAGCGGGATTTGGTTTGATGGTCCATTGCGCGCAGTCGAAGGCGAAACAACTCGAGGATTATGCATTGCTGATCTATCCGGGAGACGAACCCGAATATGAAGTTATCATGCATAAAGACGGCAAGCAGTCATCGCTTGTTAAGAAAACGCCATCCGATGCGATCCGATCGGGCAGCGCTCCGAATCAGTTGGAAATCAGAATCAAAGGCACTGATTTATCCTTTTACGCTAACGGCAAATACTTGACTCGTATTACTGACAGTGAAAACTTCCGCCGCGGCCGCGCGGGACTCTACACCAGCGACGTTTACGAAGTAGCGTTTGACGATCTCGAGATCACGCGTTCAAATCCTTAAATGCAAGTCAGCCTGAAAGTCACGGCCGGCCCGTACAAAGGCCGCATTTTCTCTTTCTCTCAACACGACAGCTTTCTGATCGGTCGCAGTCCCGACGCTCATCTTTGCTTGCCCGAAGATCGTTACTTCTCACGTAATCACTGTCTGCTCGAAATGAATCCGCCGCACGCATACCTGCGTGATCTCGGATCGACAAACGGCACTTTTCTCAACGCCCAGCGAGTCAAAGATGCGTTTCTGAAGAACGGCGATCGGATTCAGTGTGGTGAAACAATTCTCGTCGTCGAAGTAACGACAACCACGACGATTTCCGAAACGACCCAGGACGCTTCAATACCGGCACGACCGGTGATCGTGATGGTGGAGTGTTTGAACTGTGGCCGGAGAGAACAAGCGCAGGCATCATCGCCTGATGAACATCTGACGTTTCTGTGTGAGGACTGTCGCATCGAGCTCAAACGTTCGCCGCAGGCGATCCCCGGTTACGACAGTGTCAGACTTTTGGGTCGTGGCGGTATGGGCTCAGTGATGTTGGCTCGAGACCAGCGTACCGGTCGTGCTGTTGCGATCAAGACGCTGCTTCCGGAGTTTGCGGTTAGTGACAAAGCGATGCGCCGCTTCATGCGCGAGATCGACGTCGCCGCGGCATTGAAGCACAAGAACATCGTCGAGTTTATCGATCGCGGTACGCACAACGGCGTGGTCTATCTGGTGACGGAATATGTCGACGGCGCCGACGCTTCAAAACTCGCGGAAGAACAAGGAGGCTGGCTCAGATACGAAGACGGGATTTCGATCATCGCGCAGGCGCTCGATGCGCTGTCGTTCGCGCACGCGCAAGGCTACATTCATCGCGACTTCAAAGATCAAAATATTCTTGTCGCCGGTCACTCACCGAATCTGCTGGCAAAGTTGACCGACTTTGGTCTGGCTAAAAGCTTTACTCACTCCGGGATGAGTGGCGTGACTATGGCTGGCGAGATGGCCGGGACGCTGGCGTACATGCCGCCCGAGCAGTTGCGCAACTTTCGCGACGTCAGACCGCAGTCAGACATCTATGCCGTGGGCATGACGGCTTACAGTTTATTAACCGGTTGCCTGGCGCTGGACCTGAGTAAAAACAGTAGTGTTAACGACACGATTCGCGCCATTTTCGAGCAGCCGGCAGTTCCGCTGCGACAGCGTACGCCTAACATTCCTCAACCCGTTTGCGAAATCATCGATCGCGCGCTTGCAAAGGATCCTGCACAGCGCTGGCAAACGGCCGGGGCCATGCGCAACGCCCTCCTCCATTCAATTTAGGCCCCGAATCTGCGAATTCCGTGGCATAATGCCCGCCGGAGGTCGATATGAGATCGATTTGGAAGGGTCACATACGCTTTCTGCTGGTCGCCATCCCGGTACGGATCTACAACGCCATCGAGACCAGCGAAAAGATTCAATTCAACCAATTGCACCGCGACGACTTTGGTCCAATCGGTTATGACAAGCGCTGTAAGAAGTGCAATGAGATCGTCACTAACGATCAGATCACGAAGGGCTACCAGTACGAGCCCGATCGTTACGCGATCGTTGAACCCGACGACATTGCCAAGATAAAGATCAAGACTACCAGGGCTGTAGACATCGTCGGCTTTGTCGATCGCGACGAAATACCGAGCACGTTTTACGACGCTCCGTACTTCGCTGGTCCTGATGGTCCAGTTTCAGAGAAACCTTACGCGCTGCTGCGCGAAGTGATGAAGCAAACCGGCAAGATCGCAGTCGGCAAAGTCGTGCTGCGCGATCGCGAAGATCTGGTTGCGGTGTTTCCGCATGAAGAGGGCCTCGTCTTGCAGAAGCTCCATTATCCCCACGAGCTGCGGAAGATGGAAGACGTGCCCGACCTCGAGAACGTACAAAAACTCGATGCGCAAAAACTAAACAAGAATGAATTGAAACTGGCAACGACGCTGGTCCAGGAAATGGCCACCACGCTTTCAGAGATCGACACAGCAGACAATTACTACGACGCGTTGAGAACGCTGATCGATTCAAAGATCAAAGGCAAGGAGGTCGCGGAATTCGAAGTTGAAGAAGTTCCGAGACTTGATATTATGAGCGCGCTGAAGAAGAGCTTGCAGGCGTCGAACCGTAAACCGATGGTGAAAGCTCCGGCGCAGGCAACCAAGAAGAAACCGCAGATCACGCTCGTGAAACCGCGTGCGGCCAGGAAGCGAAAAGTCGGTTAGCGATAGTTTAGAGTTCAAGCTTTAGCTTGTCCGGCAAATCACAGCCTAAAGGCTGAACTCAGAACTTTAATGAAAGATCCGAGCACTAAGGTAATCTCATTTCCCTCACCTGTCCCGTCAAAGGCAGATTACCAACGTGTCAAATCTTCCTATTCACTGAAAGAGATCAAGCAACTCTTCGGTCTGAGTGAAAAGACGATCCGCCGTTGGACCGAGCAAGGGATCATCCATGCTTCGCCGTCTGCGAAAACGGCCGATTTTGTCTACGACTTTCAGGCGTTGACGCAGTTTCGCCGCGTGCGTGAACTGCGTGCGCAAGGTCACAGCATTCGCCAGATCGAAGCGGAGTTACAAGGTCAGTTGAATCTGTTTCGCATTGAGACTCCGCGACTCGCACGCCTGCTCACGCCGTTTGAGGAAGCTCTGCTTCTTCACGAGCAAGGCGATCCAGCGGCGGCGGAACACTACGCCGAAGCCATCAATGAAGGTGACAACGTAGCTGAGGCCTACTGCAATCTCGGAATCATCAATCTCGAACGCGGACAATTTTCACAAGCTCTTGATAACTTCACGCTCTCACTCAAAAACGATCCGCGACACGTTGAGGCGCATTACAATCTCGCGAATCTTTATTACGATGCCGGCGACTTGCAACTCGCGAAACTCCATTATGAAGCAGCGGCGCAGGTCGAGCCCGGGTTTTCGCTGGTCTATTTCAACCTCTCGCTTGTCTATCACAAGCTGGGAGATTTGAACGCCGCTTCAACGACACTGGAAAAGTACCGGCAGCTCGAGCCGGAAGACGAAGACCTCGAAGTATTAGATCAACTATTGAAACAGATGAAGAGTCACAGATCCCTGTCTGATCCGCGCTAATCCGTCTAGATCTGTGGTCGATTTGCTGGCGGTGGGCAGGAGGGCTGCCCACCTGGTTCGTACTGGATCGCAAGAAAGGTGAACGATCCGAAATACGTAGTTACTTGAGGAAAGCGCCAATCGCCTCAGCCTTCCAAGATGTTTTTGGCTGAGTAGCGGAATTATTTTGGTGCGACTATAATTGGCGTCTCCCACTGCTTTCCGGCTTTAGTGGATAGCTGAAGAGTCTAGCCCGTCCGAGGAGGTTCCCCGTGGCTAAATCAACTTGTCGCGTGCTGTGCGTTGACGATCATCACGATACGTCAGAAATGCTTCAACTGTTGCTTTCTGAGGAAGATTACGAAGTTCACACGGCTGCGACGGTTGAGGAAGCTTGTCGCATGGCGGTGGAGAGTGACTATGATCTTTACGTCCTCGATAAGCGGCTGCCAGACGGCACGGGTCTCTATTTATGCCAAAAGTTGCAGGAACTCACGCCGCAGGTGCCCTGCATCTTCTACACGGGCGACGCGTACGAGATTCACCGTCGCGAAGCATTTGCGGCAGGCGCAGCGGCATTTGTCGCTAAACCGGATGTCGAAGGTCTCATTAACGCCGTTCATCAACTACTAGCGAACAGCGAATGTGCCCCCGCGACTTAAGCTGCCACAAAAAAGCACAAGAGCGATTGCTTGACACTCCAAACATCGCACGTATAATTTTTCACGTCACAACAAGGGCCGATAGCTCAGTTGGTAGAGCAGCTGACTCTTAATCAGCGGGTCGCAGGTTCGAGCCCTGCTCGGCTCACCATTATTTTGAATGACTTACGGCAGGCTGAACGGCCTGCCGTTTTTCATCTGTGACAAACTTGTGGCGTCGTTTGTCACCTTGGACGACTACGGATTATCAAAATAACGGTCGAAAAAATATAGACGAGAGCAAGGTGCTGGCGGGACCTAACTATTCGGGCAAAAATACCAGCAACGGGTAAGCAATTATGCATGCGATGAAAATCCAGGCCCATTTGTTTGCAAAATTGAAAATATATTTGCTCACGAACAAAGCGGGATTAGAAGGATTGAAATACAAAACACCTCCGTACACACGTCGCGTATCAGCTGACTTCTGTACGTATTCATCCCCGAACCTTGCTTTCATGTCGCGCCTCACTACCAGCAGACGATAAAGATAAAAAAGCGCACCGGCAACACCTATCAATGATGCCATCGCGGTAATAACAAAAGTCGGTCGCGCGAGAAATTTGAACCGTTCGAGACTGAGAAAAATTGTGCTGAGAGACTCGGCGCTCATCTTAAATGCGACGGTCCAGCGAAACCAATCCCACAAACCAGCGTTGAGACGAAAGTACTGTTCCCGGAGTTTCGAGGGCTCGCCGGCGACTTCGAAAGACGCCAACGCTCCAGACTGTAGCGTGCCGTATCTCATCAACAGGAGAACTATCTGCGTAATAACAGCCATCAACGGAACGCGAAAAACTGATATCACGCTTTTTTTCGCCCAAGTCTCAACCTCGCCAGTTAAGGTCAGAAACTGAGGCACTCGCTCAGGCAACAGGGAATAGAAATACGCCAGGATGAAGAAAGGCAGAATGGTGAACGCAACAATAAAAACCTCAAATTTGATGTTTGTGAGATCACGCAGGGGTTGAGTTTGAGAAGAAAACATTTGCTTGTCCAGCATTCACCTTTTTGTCGATGCATCAGAAAACACTAAACAAAAATGCGGCCGTCTCGTGTGCTTATCGTACAATCAGCTTTGCACGAACAATCAGCTTTGCACGAGAGTCCGTTTTAGCCTGCGGAGCAGGCGTAAGCATAAAGCCTAGGGTGGAGCGAGCTTTGCGAGCGGAACCCTAGGTCAATGTGGATCAGAAAAAATTTGAAGCCCGCGAATGCGGGCGACAGAACAAATACGGCGAAAATGCCAACAGATTTGCGGCGCACAGACTGCCGCCCATTTTCATGGGCTCGATATTCCATTGCTGCTAGTTCCTGGGGTTTCGCTCGCAAAGCCTCGCTCCACCCCAGGCTTTATGCTTGCGCCTGCTTCGCAGGCTGAAACTGGCTTTAGGCTTGCGCCTGCTCCGCAGGCTGAAAACTGGCTTTAGGCTTGCGCCTGCTCCGCAGGCTGAAAACTGGCTTTAGGCTTGCGCCTGCTCCGCAGGCTGAAAACTGGCTTTAGGCTTGTGCCTGCTTCGCAGGCTGAAAACAGACTCTTCGCGCAAAGCCCGTACAATCTATTTCTGACTACCTAGGGAAATTCTACCTAATTTATTGGTTCCTAATTGCAGGCATTTACGCAATAGAATTCCCAGAGGAAACCAGACGCGCTCTTCTGAACTGCCGGTGCCTTTTACCACCAGTCGTTCTCAGTAAATGCTTAAAGCCGTCGGTGTGCAGCAACCTCGTCATTTCTTTTCTCCTAAATAGCGTGATAGACTGCCGCCCGCTTCCAATCCCCTACAATTGAAACCTGCTGAAGCGTTTCTCGTTCGTATGCGCTGAAAGGCCACGGTCCTCGCAAGCTTTCTTAGGTCTTTCGTTATCGTACGTTTGGGCCTTCACGTGGAACTATGCATCGAGATTAACTCGAAAGGAGAGCTTAAAAATGAGACACAGAACGAAACTCACTGTGACGATGCTGGCTTTGATGCTTCTCGCTTTGATCATCTATATACCAAGCCGCTGGTCGTCGCACGCAACCGCATTATTGAGTCCGACAGTGGCAAAACCAATGGTCGGTGGCGTCAACCCTGGTCCAACGCAGTTTTATGCCCAACATAATCTCGTCTCTGATGGGGCCATTCCCGCGGACCACACCGATCCCAACATGGTCAACGCCTGGGGATTGGTCTCAGGTCCCACAACGCCCTGGTGGATTGCGGATAACGGCACGGGCAAAACCACTCTGTTCAATGTCGGCACCGACGCGATTCAGGCAGTCTTTACAGTTCCGGGCGCCGGTGGCGCGCAGGGCAATCCAACCGGAGTCGTCTTTAACGGCGGCACGGGTTTCGTCGTCAACAACGGCGTCGGCTCACCGAGTGCGGCACGATTCATCTTCGCGAGCGAAGACGGAACGCTCTCGGCATTCAAGGGCGCTCCTATCGTCACCGTAGTGCCCAACCCACAGGCTCCCGCGCATGGTGCCATCTATAAAGGCTTGGCCATCGATAGTGCTACTGCGGGGACGCTTCTTTATGCAACCGATTTCCATAACGATAAAGTGGACATTTTTGACAGCTCGTTTCACGCCGTCACGATCGCTGGAGCTTTTACGGATCCAAACCTACCGGCAGGATTTGCTCCGTTTGGAATCCAAAACATCAACGGCACGATTTATGTAACCTACGCGCTACAGGATGATGACAAGAAAGACGACGTGGCGGGACCAGGCAACGGTTTTGTCGACGCCTATGACACATCCGGTAACTTAATCCGTCGCGTTGCTTCGGCCGGCGAACTTAATTCGCCCTGGGGCTTGGCGTTAGCCCCGACTGATTTTGGAAGGTTCAGCGGCGACTTACTCGTCGGCAACTTCGGTAACGGACGCATTCACGTCTTTGACCCTACACGACTAACTTCCGGCGGCGAATTCGAGGCCGTTGGTCTGCTCCATTCTGCGGCCGGACGGCCGGTTCATATCGACGGGCTTTGGGCACTACAGTTCGGTCACGGCACAACCGCGACCAGCGCAAACGGGCTGACAACTACTCTCTTCTTTACTGCTGGTCCCGCAGAGGAAGAGCATGGTCTGTTCGGCTCGCTGGTTCCGGTTCCGCCACCCGGGCGTCAGCGATAAATCGACGAAGCCGATCGCTCTAATCTTATCGTGCGCCTCCTTGGAGGCGCACGAATCAAGCAAGCCCCAAGACACGTTTTTGCCTGTTCCTGACATACCTTACAGACAGATTGTTGAGAGGAGGTCCAAATGGCAACTGTAGGTGCAGAATGGATAAACAACTTTCCCGTTCCTTGCGATCAAAACGAATTGTCCTATTGCGACGACACGTCGGTCGGGTTTTTGAACGGCATGGTCTCTCGGGGCCATACGCAAAGATTCAACTGGGGTGACGGCAACGCGTGGGAACAAGATTTCCGCGATCCAGCCTTTGGTGGCGACGACACTAACTGGGTCGACAGTGTGGACTTCGCACATTTTTCGTCTCACGGTGGCACCAGTGCCGCAAACATTTTCTCCGGCTACTTCGGGTCACAGAATACTGCCTGTACCTGGAGGTCGGATCGAGCCCGCTTCGGAAACAATAATCTCGAGTACCTCTGCATCGATGCATGCAATAGCCTCGAGCTTACGCGCAACCTTATAGCGACCTGGCAAAACGCCTTCTGGGGCCTGCGCATGATCCTCGCCTTCACCGATGTCGTGTCGGATTCATGGTGGACTGGTGGTCGTGGTTATGGATTCGGTCGCCGTGCCGGCAATAACGAACGGCTCACCGATGCTTGGCTGGACGAGTGCTACTCGTTCTGGCTCGACGACAATCCGATCACGATGGCAGCCGGCCGAAACCAGGCTGATGCTAACAATCGCCGTGATAACGAGCGGCTGGGCGCCGGCTTTGGAGACATTCCAAACAATGAAATCGGCTGGTTTGCCTGGAGATGGCGTTCGTAATGCAGCAGATGGCTGCGCAAAAGGAGAAACATTATGGCAGTGAAATATAATGCTCAACTTCCTCAATCCTTACCGGCATCGGTCAACGTCTACCAACTGCAAACACCGAATGTCACGAACGCCGAGATCTTAAAGCGTTCTAAAGGATTTGGTCTCACCGGTCGTGGAAAAGACTTCATCTCCGGTGCCGACAGCCTGGCGTATCGTGAAGGCAGGTTCCATTTAGAAGTCCATGTTAAGTCTGGCGCAATTCACTATCGCCACCTGGATAAATACGGCCGCGTCCCCGACAAGAAATTTGACCTTCCCGATCGCCGGGTCGCCACCGTTGCTCGCAAGTTCCTCGAAACTGCGAACCTGTTTCCGATTGCTTCGGCAAAACAACGCGCTATAACTTACATGCGAAGTGGCGATGCCGACATCAGCGGAAAGGAAATTAGGGAACAGATCATCGACGCCGGCGTCGTGTATGGTCGTGTTGTCGATGATTTGCCAGTGGATGGGCCAGGTGGATTCGCGTTAGTGAGCGTCGATCCCGACGCCGAGGTTATTGGTATGCGCAGCATCTGGCGCGGTCTGGGCAAACGTCAAGGGAAAGTCAAAATCAAATCTCCCGATGACTTTATCAAACAGTTCGAACGACAGGCAGCCACGTTCAAGGGCGATACGACCGTAACCAAAGCCGGCTTCAGTTACTTCGAGCACGGGCCGCACGATCAGCAGACGGTGCTCGAACCAGCATTCTGGGTCGTTTACACCGTTCATTACAACGACATCGCACATAAGTCGGCGTTCGTTCTGCACGCCGGCGATAAGACGTTCGCGCCGCTCATTGGCAAGAAGCGATTCCCGGTAACTGATCAAAAACGAAGAAAGTAATATGATCGGGCAATGGATCTGAAGGAAGTCGAGCGAAGAATGCAGCCGGCAGGTTGGAACACGAAGCCCATGCTTCTTCCCGGCTACGCGCTCGATTCGATTATCGCTGAAGATGCGAGTCGCTTAGCGACCTTGCAGGTCTCGCATGAGACGCTTGGTACAAAACTGGCGGAGCTACTGGCGAAGGGCAGCAAAACAGACTGGTTTCGTCCGTTTCGTCAGGGTGGTATCGATGTCGAACTGCACCGGCGCCGCGGGTTTATCACTTGTCCGTGGGCTGCGGAGGAGTTTGCAAAGTGCACTGTTGGCGCCGGCGGAAGGGCCACTGCTAACGAGTTCCTGGTACGGAATCGAACTTCATCGCGTTCGCTTCAGGGCTTTGAGATATCTGTGCATCTGATTCGCGATCATGGATTCTTCGGTGGTCCACAGACACCGTTTCGCATCGAACCAGAGGAGTTGGCTGAGCTGCTGGCTTAAGCTTGCGGAATCCGTCCCCGTGCGGTTTACGTTGAGAATCTCTAAGTCTGCTTTAGCCTGCCGAGCACGAAAGGTTTTGCTTCAGCCTGCGGGAGCAGGCGCAAGCATAAAGCTCGTTTTTAGCCTGCGAAGCAGGCGCAAGCATAAAGCTCGTTTTTAGCCTGCGAAGCAGGCGCAAGCATAAAGCCTGGGGTGGAGCGAGGCTTTGCGAGCGCAACCCCAGGAACTAGAAGCAAGGGAATTTCGAGCCCATGAAATGGGCGGCAGTCAGTGCGCTGCAAATTTGGTTGGCATTTTCGCCGCCTTTTTCTGTCGCCCGCATTCGCGGGCTTGAAAATTTGTCGTGCTTAGATACCTGGGGTTTCGCTCGCAAAGCCTCGCTCCACCCCAGGCTTTATGCTTACACCTGCTCCCGCAGGCTAAAAGCAGAGACCTTTCGTGCGCCCGCAGGCCGATTGCAGAAAAACCGCCCCATTTTTGGCCTCGTTTAGGCCAACCAAATGCGCACTTTCACACGCAAAAAGTACATAAATTTTTGTGCAACTAGGGGGGCTCGTAGTGAATCTCAGTATGCGGTTTTTGATACGATTGCAAATCAGTAACTGCCTGCGGTAGTTACCTTTTATCCCCGATAAACCCCTGTTCGATCAAAGCCACCGAAACCCGATTAGTTATCAACTTTGTCTTTAATACTGGAGGACTGTTCAATGAGCTTTATTAGACGATTTTCCCCCGCTCTTATCGCCGCTTTCGCCCTTGTTCTTTCACTTTCCGCCGTCTCGTTTGGCAAGGGAAATGCCAAGTACCCCACCATCAAGATCAAGAACTTTGGCCAGATGGATGACCGCTTTTATCGTGGTGCTCGTCCAGAAGGTGACGACTTCAAAGCTCTGGCTGAGCTCGGTGTGAAGACCATCATTGATTTGACCGACAATTCTCGCGAGTACGAGCAACCCGCTGTCGAAGCCGCTGGATTGCGCTACATCAACATTCCCATGACTGACAAGGCCTATCCGAGCATGGACCAGATCAATCAGTTTCTGAAGGTAGTTGACGATCCTGAGACTGGCAAGTTCTTCGTGCACTGTGCCGGCGGACGCCACCGCACCGGAGTGGTCGGAGCCGTCTATCGCTTCACTCACGACAAATGGAATCTAGACCAAGCTTTAGCAGAGATGGACCAGTACGAGTTTGGTTCGGGCTTTGGTCACGGCAAACAGAGAGACTTCGTTAATGACTACTGGCAGCAGTTTCAGACCAAGCAGGCTGCTGCTGCGACAACCAATCGGTAACAGAATTTACAAGCTTTTTCAGGATGTACAGGATTGATCGATCCTGTACATCCTTTTTGTTTTAGACCTTTGCGGGTTGAGGGCGGACGATGCCGAGTTTGCGCAGGCGATGATTGAGCGTCGTGCGATTCATTCCTAATCGAGCAGCGGCTCCAGTCGGTCCACCAATCACCCACTTCGTATCGCTCAACACCTTTAGAATATGATCGCGCTCGACTGTCTCGAGCGTTGTGCCTCCGTTGGCGTGGTTTGCTGCTCTTGCCGTCTGTCTCAATTCGCCGAGCGGCACTTCAAGCGTCGAGCCGCGTGAGAGAATCACCGCACGTTCGATCAGGTTCTGAAGCTCGCGAATGTTGCCCGGCCAGTGATAACTCACCAACGCGGCCATCGTCTCCTTCGGCACGTTTTCAATTGGCCGTCTCATCTGTTGGGCAAATTTATTCGCAAAGAAATGAACCAGCAGTGGAATGTCGTCAGGACGTTCGCGCAGTGGCGGCACGTTGATCGGAAACACGTTCAACCGATAATACAGATCGCTGCGAAACTTCTTCTCATCGACTAGTTGGGCGAGATCGGCGTTCGTCGCCGCAACCACTCGCACATCAACACGCAGCGTGCGCGAGCTACCGAGTCGCTCGAATTCCTGCTCCTGAAGGACTCGCAACAGCTTCGATTGCAGATCGAGCGGAATGTCCTCGACTTCGTCAAGAAAAATCGTTCCCTGATGCGCAAGCTCAAACCGGCCAATGCGTCGATCGATGGCGCCGGTAAACGCGCCTTTCTCGTGACCAAACAACTCACTCTCCAAAAGACCTGTCGGAATTGCGGCGCAGTTTACTTTGACGAGCGTACGTTCACGTCGATCGCTCAGATTGTGGATCGCGCGGGCAATCAACTCCTTGCCGGTGCCGGTCTCGCCGTAGATTAAGACCGTCGAGTTGGTAGTCGCGACTGTCTGCACGTTTTGCAACGCCCGTTTGAGGACTGGGCTGCTGCCGATGATTTCTTCGAAGTTGTATTCGCTGCGGATCTCCTCTTCGAGATAAAGCTTCTCTTTCTCCAGCTTGTTTTTCAGTGTCTCGATCTGGTTGTAAGCGAGCGCGTTTTCAACCGCGATCGCGACCTGATTCGCCACCTGCCCAAACAGTTCCGCATCGTCCGCTGAGAAGGCGTGTGCACGCGTACTCTTGATACAAAGAACACCGAGCACGCGATCGCGAAAGATGAGGGGCGCAATACAACCAGACGCCATACCGGAATGATTCTCCGGATCGTCGTGGTCAATCACAATAGTTCGACGTGACTTAAACGCCTCGCCGACGGGATTTCCTTCAAGCGGAACGACGTGGCCCATCGCGCATGGCCCTTCGTGCTCCGGATAATCGAACGCGGCCACCCGTAATTCATTCTGCGATTCGTCGTAAAGCGCCAGTGCCGCGGCTTCGTGCGGCATCACAGCACCGAGCGAAGTCGAAATCGACGAAAGCAATTCCCGCAAATTCAGGTTTGAAACCAGTGTATTGTTGACTTGCAGGAGCAGTTGCGAACGATCGCGCTCGCGTGCCAACTGTTCCCGGTAAAACTGACTCTCAACCGCCACAGCAATCTGCGACGTCACCAGTTGGGCAAACTTCAGATCGAAATTGTCGTACGCGCCAACCTGCTCGCTCCACAAATTCAACGCGCCGAGCCTTTGATTCACTGTGCTGAGCGGCAGGCAACAGACGGATTTGATTTTGCGGTCTCGCAGTATTTGTGCAGACTGAAAACGGTAATCCTGGTCAAGGTCGCTGACGATCATCGGCTGCTGAGTCAGCCAGACGTGACCGTTGATAGAAGAGTCGATCGGAACCTCGGTTGGGTCCCTGCTGATCCACTCCGCCGCATCACAGCCTTCCATGATGTACGAACGCATGACATTTCGTTTGCCGTCATGCAGCATCACGGCAAGATCGCGAAACGGAAACAGCCTCTGCAACCGGCAAGCGATGTCGTGGAAGAGCCCGGTTAGATCACGATGAGATGCAATAGCTTTGGAAAGTTCAAGCAGCGTCAGGTATTTCTGGGTTTGCACATCGACGCTGGCGACTTGAGCGGCGTTGCCTTTCACTTCTACCTCCCTGAGCATCCGCTTAGCATACTTGATGCGGCAAGGAAATTGCACGCAAGCGGCGCGCATGGTTTATGAAGTCATTAGAATTACTTGCCACAACGAATCAGCAGTAACGCGGCTTGTCCTTGAAGGCAAACTCGCCGGAGCTTGCGTTGACGAACTGGACAAATGCTGGCAACAAGCTCAACCACCTCTTTTAATTGATCTGACAAGCGTTAGCTTCATCGACGATCGCGGAAAACAACTGTTGAAGCGAATGCACGAGCAAGGAATCAAGCTCGTTTCGTCCAGCCTCATGAGCCGCTGCCTCATCGAAGAAATCTTCGCCACAAAAAGACACAAGAATCACAAAAACAGATCATGAGCGTTTGGTGTTTCTTTGTGGCGACATATCGTCACGTGACCAACTATCGTCGCGCACTCACGCTCGATTGGACCAAAACTCCTGCAACACGCAATGGCAAACCTGTTGCTTATTGAGGCTCAACACAGGCAGGCGCGGCCTGTGCTTGAAAAAGCAGGTGAACTCGCGCTGAAGAGTGGGCACAGCGGCGAGTTCACCTGCCGCGGGGGAATCGGAGAAAAAAGAAGATGACTAGAAAACATAAAGTGGCCTTAGTGGCTTTAATCGCGATTGCGGCTCTGGGCGGATTGTTTGGATTTGCTCGATCAAGTAAGCCCGCGCAAGCGGCCCCGCCGGTGCTCGAAGTCGGTGTGGTCCAGGTCGAGCAGAAGAACGTATCGATCTACAGCGAATGGATCGGAACCACCGAGGGCATGGTCAATGCTGAGTTGAAAGCACAAGTCACAGGTTATTTGCTAAAGCAGTATTACAAAGAAGGTTCGTTCGTAAAGAAGGGTCAACTGCTGTTTGAGATCGACCCGAGACCTTTTCAAGCGGCACTCGATCAGGCCAAGGGCCAGGTCGCACAATTCGAGGGACAGTTGGAGCAGGCAAACTCGCAAGTCACACAAACAGAGGCCCAGCTTGCACAGGCCAACAGTCAACTACTGCAAGCTCAAGCGCAGTTAGCTCAGGCTGATGCTAATCAAGTCAAGACAGATCTCGACGTGAAAAAGTACCGGCCACTCGCCGAGCAAAAGGCCGTCACTCAACAGGATCTCGACAACGCTTTGCAGGCAAACGTGGCTTCGAAGGCGCAAGTCGATGCTGAGAAAGCCGGAGTCGAAGCAGCACGAGCGCAGTCGGCGCACGCGAAAGCCCAAATCAACACCGCCAAAGCCGGCATCGCGACCGCCAAAGGCCAACTCGAAAACGCCAAGGCAGCCGTTGAAACTGCCGCACTGAATCTTAGTTTTACCAGAATCGTTTCGCCGATCGACGGGATCGCAGGTATGGCCCAGGCGCAGGTTGGCGACCTCGTCAGCACCACGAGCAATCCACTGACAACTGTGTCAACGCTCGATCCGATAAAGGTGTACTTCACGCTCAGCGAGCAGGAATATCTGCACTACACAAAACCATTTTTTAGCGAGGCTGAGCAGAGTGGAAGTCTCGATCAGCTCGAGCTGGAATTGATCTTGTCTGACGGAACGACTTATCCCCAGAAAGGAAAGTTCTATTTCGCCGACAGGCAGGTCGATCCTAAAACAGGCGCGATCAGGATGGCTGGCATCTTCCCAAATCCGAACAACGCTATGCGACCGGGACAGTTTGCGAAAGTGCGTGCCGTGACGAGTCTGCAAGAGGATGCGCTGATGGTGCCGCAACGAGCAGTTTCAGAGTTGCAAGGCACTTATCAGGTTGCCGTAGTTGGACCAGATAACAAAGTAAGTTTTCGTCCGGTGAAGGTTGGCGAGCGCAGCGGTTCGATGTGGGTGATCAAAGAAGGACTGTCAGCCGGCGACGTAATAGTTGCTGAAGGCACGATCAAAGTCAGACCGGGAATGGTTGTAAAGCCGAAGGCGTTCGTTGCGGCGAATAACTAATCCACAGATTACGTAGATTAAAACAGATGATTTCCAGATTCTTCATAAATCGACCGATAGTCGCGATCGTGATCGCGATCGTGACGGTGATTGGTGGCTTGATCGCGATGTCAGGTTTGCCACTGGCGCTGTTTCCCGAGATTCTGCCGCCGCAGGTCATCGTCTCCACCAACTACACCGGTGCCGACGCAATCACGATCGAGCAGTCAGTCTCCACACCAATCGAGCAGCAGATGAACGGCGTGGACAACATGCTCTACATGCAGTCAGTCAACGCCAACGACGGCAGCCAACAACTGACGGTCACGTTCAACGTCGACACTGATGTCAACATCGATCAGGTGAACGTCCAGAACCGCTTGGCCCAGGCGCAACCGAATCTTCCTACTGACGTCAACCAGTTTGGTCTGACGACGCGGAAGTCAACCGGCCTGCCGATGCTCGTCTTCTGTCTTTACTCGCCAAACAAAACTTACGACTCGCTGTTTCTCGCCAACTACGCAAACATCAACGTGAACGATGTTCTCTATCGCGTGCCTGGTGTCGGCGAGGTCAGGGTGTTTGGTTCGAGCGACTATGCGATGCGCATCTGGGTCAAGCCTGACGTGCTTGCAAAGTTGGGCTTGGGAGTTCCCGATCTGGCCAACGCTGTTCGCGAGCAGAGCAACGTCAATCCGTCAGGCCGCGTCGGTGCAGCACCCGCTCCCGAGGGCATGGAGAAGACTTACACCGTTCGCGCGAAGGGCCGGCTCGAAACGCCTGAAGAGTTCGCACAGATCGTTGTGCGCGCGAATCCTGACGGATCGGTCGTGCGTTTGGGCGACGTCGCGCGGATCGAACTCGGCGCGCTCAATTATCAACAGAGCTCGCGCATGAATGGTCAACCCGGCGCGATCGTCGCGGTGTTTCAGTCGCCAGGTTCGAACGCACTCGCAACCGCCGAAGGTCTTAAGAAAACGATGGCGGAGTTGAAAGATCGATTTCCAAATGACCTCGACTACGCAGTGGTGTTTGACACAACGCTACCGGTGAGCGAGGGAATCAAGGAAACGATCAGGACACTTGTGGAAGCAATGGTGCTCGTGATCATTGTCGTCTTTCTCTTCCTGCAGAATTGGCGCGCGACGCTGATACCAGTGATTGCCGTTCCCGTCTCGCTCATCGGAACGTTCGCAGTGTTTCCGCTGCTTGGTTTCTCCATCAACACGCTGTCGCTGTTTGCGTTTGTACTCGCCATCGGACTGGTAGTGGACGACGCGATCATCGTTGTCGAAGCAGTGGAACATCACATCGAAGCCGGCAAGTCTCCACGCGACGCGACTGTGCAGGCGATGAAAGAGGTTGGTGGACCAGTAATCGCCATCGCGCTAATTCTCTCGTCCGTCTTTCTGCCCGTCGCGTTTATGGGCGGAATCCAGGGCCGGCTGAACAATCAGTTTGCGATGACGATCGCGATCTCGATGCTGATCTCAGCGTTCAACGCGCTGACGCTTTCGCCGGCGCTGGCCGCGATGTTGTTACGGCCACGTCAGAAATCACGCGGCTTACCGGGTCGCTTCTTCGGCTGGTTCAATCGCGGCTTCGAGAAGGTGATGCAAGGGTATCTGAGTTGGAGTCACGCCTTACTGCGCAAGGCGGTGATCGGCGTCGTAATCATTCTTGGGTTCACTCTTGCCGATGCGTTTATGGGTCGCACGCTGCCGACGAGCTTTCTGCCGGAAGAAGACTACGGCTATGCGATGTTGCACGTGCAACTGCCGCCAGCTGCATCGCTCGAACGAACCGATCAAGTGTTGAAGAAAGTCGAACGCATTCTCGGCGAGACCGAGGGCGTGCGTTACTACACCGGAATCGGCGGCTTCAGTTTGTTGAATCGCATTTCAGCAAGTTATCAGGGCTTTTTCTTCATGAGCTTCAAGCCATGGGATGAGCGCACTTCACACGAGCTTCAGGCGAAACAGATCCTGGCGAAGATCAACGGCGCTCTCGCCACTCAGATTCCCGAAGCGATGGCGTTTGCTTTCATGCCGCCTTCGATTCCGGGTCTCGGCAGTGCCGGTGGTTTCTCGTTGTGGTTGCAGGATCGCAGCGGCGGCTCGGTTGAGTTTCTCGATCAGAATCTACAAGCGTTTCTCGCGGCGGCACGCAAACGTCCGGAGCTGGCTGGAGTGATGTCGCAGTTCTCCGCAGACGTGCCGCAAATCTATGCTGACGTCGATCGCGATAAAGCTTTGAAGCAGGGCGTTGCCGTTGCCGACGTCTATCAAACCCTTCAGGCGTATCTTGGTGGACTTTATCTGAATCAGTTCAATCGTTTTGGTCGACAGTGGCGCGTCTTTCTTCAATCGGAAGGTGAGATGCGACGAAGCGAGGAAGACATCGGTAGTTACTACGTGCGCAACAACGACGGTCAGATGGTTCCACTTTCTGCTTTGGTGACGACGCGCAAGATAAGTGGACCTGAATACACGAATCGCTTCAACCTCTATCGCAGTGCGCAAGTGCTCGGAGCTGCCGCGCCGGGATACAGTTCAGGTCAGGCGATGACTGCGCTTGAAGAAGTCGCGCGCGAAACGCTTCCGCGCGAGATTGGTTACGACTGGGCCGATCTTTCATATCAGGAGAAGCAGACTTCAGGAGCTGCGGCCAAAGCATTGGCGCTGTCACTCGTTTTTGTGTTTCTGATTCTGGCAGCGCTTTATGAAAGTTGGTCGCTTCCCTTCTCGGTGTTGTTGACTGTGCCGATCGCATTGCTCGGAGCGTTCGTGGGCATTTGGCTCCGCGGTTTCGATCTCGGGGTATATGCGCAGATCGGACTGATCGTGGTGATCGGTCTGGCGGCGAAGAACGCGATCCTCATCGTCGAATTCGCCAAGATGGAATTCGAAAAAGGCCGCGGACTTCTGGAAGCCGCACTAGAAGGCACACGTTTGCGACGACGTCCACTTTTGATGACTTCGCTCGCATTCATCGCCGGATGTTTGCCGCTAGTGTTCTCGAGCGGCTCTGGAGCAGCCGCACGACAGATATTGGGCACCGTTGTGATCGCAGGCATGTTGGCTGACACGTTAATCGCGAGCTTCCTGATTCCGGTCAGCTTTTACGTGGTCGAGAAGTTATCGATTCGACTGGGCAGGAAGCGTGGAGATCAACGCACGGATGTGCAATTGCAGCCTGCGTCGGGAGATTGAGTTTAGACATGATTTGCAGGATGAACGGGATTTTCAAGATGGTTTGCGTTGTCGTTTGCGTCGTAATGCTGGTCTTGCCAGTAAACGTCAACGCGCAAAAAGCTCCGGACAGCTTTCGTGGCAGCGAGACAAACGTCGCGCCTGATCAGAATTCAATCGGAGACCTCAAGTGGTTTGAGGTTTTCAAAGATCAGGAACTTCAGCGGTTGATTCGAACCGCGATGGTCCAAAACTACGACATTCGTACAGCCGAGGCGCGCATCAACGCTTCGCGCGCAAATCTCGGTCTCGCGCGTTCGGATCAATTTCCGCAGTTTGAGGTCGGCAGTGATCTCACTACCACACGTTCGTCGAGCAATGGTCAATTGGCTGGCACTGGTCAGGGCGGCGCACGACGCAGTTTCGGTAGTGTGCTCGTAAATCTTCTGACCTTTGAAATAGACGTGTGGGGACGTTTGCGAAATCAGACCAAGGCCGCACGCGCAGAGCTGCGCGCGACGGAGGAAGATCGTAAGGCTGTAATGACGACTGTTGTCGGCGACGTTGCAGCCGGGTACTTCAATCTCATCGAGCTCGACACTCAACTCGACATCGCCCGTCGCACACTTGCGACACGCGAAAATTCATTGCGTTTGATTAAGGCTCGTCAGGAAGGTGGCCTGGCAACGATGTTGGACGTGCGTCAGGCTGAAGAATTGGTCTACCAAGCCTCGCAGACAATCCCGGATACGCAGCGCGCGATCGAACAGACTGAAAATCAGATCAGTTTGCTTTTGGGAAACAATCCTGGACCGATCGTTCGGGGAAAGCCGTTGGCCCAACAGGAAGAACTGCCTGCCGTGCCTGCTGGCCTACCATCTTCATTACTCGAAAGGCGACCAGACATACGCGCCGCCGAACAAAATCTCGCGGCGCAACGCGCATTTGTTTCCGCGGCGAAGGCGGCTTACTTTCCGCGGATCAGCTTGACCGGGCTGCTCGGCTTTCAAAGTAATCAACTCTCAAGTCTGTTTACGGGACCGAGCCGTGCGTGGAGTTTTGTGCCGCAACTCACGCAGCCGATCTTTACTGGCGGACGTTTAAAATCAAACGTGAAGTTCGCGAAAGCACAACAGGAGTTTGCGCTGGTCGCGTATCAGCAAACAATCCAAAACTCCTTTCGCGAGGTTTCCGACGCGCTGGTGCAGTATCGCAAGGTCAAAGAGATTCGGACTCAGCAGGAGTTGCTGGTGTCGACACTTCAGGATCGATCGCGTTTGGCGTATCTGAGATATGAAGGTGGTGTCGACACGTTGCTCAATGCGCTCGATGCGGATCGAGATCTGTTCAACGCAGAATTGAATTTAACCCAAACAAAACGCGATGAGTTAATTTCGTTGGTCCAACTCTACAAGGCGCTTGGAGGCGGCTGGCAGTAGCCGCAAAGAGGCACAAAAGAACCACGAAAGAAGCACAAAGGCCTTTGTGCTTTTTTGTGCTCTTATGTGCTTTTTTGTAGTTCCAATGATAACCACCGGGCGACATTAGTCACATACGTTTTCATGTCATTCAGTTTTTCTGGGTCGCGCTTGATCTGGTCGCCTGGCGGCTCGACTAAGAAACTTGGGCAGCCCTTCGACGTGTCCCAGTTGTAATCAACAAAATGATGAAAGCTCGACTCCGCGACCGCTCGGCCCAAATGATTGCCGTGATCATCAGGCCTTCGCTCGAAAGCGACAATCAAGTTAAATGGCCGGCCAGTTACCTGGCTAACTCCCGTTGCGATCACTCGCGCACGATCCTCACCGTCTGGCACACCGACGCTGCCTTCGTGTGGATGAGACGGAAAATAGTCGATGGTCCGAGAACCATTCCGCAGTAGCTCGTGAAGCGGCTCAACCGGTGTGATCTTTTGATAGTCACCGTTTGCGCCCGAGTGATAGTTGGGCCACGAGATGCCTTCAGTGTCGCGATCGTCGCGAACATGACGTGAAGGGTCCGGATCTTGATGCTTCGTGTGGAAGAAATGCGCGCGACCAACTCCGCCCAATGTACACAGCGACGATCCCAGGTCCTCGTGATCGCGAGTAGTCAACAGTCCACCGCCTCGTTGAACGAAGCGCGTGATTCCCTCACAGTCCGGAACGCTTAATCCATTTCCCGTATCGACAGCAAACAACCAGAGCTGATCGAAGTCAGTTGCGTCGAGCACGCTCAGAACTGTATCGTCGCCGCTTGCGTTGGTCTTGCGATCGCGCGCAGTGACTTCATAAAGCAAAGCGCCGCGATCATCTCGAATCGAAGCAAGATGATCGCGGAGCAGTGAAAAACGGTTGATATTCCAATCGTCTGCGACGTATGGAATGGTAGTTTGCAGCAGAATGCGAACCGGATTGCCCATGGTCATGAATTCCGTTCAGTATTCTGCAAACGTATCATCATCGTAGCAATACAACCAGCGCTCACCAGGTTCAGCCGAAGCGATAACCGGATGTCCAGTCGCGTGCGCATGTTTCGTAGCGTGACGGTTCGGCGAGCTGTCGCAGCAGAGCGTCATGTTGCACGTTTGACACGTGCGTAAATGAACCCACTGACTTCCGATCTTCACGCACTCGTCACACTGACGCTTTTTTGGTTGTTTGATGCTTGTAATCGCTTCGATATGAAGACATGTGTCGACTGCCATGATCGTTCTGGCCCCCTTGTTCTTTCTTGTAGCTAAAGAGTATCACTTAGCCACAAAGAGGCACAAAAGTGTCGATCTATTGATTCTCATCCGTCGTATGATTGCAGGAAAAGGAGGCACGCATGGAGATAGATATCGCAAACGTCGCGGGAATGTTCAAATTCAATACTGATATCGTCGGCAAAGCCATTGCTGACGTCGAGCCGGAACACTGGTTTCGCAAGCCGGGTGATGATTCAAATCATCTGATGTGGGTCCTCGGGCATCTTGTGGTTCATCGTGGACGCACGCTCAATATGCTCGGCGCTGATTGGGACACTCCATGGGCATCGCTCTTCGCGCGCGGCGCGGAACGCGTTGCCGATACGGAATATCCGACAGTTGAAGAGATGCGAAACGCGTGGAAACAAGTGTCAGCCGAATTGGCCGCGGCTCTTCGCGAGGCGCCGCCGGAAGCGTTGACGAAAGACGCTCCAAAAGGTCCACCGTCTTTTGACGGAAAACTGAGCGGAACAGTCGCGTTCTTTGCTTTTCATGACACTTATCACGTCGGGCAGGTCAGCTATCTGCGAAAGTGGCTCGGATACGGGCAGGCGGTCGGCTAAATTCTCGCGGCGCCGATGTCGATTTCGCGACCGTCATCCGTCGTTACGTTGAAGGCAAGATAAATCGGACGGAGGATTAGACGATGAAATACATGTTATTGATATACCACGAGGAACAGAGCTGGGACGCGATCGCCGAGACGCAACGCGAGCAAATCTACGCTGAGTACAGGAAGTTGAGAGAAGAGTTGCTCTCGCGTGGTCAATTTGTAACCGGCTCCCAGTTACAACCCATTACCACGGCCACCAGCGTGCGCGTTCGCGATGGCAAGGAATTGATCACTGATGGGCCATTCGCGGAAACTCACGAGCAGCTCGGCGGCTACTTTCTGATCGAAGCCGACAATCTCGACGAAGCCACCAGCATTGCGGCAAAGATTCCATCGGCACGCACCGGAACGATCGAGGTCCGGCCACTCGTCGAAAGAGCTGCTGAAGCAACCGCTTAAGACCTGACCTTGCATGGTTGTGGCTGTTGTGCAACGCTCGCCTGCATGGCGCAGGCGAGCGAAACACTCGAACAGGTCTTTCGCGAAGAGTACGGACGCATCATTGCCACCTTGATCCGTACTTCAGGATCGTTCGATCTCGCCGAAGAAGCTCTACAGGAAGCATTCGCCTCGGCTGCGTCGACCTGGGAACGTGATGGCACGCCGCGAAAGCCCGGGGCATGGCTGACAACCGTCGCACAGCGAAAGCTGCTCGATGCGCTACGTCGCGACAAAACACGCACCGACAAACAATCTGAAGTCGAATACGAAGCGAATCGATTGCAGCCCTTCATCGAACCTGCGCTGCTCGAGGAACCGTTGGACTATCCCGACGATCGATTACGTTTGATCTTCACCTGTTGCCATCCATCGCTGACTCGCGAGGCCCAGGTCGCACTCACGCTGCGCACACTCGGTGGTTTGACAACGACAGAAATCGCTCACGCCTTTCTTTTGCCCGAAACAACTCTGGCCCAACGTCTCGTACGTGCAAAACAAAAGATTCGTCTCGCTCGAATTCCGTATGAAGTGCCCTCGCGCGAAATCATCGGCGATCGGCTGAACGCGGTGCAGGCGGTCGTCTATTTGATCTTCAACGAAGGTTACGCTGCGAGCGCGGGTCAGAGTCTCTTGCGAAATGATCTCTGCGCAGAAGCCATTCGCCTGGGTCGTGTACTTTGCGAACTGATGCCAAACGAACCGGAGAACATCGGCCTGCTGGCGTTGATGCTCTTGCAGGACTCGCGACGCTTCGCCCGCGTCAACAATCAAGGTGAGCTGGTAACGTTGGAGGAACAGGATCGATCGCTTTGGGACCAGGCGGAGATTGACGAAGGTCTGCGCCTGGTAGAACAGGCACTCGCTTTACGTCGCGTCGGTAATTATCAACTTCAGGCGGCGATCGCATCTGTGCATGCAGAAGCAACCACAGCAGAGGAAACCGATTGGCGACAGATCGTTGCGCTTTACGCGGAGCTGATGCGGATCACTTCATCGCCGGTGGTTGCTTTGAATCACGCGGCAGCCGTGGCTATGAGTGAAGGACCGGAAAGAGGTCTGAGTTTGATGGAAGCAGCGGGAGCCGACGGAGCACTGAAGAACTATTACCTGTTCCATGCCTCGCGCGCGGATCTCCTCCGTCGGCTCGGTCGCTTCGACGAAGCGAGCGCAGCCTACCGTACTGCGCTTTCACTAACGACCAATCGCGTCGAGCAGAATTACATCAATAAGCGATTACAGGAGATCAGAACAAGGTGAGACAGGATTTACAAGATTTGCAAGATAGAAATTACCAGCGGACTTAATACCAGAGCGGCAGCCGCTTACTCGCCTTGCGATTAAACTGTACTGCGGCTTCGTTATAAGTCGAGAAGAGTTTCCGTGGGTCGCACATGCATTCGATCAGCTTGGCCCTGCCGTAAGTCTTCTCAATCAGCGCCGCCATCCTCCAACCAACCGTGTACCACGGTCCCTGAGTTCCAAAGAACGAGAAGCCTGCTTGTTGAATCTGATCGTCTGTCAGCTTGCCTTTAATGACCTCCCCGAAAAACTTCTGTAACTTCTCGACGTTCGCATCGATGTTTGCAACCTCTTTATCCCACCGCGCGCGCTCTTCACGACTACCTACTGCATGTGGATGAATATCAGGACCACCCGCTGCCGCGAGCATCGCGAAACCTTCGCCAAAAGCCCCTGCCCACTCGAAGGCTTTCTGCTCGTTGGGCGAAAGCTTGCTGAGTTCTGCCTGCACTCCTTGACTTGGACAAGTAGAGCCGTAACCGATGTGATGCAGCTCGTGGGCGAGCGTGTTTTCAAACTTTGCCTGGCTCACGGTCGGATCGAGATAGAGAAAGATCGCTGCATCGTCTTTCACCTCGAAGACGAAACTATTTTCTTGTGGCTTGATTACTGGATAGATCTTCGCAATGATGCGGGCTTCTTTTGGTAAGTAGGCCAGGGCCATACCCGCTGCTCGCGAAAAGTCCGCGCGTTTCCAACGAGTAAGTGTTTGTTGAAGTGCGGGCTCGCGTTCAGCCAGCGATTGTGAGAGAACGAAAGTCTTGAAGTCAGCATCTTCAAAGGGACGCCTCATCGAGGCTTCTCGCTTCTTGAGTCGTGTGTAGCCTTCGCTCTGAAAAACTCTTTGCCAGTCTGCATCGGTTACGAGTTCATTTGCTTTTCTTTTTGACAGAATGCTGAGCACAGCCTCTGCTTCGTCAGTCACAAGACGTACACTAAACACAACGCGACCCTGCGCCGATGCAAGCCCGCAAGCGCTAGAGATGGCCAGGAAGCTAATGAATAGACTCAGTGCCGGTTTCATACCGATGGGCCAATTCTATTTGGTAACTCGCTTTTCGTCACTAAATAAAGCCGATTCGTCACTTCGTCACCACAAAATCGCTCGCGATAGTGTTTCTGATCCAGGAGCAATCAATTTCAATATGGCTTTGAACGAAAAGTCCGTTTTAGCCTGCGGAGCAGGCGTGAGCATAAAGCCTAGGGTGGAGCGAGGCTTTGCGAGCGGAACCCTGGGTCAACGTGGATTAGAAGAATTTCAGCCTGCGAAGCGGGCGACAGCGCGGGATCCCGCAGACTCTATCGCCCGCTTCGCAGGCTCACAATTTTTACTGACGACTGATCCTAGGGTTTCGCGAGCAAGCTCGCTTCACCCTAGGCTTTATGCTTGCGCCTGCTCCACAGGCTAAAAACAGACTTGTCGTGCAAAGCCATTTCAACATTTCAACATTTCAACCCAAGGTGAGAAATATGTTTGACTCAACCAGACGAACGTTTCTGCGACAGGGCGCATTGGGACTCGCGACTCTTGGCGCATCAGACCTGGTTTTGAGTTGTCACGCGCAACCTACTCAGGAAGTGAAGCGTGATAAGTCAGATCAGATACTGATCCAGATGGGCTCGATGCCACAAGATCAGATCACGCCCAAAGGCGAGTTGCGCAAGGTCACGCCACAGCCGTATGGTCCATTCTACCGGCCCGGCGCACCGTTCAGAGGTAAACTCAGTTTGCCGGGCGAGCCAGGCACGACGTTCATTCTTTCAGGACGTGTGTGGGCTTACGATACGAAGCGCCCACTGCCGGGAGCGGTGCTCGACTTCTGGCACGTTGATATGAGCGAGAAGTATTCAAACGGCACCACTGATTTTCGCAATCGCGGGCGCTTAGTTTCTTCTGAAACCGGTCTGTACGAACTGGAAAGCATTCGCCCGATTCCTTACCGGCCAAATCCGGACGGCGCGCCCGAGTTTTGGCGTTGCGCACATTTTCATCTCGTAGCTGTCTCTCCTGGTTATCAACCGCTCGTGACCGAAATTCATTTTCAAGGTGATCCGAAGAAGAGTGATCCGATGTATCGCATTGAGAATGCGATCAGCGTTGAAGAACACAACGTGAATGGAAAGGTGTTTCAGACAGGAATGTTCGACATCGTTCTCGAGCCCGCAGCGAAGTAGCCGAATGTCAACTCTACGCGACAGCTTTGACACAATGATTTCAAATTGACAATGTCGCGATTAGTTATATTCTTGCCGCGCGATTCAAATGTCGGATGAGGGCTGCCTCGATCTCGGTCTTCACCTGCTCCAGTTGAAACGAAAAATAATAGCGGGCACCCCGCCCGCAGACAGTACTTCAACCCATCCCGACTAAAGTCTGTCCAAAATCGCTCTGCCGATTTGATCCGTTCTTCAGTTCAACCCCTTAGACACTCTTCGTGTGTCTCCACCCTAGCCGATGAAAAAGAGACTTCTGCTCAATCGCAGTGGATTGAATCCACTAGTTTTGGAGGAAATATGAGAGCTTTAAGACTGATTGCAATAGTCCTGATGCTGGCAGCTCTTCTTATCTTACCGGCTGCCAATCGGACCGTTCAGAGCGTTGTCCAACAGCAGGCGGACCAGGCGAACGTAGCAGCGACCACCGATGCTACATGGACACCAGGGTCAGTAGACCTTGAAGGCGTGCCGGAAGACGACACGACCACTTACACATTCAGTACAACAGAAAAACCTTCCGGCGCGGGAGCAATAGCAACAGCAGACCTAAGCTGCCAGCAACCACCCGTCGCCGAAGCTCCAGCACATGGCTTCGATGACCAAACCAACGGCTTGATCAAGCAAGGCGATCCGTCAACACCAGGCACCTTCCTGGCCGATAAAGACACCTTCGAAGAGGTTGATGATATCGATAAGGGACTGGGACCTGTCTACAACGCTCAATCATGCAAGGAGTGTCACCAGAATCCGGTCACCGGTGCGATCAGCCAGATCACAGAGTTACGCGCCGGACACACTACAAACAACACTTTCTTCGACGCGCCTGGTGGTTCGCTAATCAATAACCGCGGCATCCCGACACCTCAAGTTCCACCGGATACCCACCCCAAGAGTGCAAAAGTGCAGGAACGCGTTCCGCCGCTGTTTACTGCCGCCATCATTAGTGGTCCGGCGCTCACAGCCGAAGAGCCAACGCGAACCTTTCGAACATCGCTCAACACGCTTGGCGATGGATTTGTCGAAGCGATCGCCGACGGCACTTTGATCTCGATTGCAGCCCGCCAGAAAGGACAAACCAATCAGGAAGTACACGGACTCGTCATCAACGTTCCGGTGCTCGAGGCCGGCGGCAGGAAGCGCGTTGGACGCTTCGGTTGGAAAAACCAACATGCCAGCCTGCTTTCATTCTCCGGAGACGCATACCTGAACGAGATCGGCATCACCAATTTCCTGGTTCGTGACGAGAATACGTCGCTAGGCCGGTTCGTTGGGTTCGGGACACCCTTTGATAAGGTGCCGGACGACACACCCTGCATAGACGATCCTTCAGTTCTGTGCGGAGAAGACAAGGAGCAGGATATAAGGGTGTTCGCGGAGTTTATGCGTGCAACGCAGGCACCACCTCGCGACGACGACATCATCGCGCAGTTTCCCGATGTCGCAGCAGGGGCTGCGTTGTTTGAGTCGATGAACGGTCAATACAGTTGCAGCGTTTGTCATGTGCCTTCGATCATGACTGGCAACGCGTGCCAGCCGATCAATGGTGGCGAATTCAGGATTCCTGAAGCGCTGGCTCGCAAGATCATTCACCCGTTCGGCGACTTTCTGCTGCACGACATCGGCACTGGAGACTTCATCGTCCAAAACGGTGGACCAATCACTCGGACGCAAGTCCGCACCGCGCCACTCTGGGGCGTGCGCACTCGCACTAATCTGATGCACGACGGTGAGTCGCTAACCTTCAACGAAGCAATCCTGCGTCATTCGGGTGAAGCGTTGCAGGTACGTTTGCGATACCAGGCGCTGACCGCAACCCAGAAGAGACAACTGATCACTTTCCTGGAGTCGCTATAACTCGCACTTTCTCTGTGCTCTGTGTTCTCTGTGGTTGTTTTTTCTAACGATTAGTGAACCACAGAGACACAGAGAACACAGAGGAGAGGATAGAGAACAATGGATAAAAGCCTTGAGCAATGGAGTTATTCACTGGACCGGCGCGAAGTATTCGTGGCGGGAAGCCAACTGAGCACAGAACTACGCGGATGAACACAAACCGGGCAACTAATCTGCGTTCATCCGCGTTAATCTGTGGCTAATTTTTTACTTCACCTTTTTCGGTTTTTCCTTCGCGCAAACGCTGCAACAGCGGCGAGACCAGTTCCGAGCAAGACCATTGCTGTCGGCTCGGGATTCTGCGAAACAGTTGGCGCCGTCGGCCTTACGATGCCGAGTTTTGGGCCATGATTAAAAGCCGCGATACTGAAACCAAGATGCTTTCCATTATTGTTTTCAAAATGTCCTGCGTAAAGGTATCCAGTTTCGTCAAATTGATTGTCAAGAACCACTAAATCGTGTCTCTCGGCATAGATCATCTTTTCAAGAAACTTGTCTGAATGCAGGCTATCAGCGCGAGCCGATGAAGCAAGCGTCAGCAAGAAAGCGGCACTGAGAATGCCGGTCAAAATCTTAAATTTGGACATACCCGTTAATCCTTAGAAACGAATTTCACCACCGTCGGTGACTCGGGGCCCTGCTTGTTAAAAACCTTTTTGGGGTGATTGTCAGCGGAAAATACGCCGTGGGTGTCGCGAATCTGTCACCAGCATGCCACGTGTTTGTAACAATCGGTCACACCGACATACGTGTGTACGGAATCGTACTGGGCATTTGATCTATTTGATCTCGAATTGCTGGGCCTTGCCGCTGTCCGCTACGCTTACAACTTTTGACTCCTGCCCGGCCGATTTGATCATGAAGTTAAACTTGCGTGGCTCCGGATTGTAGCTTCCTTCCGGCGCTCCAATAGAAACTACAAATCCGCGCGGACCACGACGCGCAGTGAAAGCAGTTCTCCGGAAAACACCGCGTTTATAAGCCGGACTGAGTCCATCGTCTTCGTACAAAGTGGCGGAGGCTACACCGTTATCGTCGGGATAAATATTGAAAGTGATCGGATCGACTGGCTTTTCGCCGACATAGTTGAGTGACGGTCCAGCCGGAATAATGACACCACCGCGGACAAACATCGGAACCACGTCGAGTGGAGCATCTACGCTGATCATCGTCCCGCCGATGTATCGCTTGTTCGTCCAGTAGTCATACCAGTTGCCTGCCGGAAGGTATACGAGACGACGAGTGACATCAGGCTTCAGAATCGGAGCGACGAGAAGAGCGTCACCGATCATGAACTGGTCGTCGAGATTGTAAGTGTTTGGATCGTCTTGATAGTTCAAAACCAACGGGCGGAACAGCGGAACACCAGTGCGATGTGCCTCTTCGAGCGTCGTATACAGAAAGGGGAGGAGCGAGTAGCGAAGTTTCAGATACTTGCGAATGATGTCTTCGTAATACTTCCCAAAGCGCCACGGCTCCTGATCGTAGCCATCGATAACCTTGTGATTGCGACAGAAAGGCGCGAGAAAGCTGACCTGGTAAGAACGAACCAGTAGCTCGCCATTGCCGCGTCCGATGAAACCGCCGACATCGCTGCCGACAAAAGGTTCACCCGACAAACCCAGCGACGTGAACATCGGAATGTTAAGTGCGAGCGATTCCCAGGTGCTGTTAGTGTCGCCCGTCCACATCGTCGCGTAGCGCTGAATGCCGGCATAAGCCGCGCGCGTGATGACGTAAGGCCGGCGATCGGGTTGAAGATGTTCAAGTCCTTCGTAGGTGGCGCGTGACATGAGCAGCGCAAACGTGTTTCGATTTTTCGCGTGCGTGGTTTTGTCACCTTCGTCGTAGCTGACGACGTCCAACTGGTTCTTGCCGGTTTGGTCAACGAAGTCAGACGGCTCGTTCATATCGTTCCAGATACCGGCAATGCCGTTGTCGGTGTAGACGCGATGCAGATCTCCCCACCAACTTCGCGCTGCCGGTAATGTGAAATCGACAAAAACACTGTCGCCCGGCCAGACTCGCGGCACGAACAGATCGCCGTTGCGCCGGCGCTGAAAAAAGTTCTTCTCCAAACCCTGATCGAAGGCGTGGTAACGCTCGGCGCTCTGATTGGTCCGCTTTATCCCGGGATCGACAATCGTGACGACTTTGACGCCCTGCTGTCGCAATTTGTCGGTGAGGCCCTTCGGATCCGGAAATCTCTCTTTGTTGAAGGTGAAGACGCGATAGCCATTCATGTAATCGATGTCGAGATACATTACGTCGAGCGGCAGATCGCGCTTGCGATACTCATTCACAACTTCTTCAACCATCGTGTCGGGGTAGTAACTCCAGCGACTCTGCTGATTGCCGAGCGCCCAAAGCGGCGGTAACGGCATGTGGCCGGTGAGATCGGCGTAACGACTCAGGATCTTTTTGATCGATGGTCCATAGAAGAAGTAGTAGTTCAACTCGCCGCCTTCGGCGCCAAACCAAACTCGTTGCTGCGACGACTGGCCGAAATTGAAATAGCTCCGGTAGCTGTTGTCGAAAAAAATTCCGTACGCGACTCCACGCTGCAAGCCGATGTAGAACGGGATCGTCTGGTAGATTGGATCTCTGCCTTCGGTGTAGCCCGGCGTATCGGAGTTCCAGTTAACGAACGAGCTGCGACGTTTGTCTAGACGTGCAGCCTTTTCGCCGAGGCCGTAGAAGTGTTCGTCAAAGCCGAGCTTCTTGGCAGCGGCGACAAACATGCCCGCGGCTGGGTCAAACATTATTCCGTTGAGTTTGCCGTTCGGGTCGTACGACATTGGGCGCTCGTCGGAGTTAATTAGCTGGTGTGTACGAGCGTCGCGAAAGTCGATCAGCAAAGGTGAACGGTGGATGACTACTTCGAGTTCGTCGGTCGTGATGGTGATCGAGTCGTTGGATTCTTTGAGGTTCCAAGGTGGCGTTTCCCAGTTTTCTTTTGCGATGGCCCATGAGTGATCTTTTTGTGGCATGGGCTTGGTGAAGGCTGTTCTAACGCGGATGAGATCCGGTGCGAGGATCGTTAGCTGGACCTGCGAGTTGTCGCGGCAGTGGAGCGTAACTGAGTTTACTGTTCTTTCGACACGGACAACCGGACCGATCGTTTCGAGCGTGGTGATGTCCTGCGCCATCACGCCAGCGGGACTAACCAAAAACACAATGATTGCTAAAAGCGTTTTCATTGTTAGCTATTTCTATCCACAGATTACACAGATTTAATCTGCGTAATCTGTGGATTTAGTGCCAAACGCGCGGCGCCAAGGAGGCCCGCATCATCCCCACACTTGGCTCGCTCGATCTTCACGCGCGCGGCGAGTAACGGAAACGCGCGCTCCTCAACCTGCTGATGCATGTGCTTCTCGAACAAATCCCAGCCATTCACCACGCCGCCACCAATCACAATCATCTCGGGATTGAGAATGTTGATTAGATTCGCGAGTCCGATGCCGAGGTAAACACCCATGCGCCGGAAGATCTCGAGCGCCAGCTCGTCACCTTGCTTTCCAGCCACGAAGATCTTCTCGGCAGTCAGATCTTCAGTCCCGTGCAACACTGAATCCGGATATCTCGGACTTGCCTCCCGCGTCATGCGCACAATCGCAGTCGCCGAAGCAAAGACTTCAAGGCATCCGCGACTGCCGCAAGTGCACGCCACGCCGCCGAACGGATCGACACACATGTGACCGATCTCCGCCGCCGCTCCGTCGACACCGCGCCACAACTTACCGTCCAGAATGATTCCACCGCCGACGCCGGTACCAAGCGTTACGCAGATGATCGTCTTGCAACCAACGGCCGCGCCTCGCCACATCTCGCCAACCGCAGCAGCGTTTGCATCGTTCTCGAGAATCGCCGGCAGATCGAGTTGCTCAGTCAAAGCAGCCGCGAGTCGAAATTCATCGAGACAAGGAAGATTGGGCGCCCTCACCACCGCGCCTTCTCCAACGTTCACGGTTCCCGGCACGACCAACGACACCGCCGATATTTCATCACCACCGTCACTTTGCGTTTGACACTCGTGAACCGCAGCGACGATCGCGTCGACAATCGCATTCGCGTCCCTCGCTTGCGGCGTGTTCTGCTTGAAACGAAACTGGATGTTGCCGTTTTGATCGACCGTTGCAGCACGCAAGTGCGTACCACCAAGATCGGCGGCGAAAATTAGTTTCCGCTCTTTGTCGTTTGCGTGCTTCATTTTGTCAGCACGACTTTCTCGTAACGCTCGCGTACTACTCTGGGCATTTCCAGATTTCGTCCTTTCTCAATATTCATTGCCAACCGGATGAATTGGGCCATGGACCACGCCAGCGGTGTCGCAGATCCAGTGCCGGTGCCGATTCGAAATCCGGCACCATTTCGATCCCAGACCTGTTCGGGAATCATCAATCCGGCGTTCGCGAATCCGGCCAACGTGTCCAATCGTTTCCGTGCGCTCTGCACGTCGCCTGCGGCAAGCTCATACTCACCACGTTCGCCGGTCAGCAACGTCCAAAGACGTCCGACACCGTTGCGGCCGTCGTAAGCGCCACCATTCGGAGTTTCACCGTAAGCGTCATGATTGTAGCGATACCACGCCTCGCCTACAGGTGTTTGAACTTTTATTAATTGATCTATAAGCGCGAGAGACTCGACGATCATTCGATCGTCTGGTCTCTTGATACCGAGTCGTGTTAACTCCAGAAAACCCGCGTCGAGGATCTTGCGCTCGTCGACGACACGATCGCTGCTGTTGATCTGCATCGTCGCGCCGTCGTTTGGGTCTTCGTTCTCGGTGATTCGGAGGTAATAACCGGCGTCGTTGCCGCTTTTTGTGACGGTCCAGCGGTCAACGTTCTTTGCCCAGGAATCGGCAGTTTCGAGATACTTTTCAGCAGAAGACTTGTCGTCGTTTGCTTTTGCGACCTCGGCGGCGCAGACGAGACCGGCGATCTCAGCGGCAATAGTGGCAGGAGAGAAGCCCGGCTTCTCTTCCCAGCGATCCTGATCGGTACGTGGTCCATGAGCCAGGATGAAATCGGCGGCGAGTTTGATGTGTTTGAGCCACGTGGCGCGATCGTTTCGCTCGAGTTGATAGGCAAGTACGAGCGGCAACGCTACCTGGTCCATCTGCAAACCATCGCCAATCGGCCGCCCGTCGATCCAGGAGTTTTGCGGAAAACTGCCATCAGGTTTCTGCTGCACTCGAAACAGATAGTCGAGTAGTCGGTTGGCGGTAGCGCGATCGCCGATCGCGTCAAACGCTGTCGCGACGTGATAAAGATCTCGCGACCAGACCGCGTGATATCCGCTGACTGTCGGCTCGTTGGCATTTGCTCCGCCACCCCACGGTGTCGAAGGCGAAGCGATCACAGCGCCGCGAAACGTTTTGTCTTCGAGGCCCTTCAACACCATCGCAGCCATATTGAACTGCCGTTGGTGCTTCGCGATACGCGGCAAGGGCCCGACGTACGCGCGCCAGCCTGCTTCGTATTCGCGCCGGATGACTGCGAAACCGCGAGCGAGCGAAGCGCGTGCAGCGGTTGTAGATTTTGCAGTGTTCTCGCCAAACCCAAGCGCGATGGTACACCGCAGCTTCGTTCGCGGCTCCGACGCGCAATCCGACACCAGCGTGGAATTTTCTCTGTTATTAACTGACGGAACGTAATCAGTGGAAAGACGCGCGGGTACGCGACTGTCGAACTGCACCTCGATCAGCAGAGTATTTAGCCGAGGATCGGTGACGTAAGTCTTGGTGATCGTGTAATGGCCACTCTTGGCTGTATTAACCTGGCGAAAAGTAAGCGATGCTGGATTCGGTAGCTCCATGCGATGAAGTGTGTCGTCAAGCTCGTTTTCGACCCTTGCCTCAATACGCACCAGTAATTGCATGCTTTTCACTTTCGGGCTATCGACTGTGGGATAGAACACTTCTGTCATCACACCATTTGCCAGCGTGAACCATACCTTCGACTGCAAGGTCGTCGCCGTGCCAAAGCCATTCTTCGCCGCGGTCGGCCAATAAGAATCCTGCGCGATCACAGTCTGGCTAACGATCACAATAACGAGAGCAATCCGTGGCATCCGCGTCATCTGTGGCTAAAAATCCTGTATCCCCACGCATCCAATGACAGCACAGGCAGTCCCACCGCACGACCATCAACATCAACAAACTTTCCTGCATTCGACACTTCGACCGTTCCAAAAAACGGCCGATTCGAAAAATTGATCGCCACCAAAACTTCCTCGCCCGCGACGCGCCGGATAAACGTCACCACCCGCGCCTCATCAGAATTTCTTAACCACTCGAGACTTCCTCTTCGCAGCGCCACGGTGCCGCGCCGCAACGCCATTATCTGTTTGTAGAAACGTGGAAACTCGGGCCGTCGCTCAGCGATGGACCAGTAGATCGGCAACTTCTCAAACAACGCGGGCGCGCCCGACTCAGTCGTGTCGCCCACCTCCATGCCGTTGTAAATCATCGGCACACCATCGAGCGTGAAGACGAGTGCTGACGCAGCCAACGCCGCAGGCTCACCAAAACGCGCAATCGCACGCCGCTCGTCATGATTGTCAGAGAAACGCATGTGCAGCGCGCCCTTGGGCCACTCCCTGGCTTCCTTCTCCCACTCATCACGCAGATCGGAAGCGCGACCACGGCCCTGCAAGACGTTCGACAGCGCGGTGTGAAGCGGCCACGAATAGTCGAGATCGAAAGCCTTCACCAGCAACTCGGCTTTATGCGCCTCGGCGAGCATCACGATGTCGGGTTTGATCTGCTCCAACTCACGGCGCGCGTCTTCCCAGAAATCAGTGGGCACTTCCCCGGCAACGTCACAACGAAAGCCATCCAGATCAAACTCGCGGATCCAATGCTTCAGCATGTCGATCATGTAGCGACGCAACTGCTGATTGGTGTAGTTCAATGCGGCAATGTCATACCAATCGTACGGATACGTGATGTTGCCTTTTGCGTCGCGCTTGTAGAACTCGGGATGCTTCATCAACACGCTGTCCCAGGACGTGTGATTGGCGACGATGTCGATGATCACTTTCAAACCACGTGCGTGTGCTTCGCGAATGAGACGCTTCAAGTCACCGGCGGTGCCGTAGTCCGGATTGATGGAGTAGTAATCGCGGACCGCGTAAGGGCTGCCGATAGTTCCCTTCTTTTTCTCCTGACCGATGGGATGAATCGGCATGAGCCAGAGAATAGTGACGCCGAGATCCTTGAGTTCGTCGAGGCGCGCGGTGATCGCGTTGAAGTTTCCCTGCTGTGAAAACGCACGCGGGTAAATCTCATAAATCACCCCATCACGCACCCACTCGCGCACCGGCCGTGCGGATTCTTTGGAAACGTCGGGCGCGGGTTGCTGCGCGAGAACAAAGCCTCTGTGCAACCTCTGTGTTCTCTGTGTCTCTGTGGTGTTCTCTGCTCCGAATAGAGTAACCACAGAGACACAAAGAACACAGAGGGTGCACAGAGAAATCTCCGTCAGTTTACGAAACACTTACTCCACTCCTCTAACTTCACCATGAAAATCGCGAACACCGATCACCGTCGCCGCCGCGATCAGCAAACTGATCCCTCCGAGCACGACCACATTTCTCGGATCGGCCCCAAGCACGTTGTTGAAGATGTGCGGCACAATCAACGACATCACAATCTGCGGAATCACGATGAACAGATTGAACACGCCCATATAAACACCCATGCGCGACGGTGGCACCGCAGTCGAGAGCATCACGTAAGGCATCGCCAGAATCGATGCCCACGCAATTCCCACGCCCGCCATGCTGCCAAAGAGCAGCCACTTATTCGTGATGAAGTAGACCGCTATCAATCCAAGGCCACCACACACGAGCGCGATCATGTGAACAGTTTTGCGACTCGTCGCTTTCACTAACGGTGGCAGCAAAAATGCAACTACAAAACAAACGACGTTGTAGCCAGCGAAACACAGCCCACCCCACTCCGTTCCCTCCGCAAACCGCGCCGATCGTTCGTCAGGAGCGTCAAACACATGACGCGCGACGGCGAGTCCGAAGAACTGCCACATGCAAGGCAAAGCAAACCAGGTAAAGAATTGAACCACCGCAAGCTGCTTCATCGTCGTAGGCATCTCAGCCAGCGAGGAAGTGATCTCCGCGAAGCCTGCGAGGACGCCTTTCTTCTCTCGCTTCATACGCTCAAACGCTTCCATGTTCTCCGGGGGATATTCTTTCGTCGTCACAACCGTCCACACGACCGCGACGAGAAAGACTATCGCGCCGATCTTGAAAGCGTAGTCAACCGAAAGTGGAATACCAGTCGCCATGACTCCGACAATACCCAGCGCCGTAAACAAGTAAGGCAAAGCATTCGCGAGCGTCTGGCCGATACCGATGAAGAAACTCTGCATCACGAATCCAAGCGTGCGCTGTTCCTCCGGCAGTTTGTCGGCAACAAACGCGCGAAACGGTTCCATGGTGATGTTGATGCTGGCGTCGAGTATCCAGAGCAGGCCGGCAGCCATCCAGACAGCAGACGAATCCGGCATGATGAACAAAGCAGCACTGGCGAGAATCGCGCCGGTGAGAAAGTAAGGACGGCGACGGCCAAGGCGATTCCAGGTGCGGTCGCTCATCGAGCCGATGATCGGTTGAATCAGTAAACCGGTGATTGGACCAGCGAGCCAGAGATATGGGAGCGAGCTTTCTTCTGCGTGCAGGTATTTGTAAATCGGGCTCATGTTTGCGAGCTGCAAACCCCAGCCAAACTGAATCCCAAGAAATCCGAAACTCATGTTCCAGATCTGCCAGAAGCTCAAGCGTGGTTTCTGCATAGGATTTTCCTTGGAAGCTTTCCAGAGCCGACCGGTTTAGTTGCCGGAAAAGATCGCTGCTGAACGTTTTGGCAAACTCACCTTCAACTTATCATTGCGGACAGTCACGTTTTTGCTGACGCCGAGTTGATCGCGAATCGATTGCCCGTTTCTCAAGGCTAAGCGCGAAACATCAAATTCAATTTCCACCGGCTTGTTATCGTTATTGATCGCTATGATTACAACGCCACTTCTTGATAACCGAGCGTACGCGTACTGCTGTTCTGAAACGTGAAGATTCACTAGGTTACCCGTTCTTAGAGGTTCGAGGTCGCGTCGTAATGTCGTTAATCTTCTGACATATTCAAAAAGTTCGTTCTCTTCTTTGGTTCGACCGGCAGCCGTGAAAGCGTTTCGTTCGTCACCTGGAAAGCCGCCTGGAAAATCGCCCCGCGTCGTGGGCTCGTCGAGCCCTTGCATCGCGATCTCGTCGCCGTAGTAGAGTTGCGGCACGCCTCGCGTTGTCAACACAAACGCATTTGCCAACTTGAGGCCGGCAATGGTCGCGCCCTGCTCGCTCATGAAGCGACCATCGTCGTGTCCGCCAAGCAGCGTCACGAGGATCTCAGGTCTTCTGTAGAGATAGTCCTTTGCGAGAGTCTTCGGAATTTCGTCAAGCGCCTTGCCTTCGGCAAACGCATGTCTGATTGGATAGAAAAGCGGGAAGTCGAGCAGTGAATCGAGACCGGAATCAATGCCGTCAAAGCGAACTCTGCCGCCCTGAAAGAAAGACGTATGGACCACGTCGCCATCTTTCACTTCGCCTACGACTTTGAAATTCGGAAACTCTCGTTTCACTGCCGCGGTCCAATCGCGCCAGAAAGAGTTGGGCACGTACTGCCACGTGTCCATGCGTATGCCGTCGAGACCGGTCGTGCCAATCCACCACAACGTGTTTTGAATTAAATAACGAGCGACCTCAGGGTCGTGTTGGTTCAAATCAGGCAGGAAATCGAGAAACCAACCTTCCATCGTTTCGCGTTTCAACGACTCGACTGCGCGCGGATCGTGAAGCGCCCACGTTTGAAACACGTTATTGAGGTGGTGCTCTTTCGTTCCGTTGAACCACGTAGGCGTGGGCGGATCGTCAACCCACGGATGATACGGACCAGTGTGGTTCATGACCTGATCCTGAACGATCTTTATGCCGGAGCGATGCGCGGCTTCGACGAGCTCACGCAGCTTGGCGTGCGTTCCGAAGTGTTCCTCGACGGCGTAAAAATCCTGCGGGTTATAGCCGTGGAAGCCGGTGCTGGGTTTGTCTTCCTTCAGCTCGATCTGATTGAGGCGATCGTAGTTGTCGTACCAGGGCGTCAACCAGATAGCGGTGACACCGAGCTCTTTCAAATACGGCAGACGATCGATAACGCCTTGTAGATCGCCGCCATGGTAGTAGAACTTGTTCTGCCGATCGTAAAGACCGCGCGACTGTGGCGGATCGTTGTTTGACCGATCGCCGTCGGCAAAGCGATCGATCATAATCAGGTACATCACATCGGCAGGAGAGAAGCCCTGGAACCTGCCGGCGCGATTCAGTGGGCTGAGAACTTCGAACGAAGCGTCGGTTGATCCTCGCGGTGTAGTAATTGAAAGTGAGCGATTACCTGGTTGCGCATCGTCCGAGATGAAGAGATCAACGAAGACGTAAGTGCCACGATCGTTTATCTTTGGCAGACCAACGATGCACACGCCCGGCCCGTTGATTTGCACGCGAGCGGCGTGCAAGTTTCTGCCGCGAATTACCAGGTGCACAGGGTTTATTGAGCTTCCGGTCCACCAACTTGGTGGATCCACTTTGAGTATCTCCGGCGCCTGCGCGGAGACAACGATGGTTAGCCACAGATGAACACAGAAAATACGGATAAGAACTGAAATCTGTTTTTTAATCCGTGTCATCCGTGGTTAATTTCTACCGTACAGTTCGGTTAGTTGTTTGAGTCGAGCAGCTAAATCGTCAGTCAGCGCACCGGGTTCGTAACGCCACGCCCAATTTCCTTCTGTGCTGTTCGGCAGATTCATGCGCGCTTCCGTTCCCAGTGCGAGTAGATCCTGAAGCGGAACGATTGCTGTATTCGCGACCGATGCCAGCACCGCACGAATAAAGTCCCAGTGAATCTCTTCGCCATCGGTGTTCAAGTAATCCATGCAAAACTTTCGCTCGCGCTCGATCTGTTTCGCGCTTCGTGTCGATCCCTCACCGGCGACACTGTGAAACCAACCAACTGTCGTGTCGTTGTCGTGAGTGCCGGTATACGCGACGACGTTCGGGACGTAGTTATGTGGGAGATCGATATTTTTCGAGTCGCTGCCAAAGCCGAATTGCAGAATTCGCATGCCGGGAAACTCAAACTCTTCGCGCAACTCGATAACATCCGGAGTGATCACGCCAAGGTCTTCGGCGATGATCGGAAGCTCACCGAGTGACTTGCGAATCGCGGTGAACAATTCCCTTCCCGGTGCTTCCACCCACTGCCCGCGCTCGGCGGTCTTGTCGCCACCGGGTATCTCCCAACACGCGGCAAAACCACGGAAGTGGTCTACGCGGGCGATGTCGACAACCGTCAGCGTCGCGCGCACGCGTTCGATCCACCACTTGAATCCGTCGGCTTGCATCCGCTCCCAGTTGTAAAGCGGATTGCCCCAGAGTTGTCCCGTGCTGCTGAAATAATCAGGCGGCACACCGGCCACGACGAGCGGTTTGCCATTCTTGTCGAGTTTGAACTGCTCCGGGTTGGTCCAAACGTCCGCTGAGTCGTGCGCCACGAAGATCGGTAGATCACCAATGATCCGAATGCCGCGATCGTTGCAATAACTCTTCAAAGCAAACCACTGCCTAAAGAAGAGAAACTGGTAGAACATGTGTGCTTCGACTTGTTCGCGAAGCTCATCTCGAGCGCGCTCGACGGCGGAAGGCGTGCGACGGACCAGCGACGGCTCCCACTCGTGCCATGCCACACCGTCGTGAGCGTCTTTCAACGCGCGGAAGAGTGCGTAGTCTTCAAGCCAGTGTGCGTGCAGTTGCGCGAATGTCTCGAAGGCGCTACGCAGGGTAGTGTCAGTCGTTTTTGTGTAACGCTCGTAGGCTTTTTGCAGGAGCTGTTCTTTGAGCTTGTGCGCTTGTCCGAACTCGATCCTGTTCGTTTTGACTTCTGGAGGAGGCGCGGACTCCAGCAGACCTTCTTTCACCAACTCTTCCGGACTGATAAGCAACGTATTGCCCGCAAAAGCTGAATAACACGCGTAAGGTGAGTCGCCATAGCCGGTTGGTCCAAGCGGCAGCACTTGCCACAAGCTCTGCCCCGCGGCGACGAGAAAATCAGCAAAGTTGTACGCCTCTGGTCCAAGATCGCCGATGCCGTACGCGCTCGGCAGCGACGTTGGATGAAGCAACACTCCACTCAATCTCATCTTGTCCATCTTGAAAATCATGTAAATCCTGTTCAAAAGACCCTGAGTGCCGTGGCGCTCTGAGCCGGAAGGTCCAGCTCGGCCTCCCCCTTAACCAACCTCGCTCTCACACTCCCTATTAACGCCTCTAATCTCGCCGCATCGCTCAACGCAATCGTCACCCGCTTATCTTTACGATCACGATTAAATGCGACGATTACAGTCTCAGCACCAAGCTGGCGCGCGAACACATAAGCGTCATCATCATAAAAAAGATCGATCAACCGCCCTGACCGCATCGCCGGATGCTCACGCCGCAAACGAATCCACTCGCGTGTCCACTCAAACATGCGCTGCTCGGTCGGTTTGCGTCCCGCCGCCTTGAACGCCTCGACCGGAAAATCGCGTCGATTATCAGGATCCTCTTTTCCCTCCATCCCGATCTCTTCGCCGTAATAGAGCTGCGGAGTGCCACGCATGCTCAAGACAAACGCGGTATGCATCATCGCACCTGCTGTCGTCGCTCCCTCCAACGACATGAATCGCATCGTGTCGTGATTGTTCGCCAGCACAGTGATTCTGGATGGATCCGGATAAAGCGCGTCGTATTTCAATTGCTGACTCAGCGCCCACACCGGCAGCTTGTTCGTAAACACCAACAGCGAGGTGTTCCACAAAGAGAAGTCAAAAACAGAATCGAGCTTTGTATCGATGCCGTCCCAACCTTTGTGACCGCCGATGAAGAATGCTGTCTGCGCCGCATCACGCTCGAATACCTCGCCGACCATCCAGAGCTTCGGATACTGCCGATGAAGCGCTTCAGACAAATCACGAATAAATGTGCGTGGCATGTATTGGATCGTGTCCTGCCGAATGCCGTCGATACCGGTCATGCCGACCCACCAGAGCGCGTTTTGTATTTCATAACGCGCGACCTCCGGCTCCTCCTGGTTCATGTCAGGAAGATCGTCGCTGAACCAACCATCCAGTATGTTGCGACGCTCCTGTTCATTTGAGTGTGGCGAGAGCAACACACTGTTGCGGAATTTGTTGAGCTGATGCTGTGCGAGCGTGCCGTGAAACCACTGTGGGAGTGGCGAATCGTTGACCCAGGGATGTTGTGAGCCGACGTGATTTGCGACCTGATCCTGAATGATCTTGATGCCGAGCGCGTGGGCCTTCTGGACCAACTCACGCAGCGTCGCGAGATCGCCGAAATGATCTTCAACGGCGTAGTAATCGATCGCGTGATATCCGTGATAGTACGTATTTGGGCACCACGGCTTATTGCAGCGATTCACGCCATTCCAGTTGTCGTACCACGGAGTGAGCCAGAGAGCGGTAACGCCTAAATCTCTGAGATAAGGAAGCTGATTGATGATGCCGCGGAGATCGCCGCCGTGAAAACCGCGAGGGTTGTTACGATCGTTTGCTTCGCGTGGCGAGCCTGAGGGGGCGTTGTTCGAAGGATCGCCGTCAGCGAAACGATCGATCATGATCAGGTATATGACGTCGTCGGTTGTGATGCCTTGAAAGTTGCTGCGTGGATCGAGCGGCGACTCGAGGCTGAAAGGAATCATTGTGCTGCCGCCCGGCGTTGCAATCACCAGCGGATGCTTGCCTGGCCGCAACGAGGAACGGATCTCAAGATCTGCAAAAAGATACGTACCCTTATCGTTAACGGAGACTCTCGAAATCCGCAGCGCCGGATTCTCAGAACTCACGCGCGCGCCTTTAAGGTTAGTGCCGCGCACCAAAAGTCGCACCGGATTGATCGTATGGTTGGCCCACCACGATGGTGGATCGACTTTCGTGACGGAAGGCATTTGCGCGAATGCCGACGAGCAGAAGAGGATCACAAAAAAGCACAAAAGGTTGGCTTTCATATGAGTCTTACGGCGTGCGTGGCTTTGCGCTGTCACCAGATGCGGTTACCGGCAGTGGCGGTAAACTCTCTCCATCTTTCGCCGGATTCATCAACGTCGTCGCTCCATGCCGGTTCACTTCATCCAACCGCTTGAACTCCGCCAGCTCCTTGTCCGCCGCGTCTGTCTTCTTCAGCCGCGAGTATGCGAGAAACAGTTGATAGTGCACTCCCGGATCTTTCGGATTGAGCTCGACGCCACGCGTCAGCAACTGCAACGCCTCGTCATAACGCTTCAACTTCACCAGCAATCGCCCAAGATCGTGATACGCGGGAAATCCATTTGGATCGAGCTCGATCGCGCGTCGCAGCAAACGCTCCGCCTCAACATTCTCTCCGCGCTGACTCGCGATGTAACCCAGGTTCGCAAGCACGTCCGGATTATCAGGCTGGAGCTTCAACGCCTGCTTGAAGGCCGCGACGGCTTGATCGTACTGTCCTTCCGCGCGACCCGTGTAACCCAACAAAAAATAGAGGTTGGCATTGTCAGGAAAGCGCTGCAGCGCCTGCGTAAAAATCTCGCGCGCGCGGTCATAACGCTGTCCACGAACATTCGCCACGCCGAGTCGCAGAAAGTAGACCAACTGCTTCTGCGATTGCTCGAACGCCTTTTCGTAAAACGGAATCGACTTCTCTGCGAGCTGCTTCTTGAGCAACTCTTCGCCGATCATGAAGTTGACTTCGGCAAACACCGGCCGCAGCTCGAGCGCCTTGGTCCAATACGTCAGCGCCGCCTTGCTGTCGTTTTGTGCTGATGCGATCAACCCGAGTCGATAGTAAGGATCCGCCTCAGTGGGAGCTAACGCCGCTGCCGACGACATCGCTTGCTGTGCTTCATCGAGACGATCGAGGTTATAAAGCGCCAACCCGAGGTTGTAGAGCACTTCATAAGTCTGCGGCCGCAGTTCGTTAGTCCGTTGAAACAGCCGTACTGCCTCCACATACTGGTGCGCCTCAGCCAAACTCAAGGCGAGCGTGAAAAGCGCTTTCGCACCGCCCGTTTTCTCCAACAACGGAACCGCGCGTTTGTAATCTCCGCGGGCAGCGTACAGCATCCCTAAATTGAAGGTTGCACGCTCGTGATTAGGATCCAGGCGCAGAACTTCTTCAAACTTCGCGATCGCTTCAGACGTGCGATTCGTTCGCGCCAGCAGTACCCCAAGATTCGACAGAGCACTAACCAGCTTCGGCTGCAAACGCAACGCAGCGTAATACTCCTTTTCGGCCTCCGCTGTGACGCCACGCTGATCGAGAATTACACCCAGCAAACTGTGAGCTTCGGCGCTCCTCGGATGTGTAGTCAGAACCTTGCGAACCGCTGCTTCCGCTTCGTCAAGACGACCCGCCTGGACCAGCGCACCAGCCTCACTCAACGCGGTTTCGAGTGACGCGCGTTGGTGCGTGCCACCAAACACCATGCAAAGGAGAATTAGTAAAACCATTGCATAATTTAGCCACAAAGAGGCACAAAAAGCACAAATGACAAACGAAAGTCCGTTTGTGCTTTTTGTGCCTCTTTGTGGCTCGCCTCGTTAGAAGATGAGCTTGAGGGAGAACTCCATCTGCCGGCGCCGCTGTTCGCTGATATCGCGCGCAAAATCGTTCGCGTTATTTATGTCGCCATTCGGGAACGAGCGGTTCACGCGGTTCAACACGTTATAGGCCGAGAACCGAAACTGAATATTGAACGATTCGCTAATCTCCGTGATCGGAAAATTCTTGAACAACGATGCGTCCCAGTAAAACTGTGGCCGGCCGCGGAAAAAGTTACGTCCAAGCGTTCCGATGTGTGGACTATTTGAATCGCTCGGAAAAATGCGCGTCTGCGCGCAACGGAAAGCCGCACGATTGAGTTCCAACCCCTGCGCTTTTTGCGCATCAGTCGGGTTCGGATCGCCAATCAGATCCACGCGGCCACCGTTACAAGTCACATTGAATACTGGACCACTCTGCCACGTCACAATGTTGTTGAATTGCCATCCACCAACCGCTACGTCAACGCCTCTTGGCATATCAGAGCCCCAGCGTCTGTTTCGGCCGAACGGCAGATCCCAAACATTCGAGAACGTAAACCGGTGCCTGACATCGGTGTCACTATTGCCGCGATCGAGCTCCGGACGCGTTGGATCGTCAGGCCCACAGTCACGAGCACTCGCGCCGCCGGTGCAGATGCCACCCGGTGAATCGTCGATGGCGTGCGCCCACGTGTATGAAGTCAGCAACGACAATCCTTTCGAGAACCGCTTCTCGAGTTTACTTTGCAACGCGTTGTAACTGGACTTACCAAAGTATCTGGTAGCCGTGATTGGATTGTTTGTCGATATGTTGACCAGCACGACCTCTCGTGATCCTGGACCACCTTCGTCGTTGCCTGTGCCGATATTCTGTAGCACCAGGAGGTTGCGGCCGATCGAACCGACGTACGCAATCTCTCCGAGCCAACCTCGCGAGAACTCATCCTGTATAGTCAGGTTGTACTGGTGATACATCTCATCCTTGCGATTCGGATCGTTGAACAAGATGAGACCACCGCTGGTCGGCGCGGCAAAACTCGAGCCGGGCGCCGCCACTGTAAAGGGCGCGGTAGGAACTCCGTTATCAAACGGATTGCGCGCACGGAATACAGCCGGACAGGCGCTCGGATTTGTGATTGGAGTGCACGCATAACTGCCGGCGCCGGTGCCTGGATTCGAAGTCAAAGGTTGCGCCGCGCTGATGTCGGTGGCGTAAAGAATGCCATAGCCACCACGCACCACCAAAGTCTTATCAGCTTTGAAGCCGCTGTAAGCAAAACCGATTCGTGGTCCAAAATTATTCTTGTCCGTGTTGGCAAGGTCACGTCCACCGGGCGCATTCTTACCTGCCACCTGAATGGTCTTCGTGGCCGGATCGAAATTAGCTTCCCGATCGAAACGCTCAGTCGGCGCGGTAAAAATGTCGTAGCGCAGACCGAGGTTCAGCGTCAGATCGTTGTTGACCTTCCAGTCGTCCTGGACGAAGAATGCCATCTCCTTGCTTGACTGGAAATATGGTCCGCCTGGATCACCGCGGCCCACAAAGCCCGGTTGATAACCGAGCAGGAAGTTTGCGAGCGAGGAGCCGGTATCGTTTGGTCCAATTCCGTTGTAGTTACCCGAAACGAAACCACTGCCGGTCGTGCCGTACTGATAGTTACCTTTGGTGCCGTTATTGCGGCCGCCGTCATAATTACTGTTCTGCCTGACGCGATAGTCGCCGCCAAACTTGTACGTTGAGTTTCCTCTTACCACGGTAACCGCATCCGCAGCGTGGAAGTTATTCGATAGAAAATAGAATGGACCGCCGTCCCCGGTGAACTCAGTCGCACGATCGGTACCGGTCAGTTCATCTACGATGCCCACCAGCACGATGCCGCTGGTGTTTGGACTGATATTGATATTTGGTGCACCGAGTTGTGCGGAGATCGTTGGACTAAATCCGCCGGTACCATTCACACCAGTATTGAAGATTCCGATCTGAACTCGTGTTACGCCAAAACGCGCGTCGTTGACGACGTACGGAGAGAAGACGTGTGTGTCGCCGAGCGTAAAGCCTTTTGAGTTGCCAAACTCGTCGCCCGCGGATGGACCAGCCGGAAGATCGTTGCCAGTTGGAGAAGTGCCCAGCGGGAAGAAGTTGTCGCGGGAGCGAGCAGTGTCTGACTTGCTGTAACGGCCAAAGATTGTGTTGGCGCCCGTGATGCGATGATCGATGCGGATGTCGTAGCTATCGACGTTCGCGTGCTCTTTGCGATTGGTCTGGAAGTTTCTTCCCGCGCCGGGAAGATTTGGCAACGGAAACGCATTGATGTAGTTGCGCGCAAAATTTGAAAACGGACCACAGCTCGCACAATTGCGAAGATCATTTCCGGGGATTGGCGTGCCGTTCGGCGCGAAGATTGTTCCGAATGGCGCGACCACAGTGCCGCCTCCGGCAAGAGTGTAGGTGCGCAACTGTCCGGGTCTGAGCAACTCGCCGAAATCGCCGACGCGCATCCTTGCTGTCGGAACGGGCACTGCCTGCGGATCGCCTGTGCCGCCAAAGATCGGCGTGCTGTTTCGTTGACCGTTCAACGAGAAGAAGAAGAAAGAACGATTTCGGCCGTTGTATAAAGCTGAGCCACCTTCGCCGGGCCTTGGCAGAAAGATTGGCCCACCAACAGTGCCGTAGTAGTTGTGAGTCACGTAGTTAGGAACTGGTGGCGAATTAGGTTTGTCGAATTTGCTTGCCGCGGCACTCAGAAAACGTCCCTGATAGATCTCACCAACCGTTCCGTGAAAATCATTGCCACCCGACTTGAAAGTTGTCGAGATGATTCCACCGCCTGCGCGTCCCGACTCTGCCGAGGGCACGCTCGATTCGATTTTGAATTCCGCAATCGCATCCGGGTTCGGATAGATTGCGATCTGTCCAAACTGTGATTCGTTGTTGTCGACGCCATCGAGCGTGAAATTGTTGTTCGTCGCGCGTGCGCCATTCACTACGAGTACCGAACCGCCTGACTCGCGAAAGCGCGTCGCCTCCGTGTTGTTCTGCCCGCCACCACCGGCGACGAAATTGCCACCACCACCCAGCAGACCGAGGTTTGGACGCGTCACGCCCGGCGACAATCCAGCGAGCAAAGTAAAGTTTCTTTGCGGAATCGGAAGATCAGTCACTTGCCTGCCCGTAATCAGATCGCCGCGAACACTCGTTTCACTTTCCACGAGCGGCGCCCCTTCGGCAGTAACCGTGACCGACGAACTGCCGGAAGCGATCGTGCTGAACTTAACGTCGAGCGGTAGACGCGCGTTTGTTTCGACTTGTACTGCCTCAAGCGTCACAGCTTGAAAGCCAGCGGCTTCGACGCTGACGTTGTATGTGCCGGGCTCGAGGTTGGGCACGGTGAATGTACCTTCGTCGCCGGTCTCGGCGTTGCGCACTTCCCCGGTTTTGACACTAGTGACTTTCACCTGTGCTTTGGAGACGAGGGCGTCGTTAGGGTCTTTGACGGTGCCGACGATTGCGCCTTTATTGTTCTGGGCCAGGGCGGAAATGGCGAAGGTCAGGCTGAGCAGTCCAAGCAGGAGAATCTGGGCAATGGCAGGCAGTTTTCTCATTTCGATTTCCTCAAAAAGTGCTGAAAAGCGGATAGAACGGCTTGCGGGTACTGGACAGTACTTAGTTTGTTGTCTCAGCGAACGAAGTTTTTAGTATAGTTTTGGCGGCCTGTCAACAGTTTTTTAAGTAAAAATTTAGCCGGGGATTAATACAGTGACACGGATTGGTCTCAGGCGGCGAAGGCGGCGGCGAATTTACTCGCGAGGACGAGACTTAGGGCGCCTCTCAAGGTGGGATTCTCACCCAAAGTTGAAGGAAGAATACGAGCCGAAGGAAGTCCGCGACGAACGCTGTTGGCAATCGTTTCAGTTAACGCACTCTCGATCAGATGCCAGGCACGCGCGATCTCGCCGCCGACGACAACGGCTTCCGGACTAAACCCGATAATCAGATTTGAGATACCGACGCCGAGTTGACGCGCTGTCTCCACCAGCGCGGCCTCTGCGTTCGCTTCACCTGCGAGTGCGCGATCGACAACTTCGATGAACGTGATCTTGCTCTTCGCCGAAGCGCCGGACAATTTCAGATAACGCGCGATCGCTGCGCGTTCGGAAGAAAACGCTTCCCAGCAATCATCGCTGCCACACGAACACGGAACCGGCGCGCCGCTTCCGATCACCATGTGACCGAACTCACCCGCAGCGCCACGCTGACCGCGATAAACCTGGCCATCGAAAATGATTCCTGTGCCGACGCCTTCGGCAACCAACACGAGTATGAAATCTCTCGCGTTGTTCACTTCAGGCCGACCAAACCAGAGTTCGGCGAGTGCCACTGCGTTGGCGTCGTTATCGATCACCACCGGCAAGCCGACCGCTTCCGAGATCATTTCCGAGATCGGAAGATCGCGCCAGAGGAAGTATGGAATGTAGAGCGCGGTTCCGGTTGACGGATCGACCAGACCCGGCAGACTTACTCCGACACCTTCAATCGAACCTTTGTAGCGATTAGTGAATTCACGAGTGACGGTGATCACTTGATTGATTGTCTTGTCAGGATCGGTGAGGAATTCTTCCCGATCGATCACGCGGCCGGCGAGATCGCTGGTAGCGATCGTCGTGCAAGTCGGTGTTATTGAAACGCCGAGAGCGATTGGCCCGGCAGCACGAAGCTTGAGCAACGTCGGCCGGCGACCGCCTGTTGACTCACCTTCACCGACCTCTTCAACGAGGCCTTCAGTCTTGAGATCTTCGACAATGGCTGAGATCGTGGATCGCTGTAGGTCGGTTTCACGCGCGATCTCCGCGCGCGAAATCGGCTCGCGCTCGCGAACGTAGTTCAATACGATCTGCCGATTGATATCGCGGATCGTATTGAGCCGGGCCGCCTGTGCCTTTCTCAGATCGAGTCGTCGCAAGTTTCAAAAACTCCGTTTGCCTTCTGTTATCGTAACGATCCTGTCAATAGCAGGGACATTAATTACTTCGACACTGCCATCGGGCCACTTAATTTCGAGTTTATCGACCCTCGTCGCCGCGCCTAACCCGAAGTGCAGCGTCATATCGTTTTGTGAACAAAAAACTGCTCCACTCACAACGTCCTGACGTTGCCGCACACCGCCCGCCGTCATGTAAACAACACTTCCGATTGCATCGCGCGGACTCTTCTTCGCCACGTCTCCAATCAGTCGCACGCCCAACCAATGACCGCTCGTGTTTGCGACATTGCGCAACACGACCGGCTTCGCATCGAGATTGTTGATGACAAGATCGAGCCGGCCATCGCCGTCGAGATCTCCAACTGCCAGTCCTCGTCCGGGCCACGCATTCGCAAGCGCATTCCCAGGCGGTGCCCCCACACGCTCAAACTTCCCTTTCACGTTGCGGAATAATAGCGCCTGCTGCGCATAACTCGTTCCCCACTGATGCGCATCGACCTGCGGATAAACATGACCATTTACCACGAAAAGATCCAGCCAGCCATCGTTGTCGAAATCGAGAAAACTCGTGCCCCAGCCGAGAAACGGAATTGAAACCTCGCCGAGCCCTGTTTGAAACGTCACGTCAGTGAAGTTGCTGTCGCCGTCGTTGTGATAAAGAACGTTGGAATCGTCGGAGAAGTTGGTGATGTGAAAATCGACACGTCCATCGTTGTCGTAATCACCAACGGCAAGGCCCATGCCTGCCTGCTCGCGCCCGTTCTCGTTGAGCGCCACGCCTGACGGGTAACCGATCTCTTCAAACGTGCCGTCACCTTTGTTGATGTAAAGCTGGTTCGGCGTGGAGTCGTTTACCACGATCAAATCGAGCAACTTATCGTCGTCCACATGCACAAAGGCGGAACTGAAGCCATAATATTTTTCCGGATCGTTGACGTGTGCCTTCACGCTCACGTCTTCAAAAGTTCCGTCAGGCTTCTGATGATAGAGCGTGTCGCCTTCGCCTGGCAGTCCGCGTGGGCCACACATCACAGGCACGCCGCGAAACATGCAGAAGTTTTGTCCCACGCCGTCTGATTTTCCCGCTTCGCTCGGACTCGGCGGAAGATTATTGAGATCGATGTGCACGTAACCAGGAACGAAAAGATCGAGACGTCCGTCGCCGTCGTAATCACCCCAGCTTGCTCCAGTGCTCCAGCCTTTGCGCGCGACGCCGAGCTTTTCGGCGACGTCGGTGAATGTGCCGTCGCCATTGTTGCGATAGAGACGCGAGACACCGAAATTGCCGACGAACATGTCGGGGCGGCCGTCGTTGTTGTAATCGCCGACCGCAACGCTGAACCCCCAACGCTCGTTCGCGACACCCGCTTTGTCGGTAACGTCTTCAAACTTCCAGTTGCCGAGATTGTGATAAAGGGCCGCGCGCGGAGGTTTCTCTTTGCCTCGCATCGCCGCGCTGGTCGAGCCGTTTATCAGATAAATATCAGGCCGGCCGTCTCCGTCGTAATCAAATATCGCCACGCCGCCTGATGGTGTTTCAAAGATGTAATCCTTCGCCGCATCTCCTGAACGATGGCGAAAGTTAGCGAGTGGTGTCTTGTCGGTTACGTCTTCAAAGACGATGGGCGCGTTCGGATCGACGATGCCGACAGTGCGACGCGAGGTGTAAGTCGCAGGCGCGCCAGTCGAGACGCCACCCTGTTGCGCGAAAGTCGCCACGAAAAGGCACAAAATGCACAAAAAAGCTAAGCTAAAATTTTGTGCCTCTTTGTGGCCTTTTTGTGCTTCTTTGTGGCTCACTTAGCGGCAATGACCACATAATCTCTGCCGTTGTACAGCCGCACGCCACCCGGATCTGCCGCCATCATCAACGGGCGCGGCCGTTTCAATTCCTTATCGTTTGTGACCGAAACAGAAAGCAGATCTTTTCCAGCGAGGTCCATCACCGTCAGCTTTCCTGCTGTGGCGAAGCCAAAGCCGTAAGCGCCCGACGGCAAGGATTCTCCGTTGAGTGTGATGGCGGAATCAGCGATCAGGAAACCGACATACTTGGCTCGCACGTCAGCGGAATAACCAGACGTGTCGACGAGACCAGAAATTACGTAACGATCTTTTCCGAATCGCACCGCGGCTGCGTTGCGCATCTGAGTGGGCGCGCTTAGACCTTGAAAATAGAATCCGGTGGGGACGATGCGCGTTAATTCTGCGCCGGTCAGGATGGTGGCGGCTTCCTGCGCCATGGCCAGACCGGCGACTGAGAGTAATGCCAGAGCAAGAGAGAGATGTCTTAGCGAGTGTTTCATAATTTGACCTCGCGGCAAACAATACTCTGGCGCACGACGCTAGGGCAAACTGTATCCACAGATTACACAGATTAAATCTGCGTAATCTGTGGATAAGCTCTATTTAATCCTCTTGGCCAAAGAGATCTCGATCCGCTCGGCCTTCGCCGCTGTTTTCTCAACGATCAGTTGCCGGCCGCTGTCGGCGCTGAGCCACACCTGTGCGAGCGCATATCGATCGCCGACTTTGTTAAAAACCAATCGCTCACCTGCTTTGGTATCCTGCGAGCTAAGCGTCAATGGCGCATTCAAAAGCACCGTCGACTTGTCTTCGCTGTTCTGCAACTTCAAAAGATTTCCAGACGCGCGCTTTATACTGTAGACACCCGCTTTGAACGTCGTCTTCCCTGCGGTGAACGCGAAAGGAATATTCACTTCCACCCTGCTTGGTGCCTGCGCCGGAACACTCGCCACCGCTAGCGCCAAAAACATGCTGAGAACTGTAACTACTCGATAGATTTTCATACTAACCCTCCTAACTTCCTCTTTCGGCAGCACTATTGCGGCCTATATATAGACGCGACAATTCCGCAGAAACGGGCTCACGGCTTTGCATCTTTGCGCCATTGCGTAAAACTCCTCTATCCTCCTCTATAGTGGCCAGAGACACGCAAAACATCACCGAGCTGCTTGTCGGCTACGGTCGTGGCGACAAAGAAGCGTTGGACCAACTGATGCCGATTGTTTACGAGGAGCTGCGCCGCCAGGCCGCTCGTTATCTCCGGCGTGAACAAGCGGGACACACACTGCAAACGACTGCGCTGATTCATGAGGCGTACGTCCGTTTGGTTGATCAGCGAAACGTGCAATGGCAGAATCGCGCTCACTTCTTCGGCATCGCAGCGCAAATGATGCGGCGCATTCTCGTGGACCATGCGCGCACGAAGAAACGTGCAAAACGCGGCGGCTCGGACGTGAGGGTGTCGCTCACAGAAGCGACAGTTGTCGCAAAGAACCAGGACCTCGACGTCGTCGCGTTGGATGAAGCGCTGGAACGCCTCGCTCAGCTTGATGAGCAACAAAGTAGAGTTGTCGAACTCCGCTTCTTCAGCGGCTTGACTGTCGAAGAGACCGCCGAAGTGATGGGTATTTCAAAAGCGACTGTGAAACGCGACTGGAGCATGGCAAAAGCGTGGCTCCATCGCGAACTCAGCGGCGAGACCGGCAAGAATGAGTGATCCACAGAGCTGGCAGCGAGTGAAACAGATATTCGAAGGCGCGCTCAAACTTAGCGGCGCCGAGCGGCAGCAGTTTCTCGATCGCGAGTGCGGCGATGAGACGGAACTGCGTGAAGAAGTCGAATCGTTGCTTCGTTCCTACGAGGTTGCGGGCAGCTTTATGGAATCGCCCGCCGTCGCCCAAGCCGCCGAGTCGTTTATCGAAAAAGGTCAAAAACTCACGCCGGGCCAGCGCGTCAAGCACTATCAGATCGTCAATCTCATCGGCGAAGGCGGCATGGGCGAAGTCTATCTCGCGACTGACACGATTCTCGGTCGACGAGTTGCACTGAAAGTCCTGCCTGCATTCGTCAGCAAAGATCCGGATCGCCTGCGCCGCTTCACGCAGGAAGCACGCGCCGCGTCGAGACTCAGCCATCCGAACGTCTGCATGGTCCACGAGATTGGTGAGACCGCCGACGCACGGCCATTCATCGCGATGGAATACGTCGAAGGCGTGACGCTGCGACAGCGCCTGCGAGATCAGCCGATGAAACTCGGCGACATACTCGACGTCGCGATTCAGATTGCTGAAGGACTCACCGCCGCGCACGAAGCGGGCATCGTCCATCGCGATATCAAACCCGAGAACATCGTGATCCGGTCCGAAGGTTACGTGAAGATACTCGACTTCGGGCTGGCCAAGTTGACCGAGCGACACAAGGGCGCGATGCACGTAACGATGTCAACGCTGATCTTTGATTCATCGCCAGGCACCGTGATCGGTACCGCCGCTTACATGTCGCCGGAACAAGCGCGCGGTGTTGCTGTCGATGAGCGGACAGACATCTGGGGACTGGGTGTTGTGCTTTATGAAATGGCGTCGGGGAGTCCGCCGTTTATCGGCGAAACGCCGACTGATGTTGTGGTGGCGATCGTCGAGAGAGACCAGGCGCCGATTTCTCGACACGTCGAAGGCACGCCGCCGGAGCTGGAACGAATTGTCAGAAAGGCGCTGCGAAAAGACAGAAACGAGCGCTATCAGATCGTCAAAGAGATGGCGATCGATCTGAAGAGTCTGCGCCGAGAACCCGAGCTCAACTCACTGCTCGACCGCTCGCTTGCGCCCGGCACCGGAACAAGTGAGAGCGCGAGAACGTCTTTCGGGCGCGAAAAAATCGTCGATACAAACCAACTACAAGCAGCACGCACGACGATACAAAAACCGGCTGGACCAGGCACTCGCACGTGGATTGTGCTGGCGGCATGTGCCGCGATCGTTCTTGCGCTCGCCGGCTTCGCTATCTACAGGATGCGCGCGCGCGGTGAAACAAAGACGAGCATTCCCTTTGAAAGAATCGACGTAACGAAGCTGACCACCAACGGAAACGCGACGACGGCTGCCATGTCGCCCGACGGCAAATACGTTGTTTACGTCACGAGCGAGGGCGGAAAGGAAAGTCTGTGGCTGCGACAGGTTGCGATTAACAGCAATGCGCAGTTGGTGCCTCCGCGAGAAGGACGTTATCTCGGCGCCGCATTTTCGCCTGATGGCAACTTTGTCTACTTCGGTTATGCCGGTTCGGATCGGAACGACGCGATACAGATCTATAGATTGCCAGTGCTTGGGATCGGCGCGGTGGCAACCAGAATCGACACGCCTGATGGTCCAACCTCGCTATCGCACGACAAAAAGCGAGTGGCTTTCATTCGGTACGATCGTCCCAATCAAACTGATTTGCTAATCGTGGCCAACGCGGATGGCAGTGGCGAGCAGATCATCGCGGGGCGCAAGTGGCCATTGAGATTTGGTTGGGATTTTCTGTCGAAGCCCGAATGGACCACCGACGACAAGTCGTTACTCCTGGCGATGATCAACTCAGGTCCGGCGAGTAGTAACGAAGTTGCCGTCAACTACTCAATCTCGATCTACGAGAGGGATCTTCTTAGCGGCGCAGAGCGAGTGATTCCTCTGGCCGAGCAGAAGTTTGATGAGCTGGGCCACGTCGCGCTGCATCCTGACGGGAGCGGCGTGATCATGCCTGCCAAAGCATACGGCGCTTCGTTTGTGCAGATCTGGCAACTGTTTCGCGATGGGTCGAAGCGAAGCATAACCAACGATCTGAGTGACTATGGCGTGTTGAGTCTAACTACCGATGGAAGTGCTTTTGTCACTGTGCAAAGACAAACGCTCTCGACTATGTGGGTGCTGCGCAAAGGCGATTCTAAACCGAGTTCGATTACGCCCGGCGTGAGCAGGTACTACGATCTCTGTGTCGCGCCTGACGGCAAGATTGTTTATGCTTCTGACGCAAGCGGCATCGCAGACATTTTTGAAATGTCGTCGACGGGCGGCGAGGTGAGACAGTTAACTTCCGAGGGGCGGCGAAACTATGCGCCGGCTGTTTCGCCCGACAATCGTTATCTCGTCTTCCACTCGAATCGCAACGGCGTATTTCAGATCTGGCGCACTGAGCGTGACGGCGCGCGCCCGAAGCAGTTGACCTTTGGAAACTCCGAGAGTACGTGGCCCAGCTTTTCTCCCGACGGAAAATGGATCGTTTACCAGCACCTCGAAGCAGGATCGCCGCATTCAATCTGGCGAGTTCCGGTTGACGGCGGCCAGCCGGAGAGAGTCACTGAAGGGATTGCGATTAGAGCTACAGTCTCGCCTGATGGAAAGCTGCTGGCGTTCTGGTACAACGATCAGCAGCAGAACTCGCGCTGGCGCTTGAAAGTGGTCCATTTTGACGGCGGCGCGACATTTAATATCTTTGACGTGGCGCAGACCGTGCAACCGAATTGGGATACGCCGTTGCATTGGAGCCCGGATGGACGTTATTTAACCTATGTGGACCATCGCGGCGGCATTGATAATGTTTGGGGACAACCGATCGACGGCGGCGCGCCGAAGCAGTTGACCAATTTTGCTGAGAGCAAGATTTTCTCTTTTGACTGGATGAAAGATGGTGGTTTGGCAGCATCGCGCGGCGTGCTCGCAAGCGATGTAGTGTTGATTAAGGATGCAAATCGGTAATAGGACCTATTTGGAGGAATAGATGGCGGAAAAGCGCGTTGGAGTTCTAACCGGGGGCGGTGATGCGCCCGGCTTGAATCCCGCAATCAAGGGTTTGGTTTATCGTGGCTCGGAGCTTGGTCTTGAAGTTATCGGTTTGTTTGACGGCTGGCGCAGCTTAATGAATCCGGCTCCGGAAGTGCTGCCACTCGATCGTGAAACTGTGCGTCGTTGGGATCGCGACGGCGGCACCAATCTCGGCTCGTCGCGCACCAATCCTTTCAAGCAAGTGACTGAAGACGGTGAAACACGCAATCGCTCGCACGAAGTCGAAGAGAACATCGAGCGACTGAAGCTCGATGCGCTCGTCGTTTGCGGCGGCGAAGACACGCTCGGAGTTGCTGCCGTTCTTGCGCAAAGAGGCGTTCCAATCGTCGGTGTGCCGAAGACGATCGACAAAGATCTTGCTGGCACTGACTACACACTCGGCTTCGACACCGCACTCAGAAATGTCACCGAAGTCATCGAGCGATCGCGAACACCAGCCGGATCGCACGGCTGGGTCCAGGTCGTGGAAGTGATGGGACGACACGCCGGTCATCTTGCGCTCTGGTCGGGAGTTGCAGGACAAGCGCATTTGATTCTGATACCCGAGCAGCCGTTTCGTTACGAGAGAGTCTTTCATTTGTTGAGTGCTCGTCTGGGCGACTCGAGCCTGAGCCGCGGCTTGTCGCGCCGGCCACGTTATTCGGTGATCGTGGTCGCGGAAGGTGCGCGCGCAGAGGATGGCGAGATGGTGACGATTGACGATCGTCATGATTCTTTCGGGCATGTCCGGCTTGGTGGGATCGGAGAAGTGCTGGCGAAACGAATTGCGGCGGAGACTCCTTACGAAGCGCGCGCGGTCGTCCTGGGCCATCCGCAACGTGGTGGTCCGCCCAGCCCGATCGATCGCATCATGGGAATGATGTTTGGAGCACGCGCGGCGGAGGCGGTCGCAGAGAATCGTTTCGGGAAGATGGTCTCCGCGCGCGGTGTTGCGCCGGCGTGTGAGCTGTCGTTCGTAGACATCTCAACAGTGCAAGGGAAGATCAACCTTGTGGACGTCGAGCGGTATTACGACACCGAGCGATACCACCTCAAAGGCATCGGTATGTGAGAGATTGTTTCTCGCGCAAGAGAAAGAGAACAAGTCAGGAAGGGTGGCTTGCCCCCGCTCTCCCAACAGCGGGGGCAAGCCACCCTTCCTGACTTGTTCTCTTTCTCCTGACTTGTTCTTTTTCCTGACTTGTTCTATTCCCGTGCGCGGAACGGCTCGTCCTGGATCAGGCGGCGATGAACTCGCGCCACTAGATCCGGTATCGTCGGGTCGTCGCTCGACTTCGGCACGATCTTTGGATCGGGTGGGATCACCGGTCGAATCATTTTCTGCTGTAGTTGCTCGCGTGCATCCATCATCCAGCCAAAGCCCCGAAAGATGTAAGTCAGCAGCGTCCGATCAACTTCTTCAACTCCCAACGCTTCCTGCACACACCACGCACCGAAATCCGTGTTCGCCGTCAAACGAAGCGGCGGACTGTCTTCCCTTCCCGGCTTCAGCACTCCATTCACGAACGCCGTCAAGTAGATGAGTCTCGCTATCGCAAGCCGCTCATGTTGGCGCGGCGTGATCGTCAACTCACCCGCATCGATCGCCCTGAACACCGGGTCGATGTAAATCGCAGGCCGCGGATCCTGCTGCACGTGATTGCCTCTGCCCGCCGCAGCGATCTCAGGATGACCAAACGTCGGTAAACCTCCAGTCAGCATCTTCTCGCGAATTCGTTCAGCACGCTGTTCGGGAGCCAACGGTTCGAGCTCCTGGACGAAGTCTGACATGTCGTGAATCGCGCCGAAGTGTCGCGCGCCGTCGAGCGCCATGTGAGACGCGATAAAGAAATCGATAACTGAAAACGTGTGCAGTGTCGCCATGTACCTGGCAACCATGCTCGAACCCGCTGAGCCGTGATGGATTTGAATCGTGCCCATGCGCTCCAGGATCGATCGCTCGTGCTCGTTGGCGTGGCGGCCCAGGATGAGACTGTAACTAATCTGAAATGCGTTTCTTTTTTGCGCTGCTTCCTCTTCGAGGAATTGGCGCGCACCTGTTGCGAGATCGTTCTCCGTAAACTGCGGATTATTTGACAGCACGCAATTCATGTAGGCCGAGACGCCGCCGACGGCGACATTCTCCATGTGGTCTTCAATCATCTCGACCAGCAACGACTGCGCATCGCGCTCATCGTGCATGCCGCGATCCTGGTGCTCTTCTCGCCCGAGCTTCGCTTTCTTGAGAATCGCGAAGTGGTGCATTGCCACTTCCGGTCCGAGAGCCGGAAATTTCTTAACGAACGCCGCGACCTCGTTAATCAGTGAACCGCTCTTTTCTTTAATCCCGAGACGCTGAAAATACTTCTGATCGATAAAAGCAGCGAATTCGGAGCTGTTGCCTTTCTCACCAAACAGTCCGGTGTAGATGACGTCAATTGGACCAACTTCACCGCGCACGATATCTGATTCAGGTACTGTGCCGCGGATCGTGAACGATCTTATATCCAGGGTAATTTCGGTTCCGTTACAGTCAACTGGTGTGTGGTGCAATACCGGGTTGGCAATGATTCCGGTCGAGGCGGGCATAGTCGCGAAGTAACCGAGCGTTGTGGCGATTGCTTTCTCGCCTAGTTCCTCGGCCTTCGCGATGCCTTGCTTCACCGGGTTGTATTCAGGCGCCGGCGGCACCACGGAGAATGTATTGTGGGTCAAATCTTCCTCCATGATCAGAACGATCCTTGTTTGGTCTAAGAATAACGAATTATTGCTCGCGGCACAAAACTCACTTCTTGATGTAATGAGTAGGCCAAAAAACCATAGATAATGGATCAGTGTTGATTAAATCCCGGGTGTGAATTAGATTTAGCCGCACAAATATCTCTTTTGACGCGCTGGGGCCCAGATTTTCTCACTCGCAACTCATCGGTCACGCAGCCACACGCGTTATCTCTTTGGTTATGGTCTGGCAATGACCGAGTGCCAACCACTTGCCTACCCGGAGAACCTCCAATGCCTACACTTCTCAAACGCTCCCGCATCGCATCGTTTGTCGTCCTTTCGTTATTGACGTCGCTACTTTCTCCAATCATGACTTTGGCGCGAACCAAAACGTCCACGCGCGTCGGTTCGCCGTATCAAGATGAGAAACAAAAGAAAGACGAGTCGAAGAAGGACGAGAAGAAGGACGAAAAACCGAAACTGTCAAAGGATGAGAAAGAATATCAAAAGATTAAGAAGTTCAGTCTCGACCTCTATCTGAAAGACGCAGACTTTCGTGACGCTGTCGAGAATTCTTATCTCAAGAAGCAGCGCGAGCACAGCGAATATGCGTATTACGTCAACACGCGTCCATCGGAAGTGCCGCAGGTTACGCGCGATGACGACAAGCTAACCGTCGATTATGCGCTCTACAACAACCCGCTTGCTCAGGATTACGTTAATCGCGTGGGGCAATCGTTAGTGCCCAGTGGCTCGGCGCGCCTTTACAGTTTCAAAATTCTGCTTAACCCGATTCCGGAATCTCGCGCCCTCTCCACCGGTACTATCTACGTCTCATCTGGTCTCCTCTCCACCATCGACAACGAAGCGCAACTGAGTTACGTATTGGGCCACGAGATCGCCCACATCGAAAAGGAACATTGGAAAGAGGACGTGCTCGTAGCCCAGGCAATTCAACCTTATAACGAAAAGCAAGCCAAGAAGCGTGCTTTGATTGGCGCGATCGTAACCGCCGCGGCAGGTGCAGTGGTGGGAGCTGCGACTGGCTCAATCATGGATGCAGCCAACGTAATGGCCCTCTCTTTTTTGATAGCGCCATCGGTTACCAAATTGTGGGTACCCAATGCAATTACTTCCTGGGATAGATTACAAGAAGATGAGGCAGACCAATTGGGTCTGAAATACATGCTGGACCACAACTACGACATACGCGAAGTGCCCAAGTTTTACGCAAATCTTCGTAACACCGCCTCACTGGACCCGCGCGTCAGGTTAGGCTTCATTGCTGACAAAGATCGTCTTGACGAGCGCGAGGAACAGGTGAAGTCCTTAATCGGAAACAGCAATTCGTCGCAAAAGACTCTTTACGTGGGTGCAACCAATCTGGCGCCAGGCAAGGCTCTCAAGCCCTCACAGAACTCAAGTCAGCGTGCAGAAGCGGCAGAACGAAATATTGTCGGCGCTTATGCCCCCGACGTTCAAGCCAAGCTTGATGCCGGCGAGCTGATCGGCAACAGCGCTGAGTTCGAAGCAGTGATGGCTGGAATTACTCGGGACAATGGCGTGCGAGCTTATTATTTCGATATGTTCAAAATGGCACGAGAGAACCTCGAAGAGTCGCTGCGGATCCGTTCAAACGATCCTTACTCTCATTATTACTACGGGAAGATTCTCAGGCTTACCGCTCGGACTTCACAGGAAAAGCTAAGAGCATTGGGTGAATTTGCTCAAGCTATCCAGTTGGACAAGCGCCGCGTAATTGCCGAGCCCTATCTGTATCGGGCCTTGTCGATGGTTGACGCTAAAGACCCCGGTCAGATGCAGGAGGTCGTGCGGGCATTGAAGGATTACGTCGCAATCTATCAACGTGAGCACAGCGGCGCACTACCATCAAACATGGAAGTGATTTACGACTACATGCAGGAAGCTGGGGAGATGGACTGGACCGCGACTCCAGCCGTGAACGTTTCTACCAAGGATATCGATCCAATTGGCGCCAAGATGGAAACGGCTTCAGGATCGCCATCAACATCGATTCAGAATCAATCTACGAGTGCGCCGGCAGCTCAGCAACAGTCGACTCCTAAGCCGGCGCCGCCGCGGAAGCGGCCTTGAGTTTTGAAAATATGTCCTGGTCCCGGTTGTTTGCTCTTGTATCACTTTTGGCGGTCGTAGTCTGCCTGGGCGTGCCTCACCACGCCATGGAGTGGCAACGAATTCCGTCACGAGCTCCCTTTGCGCTTGAGCTGCCTGACATCGGCGGTCTCCCAATCACGACTGTCGAAGCCCGTATTCCTACGACGAACCTGCGCAGCTTGAAGTTCACCATCCGCCAGCCTTTTGCCGACACTATCAACTACGGACAAATCTACACCGCAATCAACGGTGAAGCGGCAAACACCGTCTGTGGCAATATCAGATCGGGAAGCAACGGCAAGATCATCACCTGTGATCTGGAAAGCAAGCCGCGGTTTCGGTTCCAACCCGGCAAAAACGTGGTTGAGATTAGTGCCACCGACAGGGACAAGAATTCCTATTACGCTTCGTATGTTTTGATCGCAGGAGGAGCCGGGCTGGTTGCCGGTTCCTCGGTGAAGTCGCAGCCCCTCACAAAGTTCTCAGGACGGAAGTTTGCAATAATCATCGGCGTCTCCCGTTATCAATACCACGATGCCGGCTTGAACGATCTGCAATACGCCGATGCCGATGCTCGTGCGGTTCGCGACTTTCTGCTTAAACCGCAAGGCGGCGGCTTCAAGGCGTCAGACATCATCTACATGGAGAACAGCGGCGCTACGACGGAAAGCGTCCGCGATGCGCTGCGACGTTTGTTGCCGAGAGCTGCTCCAAATGATCTTGTCTTCATTTACATCGCATCGCACGGATCGCCCGACCCATTCGAGCCTCGAAAACTCTACTTCATCATGAACGATACGAAAGTCGCCGACATGCCGAAGACTGGACTCGGCATGTTTGAGCTTCAGGAGGTGCTGGATCATTCGGTTCGAGCTGAACGCGTCGTGGTGTTCATCGACGCCTGCCACAGTGCGGGTGTCGCCGGACCGAGGTTGGTTACTCAACGGCAACTCGAACGTGCGGAAAACAATATCTTCAACCTATACGCTTCGAAACTCTACCGTGAGACCGGTCGTGCCGTGCTGACTTCGTCTGACGTAAATGAGATTTCCGAAGAAGGAACACGTTGGGGCGGCGGGCATGGAGTGTTCACGTGGAAGTTGTTGGAGGGTTTGCAAGGCGCAGCCGACGCAAATAAAGACCGCGTGGTTACGGCGGCGGAAATCTTTAAGTACGTGAACGAAAAGGTGCGCCAGGAAACTGATTTTCGGCAGAATCCCCGTGCGCTATCAATAATCAATCAGGATTTCCCACTGGCGGTCACGAAATAGTTGGATATAATCGACATAGGTAGGCCATCGCTGGCTTTCCCTGTCACACCACCGTGCATACGGGTCCGTACACGGCGGTTCGGCGAGTTAAGCTTCTAGTTAACAACTAACGGCGTCAATCCAAGA
>Ga0070706_100000017_pt1 | contig 172828 bp, 152 predicted proteins | sample KBSK5501metaG_FD_65476 | JGI IMG/M metagenome (GOLD analysis project Ga0070706, IMG submission 65476) | Corn, switchgrass and miscanthus rhizosphere microbial communities from Kellogg Biological Station, Michigan, USA - KBS K5-50-1 metaG | ecosystem: Host-associated > Plants > Roots >...
AACAAGTCAGGATAAATGAACAGGTCAGGATAAATGAACAGGTCAGGATAAATGAACAGGTCAGGATAAATGAACAGGTCAGGATAAATGAACAGGTCAGGATAAATGAACAGGTCAGGATAAATGAACAGGTCAGAATACAGGTCAGGATAAATGAACAAGTCAGGAAGAGGGGCTTGCCCCCGCTTCTACTTGGGTTTTATTTCCTTCTCGCCTCTTTGAATGTGTTTGCGCAGCCTGGGGGACCGGGGCCGAGCTCGCCGCTTTATGGTGCGCGGCCTGCCGCTGGAAATCCTTCCACCGGGCTGCCAACAGCGCTGCGCGATGTGAAGATCCAACAAAAGCTCGACCAGCAGTTGCCACTCGATCTGACATTTCGCGACGAAAACGGTCAGCAAGTAAAACTGGGCCAGTACTTCGGCAAGAAACCGGTCGTGCTCGCGCTCGTCTACTACGACTGCCCGATGCTCTGCACACAAGTGCTCAACGGCATGGTCACGTCGTTTCGCGTGCTGCCGTTTCAAATCGGTAAGGAGTTCGAAGTGGTTACAGTCAGCTTCGATCCGCGCGAAACAAACACGCTGGCCGCCAACAAGAAGAATGTCTACATCAATTACCTGCCGGAGAAGATGCGAGCCGGAGCGCGCGACGGCTGGCACTTCTTAACCGGCGACCCGGCAAACATCGCGCAGTTAACCGAAGCAGTCGGGTTTCACTATCGCTACGACGAAGCCACGAAACAGTTTGCCCACGCGAGCGGGATCATGTTGACCACGCCGCAGGGCAAACTTTCACGCTACTTCTACGGCATCGAGTACGCTCCACGCGATCTGCGTCTCGGACTGATCGAGTCGTCTCAAAACAAGATCGGATCGCCGGTGGACCAACTGCTGCTCTATTGCTACCACTACGATCCGGCAACAGGTAAGTATGGCGCGGCAGTCATGAAGGTCATGCGCGTGGCCGGCGTGATTACCGTGTTGGGAATTCTCGCGATGCTGCTGTTGCTCAAAGCGCGCCATCAAGCTGTCACAGGAGGCGCCACTCAATAATGCAGTCGTATATTCCACTGGTGCCCGATAGCGCTTCGACCTTCTCGTGGAGGGTTGACGCGCTCTACTTCTATCTTTCGGGCGTCACGCTTTTCTTTGCGCTGCTCATATCAGCCGTGCTGATCTTCTTTGTCATTCGGTACCGGCGGCGCACGCCTTATGAGATCCCGCGTCCAGTTGCCGGCTCACACAAGCTGGAAACGCTCTGGACCGTCATTCCGTTTGTCATCGCAATGACGATGTTTGTCTGGGGCGCGCAAATCTATTTCGATCAATACAAACCGCCGGCGAATGCAATCGAAGTTTACGTTGTCGGTAAACAGTGGATGTGGAAACTGCAACACGCTACCGGCCAGCGCGAGATTAACGAGTTGCACATTCCAGTCGGGCGCAAGATCAAACTGATCATGACTTCCGAAGACGTCATTCACGATTTCTTTGTGCCTGCGTTTCGCACGAAAGCTGACGTCGTGCCAGGCAAGTACACGACGCTGTGGTTTGAAGCGACCACGCCGGGTACGTATCACCTGTTCTGCGCCGAGTATTGCGGCATGAACCACTCGGGAATGACTGGATCGGTGATCGTGATGGAGCCGCGAGAGTTTGATAACTGGTTGAGTGGCAACACCGGCAGCATGACGCCTGCGACTGCCGGGCAACAATTGTATCAAACGCTCGGCTGCGCCTCGTGTCATGGCGCAAACGGTGAAGGCGGGCGTGGTCCAACTCTGGCAGGTGCTTTTGGAAAGATGGCGTCGTTGCAAAGCGGTCAATCCGTGGTCGTGGACGAAGTTTACGTGCGTGAGTCGATTCTGAATCCGCAGGCGAAGATAGTGGCCGGCTTTGGGCCAATCATGCCGACCTTCCAGGGTCAAATCAGCGAAGACCAGTTAATGCAGTTGGTTGCGTACATCAAATCGCTTCAAGCCACGGGACCGCCAGCAGCGGCAACGGCGCCATCGCCAACGAGAAACATTAAATGATTTTTGTGCCTCTTTGTGGCAAATAAGTTATGAAAGCAATAGAGTCATTCGAAGTACCAGTTCCACCGAAGGTCAACTACATCAATGCCCAGTACGGGCTGAAGTCGTGGCTGCTGACCAAAGATCACAAGCGTATCGCTCTGCTTTATCTAGGCTCCATTACTTTCTTCTTTTTCATCGGCGGACTCTACGCAATGATGATTCGCCTCGAGTTGCTGACGCCGCAAGGTGATCTCCTGCAATCGACGACTTACAACAAGGTCTTCACCCAACACGGCATCATCATGATCTTTTTCTTCCTCATCCCGTCGATACCCGCGACGCTGGGAAACTTCCTCATCCCAATGATGATTGGAGCAAAAGATCTCGCTTTTCCACGAATCAATCTTTTGAGTTGGTACATCTACCTGGCGGGTGGAGTGATAACGATTTACGCCTTGCTCGCCGGCGGCGTCGATACAGGCTGGACTTTCTACACGCCTTTCAGCACGACTTTCTCAAACTCATATGTTGTCGCGACCGGCCTGGGAATTTTTATCAACGGCTTCTCATCCATCCTGACCGGACTGAATTTCATCGTCACGATTCACACGATGCGAGCGCCGGGAATGACCTGGTTTCGCATGCCGCTGTTTTGCTGGTCTCTCTACGCCACCAGCCTGATATTTATTCTCGGCACGCCCGTCATTGCGATTACGATTCTGTTGCTCGCCTTCGAGCGTGTGGCGAGGGTCGGCATTTTTGATCCGGCACTTGGTGGAGATCCGATTCTCTTTCAACACCTATTCTGGTTCTATTCGCACCCGGCCGTTTACATCATGGTCCTGCCGTCGATGGGCGTGGTCAGCGAGTTAATCGCCAACTTCTCGCGCAAGAATATCTTCGGCTACGGCTTCGTCGCGTTTTCCAGTTTGGCTATTGCCGTGTTTGGCTTTTTGGTCTGGGGGCACCACCTGTTCGTGAGCAGTCAATCCGTTTACGCCGGAATGATCTTTTCGTTTCTGAGTTTCGCGGTGGCGATTCCGTCGGCAATCAAAGTCTTCAACTGGACCGCTACACTCTACAAGTCGTCGATCTCGTACGACACGCCGATGCTTTACGCGCTCGGCTTTATCGGCCTCTTCACAGTCGGCGGCATGACTGGTCTCTTTTTGGCCTCGCTCGCAGTTGACGTGCACTTGAGCGATACCTACTTTGTCGTCGCACACTTCCACTACATCATGGTTGGTGGTGCGTTGATGGGATACCTCGGCGGCCTGCATTACTGGTGGCCCAAGATCTCCGGGCGCATGTATCCCGAAGGTTGGGGAAGATTCAGCGCGCTCGTGATCTTCGTCGGTTTTAATCTGACGTTTTTGCCGCAATTCGTTGCCGGCTATCTCGGCATGCCACGCAGGTATCACGCGTATCCGCCTGAGTTCCAGGTGTTCAACGTGCTCTCGACCGCGGGCGCGTCGATTCTCGGCTTCGGCATGTTGATACCGGCGATTTACTTCGTCTGGTCCATGCGTTACGGCAAACACGCCGAGGCAAATCCGTGGAACTTGCCCGGGCTCGAATGGCGCACAGCGTCTCCGCCGCCTACTGAAAACTTTGAAGTGACGCCGATCGTCACTTGGGAAGCTTACGAATTCGCGCCCCCGGAAGAGACCGAAGTCGTCGGTAAATTCCGCCCCGAACTGGAACGTATCTGATGAGTAGCCACGCGACAGCACAAGAAGTTCACGGCCATCCGTCGTTGCAGCACCATTTCGAGAACATGGAGCAGCAACGTGAGGCCGGCACGCTCGGCATGTGGGTGTTTCTCGTGACCGAGATCATGTTCTTCGGTGGAATGTTTCTGGCTTACACGCTTTATCGATCGACGTATCCAGCGTCATTTGCATCGGCCAGTAACCATCTCGACATTACGCTCGGCGCATTCAACACCGGTGTGCTGATCCTGAGCAGTTTTACGATGGCGATGGCTGTCTACTCTACACAGGTGGGCCAACGACGCCCGCAGATTCTTTGTTTAGTGCTTACGCTGCTTTTGGGTTTGACGTTTCTTGGCGTGAAGGCAGTCGAGTATTACGACAAGTATGAGGATCATTTGATTCCGGGTCGTTTGATTCCAGGTAATCCGTTCAAGCCGGAGGTGCAGGAGGAAGGTCAGCCAAAAGATCCACACAAGCTACATCTATTGCCTGGCGCAACGGTGCCGCAGGTCGAGATGTTCTATTGGATCTATTTTGCGATGACCGGCATGCACGCGCTGCACATGGTGATCGGCGCTGGGTTGATCACGTTTCTGATTATTTTTTCACTCAAGGGTCGTTTCGATCCGGAGTATCACAGTCCCGTCGAAGTGATTGGACTCTACTGGCACTTCGTCGACATCGTTTGGATTTTTCTGTTTCCGTTGCTCTATTTGCTTGGACGCCACTTCGAGCACGGTTAGGGCTTAACTGATTTCTCTGTGCAACCTCTGCGTTCTCTGTGCCTCTGTGGTTGAGTTTATTCCACAGAAAACCACCACAGAGACACGGAGAACGCAGAGGTTGCACAGAGAAGAGAACTGCAATGAGCGAGCATATAGTTCCCGTCAGAATTTACATCACGATCTTCCTGGTGCTCTTGGCTGGCACGGCGTTGACGGTCATGGCGGCGTTTTATGACTTTCCGTGGAAACTCAACACGATCGTTGCGTTGACGATCGCAACCGTCAAAGCGACGTTCGTGGTGCTGTATTTCATGCACGTGCGCTACAGCTCACGCCTGGTGTGGGTGATCGTGGCATCGGCGCTGTTCTGGATCGGAATTATGTTTGCGCTGACCTTCAGCGACTACATGACACGTGGTTGGATTTCAAGTGGCTACTGAAGTTTTTACTCGCCCGGTTGCAGCGTTGTTTCCCGCACTTCGATCAAGCGCTTACAGGAAGGACAGTTCAACCGTATCGTCGCGTCTGACGTTTTTATGGGCGCGGCACAGTAAGGACAAGCGCCGTCGACCTCGTTGTGATGAAAGAGGTCGCGCAACATGAAAACCGGTAAAACCAGGCCGGCGATCAACAGCGGAATGCCGAAAATGAGGCCGATAGTGGCCCCTTGGCCAAGCGTCAGGCTGATGACCAGGCCGGCGATGAAAAGAATCAAACCAAGCAGAATGCTGAACGAAAAGCTGTAGGCACTATCAAACGTGCGACCCGATTTCGCAGCGTCTGGTCTGTTAGCATCCATCTTTGAAAGCTCCTTGGAATGTTGGAGAGTTCTGGGGAGATCGCTTCGGACTCGGTAGCAGACTTTTACTCCTGCTCTCCGGCGTTGTCAATCTCCGAATCTGTATTAAATCGGTGTAATCTGTGGCAAATATGACTCCGTTTGAAAACTCTTTAATACAACTTGACGAAGAATCATGGTCGGCAACTCTAACCACGCTCCTTCGCTCGATTCACGAAGTAGATCGCAACGCGACGCAGATCTGGTTCTCATTTTACCCGCTCGCGCTTTTTCAGGCTCTCGAGCAGGCCGAAGATCCGGAAACCCTCGTTCAGCGTTTGCTCCTACAGGGGAATTACCGGCTGAAGGATCAGATCGACTCCTCTCACACGTTTCTTTACGGTCATCGTTATTGGCCTGAAGTGAAGAGTGCCGTGCAAAAGCACGCACGAGAGTTTTCCGCGAGCGACACGCGATCGCTGGCCGACCAGATTTTGTCTGTCGCACAACAGGCGGCGGCTGACGCGAAGGTCGATCCATCACTCGTTGTCGGTATCACTGCGGTTGCTTTCATGACCATCAGGCAAGCCGGTCTCGCCGCATTTGAAGCTGCGCCGGGAAAGATACTGATCGACAAGAAGCACGCGTCAAAGTCGCCTGCGCAGGTTTTACGCGAGCGTGCGGTTGACGACAGCCAGGGTTTTCTTAGTTTCCTCAAAACGGTCGATAAGAAATGGACCGTTACTTACGACGAGAATGACGACCGCGCGAAGTATCGCATGAATCATGTTCAGGATCTGGCGTGGGGCGCTGCCGGCGATCGTTCGCGCAACTGGCGCGAGATCGACCCGCGAAGAGTTGAAGGACCGATTCCGGTTGAGTGTCGTTCAGCGTCGTGTGGAACGTGTTGGGTGGGTGTGCTCGGCGGCGCCGAGAAGCTCACCGACGTTGCCGCACGCGAAGGAAAGAAGATCAAGGAATTTGGATACATCGACACTGCCGAAGCCAAGCCATTGATCCGGCTGGCTTGTCAGGCGCAGGCACTCGGCGCGGTTTCGATTGTCATTCCACCGTGGAACGGAGTGTTTGGGAAGTACCTGAAACGCCTAAAAAGCGATTCATAGGAGAACACAGTCATCTCGCGCAAGCAGCCCAGCCCACACACTACAGCTCTGCTTTTTGTCTTCGCCGCCGCTTTCCTCTGGAGCACTGGCGGGCTTTTTATCAAGTGGACCAGCCTGTCGGGTTTTGAGCTCTCGTTTTGGCGCTCCGTATTTGCCGTAATTACGGTCGCGTTCTTCACAAGACATGAAGGATTTGGTCTCAACCGTGTGATGCTCGCGGCAGCAGTTCTCTACGCCATCCTTCTCATCACCTTCGTGCTGGCCACCAAAGAGACGACCGCCGCAAACGCGATCTTTTTGCAATACACGTCGGCTGTGTATGTGCTGATCCTCGAGCCGATAATCTACAAAGAAAAGTTTCGCATGCGGGATCTGATTACGGTGGCAGTTTGTGTCGGTGGAATGACTTTATTTTTTGTCGGACAACTGCGCCCGCAGGACATCACTGGAAATATTCTCGCACTTTTTTCCGGTTTTTGCTTTGCGCTCTATTTTCTTTTGCTGCGCCATCCGCGCGCACGTGAAGTGAACCGAGCCTCATCGGTGATCTACGGAAACTTGATCGCAATCGTCCTCACCGCACCATGGGGACTGACTGCACTCAAACACATGACTGCACACGACGCGTTCAGCGTGACCTATCTCGGCGTGGTCCAACTCGGAATCGCATATGCACTATTTACAACTGGGATGGCGCGAGGCGTGCGGTCACTGGACGCGAGCATCATCTGCTACATCGAACCGGTGCTGAATCCGGTTTGGGTATTTCTAGTGCTTGGTGAAAGACCTTCTCGCTGGGCCCTCCTCGGCGGCACCATCATCATAGCCGCCGTCATCACCCACATGCTCCTTGATGCGCGCGTAAGAAGGTTTGCTTCGCCACAAAGAGGCACAAAAAAACACAAGAGGAGCGAGCAACGTATTTGAACTTTATGTGCCTTTTGTGGTGCCTTATGTGCTTTTTGTGGTTACTAATTCATACCAACCAGGTTGGCCGACTCTCGTAATAAGTTGGGGAGCGATCGGGGTAGCGTTGTTTGTATTGCTGATAGCGCGCCAGCAGTTTTTCGTGGCGCTTGTCTGAAGAATGGAGCGGTTTGTGAGGGATGGCGCGAAGATGGTCCTCGATCTTGGGCATGTTGCGTGCGGAGAAACGCCAATCGTAATTCCCTAACTCGTAAAGATTCGTTAACCCGTAGCCTTTCAGTCGCCCGGAAGAGTCGACGTACGGATCGAAATAACTCCACGCCAGATCTCTTAAAGATCGAAACACCGGCTTGCGACCGTGTAGCCCCAGGTCGCGCGAGCGCGCAATCGAACCCCATCCTCGGTTTTCCTTGAAAACAAAAATCACGTGGTCCAGCAGATCGTGCGATTCGAGATCTAGCAATAGCGGCGGGTAACCGTGTTGCTCGAGGATCACCGCCGCCGCCACCGCCGCTTCCAGACAGTGAACTTCTTCCTGCTTGATCAACTCACGAAACGACCGCACGGTGCTTTGATTAAGTTCCCAATTGTAAGGAATCGAGCTGAAGAAACGTTGCACTTTGGCGGGAGTATTGAGCCGTTGGATCAGTTTCCATTCCGTTGCTGTGAAGCGTTTTTTATCGGGAATCATGCTGAATTAGTTTGACTTTGTTCACTTATACAACAAAAGCCTTGAGGTGCACTTGCCTGAATCAACCGCAAATGTCAGACTAACCCAGCAATGAACCAGCAGGCTACAGCTTCACAAAAAACTCGCGCCGAACAAGAAACTGAAAATGAGGCAAACCGTTTGAGAGAGCAAGTGGACGAGGCCCTGATCGCCGTCGTCGCCCGCGAACCAGACGAGGTTGAATCGTTGCGAACCGCGGCCGATCGAATCGAACGCGCTGCACGCGACCTCGCCGACGCTTTGCGCGAACTCGCTCAACAGCGCAGCGCTCCGGAAGGCTTGTAGTTTTGCCTTCTTCCAGCGAAACTCTTTGAATGGAGACTCTTAATGGCGTCGATTCGCACTCAAGCAACCACTGAACATCTGGGGCAAAAAAATACCGCAACCGAATTAGATAGCTACGGGATCAAAGAACCCGCTCGCGTTTACTGGAACCTCAACACACCCGAGCTCTACGAAGAGATTGCACGCCGCCGCGAAGGCGCGCTTTCAAATCACGGCGTGATACTCGTTGACACCGGCGAACACACCGGACGTTCAGCAAAAGACAAAGCAATCGTGCGCGAGCCCGGCAGTGAAGATAAAGTTTTTTGGGGCGACGTAAACAAAGACTTTCCGCAAGACAAATTCAACGCACTGAAAGAACGAATGATGGCCCATGCGAAAGGCCGCGAGCTTTTCGTGCAGGACACTTTCGTTGGCGCCGATCCAACGTACCGTCTGCCGATCAGAGTTGTCAGTGAGTTAGCGTGGCATTCGCTCTTTGCTCGTACGATGTTCATCAGCAATGCGGATGAAACGACGCCACACACGCCGGAATTCACCATCATCAACTTTCCGAGCTTTCAGGCCGACCCGCAACGTGACGGCACGCGATCGCCGACGTTCATTTTGCTGGACTTCAGCCAGCGTCTGGTTTTGATCGGCGGTACCTCTTACGCCGGCGAGACGAAGAAGAGTGCGTTTACGATCATGAATTACCTGCTGCCGCAGCGGGATGTGATGAGTATGCATTGCTCAGCAAACGTGGGCGCCGCGGGTGACGTGGCAATCTTTTTTGGTCTGTCGGGCACAGGCAAAACAACTCTTTCCGCGGATCCCGAACGACGGTTGATCGGCGACGACGAACACGGTTGGTCCGACGATGGAGTGTTCAATTACGAAGGCGGCTGTTATGCGAAAGTGATTAAACTCTCGGCTGAAGCAGAGCCTGACATCTATCGCACCACGAGAATGTTTGGCACGCTTCTCGAGAACGTCGTCTACGATCCCGTAACTCGCGAGATCGATCTCGACGACCCAAGCAGGACTGAAAACACGCGCGCTTCCTATCCGCTCACGAGCATCAACAACATCGTGCCTGAAGGACGTGGGGGTCATCCGCGCAACATCATCATGCTGACTGCGGACGCTTTTGGTGTGCTGCCGCCGGTCGCGCGCTTGTCGCCTGAACAAGCGATGTATCACTTCCTTTCCGGTTACACAGCGAAAGTAGCTGGCACGGAAAAAGGCATTAAAGAACCCGAGGCGACTTTTTCGACCTGCTTTGGCGCGCCGTTCATGGTGCTTCATCCGGGTGTCTACGCTGACTTGCTGGGCAAACAGATGGCGAAGCACAACGCTGCGTGTTGGTTGGTCAATACAGGTTGGAGCGGTGGACCATACGGCGTTGGACAGCGGATGAAGATCAGTTACACGAGAGCGATGATTCGCGCAATTCTTAGTGGCTCACTGGCGCAGACTCCGACGACGCCCGATGCGATCTTCGGCGTGAACATTCCTGTTTCGTGTCCGGACGTGCCGAATGAAGTGCTGCAACCGCGAAACACGTGGGACGATAAAGAGGCTTACGATCGGCAGGCGAAGGATCTCGCGCGGCGCTTCAATGAGAATTTTAAGAAGTACGAGGCTGGAGTGTCGGACGCGGTCCGAGCGGCCGCGCCAAAGGCTTAGATCTTAGCCTGGTGGCCAATTCATAGGTCTGCCAGCCAACACGTGCACGTGCAAGTGAAACACCGATTGCCCTGCACCCGCGCCCGTATTGATCACCGTTCGATAGCTTGCTTCCGCCTGACCCTCATCATTCGCCACACGCGCACCGACGCGAAGCAGATGGCCCATCAAACTCTCTTCTCTCTGTGAAACTTCATCAAGCGACTCAATGTGCTCGCGCGGAATCACGAGTACGTGCATCGGCGCCTGCGGATTGATATCGCGAATCACTACGCAGAGTTCATCCTGGTGCACGAGATCGGCCGGAATCTGTCCGGCGATGATTTTACAAAAAAGACAATTCTCTTCCGCCATCTTTCACTCCTTGAATACTAAACTGGTTCGAGCACCTGAGTCGCCGTTACCGGCGCGATGATTCGCTCAATGTCCGCGCCGACCGCACGCAGTTTCGCTTCGATCTTCTCGTAACCGCGGTCGATATGGTAAACGCGATCGATCAACGTTTCATCGTTCGCAATCAATCCGGCAAGCACCAGCGACGCCGACGCGCGCAGATCCGACGCGATCACACGCGCGCCGTTCAGCGGACTTGGTCCATCAACGATAGCGGCGCGACCGTCGATATGAATCTGTGCGCCCATGCGTTGCAACTCTGAAGCGTGCATGAAACGATTTTCAAAAACAGTCTCGACAATCTCCGACCTACCCTGCGCCTGCGTCATCAGAACCATGTACTGTGCCTGCATGTCGGTGGGAAACTTTGGATAAGGCGCCGTTGATACGTCGCCGGCTTTCAATCCGTCAGGACAAGTGACTTCCAACGTCGTTGGGTTAACTTCTCGAATTACCACTCCGACGCTTCTCAGTTGTTCGATGATGCTCGTCAAGTGATCCGGACGACAGTCTTTGATCTCGAGCTCACCGCACGTTAACGCCGCGGCAACGATGAACGTGCCTGTTTCAATGCGATCCGGAATGATCGTGTGTTCTGCGCCGCTGAGCGACTCGACGCCTTCGATCTGGATCGTGTCCGAACCGGCGCCGTTAACGCGTGCTCCCATCTTGTTCAAGAGGTCCGCGAGATCGACGATCTCCGGTTCGCGTGCTGCGTTGGAAAGAGTTGTTGTGCCGCGAGCGAGCGTTGCGGCCATCATGAGATTCTCAGTGCCGGTGACAGTGACTTTGCTGAAGTGAATGTCGGCGGCACGCAAACGTCCATCACTCGGCGCGCGAGCCACGACGTTGCCGGCTTCAAGTTTGACTTCCGCGCCAAACCTCTCGAAGCCCGCGAGATGCAGATCGATCGGCCGCGTGCCGATGGCGCATCCGCCCGGCAGCGAGACTTTCGCTTTGCCGAAGCGCGCGAGCAGTGGTCCAAGCGCGAGCACCGAGGCGCGCATCGTCTTTACAAGCTCATACGGCGCTTCAAACAATTCCACGTGCACTGCGGAGATCTTGTGCGTTCTGAGCTCGGGCGTTAAGACCGTCGCTCCGATGTCTTCCAACAGCCGGCGTTGTGTGATGATGTCGCGAACGTAGGGAATGTTGTGCAGCGTAACGGTTTCAGGCGTAAGCAGGGCGGCCGCCATGCATGGTAGGGCCGAGTTTTTGGCGCCGCTAATCGCGACTCTGCCGTGAAGTGCCCGGCCGCCGGTGATCCGAAATTTGTCCACGATGCCGGACAGAGTAAGGCAAGCCACGAAAAGGCACAAGTAAGCCACAAAAGGGCACAAAAAGAACAAATGCCTGGGCTGCGTTCTTGTATTTCTTGTGCCTCTTTGTGGCTAAAATATTCTGTGCTTCTTTGTGGTGACAAACAAAGGTGCGACGGAATTGCTCCCGTCGCACCTCAGCACCGCCCTCTTGCTCGCACACCTATTCGTTGGCGGTGACCCGTTTGAGATGAACGCCCCCGTTTGTAGTCGTAGCTCTAACCGTCGCTCCACCTGAACCGAGATTGAGCGCGATCTGTTTGTTGATTCGACCCTGAACAGTTACGGGGAAATCAACATTGACGCTTCCGTTTACGGTGCTGGTTTCGAGATGCGCCGAATAATTCTCAGGCACCGACATGATCACGCCGCCGTTGGTCGTGCTGACGTCGAGAGTTTCACCGTCCCAACGATCGCCGGCAAGCTCGACCACCAACCCGCCATTGGTTGTCGATCCACGTACTGTGCCACCCACCCTCTTCAGCACCACGCCACCGTTCACCGCGGAGAAGTCGATGCGGCCGGTGACCTCGGCGATCGCGATACCGCCGTTCTGCGTCTCGACCGATACATCCGCCCGGCGCGGCACGAACACTTCGTAACTCACATCCCAGTGGTAATCTCTGCGACTCTCGGGACCACTCGCGAAAATCTTGGCGCCTGCGGTCTCGACTCTTATTTGCCGGGACAGTGCCGCGGCTTCTTCCGCCGTCGGCGCACCGGTCTGGACGCGAGCGCGTACCAAAACCTGGTTTTGGTCCCAGCCTTTAACCGAAACGCCGCCGTTTTGCCGGCCGTCGATTGCTATCGGCCCGCCGCTCAACGCCAGCGTTTGCTCTCTGATTTCGCAGTTACCGACCAGCCTGTCGTTGTACCAACTGTTTTCACGACACGACAGCGAGCCTCCTTTTTGGGCCAACACTGAAGCGGCTGCAAACGTCAGCACCGCAGCAATCAGCGCACCTCGTCGTACAAACCTGTACATGATTTCGGTCTCCTTAATGTCTGGGGTTCTCGTCTCTGAACGCTAAACACCACGGTGCGAAACGTTGTGACAAATATCCGCGTTCATCCGCGAAAATCCGCGGCCAAAATCACAATTCGCGGAATCCCCTGCAAATCAGGCCTGATCTCAATCAACCTCCAAACGTCATCATCGATCAGATCTGTCACCGCTTCGCCCTGATCGAATCCGATCTCCATCATCAAATGCCCATCGTCTTTGAGAAACGCCGGCGCTTCCTGAAGCAGACGGCGAATCATGGTCAGACCATCCGCTCCGGGTGATAACGCCATCAGCGGCTCGTGATCTCTGACCTCACGTTGAAGCCCAGCCAACATCGCCGCCTTAACATAAGGCGGATTGGATACGACCAGATCAAACTGATACTGATCCGGATCGAGCGCAGTGAAGCAATCAGAAACCGCAAAAGCTATTCGCTCCGAAACCGACAGATCGCGCGCGTTCAGCTTCGCAACTTCCATAGCCGCGGGCGAGTTATCGAGCGCAATCGCCCGCGCCTCAGCGATTTCGCACAAAAGCGTGATCGCTATGCATCCCGATCCGGTTCCGACGTCGCAAATCAGCGGCGCCGGAGCTTTAACGATCTCGAGCGCAGCTTCAACGAGCAATTCTGTTTCGGGACGCGGAATCAGCACATCAGGCGTGACGCGAAATTCACGTCCAAAAAAATCCTGAACGCCTACGATGTATTGCATCGGCTCCCCGGCGGCTCGCCGCTCAAGATAACTCTCAAATTGGTCCAGCGCGGCGGCGTCGACTTGATCTTCAGCGTGAGCGATCAGAAACGTTCGATCTTTTCCGAGTATGCGGGCGAGAAGTGAACCAGCTTCACGGCGCGCTTCGGGCACACCTGCCGTTGATAGTCTCCGCGACGCTTCGCGCAGTATCTCCGAAATCGATCGACTCATCCTCTGTGTCTCTGTGTCTCTGTGTCTCTGTGGTAACTCCCGCCTAAATTTAACCACAGAGGCACAGAGACACAGAGGTTTTTAGGAACTAGATAAAGATTCCGCCTTTAACTTAAGCATAAGAACGAGTCTCGTTCCTCCCGTGACGTCAAGGGCCCTGAGGCAATCGCGCTTCAGGGGTTCTGGCGTAATAGGGCGAAGTTTCAACAACGTTTGCCGTCGAGGTGTCAAACGTGGGAAGACTTTCCAAAAGCTGCTTGTTGTTTGGTCTAAACTGGCTCGACGCACAACTGACGGTGCTCTGGATTCGCCTCAACATCGCCACTGAAGGAAACGCGCTGATGGCGCGCCTTCTGCAACACGGCGACCTCCCCTTCCTTGGCGCCAAACTCCTCATTGGTGCCGTCGCCGCTTACATACTCTATCGTTGCGCTCACGTGCCCATCGCGAAGCATGGTTTGACTGTCGTATTGTGCATTTACACGACCTTGATGCTTGTCCATCTCGCCACTGCTTCCGTTGCGTTCGGTTGGCACGCACCCGTCGTCCTATTTGAATATCTCGCCCGCTAGTTGCACAATCTGCTCTGCTCGCAACGGCGCCCGTATCAGAAGCATCCTAGAGCCATTATGTTGGCAACGCATAAAAATCCAGGTTTTTTAGAGAGGGAAGACGTATGTACAGACTTTCCGCACGCCAAATTCTACTGATTGCTCTTATCTCAGGATTATTCGCGGCTGGGGCAGTTGTTATCCTGGACCGTATTTCAAATCGCTTTCAGCCATCGGAGGCAGCGTTTACGGAGTCACCTCCAGCCGGAATCAGCGATCCGGCAACTGTCACTGACGAACAAAACAATATCGAGGTTTACCGCGCATTGAGCCCGGGCGTCGTGTTCATTCACTCGACTTCTTACGCTCGCGACTTCTTTGGTTTCGTAGAACCGCAGGAAGGCTCGGGTTCGGGTTCCGTCTTGGACCAGCAGGGAAACATTCTGACGAATTATCACGTCATCGAGGGCGCGCAAAAACTTTCAGTCAGCATGGGCGGACAAAAAGATTATCCGGCGACGATCGTTGGTGGCGATCCGGATACCGATCTTGCCGTCATTCGTTTGCTCGAGAAGCCGGCCGGCGGATTGACAGTAGTGCCGATGGGCGACTCAGACAAACTCATTGTGGGCCAGAAGGTCCTGGCGATCGGTAATCCGTTTGGTCTGGACCGAACATTGACGACTGGCGTGATCAGTGGACTTCAACGACCGATCCGCGCTCGTAATAATCGTCTAATCGAAGGCGCGATCCAAACAGACGCTTCGATCAATCCCGGCAATTCAGGTGGACCATTGCTCGACTCGCATGGCCGCATGATCGGCATCAACTCACAGATCCTGTCGCCGTCGGGTAGCTCCGCAGGCGTTGGATTTGCAGTGCCGGTGAGCATTGCGAAACGAGTTGTGCCGCAGTTGCTGCAAAACGGCAAGGTGCGTCGTCCGAAGCTGGGAATCAGCACGCGCGACGTCGAGGCATTTCGAAATCAGGTTGACTTGCCGGTATCCGACGGTGTGCTGATTATTCAGGTTATGCGCGGCAGCGGTGCTGCGAATGCGGGCCTTCGCGGAATGCAGCAAACTGAAACGGGCGAGATCGAATTGGGCGACATCATCGTGGGCGTCGATAACGATAAGGTCACTAATTCGGACGACCTGTTCCGTGTTCTCGACAAACATCAAATCGGGGAAACAGTTCAGGTTCAGATTTGGCGAGACGGTAGAAGGATGTCGGTTCCAGTGCGCTTGATGGAATCCGCGGATGCGCGGCGCTGATGCTATGCACCAGACCACCCATTTCTTCAACCTGGGGTATGGCTGGCTCTGCAAACATTGCAGCGCGGAGGACGCTGAGCGCAAACATCACCATCATCACCCACACGGCGCGCAGAAGCCGCAGTCATTAGCGTTCGCGAAGTGGGTTGAAGAACAGCATTGGCGGGGGCTCATATGCCCCCGCTGTGGTATTTCGGAAGCAGCCGCGGATAGACGCAGATGAACGCGGATCAGAATCCGCGTTCATCTGCGTTTATCTGCGGCTAAAAACCGAATTCTATTTCATAATCTCTCAAACTCCGCGTGATCACGTCCTGTGCCTCTTCGCGATCGTAAACGCCAACAATCTCGACCTTCTTGTCCTTGTCGCTCGGCAGTTGTTTGTAACTGAGAAAATAGTGCTGCAAACGATCGATCAAACCGTGAGGCACGTCACCGATTTTCCTGATGTCTCCGTAAGCGAGATCTGATTCGAGGACCGCGATTATCTTGTCGTCAGCTTGATTGCCGTCAATCATTCTCAAACCACCAATCGGACGCGCGTGCAGGAAGAAACCGGCGTACGCAAATGTCTTCTCTGACAAAACGCAGATGTCCATGGGATCCTTGTCGCCTTCGATATCGCTACGACCTGTGCGTTGCTGGCACAATTCGGCGACCTCATGTCCGCAATACGTTTGCGGGATGAAGCCGTAGAGCGTCGGCGACATCGATGAGAAACGCTGAGGCCGATCGACGCGCAAGTGTCCCGACCACTTATCGAGTTCATATTTCACTGCGTCAGTGGGAACTATCTCGATGTAAGCGTTGACTAGCTCCGGTGTTCTTGGACCCGAGGTTACGCCGTGCCACGGATGAGCCTGGAAGAGTTGTTTGTTCATGACGCGATGATAAATTAACCACGAGGAGGCACAAAATTTACAAAAACAATTCGAATTATTTTTGTGCATTTTGTGCCTTTTTGTGGCGATTGTTAGAATTCGTGCATGGCTGCCAGCGCCGAAATCATTGCGAAGCCTGTTGCAAACGCAATCTCGTTGCGTTGGATCATCAGCGCGCGCGATGACCTCGTCTGGTTTATCGGGTCGGTGGTATCGAGTTATGCGCTACTGATTCTTTACGTGACCGGCATTCTTCCATTGATTCCGATGGTGGCGCTGTGGGCCATTCTGATCGACGCGCCACACGTCTTCGGCACGTTCTCACGCACTTACTTCGATCGCAGCGAAAGAAGAAATCGCGCACGATTGCTTTGGGGATCGCTGTTGTTTTTCGCGATTGGACCAGTGATGGTGCTCGCGGGCGCAGGTTTTGTCTTTCTGTTTGTGGCAGCGCTGTGGGCTTACTACCACCTGGTGAAACAGCACTACGGCTTCATGGTGCTTTACAAAAAGAAGAACGGCGATCTGGCGCGGATCGATAACGCGCTCGATCGGTTGTTGCTACTCTTTGCGTTTAATTATCCGTTTGTCGAGTTTATCGCGCGCGATCCGCAGGCGATGGCGCGCGTGCCGGCGTTGTTGCGTGGAGGCGTCAACGGTTTCGCGAAGCTGCTGCTGGCGGGCACGATTCTCTTGCTGGTTCTGTGGGTTGGTCGTCAGGTGCAGCGTGCGATATCCGGCGAGCCGTTGAATATCCCAAAGTATCTCCTGCTGGCGGCGGCGATTCCGATGCACTGGATCGTGTTGCTCACGCCGATGCCGCACAAACCTATCGCGATCGTGGCGATACTGACGATTTATCACAATCTTCAGTATCACCGGCTCATCTGGTTTCACAATCAGAAGTATGCTGATCGACGCGAGCAATACGGAGCCGCGGAGCTAATCAGCCGCCGTTTGCTTTACTACATCGCGTTCGGAATTCTGTTTGGCGTGATCTATCAGGGACCGCGGCAGATTCTCGGCTATCTCGGTTTGAAAAACATCGAACAGCCGCTCGCGATTCAGCTCGGCATTTCATTTCTGTGGGGCTATGCGTTCATTCACTACTATCTGGATTCGAAGATTTGGCGCGTGCGAAGGGATCCTTCGGTGGGTAAGGCATTGAATATGTAAGCCGCAGATTTTCGCGGATGAAAATCTGCGGCTAAATTAATCTTCCCCGTGTTCGTCGCCGTTGAAGTGTAGGACCGTGGTTTCTTCGTCAATTACGGTCTCTAGATGAACAGGGCGGCCCCACAACGCGTAAACGTGTTCGAGCGCTTTGCGCCCATATCTCATGTCGAGCTCGGTGCCTTCGTAGTGGTGCTTGATGTAGAGCTCGCGATTGCGGTTGTAGTCGCCATCTTCAATCTGCAAATACGGAAAACCAAAGTTCGTCATGTTTGAGACGAGCTGATCGCGCACCTTTTCCCAGCGCTTCTCGGTGATAGTCCATTCCTCGTCTTCAATCAGCTCAAACACAAACAAATCGAGCTCTTCACACAACTCTTCAGTCAGATAATTACGCAAAAACGAGACGTCGTTCTCCAGCTCGCGCACCTCGAAGATCTTCTCGCGTCCTTCATTACCCACACGGCCAAACTTTTCACGCTCTTCTTTCGACGGCTCATTCCAGCGGCGCTCGATGTCTTCGTAGATCTTGTAACCGAGGTAGTAAGGATTCAACTGGCCCTTCTGCGGCGAAACCACGCCCGCGTGAAGATTCGCAAACTCGATGTGCTCGTTGTCGCTCAGATCGAGCTCGCGCATGATGCGGGCATGCCAGATGCTGGCCCAGCCCTCATTCATTATCTTCGTTTGCATTTGAGGGACGAAATACTCCATCTCCTCGTGGACCATCGCAATCACATCGCGCTGCCAGGGCACGAGTGAAGGCGAATGCTTCATGAGATAAAAGAGCAGATCTTTTTCCGGCAAACGTTCGCGCGGGCCATCCCTGTCTTCGGTTTCACTGACCAGCTTCTTTTCCTTCGACTCGCGCTCGGCCTTGTCCAGCAGCCAGAGATCGTCGTATCGACCCTCCTTCGGCTGTAGTGCCGCACGCCGCTTTTCTTCCGCAACCGACACCTCGCGCTTGATAAAGAAATACGGATCGATATGTTCTTCGATCGCGAGCACTGCGTCGAGAAAACGTTCGACTGTCTTGCGACCATGCTTGAACTCATACTCCATTATTCTCTGCGTGTGAGTCGATACACTCTCCACCATGCGACGATTGGTCTTCGAAAAGTAGCTGTTGTTTTTGAAGAAGTCGACGTGGCCGAGCACGTGCGCAATCACCATCTTGTTCTGAATCGGACTGTTTGTTTCCAGCAAGAAGCCGTAGGCGGGATTGGTGTTGATTACGACTTCGTAGATTTTCGATAGTCCGAAGTCGTACATCGTTTTCATGCGGTGATAGGTTTTACCGAAGGTCCAGTGGGAATAGCGGCCGGGCAACGCGTACGAGCCCACTTCGTACATCACCGTAGCGGGGACGATCTCGAAATTGGTCGGATATGGATCCAGGCCGAAGCGCCGAGCCACATCCCAAATCTGCTCGACCGCTTTTTCGAGCTCTTTGATCTCTTTGTCTTCCATTCTTACGCCGGTACTTCCACGCCTCGTTTTCCGAAGAACTGTTTCAGCGCGGGATAAACGTCTTCCTTGTCGTCAATCCGCACGCCAACAAAACGATCTTTGTTTTGCAGGCGATCGGTGAAGATCGAAAGCAGTGCGCCCGACGATCGCCGGTAGCTCGACGATCCTTCCTCACCGATCTCACCGTAACCAAACAGATTGCAGGTTGCGATCAACTCGTCAGCCAGTCTGACTGCCTCTTCATTATCGGAGTAGTAGTTGTCGCCGTCGGAAAAGTGAAACGGATAAATGTTCCAATCCGACGGGCGATAACGCTGCTTGATGATGTCGAGCGCGAGCTGGTAAGCAGACGAAACGACCGTTCCGCCTGACTCTCCCTGCGTAAAGAACTGCTCTTCAGTAACTTCTTTCGCTTCGGTGTGGTGCGAGATGAAGACGATGTCGACATTGTCGTACTTCGTTCTCAAGAACCGCACCATCCAAAAGTAAAAACTCCGCGCGATGTATTTCTTAAACTCACCCATCGAACCAGACACGTCGATCATCGCGATGACGACGGCGTTTGATTCGTAACGCATTACCTCTTCCCACGTCTTGAATCTCAGGTCTTCTTTCTTGATGTCGCCAAAGTGTGCGTTGCCTTCGCGCGCGTTGCGTCGAATGTTTTCGAGGATCATGCGGCGCTTGTCGAGATTCGCGATGACACCGGTGCGCCGGATCTCGTTGAACTGTGTCTTGCGCGACTGAACTGCTTTCTTCGCTTTCTCTTCAAGGTAAGGCAGTTGCAGATCTTCAAAGATGAGTGCGGCGAGCTCGTCGATGTTTACTTCCGCTTCGTAATAATCGACGCCTCCTTCCTGCCCTGCCTGTCCTGAGCCCTGACCGCCTCCAGGCCGGCTCTCGCGACCGATGACGTCTCCAACGCGCGTCTTTCCGTCGCCCTGGCCCACATGTTTGCCCTTTTGGTGGTTGAAGCGAAACTTGTATTCATCGAGAGCTTTGATAGGAACTTTAACGGTGCGCTTGCCGTCGGAGAGAATGATCGCCTCGTTCGAGACGATCGAACCGAGGTTTTTGCGGATGGCTTCTTTTACGCGCTCTTTGTGGCGCTCCTGATCGATGATGCCCTTGCGCTGTAGCGACCAGTCATTGCGTTGAATAGACATAAAACACCATCCATTGATTACGCCGATTTCGCTTCACAGAAATCGATCACGACATTGGTAAACGCCTCCGGATATTCCTCGTGCGGCAGGTGACCGCAGTTTAGAAAAACTATCAAGCGCGAGCCCGGAATCTCAGCGTGCAACCGCTCGCCGTCCGCCAGTGGAATCTCCAGATCGTTTTCGCCCCAGAGCAGGAGCGTGGGCTGACTAATTAGATGCGCGTCTCTTGAAATCCGTTCAGCATCCCAGCCACGAACCGTGCGGATGATGGCGCGTTGCGTGCCGGATGCGCGCAAAGGTAGATGTCGCGCCTCGACTCGTCGTTCGTCGAGCACCCACGCGTGACGATCGTAAACTCGCTTCATGCGCCGGCGCAGCAAGCGACGTGAGCCGATCAGGAGCGGCGACACCACGTCACCAAATAGAGGTGAGCCAAACACCCGCATCAGCGTGTACCGCAACGGCCGGTTGTTGTTCACAGTGCCGACGAGGATCAGCTTTTCAACACGATCGGAGTAATCCAGCGCGCAGGTCGCCGCGACTGCGCCGCCGTATGAGCTGCCGATGAAGATGGCTTTGGGAATTTTTAGATGATCGAGCAGACGGACTAATAGTCTTGCCTGGCCCGCGATGGTGTACTCGCCGTTCCTTGGTTTAGCGGAGTAACCGTAGCCCAATAAATCGACTGCGATGACGCGATAACCTGACTTGGCGAGATGCAGAAAAACTTTACTCCAAACCAGTGTCGACGATGCGAAGCCATGAATCAGGACGAGTGCAGGCGCGTTTGGGTCGCCAGCTTCCTGGTAATGAACACGAATACCGTCAACATCGACAAAGCGCGAGTGCTCGGAGTGAAAAACGACGTCACGGCACTTGTGCCAGTCGGCATCACGTGGACGCGCGAGCAGCTTGCCGGCAACGGCAACAACAGCAGCACCCGCGATCCAGTATCGCTTCTTCATCTCCGTGTCTCTGCGTCCCTGTGGTAAATGTGGCTGACCACAGAGACACAGAGGCACAGAGAAAACCGTTTAACGAGACAACAACGTCCCGACGTAAGTCAGCAGCTCGTTGGCACAAACCGGACAATATCCATGCTCTTTGACAAGCCGATCGACTACTTCGTTGATCCGTCGCAGTTGATCCGGATCGGGCGTCTTGGCCGAAGTAGTGATCTTCACCACGTCTTTCAAGTCGGCGAAGATCTTCTTCTCGATCGCTTCCTTCAGACGCTCGTGCGAGTTGTACTCAAACGGCTTGCCTTTGCGAGCGTAGGAAGAAATACGAATCAGTATCTCCTGCCGGAAAGTATTCTTCGCATTCTCTGAGATCCCGATCTGCTCCTCGATCGAACGCATCAACTGCTCGTCCGGATCCATCTCCTCCTCGGTGATCGGATCCTTGATTCGCTCCTTGTTGCAGAACGCTTCGACGTTATCGAGATAGTTGTTGCACATCGTGCGCGCCATCTCTTCAAACGAATAAACGAAAGCTCGCTGCACCTCGATCTTCGCCAGCTCGTCGTACTCCTTACGCGCCTGCGAGATATGGTTCAAATAGCGCTCGCGCTGTTCGCCGCTGATGCCGGTGTGCTGCTCGAAACCGTCTTTGATTGCGCGCAGCGAATCGATGGGGTTGATGCAAGTGACGCCATCGCGAACGAGCGCACTCGAGAGTCGATTGATGATGTAACGAGGCGAAATACCGTCCATGCCTTCGCGAACGGTCTCTTCCTTCAGCTCTCGCACGTCTTTCGACTTGTAACCCTCGACGTCTTCGCCGTCGTAAAGCTTCATCTTCTTCACGAGGTCGACGTTCTGTCGCTTCGGCTCTTCCAGCCGAGTCATCACCGCAAACATCGCCGCCACCTTCAACGTGTGCGGCGCGAGATGGACGTTGCGCAGCGCTTCAGACTGGTGCAACAGCTTGTCGTAAATCCGCTCTTCCTGCGACACGCGCAGATTGTAAGGAACTTTGACGAGGATGATGCGATCCTGTAGCGCTTCGGATTTGCGATTGCCGGCGAAAGCGATGTACTCGTTCTCGTTTGAGTGCGAGAGGATCACTTCATCGGCATAAATCATCGCGAAGCGGCCGGTCTTGATGCTCTGCTCCTGCGAGAGCGTCAGCAGGCTGTAGAGAAACTTCTCGTCAACCTTCAGCATCTCCACAAATTCCATCAAACCGCGATTGGCGATATTCAACTCGCCGTCAAAACGGTAAGCACGTGGATCTGATTCAACGCCCACTTCGCCGATTGTCGAAAGGTCGATCGAGCCGGTGAGCTCCGTGATGTCCTGCGACTTGGGATCGCTCGGTGAAAACGTGCCGATACCTACGCGTTCTTTTTCCGAGAAGACGACGCGATGCACTTTTACGTCTTCGTGACGGCCGCCGTAGGTATGTTCCAACGAATAACGACACTGCGGGCAAAGATCGCCTTCGATATAAATCCCGTAATGCTTCTCAATTTCCTGGCGCAGTTGGTGCGGAATGAGATGCAGCGGCTCTTCGTGCATCGGACAGTCTTTGATTGCGTAAACTGCGCCGGCATCGTTCTTGGTCCAGTCTTCCAGTCCGCGCTTGAGCATGTTGACAATCGTCGACTTGCCACCGCCGACAGGTCCCATGAGCAACAGAATACGTTTGCGCACTTCGAGACGCTGGGCAGCCGATTTGAAGTATTCGACTAGCCGGGCTATTGGTTCTTCTATGCCGAAGAGCTCGGAGGCGAAAAACCTATAGGAGAGGACTTCGTGTTGAGTACCCTCGTTGAGCCGCTCGACACCGGCGTTATGAACCATGTCGTTGATGCGAGCGTGTGAAAGCTGGGCAATGCGCGGGTTTTGGGCGACTAATTCGAAGTAGTCTCGAAACGATCCCTCCCAACGCAGCGCCTCGTGCTCACGGCGCAGGTCTTCCAAACGTTCGCTGATATTAAAGTGTTTATTGCCATCCTGCTCTTGCATAGCCTTTGGAACCTCTTCGGCTTTCGCGCATTGGACAGCGTGTGGGGAGAGGCCACGCTAGTTAAACAACCGCCTTTCATCGTCGGGGAACTGCGGTTCTCATCTCATAGTGCTTCGTGATACGCCTCACGCGCGCGTAAGCGTGAGCTACGTCCTCGAGGCATCTCTTCTCAATGATCGATTTCAACGGGACTCGGAAGGAAACAATCGTGGGAAGCGACTGGACGCGGCTCCCTTGCGCGCAAGTATAGCACAGAGGTAAAGGACCTAAGTCAATGCTTATTTTTCTTTGGAGTGCGGTGCCAAGGCCCCGCACTCCAAGGAGGCGCTCATGCCCCGCCAAGCACAACACGAGGATGCAAGCTTTTGGCGCGGGCATCGTAGTGACCGATCGCAATCAGCTCGTCGTTGGCATCACACATCCTCACGTCTTCTCCATCGGCCCAGTCAGCTTCCTCAACGTTCACCTCTCTTCCGTGATTGGTCCGTTTCACGTCTTCGGCGTTTAGATGCACAAAAGGCATCCGTGAGAGCGCCGCCCCTGGAGGCAGCACGACTGTTCCCAGCGACTCTTCGCCAAAATGGATCTTCAACCGCTCGAGTGTGATTGCCTGGTCGATGGAGAAATCGCCGACCCGCGTGCGTCTCAGCTCCGCCAGATGCGCGCCGGCGTACAGACGTTTCCCGAAATCTTCTGCGAGTGTCCTGACGTAAGTCCCCGAAGAACACAAGACGCGCGCGTGGAAGTCGAACGTGCCGTCGAGGTTGTCTTTGATGAGTTGGCCGTCAGGCCTGATGGACGCGAACTCATGAATGCAAACATGTATCGGTTGTCGCTCGACGCTCTCACCACGACGCGCAAGTTCGTAAAGCCTTCGTCCCTCAACTTTCTTTGCTGAATACATTGGCGGCACTTGATCGATCTCACCGCGAAAACTTTTGAGTGCGGCTTCGATCTCTTGTTCAGTCCAGCTTGCGGGTTTGTCTCCTGCTGGTCCAGGAATCGGATTTCCAGTGCGGTCGCCGGTGTCGGTTGAGTATCCTAAACGAATGATTGCTTCGTATTCCTTGTCAGCACTCCCGAGAAACTGAGCGAGTCGTGTAGCTTTTCCGAGAAGAACGACGAGCACGCCGGTGGCGAAAGGATCGAGTGTTCCCGTGTGACCGATGCGACGCTCGTGCAGGATGTGACGCGCGCGTGCAACTACGTCGTGCGACGTCAATCCAGAAGGTTTGTCGATTACAAGCACGCCATCCATCTTTTGTATTTTATTAGATCCGTTTAATCTGTGAAATCTGTGGCCGAACTTCTACGCCAAACTTTTGAGCGCGCTGTAAAACTGCTTGCCGCGAAGCCGCGGTCTGTTGCGGAGTTGCGCGAACGCCTGTTGCGACGCAAAGGAACAACCGAGGCCGTTGTTGAAACGGTGATTTCGCGGTTGCGAGAATATGGCTACCTCGACGACGAGCGGTTTGCTTTTAGTTATGCCTCTTTTAAAGTGAAACAACGACCGCTTGGCCGTCGTCGCCTCGAGCGCGATCTCAAACTGAAGAAAGTCGCGACTGAGGTAGCGAACGAAGCACTGGAGCTCGTCTATGCCGAAACGTCGGAAGAGCAGTTAATCGACAAAGCGATTGAAAAGCGTTTGCGTCTGCGCGGGCGGCCGAAGAATCGCGTCGAAGCAAAGAGTCTTTTCGATCATCTGCTGCGGCGGGGATTTCCTTTTGAGCTGGTTAGTGACAAAGTCCGCGCGTTGGCCACGGATTTCACTGACGACACCGATGTTGGGTAAACTCAGAACTATGACTGGTAACGAAATTCGCGAAGCATTTTTAAGGTACTTTGAAGAGCACGGACACACGCGCGTCCGCTCGTCTCCACTGCTGCCCGCAAACGACCCGACATTACTGTTCACCAACGCGGGCATGAATCAATTCAAGGACGTTTTTCTGGGTGCTGAGAAGCGCGAGTACGTGCGCGCAACTTCGTCGCAGAAGTGCGTGCGCGCAGGCGGCAAGCATAACGATCTCGACGAGGTTGGCAAAACAGCACGGCATCATACGTTCTTCGAGATGCTCGGTAATTTCTCGTTTGGCGATTACTTCAAGGAAGACGCGATCGGGTTTGCCTGGGACCTGCTCGTGAATGTTCTGAAACTCGATCCGGCGCGATTGTGGTTCACCGTGTTTAGTGGCGACGATGAAGTTCCGCCCGATGAAGCCGCTGAAGCGCTGTGGGAAAAAGTTGGCGCGCCGCGGGAGCGGATTTTGCGCTACGGCCGCAAAGACAACTTCTGGCAGATGGGCGAAACCGGCCCATGTGGGCCATGCAGCGAGATCCATTACTACATGGGCGACAGTCCGGATGATCCGGAGAATTCAGCCGCAAACGTCAATGGTCCAGGCGATACGATTATGGAGATCTGGAACCTGGTCTTTATGCAGTTTGACCGCAGTCAGGTTGAGCCAGGAACGTTCAGGCTTGATCCACTGCCGGCGCCTTCGGTCGACACCGGCGCAGGACTGGAACGGCTCGCTGTGGTTTTGCAGGGAGTGAAGTCAAACTACGACACTGATTTGATCCGCCCGATCATCGACTTCACCGCCAAACTGGCCGATCGCCACTACGAGCCCGAGACGCAGGAAGGCTTTGCGATGCGCGTCATCGCGGATCACGCGCGTACGGCCGCGTTCTCGATTGCTGACGGCATTCTGCCCGGCAACGAAGGGCGCAACTATGTGCTGCGCAAGATCATGAGACGTGCGATCTATCAAGGGCATCACACGCTCGGATTAGAAGGTGTCTTCTTCAGTCAAGTTATAGATTTCGTGGTCGACCTGATGAGAGACGCGTATCCAGAACTCGAAGTGCAGCGCGAGTTCATTGAGAAGATGGTACGTCTCGAAGAAGAACGTTTTCGTTCGACGCTGACTGTTGGGTTGAACAAACTCGATGAAGTATTCGCGGCGAGTAAAGGTGCAATGCCAGATTACAAAACGTTGGCTCGACTCTATGACACCTTTGGAACGCCGCGAGACTTGATACGCGTTGGCCTGGAAGAACGCGGCTTCGCTATTGACGAGGAACAGTTCAACAGTTTGTTCGACGCGGCGTTGCAGCAACTCCAACAGGCAGGCGCAACGGAAAAAGGGGAAGCGCGAGCGAAAGTTAATCCTGTTTACGCGCACCTTGCGACACGATTGGACCGTTCTGTGTTCAAGGGATACGAGACGACGAGAGTCGACGATTCGAAGATTGTCGCGATAATCAAAGGCGACGAGGTCGAGTCGCTGGACGAAGGTGAAGAAGGTGAGCTAGTGCTCGACCCGACGCCGTTTTACGCGGAGAGTGGTGGACAGGTGGGGGATGTTGGTGTGCTGACTGGTCCAACCAACGCGTTGGCTGTCGTCAACGATACCTACTCGCCGGCCCAGGGTTTGATCGTGCACAAGGTTAAAGTCGAGAAAGGAAGTTTCAAGGTTGGCGATACGGTTTCGGCGCAAGTTGATGTCGAGAAACGCGACGCGACGCGACGCAACCACACCGCGACACACTTGATGCATGCTGCGTTGCGAGAGGTTTTGGGAACGCACGTGAAGCAGGCGGGTTCGGTGGTCGCGCCCGGGTACCTGCGCTTTGACTACTCGCATTACCAGCCCCTGACGGCTGCGGAGAAAGAAGAGATCGAACGATTGGTCAACTATCACATCCTGCGCAACGAGCCTGTGCAGACTGACGAGATGGCCATTGAAGAGGCCATGCGTTCGGGTGCGATGGCGCTGTTTGGCGAGAAGTACGGCGAGAAGGTGCGTGTGCTTTCGATCAAAGGCGTGGAAGGTGTTTTCTCGAAAGAGCTCTGTGGTGGCACGCACGTTCGCGCAACTGGCGATATTGGTTTGTTCAAGATTGTCAGTGACGAGTCGATCGCTTCGGGTGTGCGACGCATTCGGGCGATTACTGGGATGGATGCCTACGAGCGATTCCGCGAGACCGAAGTTCTCGTCGATGAGATGAGCAGCGGGCTGAGAACGTCGCGCGCCGATCTGCCTGCGACGGTTCAGCGGCTACAGGACGAGTTGAAAAAGGCGCGACGCGAGGGTGATGAACTGCGATTGAAGATTGCGAGCGGAGCGGTGGGCACGTCAGCGAATGGCGATGAGTCGCGTGAAGTGGCAGGTATTAAGGTTTTGGCTCGCGAGGCGAGTGGACTTGATGCCGCGGCGATGCGACAGCTTTCCGACACGCTGCTGGCGCGGATTAAGTCCGGCGTGGTTGTGCTGGGACGCAGTAGTGAGGGAAAGGTGTCGCTGATCGTTCGGACATCACCGGATCTGACCGGGAAAGTGCCGGCTGGGCAGGTGATCAAAGAGCTGGCCCCGATTGTTGGCGGTCGTGGCGGTGGGAAGGCAGACATGGCCGAAGGCGGCGGCAACCAGCCTGAGAACCTCGCAGCGGCGCTCCAAAAGAGCTATGAAGTTATTGAACGCCTCATGGGTTAACTTTGATTGGGCGGGGATGACGCGGATAACGCGGATTAGCAAAACTGATCCGCGTCATCCGCGTTCATCTGCGGCTAAATTTACATACTCTTCTGTTTCTCAGTGAGTGTGATGTTCATCTTCTCCAGCGTCACGCGGTTGAGCGTGCCGGTTATTTTCAGCCCTTCCGCTTGTTGATACTTGCGTAGTCCTTCCCGCGTCGCATCGTCAAGCTTGCCGATCTGTTCTCCCGAGTAAAAGCCTCGCTCCTTGAGAATCGCCTGAGCCTGGTTGATCTGTTCTTTAGTGGCACGAAAGATTGGGCCACGTTTGGCGCCCTGCTTTGTGCCGGGTTTGCTGGTTGAGGTTGAGGTCTGAGCCAACACTCCGGTGCTGAAAACAGACAGGAGTAGCAGCGTGAGCGTAAGGATATTCTTCATTTGTTCTCTTCCTTTGTGAGGCGCGCAGAAGCGCGCGGGTTTATGGTTTTAACCGTGAGGTTAGTTTGCGAAACGCGCCGATTTTACTATGCCTGTCAAGCGGCCAAAATGGTTGGCAACGGTTTAACCGTGTGTTACCATCTTAACGGCTCACAAGATCTCGCCCCGAAGCCAGCGAAATCGACTTAATAAATGCGAAAACTGCTTCTTCCCCTGGTAATACTTGCTGCCGTCCCCGGCGCGGCTCTGGCGCAAACTACCTCGAGCTACCAAGTCGATAACCTCGATCTTCCCAACGCGGTCCAGATCCAGACACCCAAAGTCGAGCCTCCCAAAACGCCCAAGCGTCTCACGAAGTCGAGCAACTACACCTATTCTCCGCCCGAAGGCGCACTCATACACCTGACCAGCCAGCAAATAAATCCGTCACTCGGCGGGTTCACTACCGGAAATTCCGATGTCGACAACTTCATCGTCGAGTCAGGCAAGCGCAACTCCGTCGACCCGCTGCTGCTTTACTCGATCATGCATCAGGAATCGACCTTCAAACAGCGTGCTCTCTCTCCCAAGGGCGCCCGCGGCCTCATGCAGTTGATGCCGCCGACAGCCAGTCGCTTTGGCGTGACTAACATCTGGGATCCGAAACAGAACATCGAAGGCGGTGCACGCTACATGCGCTTCCTGCTAGATATGTTTTCCGGCGACGTGCGTCTCGCCCTGGCGGGCTACAACGCGGGCGAAGGCGCGGTGCTGAAGTACGGTTATCAGGTTCCGCCATACAGCGAAACGCGCGAATATGTGCGTCGCATTGGACAGCGATATAGCCTGCTTCGCAACCCACAAGCAGCGGTCTCGCTCACACCCGAGCAGCTCGCGGCAGCTAAACAGAAAGATCCGACTCCACTCAATATCTACGAACGCAGCGTATTCATGGCCAGGCTGCCTGACGGTCGGTTACAGCTAGTCACCCAATAAACGTAGCCACAAAGAGGCACATAAAGTACAAAAGTAGTCGAAGCTCTTGTGCATTTCTGTGCCTCTTTGTGGCCTGATCTACTTTTGGGGCGGAACTCAATGTATGATTGCAGCGTTGAGGTTACATTATGACGTGTTCCAGTTGCGGAGCATACGTTACCCCCAGCGTCCGGTTTTGTTCGAACTGCGGCGCAGCCACAGACTCTGAAGCGACGCGAATTGCCCGCCTTCAATCGCGTGCGCTGGAAATGAACGCCAGTCAGGATCTCGAGCACACAGTCTTCACCGTTCGTCCTACGATGATCTTTATCAAAGCCGGTTACGCGTTGGCAGTGATTGCCGGCATCGCTTTGGTTTTCTTGTTGGCGTCGCTGGGCGTGTCGGCCTCGATTTCAATCCCGCTCGCGCTGGCACTGTTGCTAATCCCAGCCTATTACCACATGCGACGAAACATGATTCGCTACACCGTCACCGACGCGACGCTTCAAATCGACACCGGCCTCATCGCTCGCACGACCAAAAACATTCCGCTCAGCAAAATTCAGGACGTGACTGTCTCCGCCAGTATTCCACAACGAATGATGGGTTTCGGCGACATCATTATCGACAACGCCAGCGAGATCGGCGGTTCGATAGTGATGCACAACATTAGTAGCCCACGACATTACGCCGACCTTCTTTTGCGCGAACTCCGACGCTGGCATTAAACTGGCTACGTGCTGCCAAACACGTTCAGGGGAACATCAAAGACCTGGCGGTTTCTAACCTAGTACTTACAACGGCCGCACGAGGAGTCTCAGTTTGCGTTTATTCAGATTACTGTTTGTATCTTTCCTCTTATTGACCTTCATTGGGGCCGCTCTGGCGGAGAACGGTCGAGTGGATCCCGTTCGATTGCTACCCGAGAAACTTGGAAAGTACAAGCAAGTCAAGCATTCTTTCTTTCCCGATACAATCGACTTCACGGGTACGCCTACCGCTATGGAAGAAGCCGAGTACGTGGGAAGCGATGGCAGCCGAACGCTTGTTGGGATTGATCACTTTCCGCAGGATTCAAAGGCTTACGAAGCCTTCAGTTTGGCAGCCGACTTCATCCGACGACACAAGGAACCCAATCTGGAAATACGAAGCGACATCGGCACGGCTGGCTTCGCCTTCGGTAACACGATCGGCTTTTTCAAGGGCACGAGTTTCGTCAGAATGGGAAGCTTGAAAGGCAGCCTTGAAAATCTGCTGGAGTTGGCCCAAGCCTTGAGCAATACGCTCGACAAAGGCGAGAACGACATTCCAGTCTTGATAAAACATCTTCCCAATCCGGAAGAAGCGCAAAAGAAAGCCGTTTTCCTGAATAGTTTTGCCAATCTCAACCAACTCGGAATGGAACACGCCATTTTTTCGGCGATCGAATCGGGCGGTAATGCTGATGCGGTCCTCGCTTCGTATGGTTCGAGCAAAGTCCTCGTCATCGAATTCAATACGCCGCAACTGGCTTTCGAAAACGACGGGCGCATCATCGCGCGTATCCACGAGCTTTGGAAACTGGGCGAACCCGCGCCTACTGCATACCGCCGAGTCGGAAACTACTCAGTGTTTGTCTTTGACGCGCCTGATGAACGGACGGCGAAGCAGTTGATCGATCAAGTGAAGTACGAGCAGGTGGTGCAGTGGCTCGGTGAAAACCCGTACATCTTCAAAGAAGCGGAGAAGCGATATATCAACACGACGCTCGGTGTTCTAGTCGCGGTGTTGAAGGCGTCAGGCTTCGCGCTAATCACGTGTTTGGGAGTGGGTGGACTGATCGGAGCATTGCTGTTCAATTACAGGCGTGCGCAACAAAAAGATGTCACGGCGTATTCCGATGCAGGTGGAATGTTGCGGCTGAATCTGGATGAGCTGACCGGACAGGATTTACGGGATTGAGCACAAAAAATGCGGGCTGCTGATTTTTCTTGGGAGGCTCCCCCAAGCCCCATCAAGACGACAATCAGCAGCTCCGCTATGATTGCTCTTCAACTGCGTCACAAGCGCCACTCCGTTCCCCCAAAAGAGTCAAACGCTTGCTTTGTCAATTCGTGTGAGAGGATGCCTCCCCCAAAGCCTCCACTCACCGCAGTTTTCTGAGCCTGACCCGATTTACCCTTATCTACCCTTCTTGTTCTGTTTAGCCTTTGGCAATGATTGTGCCAATTCTGGCTCTCAGATCCCTCACAACCCTCGAATTGCAGTTTTGCAGGGATTTTCATCGGGATGTGTTAGCACCCGGGGAGGCGAATTAGGGGTTTCGTGGTCCATTTCGTACCCGTTCAATACAATCCTGACAGTACAAACGACCGATTATCGCTCGCCCTGTTACGGCAGAGCCTTGATGAACTCATCGACTTCGCTGGCCGTGTTGTAGAGATGCGGGGCAATCCGAAGGCGATCAGCACGTGGGGCAGTGATGATGTTCCTCTGTTTCAAATGAGCGTAAAGTCCCATCGCCGAGCCGTCTTTGTACGGGGCAAGACAAACTATCTGCGACTTCTCACCCGGCGCGCGAGAGCTTACAACCTCGTAATGCTTTGCTCTGAGTTGGTCGCATAAATAGTCAGTTAGCTCTTCAAGGTAGTTGGCTATGTTCTGAATGCTAATACTGTTTAGAAGCTCAAGGCTGGCTTTGAGGCCGTGCAGAAGTGACGCTGGTCCGGTTCCCGTTTCCCACGCCAGCGCGCCACGATTCCAACCCTGCGCGAAGTTGAAGTAGTCGTCGGGATTTGGGACGCTGATCCAGCCGACGAGCGTCGGTTGAATCCGTTCACGCGCGCGGTCAGAAAGGTACAGGTAACCGACACCTTCCGGAGTTAATAACCACTTGTGACCGCCGCCGGCAGCGACATCGATCAACTCCGCCTCGACGTCGGTCGGTATCACACCGAGAGCCTGGATCACGTCGACGACGAGCAGCGCATCGTGTTGACGCGCGATGCGCCCGAGTCGTTTGAGATCGAGACGAAAGCCCGAAGCGTACTGCACCTGACTGATCGCCACCACGCGCGTGTTTCGATCGATCAAGTTTTCGACCTCTGCGAGATCGATGCGACCGCCACGTTCCTCACACATCCGCACTTCAACACCCAAGACGTCGCGAACGCGCAGCCACGGATAGATGTTCGAAGGAAACTCGCGACTGAACGTGACGATGTTGTCGCCAGGTTTCCAGGTCAGACCGTTGGCGACCGTGGAAAGTGCGTCGGAAGTGTTTCGCACAAATGCGACCTGTTCGGGACGCGCGCCGAGCAGGTTAGCAAGTAATCCGCGCGCTTCCTCTTTTACAGCCAGCCAACTGCGGAAGTTGATTGAGCCGTTTTCATGCACGTCTTTGAGTTGCGCTTCAACTGCGCGAATTGTGCTGATCGGCGGCGGTGAGACGGCGGCGTGATTTAAGTAGATCGCACGCTCGGTGATGGGAAAGAGGGCACGCACTTCCGGAGAGCCACAAAGCATTTTATCTCTTCAGCCCGAACGAGGCGCTGACTTCCCCCACTAAATCCCCGCGCCGGTTCCGTATCGGAAAGAACGCATAACGAGCGAGAGCTTCGAGCGACTCGTCCGGCAAGACGTCGAGTTGGCGTAACGATTCGATAACAACTGTCGGGCGGGCGCGTTTGTCGTCGCCATCTTCGATCTTTATCGCGAGTCCCAGGCCTTTTGGCCACCGTTCAGACGGATTGATGCCCGCGGTGTAAACACCTTCGGCGCCGACTTTCGAAATCAACCGTCGCGGAGCAGCTTTCATGATCTCGGTGTCGAGCCTATTGGAAGTGCCGCCGATCAGTTCCGGATACGCATTCATGACACGAACTATTCGCTCGCACGCGCTGCGCGTAGCCTGGTCGAAGCTCGCAGGCGGCGACACCAATCTCGCATAGGCTAAAGCCATCGCTTTGACCGTAATTCCGAAAATCGGAGCAGCACAGCCATCGATACCGACCGCCATATCGGTGACTGCCACGTCTGAGAATTGCGACACTGTCTCAGCAATTGCCAACTGTACCGGATTCTCGGCGCTTTCGTAGTTTTCGATCGGCGCACCCAGATGTCTCGCCACGGCAAGCATGCCGGCGTGCTTACCGGAACAGTTGTTCTGCAAGACGTTGGGCGCTTCGCCGCGTGAACGGAGTTCGGCAGCGACTTCCTCGCTGTACGGCTCGTGCACACCGCATCTCAACGCTTCAGGTCCCAGGCCGATCTTTCGCAACATCGACGCGGCCAGTTCGGTGTGAATCGGTTCGCCGTTGTGTGAAGCGCAGGCGAGTGCGACCTCTCGGTCAGTGAAACCGAATTTCTCAGCGGCACCTGAAACGAGCAATGGCAACGCTTGAAGCGGCTTCGCGGAAGACCTCAGAAAGGTCACCGTCTCGGGTGAGCCTGCGTAGCCGACAATGTTTCCATCAGCCTCGACGACAACGATGTGACCACGATGACGAGATTCGGTTATCGAGCCTCGTTTGACTTCGACCAGTGATTCGGACATTTGATTCCGAATCTTGCCACAAAGAGGCACAAAAAGCACAAGAGACAAACTGAAGAGAGGTTCAGCTCGTTCAGTTGAGCTTTTTGTGCCTTTTTGTGGCTTAAGTTTTTTGTGCTTTTTGTAATCTTCGGCCGAGACTGAGGACGGTCAGCTTCACCACGCGGCGCCCGAAACGCATTGCTTCGCGCGAGGTGGGCGTCCAGATGTCGATGCGACGTCCACGCACCATAGAACCGGTGTCAGCTACCAGATATTCGCCGCTGTACGAGCCCGCTTCAATGCGAACACGCGATCCCAGAGGCAAATGCCTCGGGTCGGCGGCAATCAAACCTTTGGCAACAAGACGACCGCTGGCGGTGCGTCCGCGCAAGCTGTATGCGGTGGCGACATACGGAGTCGGCGGCACAACGTAAGCTTCTTCAACCGCGATCGTCTCGCCTAAAGATCCTTTGGAAGGAATGTCCAGTGCGACTGACTTTAGTTGTTGGGTTTCAGAAGAAAGGGTTTCCGCCGATAGAGTTCTGGCAGAGAAGATCAAAGAACTAGTCAGAAGTACGAAAGCTATAAGCGCACTTCCGCGAAGGATTGAATGGACTTTCAATTCGGGTCTCCTGTCCGATGTTATTGCCTACTCTTCAGCGTCCTGCGCGAGTCCGTTCTTTCCTATGACTCGTCCCCTGGCTCTAGGAGTCTGATTAAAGTCAGCCGAGGTTGGGGGCTGGCATCCTTGATGCGGTGCGCTGAAAAGATCCGATTGGCTAAAACTAAAAAACGAGCATTTCGCTCGTTATTCCAGTCGACCGAGGCTAACACACGGATTTGTAAAGAGTCCAGGCGAGATCGTTACATTTGTGAGATAAATTCCCAATAATTGGGGTTGAGCCGCGGATTTTCGCGGATAAACGCGGATTAGAGGGCCAGGAAGTTCTGGACGATCTGGCGTCCCTCGGGGTGCTCCTCGTCGAAGAGCTCAGGATGGAATTGGACGCCGTAAACTCGCCGCCCCTTCTGCTGCATCGCCTGAATCTTGCACGTCTCGTTCGTGGCGGTTTGGCGAAATCCGTCGGGTAACTGTTTGACTTCGTCGCAGTGTGAGTGCCAAACGGTGATCGTGGAAGGCAATCCCTTGAACAAGCCGTCGCCGGTGTTTTCGATTGGGAAGAACCCGCGCTCGCGTTTAGCGCCTTCGTAACCCTCGCCTGATTCGAGTCGTTCCATCAGCCCCACTTCCGCACCGTAAGCCAGCGCGATCTGTTGATGACCACCACAGACGCCCAGGATCGGTTGGCTCGCGTGCTTTATGACTTCAAAAACTCCCGCGAGCGACTCCGGCGAGTACTGATCCCAGGGATGACTTTGCCCGCTCAGAATGATGTGCGACGGGCGCAGACTGCGGACCCGCTCGAGCGTTACGCTGTGAAATGGTTCTGTGAGGATTTCGAGGCCGGGGATCAAGCGCCCAAGCACCGCACGAATTTCGCGCGGGCTCGCGCCTTGACCATCAACTGTGTTGTCGACCAGGTAAACGAGCAAGTTACTTCAAACTATAAAGCTTCCCATTGAATGCGCCGATGTAAATCCGCCCATCAAGTATCGCCGGCGTCGCATTGATATTATCACCAATCTTCAATTCGCTGATCGGTCGTCCGTCGGCGGCTGAAACCGAGTGCAGCCAACCGGCCTTGTCACCAAATATCAGCCGGCCATCCACGAGCGGCGACGTTCCCCAGATCATGCCGCGGGCGCGGTAGCGCCAAACAACCTCACCTTTGTCGGCCGTCAGGCAATACAAATAACCATTGCTCGAACCGATATGCACTCTACCGTTCGCGACGATCGGGCTCGCCCAAAAACCACTTTTCTCCTTGCCTGTTCCGCCCAGCGCTTTATATTTCCAGATGAGCTCGCCGTTTATTTGGCGGAAGCAATAGATGTAGCCATTTTCCGCGGCTGTATAAACCCGGCCGTCGTAGACAGCGGGAGTCGAATCAGAGTCAGCGCCGATGCGCGCCTTCCAAACTGTTGAGCCGTCGGCGAGATTGAGGCAATACAGTTCACCTTGTTCAGTTCCGACGTACGCGCGGCCGTCGTCGACCGAGAAACTGCCCTCCATCGATCCGAGACGCTCGGTCTTGTAGATCAGCGAGCCATCGCTGAGGTTGAGACAGTAGAAAAACCAGTCCTCGCCACCGAAGTAAACTCGACCATCGATCACGGCGGCCGAACAGTCGACCTCAAAGCCTGTTTTGTATTTCCAGATCAGCGAGCCGGTGTGTGCGTCGATGCAATAGACGTAATGATCGAGACCGCTGGCAATTAGACGATCGCCGGCGATGGTCGGCGTGGCTTTGAGACTGTCCTCCGTTTTGTAACTCCAGACCAGACTGCCGTCGTGTTTGTCGAGACAGTAGAGACGGCCGTCAGCGGAGCCGAAGTAGACATGTTTTTCATCGACCGACGGCTGTCCAGGCCAGCTCGAGCCGCCCCACGGATCTTCGTGCAGCTGGCCGGTGATGTATTTTGTTTCGAACTCCCAGACGACTTCCAAGGGGCCGTTGGACCATGGGCCAGTGCCGTAGAAGTTTCGGGAGGCATTGCCAAGCCACATTGGGACGGATGTTCGCGGTTTCGGAGGATCGGGGCGTTTGGCTTCGGTTTCATAGACCACCTTACCGCCGCAAGCGGTGGCGATTAGAAGAGCCAGGATGATGGGGGAAAGTCGGTACATGGAAGGTAATCTGTGGAATCTGTGGATATAAAAGTTCAATCCTGTAACCACTCACCGGAATAGACTACTTCAGCCGTTCCGGTAATCACAACTTCTCCATCGGGTCGCCAGTGGATCTTTACTTCGCCGCCTTCCATTACGACTCGTACATCGCGGTCGGCTTTGTCGTTAATCATCGCCGCCACCGCACCCGCGCACGAACACGTGCCCGATGCGGTCGTCTCACCAACGCCGCGCTCCCAAATGCGCAGCTCAATCAGCTTTCTCTCAACGGGCCTGACAAAAACCACGTTCGTTCGATCCGGAAACTGCCGATGGACCTCGATCTCCTTTCCGAGCTTTCGCCAATCAAGTGCGTCAAAGTCGTCGACGAAGATGCAGCAGTTGGGATTACCCATTTGCATGGCAGTTATCGGCACACGCTCGCCATCCACCTCCAACGGATAACCAATAACATTGTCGAGTGGCGGCATGATCGACATCGGTATCGACGCGGTATCGAATCGCGGTTGGCCCAACTCTGATTCGAAGAGAAACTTACCTGACCCAACTTCTCCGCGCGGAAAGTATCTCTTCAATCCGGTGCGCGTGCTCAGTCGCAGCTCGTCTTTGGTCCAAAGACCCTTGTAGTAGAGATAAGCGACCGCACAGCGAGTCCCGTTTCCCGAAAGCCCGGCTTCGCTGCCGTCAGGATTGAAGATGCGACAATTGAAATCCGCGCCATCAGTCTCAGACTTCGCGATGATTGCAATGCCATCAGCTCCGGCGCCGTAATGACGATTGCAAATGCGACGCGCAAATTCGCCGAGATTGCCGATTCCCGAGAGCTGCTCTGCTTCAATTACGAGATAGTCGTTGCCGAGACCGTGGAATTTCGTGAACTGTACGGGCATCTAAGGGTTCTCCGGCTTACCCGCGTGCGAGGCGAGCAACACCGCAATCGGATCGATGCAAACTAAGCGCGGCTCAACATCCCTCGGATAGTTGTTGACCATGATCGAAAAGGCGAGCTTCTCGCCCGTGGCCGTCGTCACATAACCAGCCAGACTCGCCGCAGAACTCAACGAGCCCGTCTTTGCGCGCAGGTTGTTTTCGGCCGGCGTGCTGCGCATGCGATTGCGCAACGTCCCGTCGACTCCGGCAATCGGCAGCGCGTCGCGAAAAACGTTCGCGTAACGATGCTTGCTCATAAACGTCAGCAACTGCACCGACGCTTCCGCCGTGATCATGTCGCTGCGCGAGAGACCGGAGCCGTCGTCGAGCACGAGCGCTTCCGGCCTGATACCTGCCGTTTTCAAAAACAACTTCACTGCCTCAATACCGAGCTCTTCCGATGTTTGGCCCAGGCTCGACGTCGTTGCCGGCGGTGGCGTGACCTTGCCGAGCGTGCGCAGGATCAGTTCGGTGTAAAGATTCTGACTCGGCTTCATTGTTTGCGCCGCAATGAAACTGAAAGGTGGCGACTGCAACGCGGCGATCTCGTTTTGAAGTGCGTCGTTGGTTCCGGATATCGAGACGCCACTGATTAAAGCCGGCTGGCTTATCTCGCCTGTCGTTCGCGATTTACCGGTGATAGTCACGCCTTTCTGCGCCAGCGACGAGCGCAGCAAATACATAAAGAGCATCGCTGGATGCGAGATGCCGATGCCTCCGCTGTAACCTCGATCTTCGAGTGGAATCGTGCCGGTAATCGTGATCGTGTTTTCACCCAAGCCCCGATGAATCGAGATCTCTCGCCGTAAACCCTTCGCGGATGTGATGACCTTGTTGACGATCGTCAGCAGTGGATCGGGCGGACCGGTCGTGATCACTGCGGGTTGTCCGACTGCCAGTCCCGGTTTGATGAAGAGATCGAGCGCGTTGTCGTTGACAGTTAGCGGCGTGATTTCCGCGCCGTAGTACCACGTCAGGTCTTCCCACTCCCAGCCTGCACCGTACTTTGGTCCGACAAAGTAAGTCTCATCGCCGACGAGATCACCTTCAACACGCTTCACACCTCCGGCGACAATCCGCGTGGCGAGATCGTCAATGGCTTTGAAGTAATCACCGTTGTTGAAGCGGGCGGCGAGCGATGGATCGCCTCGACCGTAGATTGTCAGATCCCCATGCACAATCCCCGCCGCGTCGGGTCGCGAAGCGGCGTAGACCGAAGTCACAAAGCGATAATCGGGAGAGAGACGATCGAGTGCGGTGGCGACCGTGTAGAGCTTCATGTTTGAAGCCGGTCGCAGGAGCTTTGCGGCGTTTTCTTCGAAGAGAATGCGGCCGGTATCGAGTGAGACCACTTTGACGCCAACCATCGCAGACGCCAACTCGGGTTTTGCAAGAATCTCGGAGATTCGCGCTTGAAGCTCGGCGACCGTTTTTGTGGACGTTACCGGCTTCGGAGCTTGTTGCGCGAATGCAGCCGGAGCAAAAACAACCGACAGAACTAGTAGATAAGTTACGAGCGAGACTCTGTACTTATGAATCATAGGAATCATGAGAATCTTGTAAATCCTGTCTAAAGACGAGCCATCAATTCCACGAACCGCGGATCCCCACGCAGCGACGCCCAATTCGGATCGTTTTCAAAACACGGCCGGTTCGCATTCCCAAGCGAGATCGAACGCTCCAACCATTCAAACGCATCGCCGTGCAATCCCTCAAGCGCGTACACCGAACCGATTGAATAACTGATGTCCGCATCAACTTCGCCGTTTCGTTTCACATCCGGACTGAGTTGGGCCAACGCTTCATCATGTTTGCCCTGCGCGCTGAGAAACATCGCCATAAACGGCCGTATGCCGTGCATGTTTGGATGCTTCTCGACAACGTCTTTCATCAGCTCCGCAGCCTCATCGGTGTGGCCAGTGTAATACAAAGCCAACGCGCGAAAAGTACGCACCAACGCGTTGTCAGGTTCACCGGCGTTGTCGAGCTGTCGAAACGTCTCGTCGAAATGGCCCATGTACATGTGGACCAACGCGCGGCTGTAACTCGCCACCACGTGCGCCGCAGGATCGAGACGGACCAGACGATCGTAACTGCGCAGCGCGCGTGCATACTCGCCGTCGAGTCGATGCAGCAGCGCGGCAACGAAGTGGACGACCGGCTCATTCGGCGCTTCATGTCGCGCGCGATTGACCTCTTCGCGTGCCTTCTGTTTCTGGCCGCGCCACAAGTAAACAAAGACCATCAGCATCCGCGCTTCAAACAGATTCGGATCGAGCGCCAGCGCCTTTGTGAAAGCAGCCTCGGCACGCTCGTAGTCTTCCGCACCACCAAAACCTTTGAAGACACGATTGACGTAACACGCGCCGAGACCATCGTGGGCCAACGCAAAGTTTGGATCGAGCTGGCTGGCCCGTTCGAAATGCGCGATCGCTCCGTCGCAGTCGTCGGGCGACAACGTGCGGAAGATGAAGCGCGCAAACAAGTCGCGGCCACGCAGGTATTGCTCGTACGCAGCCGGATTCTGCGTCGAGGCTTTCCCGATTCCGGACTGTTCGGCGGGACTGAGCTCGACCCGCAAGCCTTCGACGATTCGCTGCGCAATCGTGTCTTGCAGCACGATAATATCTGACGCCGCAGTGTCGATTCGATCGCTCCACAGCAACTCACCGGAACCGACGTCGATCAGTTGCGCCGTTACACGAAACCTCTCGCCCGCATGAATGAAGCCGGCCGTCAGCACCGCGCTCACACTCAACTCTTTTCCGATTTCGCGCGGATCTCTCTGCTGACCCTGATATCGAGCGATCACCGATGAAGGTCGTACGACCAGCGACCGCACGCGCGCTAATTCGGTGATGACAGCATCGGCAAGTGAGAATTCATAGAAACTCGAGCCCGGATCGTTGCTCAAGTTTCGGAAACACAGAATCGCGAGGCTCTTCTTTTCCTGATCCGCGACCGTGGTGAATGGTGTTTCGTGAATCGTTTCTTTTGAGCGTGTTAGGTTTGGCGAAGTGGTGGGAGATTCGGTTCGGGTGATCGACTTCAGCCAACGCACCGCGCGCGAGACCGGATTCGCACCCGACAGATGCCGCGGCGGTTCCGGTGTGACGCTCTGATAACCGCCGCTGGTCACATCGAGTTCCTGAAACACCTGTCGCAACTCGTTGCGAAATTCCTCCATGTTTTGGAAACGATCTTTCGGCTCTTTTGCAAGTGCCTTGTCGATGATCTGTTGCAACCGCGGTGGAATCTGACTCGACCGCAACTCGGCAATCGGTCTCGGCGCATCGTGTAACACAGCATGACGCACGTCGATGGTCGTCTTGCCGCGAAATGGCCACGTGCCGGTGAGCATTTCGTAAAGCAAAACGCCGAGCGAGAAGATGTCGGCACGCTTGTCGACGCGATCACCGCGGGCTTGCTCGGGTGCCGCGTACGTTGCGGTGCCGTAAGGGACGCCAACTTCAGTCAGTTCAGTTCGATGAATGCCTGAAGTCCTGGCTTCAGTGTCGTCCAGGAGTTTCGCCAACCCGAAGTCGAGCACTTTCACCTGGCCGCTCGCGGTTACCATCACATTGCCCGACTTGACATCGCGATGAATGATGCCGCGACTGTGCGCCGCTGCGAGCGCGTCGGCAACCTGCAAACCGATCAGAAGCGCGGTTTTCAATTCGAGTGGGCGGCCGGCCACGAGCTGGCGCACGTTCTTACCTTCGACAAACTGCATCGCGATGAAGTGAACGCCGTCAACTTCATCGAGATCGAAGATGGTGCAGATGTTTGGATGGTCCAACGATGAGGCGAGGCGCGCTTCGCGTTCGAATCGTTTGAGATTGGCTTCTTTCGCGCTCAGTTCCGGTGGGATTACTTTGATGACCACTGGACGGCCCAGCTTGATGTCAGTCGCCTTGTAAACCGCTCCTTGCCCGCCCACGCCGAGCTTTTCCGTGATGCGATAGTTGCGGAGGGTCTTGCCTAACATCTCTGTCCGTCTTAGCTGTGTTCAAATGTATCTAATAATTCCGTCGCTGTGGCTGTGGCGGTCCCCACCTTGCCAACGACGACGCCCGCAGCGTGGTTTGCGAGCGAGGCCGCCTCGAGCATCGTCGCGCCCGACGCAAGCGCTGCTGCCAGCGCTGCGATCACAGTGTCTCCTGCGCCGGTGACGTCATAAACTTCGCGCGCTGCTGTTTCGACGTAAACCGGTTCGCCGTCAGACTCGAGCAACATCATTCCGCGATCGCCGCGAGTGATCAGCACGGCGTTGCAGCCGAGTTTCTCCTTGATAACTTTCGCCGCGTGATACGAGCCATCGTCTGAGTGATCTTCAGTGTCGCTCATACGCAGCGCTTCGAGGTGGTTTGGCGTTACGAGTGTTGCCGGGCGATAAGAGTTGAAATTGCGCAGCTTGGGATCGATCAGCACCGGCACGCGTTCGTAAGCTTGCGGGAGGATTGCGTGCAGTATTGCCGGCGTGACCACGCCCTTGTCGTAATCCGAAACGACAAACGCATCGGCGCGCTTCAACTCTTCTTTCAAACGCGAAACGATCTCCGATGCGATGTTCGCGTTCACCGCCTTGCGCGACTCGCGATCCGCGCGCACTACTAACTGACTGTGCGCAACGATGCGCGTCTTTGTTGTCGAAGGACGCGAGTCGTCAATCAACAGACAGCCGTCAGGATTTCCGAGATCGCTCAAACTCATCCGCAATCGCTGACCGGCGAAGTCGTTGCCGATAACTCCCACCACCGAACCTCTAGCGCCAAGCGCAACCAGGTTTGCCAGCACATTTGCAGCACCACCGAGATGGACCGATTCGCGACGCACATCGACAACCGGCACGGGCGCTTCGGGAGAGATTCGCGTGACGTCGCCCCAAACAAACTCATCGAGCATTACGTCGCCCAGCACGACCACGTAACGGTCGCGAAGGGTTTCAAGGATTTCGGCAGCACGAGTTTTGGTTAGCTGATTCATTTGTACTGGTAAATTTTGCCGCGGATTATCGCGGGTGAACGCGGATCAGATCCTAAATCCGCGTTTATCCGCGAAAATCCGCGGCTAAAACTCGTTCAATCGCCGCTACAACGCGTGTGACTGGAACACGCAGAATGCACTCCGGTTGCGCAAACTTTTCGCAAAAATAGCCGTGACACGGCTGGCAGGGCATCTCTTCTAATACGATTTCCGCGGCGGCGCGATTCCAAGGGCGCCAGTGCGCGACGTTTGAGGAACCAAAGATAACTACTGACTTTGTTCCCACTGCCGCTGCGATATGCGCGATGCCACTGTCGTTACCGACAAACAGTTGCGCTCTCGTCGCGAGCGCGGTGACTTCCGGCAGCGACAAATCGAGCGTCACGACCGCCGCAGCGCTCTGCGCTGACAAGTTGTTCAAGATCTCTCTTTCATATGGCGCTGCTATCGCCACCGATGCCAAACCTCGCTCCGCTAAGAACTCAATCACGCGCGCAAAGTTTTCCGTGGCCCATTGCTTCGTGGCAAAGGCTGCCGTTGGATGAATCAGCGCAAACTTTCGATCGCTGAGTCCCGCTGCGGCGAGTCGCTGGTCCACGGCGGCAGCGGCGACAGGCGACACGCCCAGTTGTGTGCGTGGACGATCGGTAACTGGAACGCCGGTCCAGCCAAGTAATGCTAACTGTTGTTCGACCGAGTGGGTCTTTGGTTGTTGCCAAAGTAACAAAGGCGACGGCGCCTGGTGATTGTGAAGCTGGGCGTATTGATAGGTCTTAAAACCTAGGCGGTGACGTGCGCCAGTGGCGCGAGTCAAAAACGTCGCGGTTGTTCCACCGTGAAGGTTGTAAACAACGTCGTAACCGGCCGATCTCAGTTCTCGCGCGACGCGAGCACGCGCGACGAAGCCGCTGCGCTCCAACGTGACGACCTTGTTCACGTGGGGATGATTGTCGAGCAGCGGTGCAACCCAATCCTCCACGAGGATGTCGATCTCAACGTTTGGCAAAAAGCGTCTCAGAGCGAAGAGTGAAGGCGTTGCGAGAACTGTGTCGCCAATCGACCGCAAACGTATCAACAAAACCTTTCGCACCCTCTGCCAGTCCCAGCGAGGGGGCGCGAGTGGCTGCGCCGCGTCCTGACCCTGCAAGCCGTACATCGCTTGAGTTTCGATGACGCGTAATTGTGGAGAGAGTTCAACGATGTCGCGCAGCCTGTTCATCGGATCATTCTTCGATGGTGGCCTCGTCGATGAGCATTACCGGGATGTCGTCGCGGATCGGGTAAACGCGTTTGCACTCGACGCATTTCAATGCGTTTCCATCTGGCTTCAATTCGACTTTAGCTTTGCAAGCCGGACACGCGAGTATTTCCAAGAGTTCCTGACTAACTGCCATTGCTTGACCTTTCTAGCGGTACTTGCGGGAAATGCGGAAAGCTTATCATATGCCCTATACTCTCAACCATGTCGCTGGAATTCGCGCTTCAATACGCCTGCCCGCTTCGCGCAAACTATTCCGAGCAGCACCTGCGCCATTGGGGACGTTTGAGCAGTCTGTACGCAAAACTCACTACCGGCGATGCCAGCGCGCCAACCGTCGACAAACTTCAATGGGTCGAAAATGCCAGCGCCGAAATCGAGCGTATGCAGGAAGTGACAACTGTCTGCGCCCACTGTCCGGCGTGTCTGCCAGTGGATGCGGCGGGCGACGGCGAGTTGGTGGGTTGTCTCGGCAGGATCAACTATCCCGTCGAAGCGCAGTTTGAAAAGTTTCTCGCCGATCGGGTGCAGCTTGCGCTCGACACGTTGGACGCGGAAGACCAGCCACGATTGCTGCGCATTCTGATCGATCCGGAGTCGCCGTTCGATGGCGAGGCGACGAAAGAGTTGCGCCGCGTGATTACGGAAGATGGTTTGAGGTTTTTTGAACTGCGCTTGCCGATCGTTCTCACCCGCGATGCGGCACGAATTACCTCTGACAACATCTTCGATCTGCTCGCCGGCTTTCGCTCGGAAGACAGCGAGACGACAACTTACACTCGCGAGCTGCCCTTCGAAGCCGCTGCCGACTATTACGACTTTCTCGATCTGCTGTTGCGCAGCGAGTTGAGCCAATCAGAAGTTGCGCGCCTGACTTCACGCAGCCGAAACTACAACCAGTTTCTTCGCCTACTCACCGCTATTGAAAAGGCAGAAGCACTCAACACCCGCGTTTTGATCGACTGACATTTACTGCTTTCGCTCGTCTAGTTGCCGCAGCGTGTCGAGAATGAGGTTGGTGTTGCTGAGTGCCTCAATGCGGACCGGAAACTGTTCCGCGGTTTTCTGAAATTCGAATGTGCCGTTGGAGATCTCGACGACTCGCTCGAATCCCTTCTCGCCTACATCGCCACTGCACGATGCATCAACGATGCGGCCATCATTGAACTTCACCTGGCCTTCATTTTGTCCGCTGAGAGTCAATATGCCGTTCAGACGTGCGTTTTCGATGACTTGAACGGCGTCGAAGACGCTGACTGCGCTAAGGTCGCCGGCAAGCGTGAAATGTTTGCGTTCGAAGTGGGGTTCGGGAGCGGGCGTCGGCTTAAGATCCGGCCGCCGGGCGCGTCTGATCGCCTCCAGGCCGCTGGCAATGTTTATTCGGTTGTCGAGCTGTTTGGCTTCGAGCAGGCGGTCGTGGGCCATGTCAAAGTCTTCGCGTTCGATGTAGAGACTCGCGAGCGCGAGGCACTGGCGGGCGGCTTCCTCAAGCTGTTTGTGCGAGGCGCAGACCTCGCGCAGCCGTTCGCGCAATTTGATTGAACGAGTGTTCACTTCCAGGGCAGCGCGCAGGCGTTTAATGGCGCGCTCCGGCGCCTGGTATTTCATGAAAAGCTCGGCATCGAGCAAAGCTGCTTCGATCTCGCTGACGTGCTCGGTTTGTGAGTCGGTGAGTGCCATCGACGTGAGTTTACCACAAGCGATTTGCGGCTTCTGGATACCAAATCGTGCGGTTGCTGGTCCTTTTTCTCGGCCAAATGCGCGTTACAAGTGAGGAAAACGGATTGGCATGCAACCTGCGAAGCAACCCATTCGTACGAACCTCATCAGAAAGAATTGGATGGTGAACGAAATGAACCGATGGATGAAACGACGAATTGAACGCTCAAGGGCCCGCTGTTCACGACAACGTAGCCACAGCCGCGGATGAACGCGGATTTTCGCGGATCAGCGACTTTTCTTGTTCCGATTGTCAAAGACTAACCTCTTAAACTCAGGCTTAGTACCGAAGTTGAGCAATAGTCCGATCTCAATCTCCGTGGCTCTCAAATAATTTAAAAGTTGCGCCTGGTGCGACGAATCGAGGGCACGCACAGCTTTTAGCTCGAGCAGCACACACCTATCGACCAGGATATCTCCTTCGAAGTGGCCAACCTGGTGTCCGCGAAACCACACGGGAATGTCTACCCGACTGCAAACACTCAGGCCAGCCTCCTCTAACGCCAACGCCAAAGATTTGTGGTAAACGGATTCCAAGAACCCGCGTCCTAATTCGTTATAGACCGAAAAGAACACCGCAATAATCGTCTGCGTCAACGCTCTATGTTTTAGATCCGCGTTCATCCGCGGCTAAAAATCAATCTTCAGCCCAATTCGGACTTGCCGTGGTCTCAACGTCCGTTTCGGGACGAGAAAAGAATCGCCAATATCAATGAACTCGGAGCCGAAGCTGAAGACGGTCTTGTTCAGCACGTTGTCGAACTCGACTGACGGACGCACGAACACCCGCTCGCTCAAACGAATCTCACGGGTCACATTTAGATCGAAAACGAATAATCCTGGTCCGTGGCCCGCATTGCGCGGCAAATTTCCTACCTGACCAATCGGCGGCACACTGAACGATTCAGTCACGAGCGCTTCAAGTGGTGAGCCTGGCGCACGCCAGCGTAGTAAACGAAGATCGCCGGAGTAATTCGGCCGATCGTTCGACACATCGTCGAGATTGCGATCGACACCGCCGAGCGAGATGTTGAAAGGCGCTCCCGAAGCTACACGCCAGATTGGCGCCAACTGAAGAAGATGCGGTAGGTTGAACACTCCTGACAAAACAAGGCGATGACGCCGGTCGAGCAGACTGCGTGCACGTTCAGCATGGAAGTCTCCTGGAACGAGCGCGTCAGAAGTGTTGACCACACCGTCGTCAATCAAACTCGAAAGCGTATAGCCTGCGCGAAAGCTAAATCCCGATCCGAATCGCTTGCGCAACTCCACGGTCATTCCTCGATAGAAACTGTTTCCGGCGGAGATCAGTTGCTCGAGCTCACCGCGAGACGGATCGGGGCGCAAATTGTTAATCGCGGCCAGCGCGACTTCGAGCATCGTAGTCGAAGTCAAACTGTTGAGATTCATCACTGATACCGGCACGCCAAATTCGACAATGCGATTCACGGTGTTAGTGTTTGGATTGCCGTAAATAAACCTCACCAGCTCGCCCGCAGTCGCAGCGTTATAGAGTGGACGACTAGACGTTGCGGGACGAAAGAAATTGGCGAAGTCTCGCGACGCAAGAAACTCAGAGAAGTTGTTGTAGCCGGCCGGAAGAACTGGAGCGTTGGCATTGAACTCGCGCCACAGATGTATGCCGCGCGTGAAGCTGAAGTTTGCTTCCACGGAATATCCGTGACCGAGATCGCGTTCTACACCGAGATTTATCTGATAACTCTCCGGAATTCTTAATCGCGGATTGAGGCGCCTCGAAAACTGCATATTCAAAACACCAAACTCACGCACCAGGCTCGAGTTGGCATTCAGCGTCTCAGGAAAGTGCAGATTCCTGGCGATGAAAGCGCGTCGCTGTTCGGCCGTCATCAGCTTTCCGGTTGACGGATCGCGCAACAGGTTTGTGTCGAAGAAGAGTTGTTGCTTGCCTAACGTGAAATCATCGATCGTGCGCAGCAGCGGTCGATTGAAAAAGATTCCGGCCCCAAGCCGCAGCACGAGCTTGCCGGAGTCAAACGGACTGTAGGCCAGCGAAAACCGCGGTCCAAAATTGTTCGCGTCGCGAAGAATCGTTTCGTACTCATAACGCAAGCCGTAACTCAAAAGCAGTTGTGGCAGGATCTGCCAGTCGTGCTGCACGAAGACGCCGGTGTAAAGATTCTTCTGCGTCGAGGAGCCTTGGAAGTTTTGCCGGAAACGACTCGGAATGCCGGCAAGAAAATCGCCGGCACTCGCGAAGTTGAACGTTCCGGTGAGGTCTGAGAGATCGATAAACGTCGACCGGACGTGATGAACATCGGTGCCAAGCTTCAAAGAATGATCGCCGCTGGCGAAAGAGAGCACTTGCTGCACTTGCACGCGATCTTCGCGCCTGTCGCTGCCTCCGGCAGTCGAAGAGCCGGCCACTAAAGTTCCTGTTCGCCTGTCGGGATCGTCAGCCGTCAGAGGATCGTTCAACGTGATGAGCACCACGGGCTTATTTCCGCCGCGAGCTTCGAGCGCAGGTGCGAGTCGTGAATATTGAAATCGCAGTTGGTTTACAAGCCGATCGGAGAACACAAAATTATCCGCGAATGAGATCGCATCGGAATTGCGTCGTCGTCCCTGCAATGCCTCCGCGAGTCGATTGCCGCCTCCAAACTGCCTGAGATTGATGAGCCGTCCGCGCTGATAAACGACCGATGCGTTGTGCATTGGCCCAAACTGATGATCCACACGCGTGGTGATGCTCGTGTTCTTCAGCGGAGTGCTGATCGAAGAGATGAAAGGCGCAACCTCGGCCGCGAGTGCGGGGTCGTTGACATCTTCGAGCCGGCGCCGATCGAGCTGCGTTGGTGAAGGCAGCGGAGACACTGCGTTCTGTTTGACTGGAACCAACGTGTCGATCAGCGCGTTGTCGAGAACTTTATTCAACTCGTAAGACACAAAAAACACTGTCTCCTTGCGCGTTACGACTCGCAACGGACCACCGGCTGTAAATCCAAACGTATGCTCCTGTAAAGGCAGTCGCGCGAGGCCGAGCGAGTTGTTCCTGAACGTGTTCGCGTTGAGTGCTTCGTCCCTGAAGAAGTGAAACACGCGGCCATGAAACTGCTGCGAGCCGCTGCGTGTGCGCAGGTTGATGCGAGCGCCGGAGGCGCGTCCATACTCCGCGGAGAACTGATTCGTAATCACCTGCACTTCGTCCACTGCTTCAAGTGACGGCTGGAAACGTTCGCGAGCAGCGCGATCGTCGTTGTTGTCGAGTCCGTCGATGGTCAGGTTGTTCGAGTAGGCAGGTGCACCGGCAAGAGCGAAAGCGCCTGCTTCTTCAGGCGTATTTGCGTGATTGGCGTTGCGATCCTCGGCGAGGTCGCGAGTTGAAAGTGGTTCTTCAGTGATGCCGGGCAATGTGAAGATCAGATCCAAAACTGACCGTGTGCTGATTGGTATTGCGTCAATCTCCCGCGCAGTCAGCGTCACGCCGACGATGGTCCGTTTTGTATCAACAACCGGCGTGTCTGCGGCAGTGACGATAACGGGTTCCACGACAACGTCTGACGGAATCGGCGTGGCATCGAAATGCAAGGCTTGTCCGGCGACGGTCGTGACGCCGGATATCTCGTAAGACGCAAACCCTGGAAAGGAAATGCGAACGACGTAAGTTCCGGGTTCGAGCTGAATCAAGCGATAGCGGCCTTCGACATCAGTTGTCGTCATGCGCTTCTGACCGGTTTTGATCAGCTTCGCTTCAACCTCGGCGCCGGCGATCGCGGCTGCGTTTTGGTCCATGACGCGACCGGAGATCGTAACCGTATCGAGATCTTGTGCGCGAACGTGTTGAAAAGTGAATGTGAGTAGACAGATAGAGACTAGTGTGAGACGTGAGGTCATCGTTTTGCTCCTTTGAGTTGTGAGGTTAACTAACCGAGCACCACTTTAGCACAAAAGATAATTTTTAGCCGCAGATGAACGCGGATGACGCGGATTAGATTTCCTGATCCGCGTCATCCGCGTTCATCTGCGGCTAAAATCATGACCGTGAGCTGCGCCGTCTCAGCGCGGCCGCGCGTGTGAGCGGGACCAGGGCGTCGCTGCCTTGTGGCGCCGCTTCAAAATTCGAAAACTCATCTGCGTGCGATTGGAGGTATTCAAAGAAACGTTCGAATTCCTGTCGCATCGCGTCCATCTTCTCGCGCATGTTGAGAATGATCTCAACGCCGGCGAGATTCACGCCGAGGTCACGCGTTAACGAAAGGATCAGCTCCAGTCGTTCGAGATCCGAGTCGGTGTAAAGACGGGTATTACCTTCGGAACGTGAAGGCTTCAATAATCCCTCACGTTCGTAAAGTCTGAGCGTTTGCGGATGAATGCCATACTGATCCGCAACCGCACTTATCGTGTAGGTTTTCGGCTTTCTGGTCATTCCAGCCCCATTTCAACTCGCGGGTTCGTCGTGTTCAGCTTCGAATACTCCCGCAGCAGTTCTTTCGTCTCTTCCGAAATCACCTTCGGCAGAGTCACTTGCACTTCTACAAACTGGTGGCCCTTCGCGCCTGGATTGCGAAGCGACGGCGCACCACGCTCGCGCAAGCGAAACTTTTGTCCCGACTGTGTTCCTGGCGGAATACGCAACTGGGTTTTTCCGTCAACTGTAGGCACTTCTATCTTTGCGCCGAGCGCCGCCTCCGGCACTGTGATCGGAACGGTCACATAGATGTTATCGCCCTTGCGCGTAAAATATTTGTGTGGACCGACGTTGGTGATGATGTGCAGGTCGCCCGCAGGCGCGCCGAGACGGCCGCCTTCACCTTTGCCCGGAATTCTCACGCGCGATCCAGTCTCGACACCCGCTGGAATTCGAACTTTCACCGTCTCTGTTTTCGGGATCGTTCCTTTGCCGTGACAGAGCGAGCACGGCGCGCGACGTCGTCCAGTACCCCCGCAATCAGGACACTCCTGCGCGAACCGCAAACGGCCGCCAGCCCGCTGCACCTGGCCCGAGCCTTTGCACGTCGGACAAACAACCACTGGCCCACCTATGTCGCCGGCGCCGTTGCAACGCGTGCATTGCTCCGAACGATTTACGGTAATGTTTGTCGTCAATCCTTTGATTGCTTCTTCAAACGAGAGGCTCAACGGCATCTCGATGTCAGCGCCGCGCTGCGGCTGTGGCCGCGGTGGTTCCTTTTCTTTCGCAGCGCCGCCGCCAAATAAATCGGCAAAGATGTCGCGAAAACTGCTGCCACCTGAACTGGTTGACCCGCCGCCCCAGTCGAAACCTGTAAAGTCGAAACCCGGCGCACTGCGTCCACTGGATGGACCAGCGCCTCGCGCTGCCGCGTCCGCCAGATTCTCAGAATACTGCCCGAAGCGATCGTAAACGCTTCTCTTCTTCGGATCGGAAAGCACATCGTGTGCTTCCGACATGAGTTTGAAGCGTTCCTCGGCGGTTTTATCACCGGGATTCACGTCCGGGTGATACTTGCGCGCTAATCGCCGGTAAGCCTTCTTGATTTCTTCGGGCTTGGCGTCGCGCTTGATGCCGAGTATTTCGTAATAGTCCTGCTTAGCCATTTAACCATCTGCTCAATTGCCGATTTGAAGAAAAGGCGGAGCGAGTACATCTTCTCCGCCTCTTCTGTTGCATTCGGAAATTGGCAAAGCCCCTTACTTGTTCTCGTCTACATCGACGTACTCGGCGTCGATGACGTTGTCTTCGCCCGAACCACTCGAAGACGACGCGCCTGCCGCCGATGCCTGATCACCAGTCGCTTCCGTTCCCGGCGGTGGCGCCTGCTGATAAAGCGCTTCGGCCAACTTGTGCGACGCGGTCTGGAGTTGATTGAAAGCTTCGTTGAGTCGTTCAACTCCACCTTCAGCCAACGCCTTCTTCGCCTCAGCAATCGCCGATTCGACGTCAGATGCAACCGCTCCGACTTTCTCGCGATTGTCAGCCAGCGTCTTCTCCATCTGATAGACGAGACCATCGAGGCGATTGCGCGCTTCGATCTCTTCGCGCTTGCGAGCGTCTTCGGCGGAATGCGCTTCAGCATCCTTCATCATCTTGTCGATCTCGTCCTTGGCCAAACCAGACGACGCCGTGATCGTGATCTTCTGCTCACGACCAGTGCCCATGTCCTTGGCCGAAACGTTCACGATGCCGTTTGCGTCAATGTCAAAAGTGACCTCGACCTGCGGCATGCCGCGCGGTGCCGGCGGAATACCGACGAGATGAAACTTGCCCAAAGTGCGATTGTCCGAAGCCATCGGTCGCTCGCCCTGAAGCACGTGAACTTCAACTGATGTTTGATTGTCAGATGCTGTTGAGAAGATCTCCGACTTCCGCGTCGGGATAGTCGTGTTTCTTTCGATCAGCTTGGTGAACACTCCGCCGAGCGTCTCGATACCGAGGCTGAGCGGCGTCACGTCGAGCAACAGAATGTCAGTCTTCTCACCCGAAAGAACGCCTGCCTGCACGGCTGCACCAACCGCAACCACTTCGTCAGGGTTCACACTCTTGTTTGGCTCTTTGCCAAACATTTCCTTCACGATTTCCTGGACCTTGGGAATGCGCGTCGAACCACCAACGAGAACTACCTCGTCGATCTTCCTGGCATCGACGCCGGCGTCCTTCAATGCAACTTCAACCGGACCCCTGAGCCGCGTCAGGATCGGATCAACCAACTGCTCGAAACGTGACCGAGTCAGTTTCATCGCCAAGTGCTTCGGACCAGACTGATCGGCGGTCACAAACGGCAGGTTGATCTCTGTCTCCATCGTGCTTGACAGCTCGATCTTCGCCTTCTCCGCAGCTTCTTTCAGACGCTGCAACGCCATCTTGTCGTTCGAAAGATCTATACCTTGATCTCTCTTGAACTCTTCGATAATCCACTCGATCAGGCGTTCGTCGATGTCGTCGCCGCCGAGGTGTGTGTCGCCGTTTGTCGACTTCACTTCCACCACACCCTCGCCTACCTCGAGGATCGAGATGTCAAAGGTGCCGCCGCCAAAGTCAAAAACCGCGATGGTCTCGTCTTTCTTCTTGTCGAGACCGTAAGCCAGCGCCGCAGCCGTCGGCTCGTTCACGATACGCATGACCTCGAGGCCTGCGATCTTGCCCGCGTCTTTCGTCGCCTGGCGCTGCGAGTCGTTGAAATAAGCCGGCACTGTGATAACGGCCTTATCGACCTTCTGACCGAGATAGTCTTCAGCCGACTGTTTCATCTTTTGCAGGATGATGGCCGAGATCTCCGGTGGGCTCCATTCTTTGCCCCCCGCCACGACTCGCACATCGCCGTTGCCCGCGCCCTGAACCTTGTATGGAACCTGTTTGATTTCTTCTGTAACTTCGTTATAGCGACGTCCCATAAATCGCTTAATCGAATAGACAGTATTTTCCGGGTTGGTTACCGCCTGGCGTTTGGCAACCTGGCCAACAAGGCGACTGCCATCTTTGGTGAACGCCACGACCGAGGGCGTGGTGCGGCCACCTTCGGAGTTAGTGATCACGGTGGGTTCACCACCCTCCATCACCGCCACGACCGAGTTGGTTGTTCCCAAGTCAATTCCAATAATCTTGCTCATCTTTTAGTCTCCAAAACCTTCCTTGATTAGAACATTCCAGACATTCGCCTTGAACGCTGGCACAATATAATACCTGAGTGCGTTATTGTCAACTTTATTTGAGTCTATTGGATGCGTTCAGCGGCGGTCTTCGTTGACGAGTTTGGAGACGAAAAAGACGTAGTGGGCGCCTGAAAGGACACTTAACGCGAAAACTGTGGCGTAAATCGTGGGCAGGTAGTACCCGGTGCCGTATGGCACGCTGGCGGCGAAAATGATGGCCGTAATCGCGAAGATCTGGACGGTCGTGTTGATTTTGCCGAGCATCGACGGCCGAAAGCCGCGAAAGCCGGTGACGATGTTGATGGCCGCAGCCCCGACCAGAATAAAAACGTCGCGGCTAATAACTGCTACGGTCACCCAAAAAGGTACCGGCAAATGAGGCGGCAACGGCTGCGGGAAAACCGACCGCATCGACAGCACCACAAACGAGGTCACGAGCATCAGCTTGTCAGCGATGGGGTCGAGGATCGTGCCCAGTTGCGACTTCTGATCAAACCGGCGAGCGAGTAGCCCGTCCAGGCCATCGGTCACTCCCGCCAGCACAAAAACTCCCAGTGCCAGTACGAATCGTTGATAGAAGAGCAGCGAGACGAAGACCGGAATCAAAACCATCCGGAACACCGTCAAGAGATTGGGAACAGTAACTATCCGGGAGGACATTTATACAGGATTAAGATGAACAGGACTCACCTGGTTAACCCCGTCCAACTTCTTAGTTCCAACAAAGAGATTTCAGGCGGGCATCCGTATCGGATGGGCAAAACCACCGTTCCTAAACCGCGATTGACGTAAATCTGCGTGTTTCCCTGCCGGCCGAGCCCTTTCAACATGCGGCGGCGCGGTCTGCCGGAACTGCGATCGCCACGGATCGCAACCTGTCCGCCGTGGGTGTGTCCGCTCAGCACCAGATCGACCGAAGCGCGGGCAGCGCGACGCAGAATAATCGGATTGTGCGCCAGCAGGAGTTTCATTTCGTCGTGACGTGCGCCCGCCATCGCCAGCGGCAAGTCTTCCAAGCCGACCATGTAATCGTCGACGCCTGCCAGCCAGAAGGCCGCGCCGTTTCGTTCGAAACGCATGCCTTCATTTATCAGCACAGTGATTCCTTCGGCGCGGAAGAGATCGGTTATCAAAGCGGCGTCGGTCCAATGATCGTGATTGCCCAACACCGCGTAGACGCCATGACGCGCTTCCAGACGGCCCAACATCTCGGCACAAGGAGCTGCGTAATGTCGCTCCTTCGAGATGTAATCGCCGGTGAGCGCGATGATGTCGGGCTTCAGCCTGTTTGCAGTCTCGACAGCCCGCTCGATCTGTTCTCTGCTTGAAAAAGGACCGTGATGAATATCGGAAAGCTGTACTATGCGAAAGCCGTCAAACTCTTTTGGCAACCGGCTTAACTGGATTCGCTCGTGCTCGATGCTGAGCATGTAGGGCTCAGTGAGCGCAGCACGCGCTACATGGGTCAAGCTAAGAGCCAGGGAACGCAACGGTGTTTCTGGTCGCTGAGCACCGCCATAAGGCGCGACACGGCTACGTTGATTCCGACGAATAGGGGTCGCCATCTTTTTGTTTGATTTGGCGCCACCTGCCGGGGAGCGCCCTCAAGTGGGGCGCATTATAGAGACCTCCACACTGGGACGCAACTCGCGAAGCTGATTGGCAGACAGGGAGATATGCCATAATCGGCCACTTTTGGGCGAAAAACCTGATGAAACGAGTCTTGATTAGCTTAGGTGTCCTGTTGTTTTTTCTTTTAGGGACCACGGTATTCGCCACCGTAGGCGAAGGATCCAGTAGCCACGGCCTCGATCCGGCAGTCCTCATTGGCGTGGCCGTGATGCTGACACTCGCTAAGCTCGGCGGTGAGATCTTTGAGCGTCTACATCAACCCGGCGTTTTGGGTGAACTGTTTGCCGGCATACTGCTCGGCAATCTCGTGGTGTTTGGTTTCAAGGGCGCGGAGCCACTCAAGACCAGCGAGACGATCGCTGCATTGGCTGAGCTCGGCGTAATCATTCTCTTGTTCGAGGTCGGTCTTGAATCGGACTTGAAAGAGATGATCGAGGTCGGATGGTCGTCGCTTCTGGTGGCAGTGCTTGGTGTGATTGCGCCCTTCTTTCTTGGTTGGGCCGTTTCGGCTTACTTCATACCGACTGAACCTCGGCTAGTCCACATCTTCATTGGCGCAACTCTTTGCGCGACGAGTGTCGGAATCACCGCACGCGTTTTCAAAGACCTCAATAAACTCGGCACACGCGAAGCACGCATCATTCTCGGCGCCGCGGTGATAGACGATGTACTTGGACTGTTAGTTCTCGCAGTTGTCGCGGGAAGCATCAGGGCCGCGGCGGGTGGTGGCACGCTCTCGGTATTTGAGGTCGGCGTTATCGCGCTGAAGTCGCTTGCGTTCCTGGTTGGCTCAATTGTCATCGGGCTGTTCCTGATGCCACGCATGCTTCGCGGTGCAGGTCGTTTGGAGACGCGAGGTGTTTTGCTGACGCTCGCGATCTGTTTCTGTTTGTTACTGTCGTGGTCCGCGGCAATGGTTGGCCTGGCGCCGATCGTCGGCGCATTTGCAGCCGGACTCATTCTGGATGAAGTGCATTACAAACCAACCGGCGGCCGCCAGGAACGCGATCTTCACGATCTGTTGCAGCCTGTCAGCACTGTGTTAGTACCGATATTCTTCGTGTTGATGGGATTGAAAGTTGATCTGCGATTCTTTAGTCACGTAGGCATACTTGGATTCGCGCTTGCACTAACGCTGGCGGCGATACTCGGCAAACAGATCTGCGCGTTCGGTGTGGTCGAGCGAAACATCAATCGCCTGGCGATCGGATTGGGAATGATTCCGCGTGGTGAAGTTGGTCTTATATTTGCCGGTATTGGTGCAACGCTGATGTTGCCTTCGACTGGCGGCGTCGAGCAGCCGGTAATCAGTTCGGCGATCTTCGGCGCAGTTGTTATCATGGTCATCATCACGACGTTGATAACACCGTTCGCATTGAAGTGGGCGCTGGCAAGATCTACCGGAAAGAGCAAAGGGAAGGGTTAGTCAAATGGGAACAAAGAAGGACCAGCACAAAGCGGGCATTCCAGCGAAACCCCGTGGACAACAAACTGGCTTTGCAGGAAATCCCGATCAGAATCGCGAGGAGATGAAAAAGACGCCTGCTTTGCGAGGCCGCCGCAAGAACGCCAACAAGATGTTTGCCGACGCCTCAGAGCAACACATCGCAGGCAATCCGGTTACTCCAAGCACCAACGCTCCTTCAACAGTAGTTAACGTAGCCACAAAAAGTCACAAGAAACACCGGGCTTAACTCCGATTATTTTTTGTACTTTTGTGCTTCTTCGTGGCTAAGTAGGCCAACCAAATCTTTAGATCTGTGTCTGTATCGATGTGACTGAAAGCGACAGTGATCTAGTCAGGCGCGCTCAGGCAGATGACATCGATGCGTTTTGCGTTCTGGCGGAACGCTACGCACGTCGCATACATCTGCTGGCCTCTCACTATTGTCGCAACGCACAGGATGCTGAGGATCTCTCGCAGGAAGTTTGGCTCAAGGCTTATCAAGGGTTGCAATCGTTTAGATCCGACTCCTCCTTCTACACGTGGCTGCGTCGCATCACCATCAATACCTTTCTGAATCATCGACGATTGAGACTGTTCCGCAGGCGTGGACAAACGACAGTCGTCGAGTTGCTGCGAATTGACCCAGAGAATCCCGAAACAGTTTTAGAGTCGCGCTCTGCGTCTCCGGAAAACATTTACAACAAGTTGCTCTTCGGAAGCGTCGTCAATGCGCTGGCGGAATTGACGCCGTCGCAGCGGCTTATGTTTCTACTGCGACACTACGAAGGAATGTCTTACGACGAAATCGCAAGTGAAATGAACTGTTCGAGCGGAACGGTGAAGAAAGGAGTTTCGCGCGCGATCGCAAAGTTGCGCGCGAAACTCGAGCCGGATACCGAGACGGCGGACGGCATGCCAACTTTAGCAAACGAATATTGAGCGGAGTTTTTGAAATGCATAATTGCAAGGACACGAAAGAACAGATTACTGAACTGCTCCTGGATGGAGTACAAGACCAAGCACTCTCGGCAGAGCTACGTCGATGTGCTGAATGCCGCGCTGAGTTTGACGCGCTTAAAGCAACGCTGCACATCACGAGCAGATTTAGTGAAACTGCGGCGCCAGCCGAAGGTTATTGGATCAGTTATCACGCACGCCTGCGCGAAAAGCTGATCGCCGGACCAGAACAATCTCCCGCAAAGGCGCAAAGGTGCAAAGAAGCGCTTTCGGTTTTCTTTGCGCCTTTGCGCCTTTGCGGGAGAACTTTCTTGTTGAGGTCAGTATCGGTTCCAGTACCTGTAGGCATTGCCGTACTCGCCGTTTGTATAACGCTTGGCTTCTTCGCGATTCGAGGTGAGCGCAAAGAATCAGTGCGTCCGGTGAATACCGCTGTGATTCGTGTGCCGGTGGAAGTGCCCGTGGTCCAGGAGAAGATTGTCACCCGAGTTGTTTACCGCGAACGACGATCGAAGAGATTGCAGCAGACTGGCGTGGCAACAAAATCTGATAGCACCTTTGCTAAATCCCAGAAATCACGAAACGAAGATATTCCCACCACCCTCACAGGGTTCAAGCCCACGGATGAGATCAAGCTCACCGTGATCAAACGAGGGTCTTCGAATGAGAAATAGGATTCTGATCTTCCTGCTTTGCCTACACGGTTTGGCGATCTCCGCGTCGGCGCAAAACCCGGCCATGCATCAACTCATCTTGCAGGTTTCAAATGGAGGCTTCGTCGCTTTCAGAAGCGAAACGTCTGCGCCAAACAGCCAAGCCTCATCCAACGATAACTCACTGGCGGCATTACTCTACTCACAAGCTTTTGCCGGCCAGGGTCAAGTCATTCACCGCGTTTTGACCGATGCTCAGCAGAACGTCATCTTTGGCTACGATCTTTGGGTGAACGCTGATCCGCTCACGAAAAAGTTCAGCGTGGCTGTATTACCGGCCGATGAAGTGTTTCGTCGCAACTTCCTGAAAGATTCCACCCCACTCCGATCAAACAGCGCATTTGCGACGTTCCCCAAATCAACTGAACCGCAAACTCTGGACGATGGCGATGCGGTCTCACTCGAGTTGCTCGTCAATCGCGAGTCAGGCGTGAAGATTGTCGACGTGGTGCGCGTCACATTCGATCAATCGAGACTTCGCGAAAGTCGTCCTGAATCGATTCCGAAAGACTTCACACTCGACGCCATCGCGCTGGCCGTAAAAAACTACAGCTTGTCGATCAATGGGAATCTGGTGAGCAAGAGCAAATCGAGCATCGGCTGCACGGGCGCGCTGCTCTGGTTCTACGTGCCGGAGCGTGGCCGGTTTATTTTTTCGCTCGTGCCTCGCGAGGGTTATCAATTCGAAAAAACTGCCGTGCTTGATGGTAACCGCATCGAGTTCACCGCGAATGGTGAGCGTTACGAATGGGTTTCGAGCGCTTCGATCCTGCCGAACGGAGGCACCTGGAATCTTTGGGTGTTGCACGATACGGATTACGCGCCGCTCTTCGGTGCAGAAGCATCGGCGCCGCGGTCAGCGATCAAGAAAGGTCCAAACGTATTTGAAAAACTCGATCGAGCGCTCATCAAACAGGGCGCCACGCTTATGTTGGGTTCCGGATCGCAAGGCAGACTCGAGACAAATCCGGTTGACGTTCCGCAACGCGTAATGATCGGCGGTGCTGATAGCATGGAAAATCTTTTGCCCCAGAATTTACCGAAGAGTTCCCCGAAGAGTCCTTAGCCCTAAGCAGTTCTTCGTCTCCCATCAATTAACTAAACAACGGTCTCAGCAAAGAGGTGGCGCTGAGATAGGGATAGGTGTGTGCCAAAGAACCGGTTTCGAAGGAGAGTCACATGAAAACAACTCGTGTCATCGTGTCGCTGATTGGATTATTGCTCTTGTCATCACCGGCGCTATCGCAATCGGAGGACGTGCCAAAATTTGAAGTCGCCGCGGAGTTCACTTCGCTCGAGCGAGACAACGGCGGAGGAAAGCGGAGTGAGCCCGGTGTCGGCGCTCGGTTTACTTTCAATCTCAACAGAGTTGTTAGTCTCGAGACGGCGGGCTACTTCTTTCCCAAGAGATGCTTCGATTGTAGTAACAATGGACGAGTGACCGAAGTTCTCGGCGGAGTGAAGGTAGGCAAGCGGTTCCAAAACTGGGGTATCTTCGCGAAAGCTCGACCGGGCGTCATCAGTTTCGGCCAGGGTAAATTCAACATCGTGCCGGCTCCTTCGAATCCCGGATTCCCGTTTACGTTCGAAGCTGAACGACTTAGCACCTTTGCGACGGATATCGGAGGCGTGATCGAGTTTTATCCTTCACGACGAATCGTGACGCGTTTCGATGCCGGCGACACGATTATTCACTTCAACCGCCGAACCACGAACGGCATTCGATTCGATCCGGAGACAGGCTTCAGCCTGGTGCCGTTTACGTTCCCTTCGAGAAACAGTCACAATTTTCAGTTCATTGCAAGCGTAGGCTTTCGCTTCTGATCCCCGTCACGGTTTCTTGAAGACGCTGTCAGGGATCTCTACGTCAAACTTGACGTCAGTAACACGCACGACGATGTCGCCGTTCGCGATGTTGTTTGAGACAGTTTTGAAGGGAATCATCACACCGTCGACGTTGCGGTAGTCACTGAACCACTGCTTTTCAGGTATCTCGATACCGGCGGTCTCGCTCACGATGACTGAGTCGCGTCGCAACAGTAGAAACGATTTGGTGGAAACGTAGTCAGTAACCGGCGTACCTTTTTCATTTCGCTTTTCAACGATGTAGCACTCTTCGTCGCCGATCTTGGTCATTCCCTTTACAGTGATCTTGCTGTAATTGGTTTTCCAATTGAGCACGTCGTAAAAATCGGCGCCGGCCTTGATGTCTTCAAGCCGCTTGCCTGAGTAAGTGTCCGCCGGCGCAAAACTCATCACTTCACCGCCGCCGTTGCCGTCGAAATAGCTCACTATGGATCCGATCTTCTTTCCCAACGCCATAATGGTCATCTCGCTTGCCGCGAGATTCGGCGCCTTCGCGCTTATCGATCCTTTTCCTTGCACGCCCTGATTCTCGAGATCGATTTCGACAGTAGTGATTGAGGATTTATGTTTGCGCAGGTTCTCCTCGCCACCATACGCAGCAATCGTTTTTGTCAGCAACTCGTCAACGCTGGGCGTTGGAAGCTCGCCGACAGTAACTGACGCCGCATTGCTGGGAGGAGTTACAACTCTCGTCAATACGACGTTGCCTTGCGGCTGCTCGAGAAACAGTTCCGTTTCGGATTCTTTGTCTTTGACCGGCCTGAAGGTGGCGAAGAATCCTGGGGGCGCTGGCTCGGCGAGCTTGTAACGCCGCCCACCGATGTTCTGAAGCGCGTACGGCGGTTGACCTGGAACTGTCAGGACCAACTTGTCGTCTTTCAAGCTGACATCAAAATTCACGCCCGCTGCGGCGAGCAAGTATGTACCAACCTCTTGTTTCGGATCGGCAGCGGGTGCCGATGCGGTCGTATCGTTGGCCTTTGGATCGCCGACGAGGTTCTTCCAGATCGTGTTCATCGCAAACGCGCCGAGCGACGAAGCAGTCACGTTTGTCAGCAACACGAAGCCGAGTTTCTGATCCGGCATGAACGCCACTTGCGAATTGAAGCCGTCGATGTTGCCGCCGTGCTCGACAACTTTGTGTCCGTTCCACTGGCGCAGAAACCAACCAAGACCGTAGTCGACTGCACCGCCAATGTTGATCTGCTTGCTCACTAGCTCCTGAAATCCTTTTTCGGAGACAAGGCGTCGGCCCTTGAAAGTTCCGTCGCTCAACATGAACCGCACCCATTGGGCCATGTCGCGCGCGCTCGAATTGATTGCGCCGGCCGGAGCAGCAGCGGGAATTGGCCGCTGCGGCAATTGACGAGTTACCTTGGTCGATGGTTTGTAGTCGTAACCGAGAGAGTAATCGCGTGATTTCTGCATCTCTTCTGGAGACGTGTCGCTTTCAGTCATACCTAGCGGCTTGAAGATCTTGGTTGCGATCAGTTTTTCCCAGGTGGAGTTTTGTGCTTTCGCGACGGCCTCGCCGGCGGCTGTGTACATTACATTTTGATACTGAAACTTCTCGCCGAGCTTTGCTGTGGGCTTCGCCATGCCCGCGACCTTGATCAATTCTTCGCGATTGAGCACGCCGGTGACCATCGCCAGATCCGTGCGATTCAATCCCGAACGGTGGGAGAGTAAATCTCTAAGCGTTATTTTGGCCGCAGCATCGGGATCACGCAGAGTGAAATAGGGAAGAAACTTCTTTGGCGAGTCATCCAGCGACAGTTTGCCTTCGTCCGCGCTCATCACTGCCAGCATCGCGGTAAACGCCTTCGATGCAGAACCGATCGCGAAGCGCGTGTCGGGTGTGACTGGAAGCTTCCGTTCGAAATCCTTGACGCCGAGTCCTTTGAGGTAAATCAGGCGGTCGTCTTTGACGATCGCCAGCGAGAGTCCTGGAATACCAAGCTCTTTGCGTTTGTCGTCGATGGCTTTCTCGATTGCCGCGAGTTGCGAGCTGTAGTCCTGCGCTGCAGCGACAGCTTTGGTGGGCTCTTGCGCTACGACAACAGGTCTGGGAAGCAGCGCAACCGAGAACGACAGAACTAGAACGATGGCGGAAACGACACGTGTGAAAGGTTTAAGGTGGCTCATAGCCGGTCTAATACGCAGTAGTTTGAGAGAAAGTTTTCACGCAAAGGCGCAAAGATGCAAAGAAGAGCGAACCTTTCTTTGCATCTTTGCGCCTTTGCGTGAAGACTACCGCCAAAATCAGTCGACGACCCAGGTGTCGCCGCTATCGATCAGCTTCTCCAGGTTTCCCGGTCCTGATTTCGCAACAGCCGCGTCGATCTGGTCGACCATCATGTCTTCGTAAGTGGGCCGTTCAATCGCCCTGAAGATTCCCACCGGCTGCGGAAATTCCGGCTGCTCCATGCGCGCCAACATGAACGCCACCGAAGGATCTTTCAAGTTGATGTCGTGGACCAGCAGATCATTTTCCGTGATGCCGTTCTCGCCAATCGTCACGACTTCCGGATGAGCGCCGTTCATTCGGATTCCCTGTTTACGGTCCTTACCGAAGATCATCGGCTTGCCATGTTCGAGATAGAGGACGCGATCGGAGCGAACAGTGCGTTCGGCGAAGTAGTCAAACGCGCCGTCGTTGAAGATGTTGCAGTTTTGATAGACCTCGATGAATGAGATGCCTTTGTGTTTCGCGGCGGCTTCGACCATCGCGCCGAGGTGCTTGACGTCGATGTCGATCGAGCGCGCGACAAACGTCGACTCACTCGCGATCGCGAGTGACAAAGGGTTGATCGGGTAGTCGATCGTGCCCGAAGGCGTCGACTTCGTCTTCTTACCAAACTCGGAAGTCGGACTGTACTGGCCCTTCGTCAAGCCATAGATACGGTTATTGAAAAGAATGTAATTCAGGTCGAGATTGCGACGGATCGCATGAATGAAATGATTGCCGCCGATCGACAGCGCGTCGCCGTCGCCGGTGATAACCCAAACGCTGAGATCCGGATTGGCGCACTTGATTCCAGTGGCTATCGCCGGCGCGCGGCCATGAATACTGTGAAAGCCGTAAGTATTCATGTAATACGGGAAACGAGACGAGCAACCGATACCGGAGACGAAAACGATCTTCTCGCGCGGGATGCCGAGCTCGGGCATCACTTTCTGAACATTGTTGAGAATGGCGTAATCGCCACAACCCGGGCACCAACGCACTTCCTGGTCAGAAACAAAGTCGGCCTTCTTCAACTGTCCCGGCGGCGGCGCAACGCGTCCCGCTACCGCCGAACCGGTGTCGCTCTCCGCCGACACCACTTCCGAGACCGGCTTATTCCCATTCCCACCATGTCCATTACTCTCTGTACTCATCATTTCTCCTGACTTACGTCGCTCTTTCTAACCGCCTCTTCCAGCTCGCAATACTTCGCCCTAACAGACGGATCCAGTTTGCGTGCAAAGTCCGCGTCAAGCCCACGAATTTTTATTAATTCCTGAACGTCTGCGAGATCTTTCAACCTATCTGGAGCAGATATCCCTGATGCAAGCTTCAGCTCAATAAGTTTTTCGAGTGTGACGAATCTAATACCGTCAATTTCGATCGAAGCCTCGGCAGGCGTTGGCATACTGACTGGCTTCGGCTTTCCATCGCCGGGATATTCGCCAGTAGTCATTACTTCGATACTCACGCCGTCGGGGGTTGAGCGCAGTCTCTTCCTCGCGCCCGGAAATGCCGGGGCATATCCGAGCCCAACAAGTTCGTCATGAAATCTGTCCAACCCCTCACGCGTCATCACCAAATCAATGTCTTCCGTGAATCGTGGATAACCATGAGCCAACAATGCCACCGCTCCGATGACCATGTAATCGATTCCGTGCTCTTCAAGATCATTTGAGAGACGGGCGAGTGTTTTATTTAGCGTCCCTTCACCCATAAAGTAGCGCAGACCTTCAGCGTAGATTTCCGGAATCGACCTTTCTCGCTCTAAGTTTGTTCTCATGGCCTTTTATGCTTTGTTACTGATTCACGGCGTAGGTCCGAAGATCCTGTCCAGCGAGATCCGTAAACCCGGCAGAAGGTCTTGCGCCTCCAGACAATCAGATCCTGAAAACGTTGTTGTGTCCGATGGTGACCGGTAGACCGTTACCGTTGAGTGCTTCGGGTCTACGATCCAAACTTGCTTAGTACCGAAACTAAACCACCGCGAGATCTTTTGCTTTACTTTGCCGGGAGGGTCGCTGGGACTCAAAACCTCAACTGCGAGATCCGGAGGTCCGGGCCAGTAACCTTCTATTTCGCTCCAACGCTCTTTTGTAATGAATGCAAAGTCCGGAGCCAAAACGGTGTCAGGATTAGAAGTCAACTGGAATCCGGTATTAGTCGCGAACACTTCACCCAATCCGTGATCCCAAACAAATTGTCCAAGAGGTATAGAAAGCCGTAATGCGATCCGGCCGTGAGGAAGTCCGGGTGGTGGCATCTTTTCAAGTTCTCCATTGATGAGTTCATAGCGAAAACCGTCGCGAGGAAGATTCATCAGCTCTTCCGCGGTCATTAACGCCGTTGAGGTTGTACTCATCTCTTTACTCCTACCGTTGAACCTTGAGCGCACTGTGAGGAACGCTCCAACATTACAAATACTCCTCGACCTTCCTGACGATCTCGCGGATTTGGAAGGGGCGGCCTTTGACTTTTGAGAAAGGCACCGCATCGACCAAATACTTCGCGCGGATCATGGTGCAGAGTTGGCCCAGGTTCATTTCGGGAACGATCACGGTTTCAAATCCAGCAAGAACTTCGCCGAGATTTCGTGGGAACGGATTCAGGTAACGCAGGTGCGCTGCTGAAACACTCTTGCCTTCACTCTGCATCTTTTCCACTGCAGACATGATCGACCCGTAAGTTGAACCCCAACCGAGCACCAGAACCTTGCCAGTGCGTTCGCCCATGATCTCGACCGGTGGAATCTCAGCCACCGCGCGATCCACTTTTTCCTGACGCAGCTTGACCATCAAATGGTGGTTCTCCGGATCGTAATTCACATTTCCGGTGATGTGCTGCTTCTCGATGCCGCCGATGCGATGCTCTAGACCCGGCGTGCCTGGCAAGGCGTATGGCCGCGCGAGTGTTTCAGGATCGCGGGCGTACGGCATGAACGTCGCGGGATCGTTGGCGAATTTCAGTTCGATCTTTGGCAGCGACTTGATGTCGGGAATCGCCCACGGTTCGGCGCCGTTCGCCAGATAACCGTCTGAGAGATAAAACACCGGAGACATGTATTTGAACGCAAGCCTCACTGCTTCAATCGCCATGTGGAAGCAGTCAGCCGGTGTCGCCGGAGCAACCACGATTGCCGGACACTCACCGTTACGTCCCCAAACAGCCTGAAACAGATCCGCCTGTTCGGTTTTGGTTGGCAACCCGGTTGATGGTCCACCACGCTGAACGTTGATGATCACCAGCGGCAGCTCAGTCATCACGGCCAGGCCAATCGCTTCCTGTTTCAGGGCTACGCCCGGTCCGGACGTTCCGGTCAATCCGATCTGGCCGGCAAAGCTGGCGCCGATAGCTGCACAAATTGCGGCAATCTCGTCTTCGGCTTGAAATGTTTTGACTCCGAAAGTCTTGTGACGCGACAACTCGTGCAAGATGTCTGACGCCGGTGTGATCGGATACGAGCCATAAAACAGCGGACGCCCTGCGAGCTGCGACGCAGTGATGAACCCGATCGCGGTCGCTTCGTTCCCTGTTAGTTTTCGATATTTTCCGGGCGCGATCTTCGCCTTCTTAACTGTGTAGTGTGTGGTGAAGACCTCGGTCGTGTCGGCGAAGTTGTAACCGGTCTTCAAGGCGATCTCGTTTGCCTTTGCCAGCTCCGGACTCTTGGCAAACTTGGTATGAATCCAGTTGAGCGTGTTTTCCATCGGCCGGTCGTAGAGCCAATAAAGCACGCCGAGCGCAAAGAAGTTCTTGGAGCGATCGATCTCTTTACGCGAGAGCTCCACGTTGCCCTTGAGAGCATTCATGTTGAGCGTCGAAATCGGGAGCTTGTGCACGCGATAGCCGGCCAGCGAATTGTCTTCGAGTGGGTTTGAAGCGTAACTCGCATACTTCAAATTCTCGGGCGTGAATCCGTCAGTGTTGACGATCAGCGTTCCGCCCTCCTCGAGGTCGGGAAGATTCACTTTCAACGCGGCGGGATTCATCGCGACCAGCACATTTGGCTGATCACCAGGGGTTTTGATGTCCTGGCTGGAGAAGTTCAACTGGAATCCGCTGACGCCTGGCAAGCTTCCGGCAGGGGCGCGAATCTCGGCGGGGAAGTCAGGCAGCGTGGAGATGTCGTTGCCGACCACGGCCGAGGTGTTCGTGAACTGAGTGCCGGTCAACTGCATTCCATCGCCTGAGTCGCCGGCGAAGCGAATAGTTACAGTCTCGACTTCTTCCAGGTTCTTCTCAACGTGGGTAACCGGAGGTTCAATAACAGTGCTCATTGGGTAATCGCGAAAGCCCTTTCCAAATTAGTATTTCCCAAGACAGTATAGGACATATATGTCGTATAAGTCCTATAAGACCTATCTGAATTTTATCTCAATCTTGCGAGCTCTTCCTGATACGGCGACATCGCAGCGAGTTTTGCGATGATTTCAGGCAGAACACTCAAAGTGATGTCGATTTCCTCGTCCGTGTTGTACCGGCCAAGTGAAAAACGAATCGAGCCCTGCGCGGCTGTGTACGGCACGTTCATGGCGCGCAGAGTTGGTGATGAGTCGTGCGACGTCGAATGACAGGCCGACCCTGTTGAAACACAGATGCCAGCCTGGTCGAGATGAAGCAGAATGTTTTGTCCATCGACATATTCAAACGAGATGTTTGAAGTGTTGGGCAAACGCTTAGCACGATCCGCGGTGCCGTTCAGACACGCGTTTGGAATCCGCCTCAGAATCTCATCTTCCAGACGATTGCGCAGCCGCTCGATACGTGCGTGACTGTCGTCTTCGAGCGCGAGCCGGCAGGCCGCACCGAGACCGACGATGTTTGGAACTGCCGACGTTCCCGCGCGACGGCCCTGCTCCTGAGCGCCTCCGACAATCAACGGCGACAGTGAAACGCCTTGTCGAATGTAGAGCGCACCGATGCCTTGCGGTGCATGCAATTTATGACCCGAAAGCGCAAACAGATCGACAGCCGTGTTTTTTAGGTCAATTGGAATCTTGCCGACAGCCTGCACACCATCGACGTGGAACACGGCCTGCGAGTTTTCCCGCACGACGCGGCCAATTTCCTCAATCGGCAAGAGCACGCCAGTCTCGTTGTTTGCCAGCATGATCGAGACGAGCGCGGTGTCAGGACGTAAAGCAGCGCGCAGTTCGTCGAGACTGAGCTCACCGTTGTTGTCGACTCCAAGCCAGGTCACTTCGTAACCGTCGCTTTCGAGCAGCCGGCAGACATTTCGGACCGCCTCGTGTTCGACTTGCGTAGTCACGATGTGTTTCTTCTCAGGTCGTGTAGCCAACACACCTCGAATAGCCCAGTTGTCTGACTCTGAACCGCACGAGGTGAAGACAATCTCGCTCGTCTCACGCGCACCAATTAAACTCGCGACCGGCTCGCGCGACTGCTCGATGGCACGTTTCATCTCGCGGCCAAGCGCGTGCGCCGAAGACGGATTGCCAAAGTACTGCCCGAGATATGGCTGCATTGCCTCAAGCACTTCCGGCGCGACGCGAGTGGTCGCGTTATTATCCAGGTAAATCATTTGTCGCTAGTATCTCCTCAATCAATTGATGACATGAACCGCATCCGCCACCCGCGTTGCAGGCCTCTGTAACTTCCGCAACTGACTTCAGCCCGCGCGACTGAATCTCGCGTTCAATTGTACGTTCAGACACAAAGAAACAGGTACAGATCAGGGTTTCGTCGCCCGCCCAATCGTCGCGAGCCGCGTTGCTGTATTCGCGTATGGCGTCGAGCAACGCGGCACAGGCCAGCTCGGCGCATTGTGCGTTTGCAGGTTCAGCGCAAAGTGCAACACTCAACGCTCTCGGGTCTTGTCCGATGAGCGCAGCTTCCGCAGTGCCGAGGCCGGTTACTTGTTCAGTCAAAACCGACGCAGACGCAACCAAGACATCGCAGCCCGCAGCCCTGAATCTCGCCTGCGATACGCGCTGCGCTTCGTCTACTTGTATCGAGAATCGCACATGCGCGCCACAATTCAGCGAAGCAGCGCGGCCAACAAAGCTCGGCTCGGCTGCGTCACCGACATTGCGCGGGTTCAGGAAATGTTTTACTGCTTCTCTGTGCAACCTCTGTGCTCTCTGTGGTTAAAATAGTCTTTACCCAAACTTACCACAGAGACACAGAGAACACAGAGGTTGCACAGAGAAGGCCATTCAGCTACGCTTTCATTAACATATGACAGAACTGAATGAACAACTAATCCTCGACAGTTTGCGGCAAATCAAAGATCCCGATCTGCACAAAGATATCGTCACACTCGGTTTTATCAGAGATCTAAAAATCGACGGCGGCAACGTCTCTTTTCGCATCGTGCTGACGACGCCCGCTTGTCCTGTGAAAGCGGAAATGGAAAGCGCGGCGAAAGAGATTGTTGGCTCCTTGCCGGGCGTCACTTCGGTGGCAGTGAAGATGGATGCCGAAGTTCCGAAAGGCCGCGGCCTCGGCGAGAAGCTGGTTATCGAAGGCGTGCGTAACATCATCGCGGTCTCGTCAGGCAAGGGCGGCGTCGGCAAATCGACGGTCGCCGTCAACCTCGCGGTTTCACTTGCTCTCGACGGCGCGCGAGTCGGATTGATGGACGCCGACGTTTACGGTCCAAACGTCCCGATCATGCTCGGCGCGAGCCAGGCGCGACCGGAAGTCGAAGGCAACAAGCTGGTGCCGATCGAAGCTTTCGGCGTGAAGTTTATGTCGATGGCACTGCTGCAACCCGGCGACAAACCGATGATCGTGCGTGGACCGATCCTGCATGGTCTCGTGAAGCAGTTTTTGTCAGACGTGAAATGGGGCGAACTCGACTACCTGATCGTAGACATGCCGCCGGGCACCGGCGACGTTCAGTTATCACTGGCGCAATTGGTTCCGGTGCAAGGCGCCGTTTTAGTGACGACACCACAGGACGTGGCGATTGCCGACGTCCGCCGCGCGCTGCGAATGTTTGAAACCGTCGCCATTCCGGTGCTCGGAGTTGTCGAGAACATGAGCTACTTCATCGCTCCCGACACCGGCACTCGTTACAACATTTTCGGCGAGGGCGGTGGAGAACGACTGGCTCACTGGTATCACGTTCCCTTCCTCGGGGCTGTGCCGCTCGGGATAGAAGTGCGCGAAGGCGGCGACAAAGGCGTGCCGGTGGTTGTCAGCCATCCTGACTCACCGCAGGCGCAAGCCTTTCGACATGTGTCGGAAGAGGTGGCGCGGCAAGTCTCGATCGAAGCCATGAAACCCGAACTTGTCGTTTTGGGCAAAGGGCAATAAGATAGCAGAGGCTTGAAAACGAATTATAAGAGTGAGGATTTATAACAATGTCAGCTACTACAGCGCCTACCGTGGCACTCAACGTCACCGAAGCGGCGGCAACTGAAATCAGGAAGTTTATGGCGAGCGAAGAGGGCTTGCCCGAGACTTCGGGGCTCCGCGTGAGAGTCGTTCCCGGAGGGTGCTCCGGATTTCAGTACAGCCTGAACATAGAGGAACAATCGCGCGAAGGCGATTTTATTCTCGACGAGAGGGGCGTGCGCATGTTTGTCGACATGTTCAGCGCGCAGTACCTGAACGGTGTCGAGATCGACTACGTGAGCGGCGTGATGGGATCGGGATTTACGTTCAAGAATCCGAACGCCACCGGCAGTTGCGGCTGCGGCTCCTCGTTCACCGCATAGAACTGCGAGAGATGAGTTTGCGACGGGAGACGGGAGCGATCTCGTCTCCTGTTTCTGTTTAAAGCGATAGACCGGATTTTCAAGATGTTCATGATTTGCCAGGCAAGCAGCGACGAGGATATTCAAGCCACGCGCGGTTTGTTCGAAGAGTACGCCGCGGGCATCGGCATCAGCCTCTGTTTCCAAAACTTCGATCGCGAGCTCGCGAATCTGCCTGGCGACTATGCTCCTCCGCACGGACGCTTACTCCTCGCCCGCGAAGAAGGTCAACTCGCCGGCTGTATCGCGATGCGCAAGCTCGAACCCGGCGTTTGCGAGATGAAACGTCTCTTTCTTCGTCCAGCATATCGCGGACGAGGCCTCGGCAGAGTTTTAGTTGAATCGATCATTGACGAGGCACGCGCACTCGGTTACACACATATGCGTCTCGACACGTTGCCGGGCCGCATGGACCAGGCCATCGCACTGTATCGCTCGATGGGCTTCGTCGAGATCGCGCCTTATTATGAGAACCCCGTTGAAGGCGCAAAGTTTATGGAGTTCAAACTAGCTACAAATCAGGAGTAAAACCATACATGCCAAAGATTCAAGCGGAAACTGCTAATGGCCTCATAGAAACAGAACCACCCGCAGGAAAGAAACTAGTGCTGGCCATCGAAGATGCCGGTATCGACATTCTTCACCGTTGCGGCGGTAACGCACGCTGCACCACTTGTCGCGTTGAAATTCTCGAGGGCGATCCAGGGGAAATGGAGGAACTCGAACGAAACCGTCTTGCGATGGAATCAGAGCTCGCGCCAAATACTCGGCTGTCGTGTCAGATTCGCGTCGCAAATGATTTGAAGGTTCGCGTCATTAATCAGGTAAGCGTACGCGGCATCGACGCCGGTCCTCGGCCGTTCGATTAAATCCATCTATTTGCGCGGCGGGATGGTCTAGGTGTAATCTTCGCGCGTAATTCCAGGCTTTCAACTCGGAGGAAATATGTTAATTGAGTCAACTGCTCATCTTCCCATCAGTCTGGCTATGTTTCAGGACGTGTTTCATTCTCCTAACGGTGACGAACTCTGGCGCATTTTCCTGCGCTGGGCTCACTTCGTTGCCGGCGTCACATGGATCGGTCTGCTCTACTTTTTCAATCTGGTAAACGTTCCCTTTCAGAAGGGAATTGATGCTGATACCAAAAAGAAAGTTAATCCCGATCTGCTTGGTCGCGCGCTTTGGTACTTTCGCTGGGGCGCGGTGGTGACCGTGCTGGCTGGTCTAACTTACTATGCGATGGTCATTCTCAAGGCCGACGTAGCCAATGCGAACAACATCGGACGCGGCAACGTCAATCTTTGGGTTGTGTTGTTGTCGTGGTTGACTTATCCGATCGTTCTGTTTGTGATCGAGTATTTGATCATCAAGAAAGTTCCCGGTCTAATCAAAGACGGTCGTGTGTTTGCGATCGTGATGTTTCTGCTGGTGGCTTTCTTCACGTGGGGACTCATCAGGTTCTTCACGGGAATGCTGAGCGTCAACGGCGAGAGTTACGCCAGCAACAAAGCGTATTCGATCGGCATCGGTGGTGCTTACGGCATCCTGATGATGTTGAATGTTTGGGGAATCATCTGGCCAAACAACAAACGCATCCTTGCGGCAACCGCCGGAACTGGCCCCGCAGCGCCACCCGAGCTCGCCCGCCAAGCCTTTATCGCTTCGAGGACAAATACCTGGCTATCGCTGCCGATGCTGCTCTTCATGGGTACCTCCCATGGTGATTGGATAATTCTCGGCAAGTAAACCCACCATCCACAGATTACGCAGATTTGTCTTAGCCAAATAATCTGTGTAATCTGTGGATTGCCTTCCCTTGTTCCCCGCACAGCAGCTAAATAGGAGGTGTGTCTATGAGTTCAATTGGCTCTTATAAAGCCCGCCAGTTCAATCTCAGCGGCTTGAAGGGGATTTCAGATCAAACTCTGGAAATGCATTTCAAACTCTACGAAGGCTACGTCAAAGAAACCAACAACCTGACCACGAGAATCGCGGAGTTCATCAAAGACGGCAACGTCGATCAGGAAGAAATGCCTGCTTACTCCGAGCTGACGCGCCGGCTTGGTTTCGAATACAACGGCATGGTCCTTCACGAGTACTACTTCGACAACCTGATGAGCGGAGGTGGCACGGGCGATCCGGCAAAGACTTCGCAGTTTGCGAAAACTGCGGAAACGTCGTTTGGCCGTTACGAAATCTGGAAAGCTGATTTCGTTGGCATCGGAAAGATGCGCGGCGTAGGTTGGGCCATCTGTTATCAGAACCCCACGAACGGAAGGCTCTCAAACCACTGGATCACGTTGCATGAAACAGGCAACGTCGCGGGATATATTCCGATCCTGGTGATGGACGTTTGGGAGCACGCGTTCCTGCTCGATTACAAACCGGCAGAACGGCCGAAATACATCGAGGCGTTCTTCTCGAATATCGCGTGGGGTGCGGTTGAGGATCGATTGAAGAAGGTCACCGGCGTGCAAAGCGCGAAAGCTTAATCCACAGATTACACAGATTAATCAATGTAATCTGTGGATGGATTTTATTTTTGGGGTAGCGGTGGTTTGCTCAATTTGCACTCGACCGTTAGCGCCCGCAAAAAATTCAAGAGATCCTCGCGCTGCTCGGGCAGAAGCTTGTGCGGCTCGAGGTTTTTCTTGTCCAGGTATTTATTCGGCTTTCCGCCAGCCAGCATGATATCCACCGCCTCTTCGAGCGTCTTCGCACTCCCATCGTGAAAGTACGGCGCCGACTTCGCGATGTCTCTTAACGTCGGAGTCTTGAACGCGCCAGTGTCTTCCGGCTTCTTGGTCACATTGAACCGCCCTGGATCGGGTTCCTTCTGGTCCATGCCAATGCCGATGTTGTGATACTGCTGATCGGTAAACAGCACGCCGTCGTGGCAGTTGTTGCACTTGATTGATTGAAAGATGTTCCACCCACGCCACGCGCTCTGATTAATCGCCGTATTGTCGCCCGCCTTCCAACGGTCCCACGCGGTGTTTCCGCTGATCAGTGTTCGCTCGTAAGCGGCGATCGCTTTTACGACGTTGTCAGGTGTCGCATCGCTATTAAAGACCTTTTGAAACTGCGCTTTGTAGCCTTGCAACGCATTCAGCTTGCCGACGATCTCGTCAGCCTTTGCGCCCATGTTTCCGCCGGTCCATGCGGCAAGCGCTTGCTTCTCGAGCGAAGGGCTGCGACCGTCCCAGTAAAACTCTTTGTGATATCCGATGTTCCAAAGCGTCGGACTGCTTCGTGTAAGCTGCTTGTTACCGGCGCCAATTGCTTTTGGTAGACCATCTGTCAATCCATGCTCGCAAACATGACAGGAATAGCACGACCGCGAACCGTCGAAACTCAGTCGCTCGTCGAAAAACAACTGACGGCCCAATGCCACTTTTTCCGGAGTCATAGGATTATCCGGCGGAATGACCATCGCTTCGTAGGTCGTGAGCTGCGACGGCAGCGGTTGGATCTCGGGGGTAAACGTTCCGGTGTTGCGCCGGCAGCCGGCGATAATAAGAAGTAAGGCGAACAGGGAGAGACGAAGTTTTCTGATAGGCATAGAATTGCAGTTTCTCATATCTGCGTAATCTGTGTAATCTGTTGATTCTGCATGAAACGGCTATGCATCATCGCGATTGTCGCGTTTGCGTCACTAGGTTGCTTGGGCAACAACGACAATGCCCATACGACGGCGACAACCTTCGTATCACCGCCGCCGCGACAAGTCTTGCGCGCCGAGTCGAGACCAGCGAAACAAACGCCGGCCAAACTCGACGACCCGAAGCTGCACGGTGATCCGAACAAGCCATTGTTGATATTTAATCTGCCGAACGGAAAGACTTTTCGCGAAGGTGAAGAAGTTGTAATCGACTTCTCACTCGCCAAGGTCAAGCTGAAGGGTGATGGTGGTGAATTTCGTGTCCGCTACATCGTTGATGACGAGGAGATGAAGTGGATCGATCGTTGGGAACAGATCGCGCTGTCAGGCTGGACGCCCGGCAAACACACGATTCGGCTCGAACTGATCGGACCCGACGGCTGGCCTTATCGAAACGGCGATTACAACGTGGTTACGCGTGAGATAATTTTCGGCCGCGGATGAACGCGGATGAACGCGGATTTAATACAAATGAATACAGTTGAATCCAGATCAATCCGCGTTCATCCGCGTTCATCCGCGGCGAAATTATTCCGTTTTCCGGAGACCAGTCAGGAGCAAACTTCGATCGCTTTTTGAGTTCGATTGGATTAACGCGCAAAGAGATCTTCATAACGAGTGCGGCGCTTTGTAATCCGCGATCCGAATCGGGCGCAAACCGGAAACCGACGCAGAAAGAGTTGACGAATTGCTCGAGCTTCTTGAGGCGCACGATTGATGTGGTCGATCCGCGTGTGATCGTAACGCTGGGTTCAGTTGCGCTCGAGGCGTTAAAGCGCATTCAATATCATGAGTTAAACTTGAAGGAATCCGCGGCTCAAATCCATTCGTGGAATAATCGCGTGCTTGTGCCGGTTTATCATCCGAGTCCGCAGGTATTGGCTTCGCACCGGCGAGAGGCGGAGCAGTTGCAGGATTATCAAGTGGTGGCAGAAGCTTGCCGCGGATTAACGCGGATTGACGCGGATTTATGAAAGAAATGAGTTCTGAATATGCAGCGGTCCGTGACGGTGGAGCGGGGCTGATGGATCTGTCTGCGTCGCGGGGGCGGATTCGTGTGAGTGGAGCCGAAGCAGTCATGTTTCTCAACGGCCTCGTCACAAATGACATGAAGTCGCTCGGCGAGAATCGTTGGATGCCGGCGGCGTTCGCAAACGTGCAGGGGCGACTGATTGGCGCGGTTCGCATCGTGCGCGGGAAAGAGCCCGCGTTTCTGATCGATACCGACGCCGCGTCTCATGAGGCAGTGCTTAAAAGTATTTCGAAGTTCACGCTTGCCGGTGATTTTCGCGTTGCTGACGTCACTGCGGAAACTGTCTTGATGACGATACAAGGGAAACGCGCCGGCGCGATTGTTGAGCAGGTGTTTGAAATACCGGTTTCGGATCTGCCGCGTAACGGTGTTGTCGAGACCAACTGGAGAAACGTTCCAGTAATGATCTTCCGTGCGACTCACACTGCGGAAGATGGATTTGTTTTCGTCGTCGATGCTGCGCAGTCGAGTGCGTTGCAGCAGGCGATTGTGGAGGCGGGCGCGCAGCCAATCAGCGAGAACGTCGCGGAGATTCTGCGAGTCGAGGCCGGCATCGCTCGCTACGGGCGCGACATGGATGAGACCAACGTCGTAACTGAAACTAATCTGGACGATGCGCTAAGCTACACGAAGGGCTGTTACCTCGGGCAGGAAATCATCGTTCGCATCAAGCATCGTGGACACGTCGCGAAGAAGCTGACCGGCCTGCAGCTCGACACCGATCGTCAGATCGACTCAGGAACGACCATCAAAACCATCGACGGTGATCAGGAGATCGGGCGAGTAACTTCAGCAGTCGTTTCGCCCAGGCTCGGAAGCACCATCGCGCTCGGCTATGTCAGGTTCGAACATCTCGCCCCTGGAACGCAGGTAAAGGTCAACGACGTTGCCGCAACCATTACTGAGCTTCCGTTCGTACGCGGCAGTTGGTATCAGAATGGCTGAAGATCTCGACTATCAGCAGGCGCAACTCGCCTACTCGATCATCGAACGGCTGATCGAACACACGCGGGTCGTGAGCGACCTCGTTGCGATGATGGCCCAGGTGCTCGACGAAGATACGACCAAGGCGCTTACGCAAACACCGACGTGGACGGCTTATCTCGATAGCCGTCGAGCGTTGGAAAAGACTAAAGCTGATGTGGAGAAGTTCGCGGAGATATTGAAAGAGTTAGCCGCAGACGAACGCGGCTAACTATCTTCAAAACGTACATCGTCACTTACCCGATGCTTTGCGCTTCAACAAAGCCCAGCCGGTGGGAAGTACGGCCGCGGCAAGAGCGATCTTGATCACGTCGCCCGGGAGAAACGGAAGCACGGCGAGTTTGAAAGCCGCAACCGGCGACGTGTTGGTTAACACGGCATACCACGCCCAGCCTCCGAGAAACACGATTGCCGAGCCGATCGCCATCGCCGCGACAGCAGTTGGATAGCGTTTGTCCCAACCGTGTTCAGCGAATGCGCCTGTAACAAACGCCGCCGCCGGAAAGGCCACCAGATAACCACCGGTTGGTCCAAAAAACCGGACGAGACCAGCGCTACCACCGGCAAAGAACGGCAAGCCAACCGCGCCTTCAATCAGGTAAGCGATGATAGCCGCAGCACCCAAACGCGATCCAAGCAACGCGCCCGTCAGCAGCACCGCGAACGTTTGCCCGGTAATCGGCACCGGTCCAATTTGAATAGCAAACTGTGCCGACGCCGCAATGAACAAACTAAAAACAATCACGAGCCCCACGGAGCGCGTGGAATCGAGCGGCGCGAGTGCCGCTTCCATCAATGTGTCAGGCTTGGCGTAAGTGTTCATGTGCTTTTTTGTGCCTCTTTGTGGCTAGTCTCCGGCGGCGCTCTTCACGACCTCACGCTCAGGTGTCGTTGGCTCGAGCGCCATCGTGCCGATCCGCATTCCGTGGAATGAACGCCACACGAAAAAGACTGACACGAGGAAGAATGCAAGCGCAAGTATCTGCGTCATCGTCGGGTCACCATTATTGCGCGCAGTCAAACTAACGGCGAGTTCAACCGCAAGCAAACCAAACAGCGTCGTAAACTTGATCACCGGATTCATTGCCACTGAAGAAGTGTCTTTGAACGGATCGCCAACGGTGTCGCCCACAACGGTCGCATCGTGCAAAGCAGTGCCCTTCATTTTCAAATCGACTTCGACCACTTTCTTAGCATTGTCCCAGGCGCCGCCGGCATTCGCCATAAAGATCGCCTGATACAAGCCAAACACCGCAATCGAAATCAAATAGCCAATGAAGAAGAATGGTTCGACAAACGCAAACGCCAGCGTGGAGAAGAACACCGTCAGGAAGATATTGAACATGCCCTTCTGCGCATACTGCGTGCAGATATGCACGACCTTCTTGCTGTCTTCAACCGAAGCCTTTTCGACTCCTTCAAGCCGAATGTTTGCTTTGATGAACTCGACTGCACGATACGCGCCGGTAGTTACAGCCTGTATCGACGCGCCAGTGAACCAATAAATAATCGCGCCTCCGGTTATGAGGCCGAGCACAAACGGCGCGTGCAGCAAAGAGAGGCCTTCGGTGTGGACTCGCAGTCCTTCCGTCAACGCCATGATAATCGAAAAGATCATCGTAGTAGCCCCGACCACGGCCGTTCCGATCAGCACGGGTTTGGCTGTGGCTTTGAAGGTGTTACCAGCGCCGTCATTCTCTTCGAGCAGGTGTTTGGCGCGCGCGAAGTTGACGTTAACGTTGTATTCCTTCTTAACCTCTTCTTCGACATCCGGCACTTGCTCGATCAGCGACAGCTCGTAAACTGACTGCGCATTGTCTGTCACCGGTCCATACGAATCGACAGCGATCGTCACCGGTCCCATACCGAGAAATCCGAACGCCACCAATCCAAAACCAAACACGGGCGCAGCCACTGGATCGACCATCAACGCGCCTAAACCTTGTCCTGCCGTTGCGCCGATGGTGGTAACGAAATAAGCAATCGCCATCAAGCCGACGATGCTGATGCCGAGCCAGTAACCAGAGAAATTACCGGCCACCAAACCCGAGAGAATATTCAACGACGCACCACCTTCGCGCGACGAAGTGACAACTTCACTGACGTGGCGCGATTCGGTCGAAGTAAATATCTTCACCAGCTCAGGTATCAACGCGCCCGCGATCGTGCCGCACGAAATGATGATTGCGAGTTTCCACCAAAGTGTGTTGTTGCCGCTCAACGTGGGAATCGTCAGCCATGAAACTACGAACGTGATCACGACCGAAACGATCGAGGTGATCCACACGAGCGACGTCAGCGGCGCCTCGAAGTTCATCGAATCAGCAGTCCGGTAACGCGCCTTGGCAATGGCATCGTTAATGAAATAGGACAGTGCACTGGCAATAATCATCATTACGCGCATAACGAAGATCCAAACCAGCAACTGCACCTGCACGCGTGGATTCGAAACACCAAGCAGAATAAACGTGATCAGCGCGACGCCCGTGACGCCGTAAGTTTCAAAGCCGTCCGCGCTTGGGCCAACGGAGTCGCCCGCGTTGTCACCCGTGCAATCAGCAATCACGCCAGGGTTGCGTGCGTCGTCTTCCTTGATCTTGAAGACGATCTTCATCAGGTCAGAACCGATGTCGGCGATCTTGGTAAAGATGCCGCCAGCAATACGCAATGCTGCCGCGCCGAGCGATTCCCCAATCGCGAAGCCGATGAAACACGGTCCGGCGTAACTGCCTGGGATGAACAAGAGAATGCAAAGCATGATCAGCAGCTCGACGCTGATCAGCATCATGCCGATGCTCATGCCGGCCTTCAGCGGAATCGCGTAAAGCGGAAATGGCTTGCCTTGAAGACTCGCGAACGCGGTGCGCGAGTTCGCAAACGTGTTAACACGAATGCCAAACCATGCCACCCCGTAACTGCCCGCGATACCAACCAGGCTGAAGAACAGGATGATGGCCACACGGAAAGGCTCCATCGCCGACAATACGCCAAAATAGAGCACGATGATGACGGCGATAAAGGCTTCGAGGATCAGGATGAACTTGCCCTGGGTCGTCAGGTACGTCTTGCAAGTGGCGTAGATCAGTTCCGAGATCTCGCGCATTGCTCGGTGCACCGGCATCTTCTTTAAGTTCATGTACATTGCCAGACCGAAGCCGAGGCCGAGAACACAGACAGCTATGCCAAATAAAAGCAGGTTGTGACCGGTGATTCCGTTGAAGAAAGTCACCTGGGAGAGATCTGGCAGTTCCAGATTTGCTTCGCCACCCCGATGGGTCTGCGCGTAAGTTGGCAGGGCGAGAGTTAAAGTCGTGACGGTAGCCGCAATGATGATTGCTGCACGTCGCAGTGTCAGCGATAGTTCCACTTGCGAAATTCCTTTCGGTTTATCGAGATAATGGCGAGATACGCTTACAAAAACGGGTATTATCCACAGATTACACCGATTTTTCAAAGAGAGGCTCTTGAATTTGTGTCGTCTGTGGCCGCTTTCCCGTGCCCAGCCAGCGCCGGATCGAGTCGAACATGATGATTACCGCGGCAAACATGATGATCACGGTGAGGCTGGTATTGATGAGGCCTTGAACGTTGGTTTCGGGTTTTTGCGCGAGCGGCCAGAAAATGTCTGTGATCGACTTGTAGCCCGCCACCAGCGTGGTCGTGCTGACAAACGATAGCGGCAGGAGTGTCACCCACGCGTATTTCGCTTTGCCCGAGTTGATGATCATCGTAGTAGCGACACACAAAGCCACTGCCGCCAGCAATTGATTTGCTATTCCAAACATCGGCCAGATCGTGGAAATCGAGCCTGACCAGATGAATGCCGCCCAGGCTGCAACGACGAGCACAGAAGTGATCACAGCGCCCGGAAGCCAGTTTGGCTCCTCGAGTTTCCGGTAAAAACGACCGCCAAACTCGCCGACAAGGAAACGCGCCACGCGTGTGCCGGTATCGATCGTCGTCAGAATGAAGAGCGCTTCAAACATGATTGCGAAGTGATACCAGTACTTCATCAGACCGCCGAGGCCGGGGATGCCGTCGAAGATCTTCGCGATGCCGAGTGCCAGCGTGACGGCACCGCCAGTGCGGCCGCGCAGGTTCTTTTCGCCGGATTCCTGTTCGAGTCGATCGATCTCCTGCGGTTTGAGATTGAAATCACCGCCCGCATGTGAATCGACCAGGCGAACGTAGGAAGCCTTCTGTGTTTCGGTGCTTTGCGGCGTGTTGATTGCGAAGTAGTCGCCCGGGAAAAGAGAAGTTGCGGCAATCAAAGCAACTACGCCGACGACACCCTCCATCAACATACTTCCGTAGCCAATCATGCGCGTGTCAGTTTCCTTGGCGATCATCTTCGGCGTCGTTCCTGAAGAGATCAGCGCGTGGAAACCGGAAATCGCGCCGCATGCAATCGTGATAAAAACAAATGGATACAGTGGGCCGGGAATAACTGGTCCACCACCGCGAGTGAATGGCGTCAGCGATGGCATGTGAAGCGTGGGATTCACGAGCATCACGCCGAGAATCAGAAACGCGATCGTCCCAATCTTCAAATACGACGAGAGATAATCGCGCGGGCAGAGCAGCAGCCACACCGGCAACACCGAGGCGATGAAACCGTAAGCCGCCATGATCAGGATTAGGCTGTTTCTCGAAAGCGTGAACGTAGCCGCGAAGGAAGAATCAGCAATGCGGCCGCCGAGATAAACCGCAAAGAGCAAACCCACAATTCCGATGATGCTCGCTTCCGCAATCTTCCCTTTGCGGAAACGGTACATGTACAAACCCATCAGCAGCGCCAGCGGAATAGTAAAACCGACCGTAAACGTTCCCCACGGTGACTCAGCCAGCGCATTTACGACTACCAATCCGAGACCCGCCAAAGCAATCACCACGATAAACAGAATCGCGATGCCCGCGACCAGCCCCGACAGTGAGCTAATCTCGGTGCGCGCCATTTCCGCCAGCGATTTGCCTTTGCGACGAACGCTGCCGGCCAGGATCATGAAGTCGTGCACGGCGCCGCCGAGACAGACGCCAATGACCAGCCACAACAACCCCGGCAAGAAACCAAACTGCGCCGCCAGCACTGGTCCGATCAACGGTCCGGCACCGGAGATCGCGGCGAAGTGATGTCCAAACAAAACCCACTTGTTGGTTGGATAATAATTGTGACCGTCATACATCGTCTGCGACGGCACGGGCCGCGAGTCGTCAAGCGCAAGAACCTTCGCCGCGATGAACGCGGAGTAGTAGCGATATGAGATCGCGATGACGCAGAGTGCGCCGATAATGATGGGAAGCGCGTCCATTTCGAAATTTACTTAGCCACAAAGAAGCACATAACCGCACAAATGCCTTTTTGTGATTTTTGTGCCTTTTTGTGGCTAAACCTGTCTTTCTCTTTTCGGGGCCGCAGCGATGCCGGCGGCGGCGCCGAGTAAGCCAGCGATGATGATTAGTAAACCATACAACGTCTGATTATGCTTCTCGGCAGTAGCGTCGAACGCTTCTGCAAACAGTTCCCGTGGCGCAACGTCATGCGGTATCACAAACAGGCCTACCGCAACCAGAAAGAAGCACATGGCCGCGAACTTCAGACCTGCCGGCGTCTGTGACGGACGCCCAAGCTTCTGCCCAATACTACTGCGCGTGTAGCCATAGGAAAAATAGACTGCCAAACCAAGCATTAGCCAGCCAACAAAGCGCCAGTAAGAACCTTCGGGTAAAAAATAGATCAGAAACGCACACGCGAGTGCGCCCAAGCCCGGCAAGAGGTACGGACCAAACGGCACCTTGAACGGCCGCAGCCGATGCGGATCTTTGTGACGCAAAACCATCACGCCAACACACACAAGGATGAACGCGAACAGAGTGCCGATGTTAGTCAAACTTACCATCTCATCGACAGTTGCGAATGCAGCGATGCCGCCGACCGCAACGCCGGTGAGAATCGTCGTGACGTGTGGTGTTTTGAATCTCGGGTGAACGCTCGCAAACACTGACGGCAGCAGTCCATCCCGGGCCATCGAGAAGAAGATCCGCGGTTGTCCGAGTTGAAACACAAGCAGCACGGCAGTGTGGGCGACAACCGATCCAAATGCGACCACGGTGTTCTGCCAAAGGGCCTGCGGCGCAACGTGCTCCAGCGCCATCGTCAGCGCTTCGCCTCGTTGCGCAGCGGTCCAAGCTCTAACCGTCTCCCACGGCACCATGCCAGTGAACATCGCCGCCACCAACACGTAGAGAATCGTGCAGATGATCAGCGAAGCGATGATTCCGATGGGAAGATCTCTAGCGGGATTCTTCGTCTCTTCGGCAACCGTGCTAACCGCATCAAAACCGATGTAAGCAAAGAACACCACCGCCGCGCCAGTCAAAGTTCCCATCCATCCCTGCGGCTGGAAGGGATGCCAGTTTTCGGTCATCTTCGCCGGAGAGACGTAATAAAGAGCAAGCCCAACAAAGAACAGCAGCACGAGGATCTTGATGAGCACCATCACCGCGTTGAAGTTCGATGACTCTTTAATACCCCAAACCAACACGATCGTGATCAGCGCGACGATCCCGAATGCCAAAATATTGAAGACGATCGGAATTCCACCGATGTGTGGCGCGGCAGCGAGAGTTTCAGGCGTTGCGGTGCGATAGTTTGACGTCAGCCAATCCGGAACGTGAATGCCCAGGTTTCGCAACAGGCGATTGAAGAACTCGGCCCAGCTAATCGCGACGGCCACGTTGCCGATCGCGTACTCGATGATCAAGTCCCAGCCGATGATCCACGCGATCAGTTCGCCGAGCGTCGCGTACGAATAGGTGTAAGCGGAACCAGAAATCGGAACCATCGACGCGAGTTCGGCGTAACAGAGTGCGGTAAAACCACAGACGACTGCTGTGATGACGAACGAGAGCATCAGCGAAGGACCAGCGCCGGCACGCTCAGGTGTTCCGGAAGCGGCAGTGCCGACAGTGGCGAAGATTCCGGCGCCGATGATTGCTCCGATTCCGATCAGAGTTACGCTGAATGCGGTCAGCGAGCGCTTCAGTGAAAACTGAGGTCCGCCAACACTAGCCAGGATTTCGTCGAGATTCTTGGTGCGAAAAATTCCTTGAAGCAAGATGTCGCCTCCGGAGTGGATTTAGATAACTCTTACTTGCCGCAGGAAAGCTTGCGGAGTTTGGCATGGAAGAGATTCTCTGTGCAACCTCTGTGTCCTCTGTGTCTCCGTGGTTGAAATTGCAAAGAAGAATAACCACAGAGACACAGAGGTTACACAGAGAAGAGGATTTACAGGATCGGATGCTAATGGTAGTGTGTGGGTAAATGTTTCCATTCAGAAACATCCTCTTTCCGACGGATTTCTCTGCGCACGCGCATGCGGCGTTGAAATACGCTGCGGGGTTCGCGCGCGACGGCCGCGGGCGCGTGTTTATGGTGAACGTTCAGGACGCGCGAGTCCCCGCGAATCTACTCACGCTTCCACAGCACATTTTTGAAGATCAGGAAAACCATTGGCTGCTGCAACTGCGATCTCAAGTGAGGGAGTTGCTGACGGATCCGTTGCTCCACGGTGTTGAGGTTGATCCAATATTCCTGGAGGGTGATCCGGCGGCAGAGATCGTTCGTGCCGCGGTCGATCATGAAATCGATCTGATCACGATAGCCACGCGCGATCGCAATCGCTTCTCGAGAGCGTTTGGTGGATCGATTGCTGAAGAAGTTGTGGCGGAGTCGCCAGGCGCGGTGCTTGCCGTTCGTCCGCCGCAGCGCGATTTCATCGAGCATCGCGCCGGGCACACACAGATTCGACTAAATCGCGTGCTGTTGGCTACAAATTTCCGTCCATCTTCAGCGGCCGCGACTCAACTCGCCACCCAGATTGCAAGTCACCTTAGCGCCGAGCTTCATGCTGTCTACGTGATTGGCGATTACTTCGATCAGATCTCTGCGATGTTTCCAGAAGGCGGACTCGCGGCGTTAACACGTCTGCGCAGTTATGTGCAGGAGCGCATGGGCCATTTGTCACGCAGCGGCGGCGCGACGACGACTCACATTTCCGAAGGCAGGCCGTATCAGGAGATTGTCAAGCTCGCCACGAGTCTCGATGCCGATCTCATTGTGATTGGAACGGCCGTGCACGGATCGCTGTTTGGAAATAATCAGGTGTTGGGATCGGAGATCGAGCGAGTGATTAGAAACGCGCCGTGTCCGGTGCTTTGCGTGCCCGCGGCTAAGGTGGTGACGCCATTGCCCGCTCTCGTGACGCAAACGGTGCCGCAGATGTAATCGATCCTATAGGACCTATTGTTTCCTCTCGACCGGTTTACCTGCCTTCTCCCACCCTTGAAAGCCACCCAACAACGCTACTGCGTTTTCAATTCCTTTTGTTTTTAGCGCGACCACCGCACCGGCGGACGTATGTTCGTTCGCTCAAGAACAGTAGGTAACAATTGTCTTGTCGCGGGGAAGCTCGTTCACGTGGTTTAAGATCTCACCCGAAGGGATGAGCCGCGAGCCGGGAATGTGTCCCGTGTCGTACATTGCCTGATTTCGCACATCGACTACGTAAGCCTTCCCCTCCTTCCTCAGGGTTTCAAGCTCCTCGATGGTGACGCGGCGAGCACCGTCAGCGTAAGTTTCAGGACCTTTGTTGCTCGATCTGTTGGAGTTGCTGTTCATGACTGTATCGACTGCGTTACACGAGGCAAGCATCATAACCGCAAGCATTATTAAAGCTGAATAGAGAAATTGAGGACGCACTCGGAAACCTCCGTATGAGAGCTGATAACACTGTTACTGTGTTACGCGACCGTGTCATTTGTCAATGTCCATCTCCGGGGAAAATGATATAGTTCGCTCCCAAACAGGAGCCTGAGTATGACGGAATCGCCGGCCCAAATTCAGTGGGCCAAGGTAATCGACCATACGCGCTGCATTGGCTGTCATGCCTGCACGACCGCGTGCAAGTCTGAAAACCTCGTTCCGCTTTCCGTCACGCGAACTTACGTCAAACACGTCGATATCGGCGTGTTTCCACAAGCGCGGCGCGCTCATCAGGTGACGCGATGCAATCAGTGCGCCCACGCTCCGTGTGTGACTGCTTGCCCCACGACTGCGATGTTCAAGCGAGCGGATGGGATTGTCGATTTTGACAAGTCGATCTGCATCGGCTGTAAGGCATGCATGGCCGCCTGCCCGTACGACGCGATCTTCATCAACCCTGAAGATCACTCGGCTGAGAAGTGCAACTTCTGCGCGCACCGCATCGACATGCAACTCGAACCCGCGTGCGTCGTCGTTTGTCCCACGCAGGCGATTCTCGTCGGTGACATGAACGATCCAGATTCGTACGTCGCGCAGATTATCAATCGCGACACGGTTGCGGTGAGACGGCCTGAAAAAGAGACGCTACCGAAACTTTTTTACAAAGGCGCGCATCAGGCGACGCTCGATCCGCTCGCAGCGAAACGACCCGAAGGTGGTCTTTTCATGTGGAGCGAACAACAGGAAGGATCGGGCTTCGTCACATCAGGCAATCCGCAGTTCAACAATACTTCGGCGGCTGCGTTGCTGTCGTACGACGTGGCGCATCCGATTCCGTGGGACTGGCGCGTTAGTCTTTACACCTGGACCAAGGGAATTGCATCAGGCGTTTATCTCGTCGCTTGTCTGCTCGTGTTGATTGGAGCGCTCGCGGTGAACAATTCCATTTGGCTGTGGGCCACGCCGATCGTCTCAGGCGGTTTTCTCGCGATTACAGGTGGGCTGTTGATTTGGGATCTCGAGCATCCGGAACGTTTTCATTTGATCTTTACGCGACCGCAGTGGCGCAGTTGGTTAGTGAAGGGTGCTTTTATAATTGCTGGTTACACCATTGTGCTCGCGCTTCATTTCATCGCAAGCTGGGCCGGATCTAGATCGTTTCAGTCGTGGCTGATGATTGCCGGTATTCCGTTGTCGGTTTTGACTGCGGTTTACACGGCTTATCTATTCGCGCAAGCGAAAGCTCGCGACATGTGGCAAAACCCGCTGCTGCCGCCACATCTCTTTTTTCAGGCGGTGCTCTTGGGTTCGGCGGTGCTGTTGCCGTTGATCGTAATCCTCCGTGGTGCGATGGTGTCTGATGACATGATGGGCGTTATCGATACCGTGCGTCTGGAAGTGTATTGGCTGATGTGGACGCTCGGCATTTCGAGTGTGATTCACTTATTGATGGTTTGGGGCGAAGCCTCACTAACACATCCGACTGCACACGCGCGGCTCGCGATCTGGGAGATGGTGAGAGGCAGATATAAAAACGATTTCTGGACGGGCACTATTTTGTCGCTGCTTGGCGGTCTGTTGCCGTTGTTGACTGTACTCGGCATCTCGAGCATTTCAATCGGCGTAGCGGGCGCACCGCTGGCGTTGATCGGCATGATGCTCTTCGAAAACGCCTACGTCCAAGCCGGCCAATCTGTGCCACTTGCGTGAAATGTAGGGTAGGTGCCGCGGGCATGTTAGACTGAAAAACATGGAAACCATCCAACTCACCATCGATGAATCATTACTAGCGGAGGTGCAGCAAGCAACCACGGCGCTGCACATGACGCCTTCAGACTTTATGAAAGTCGCTTTGGAAAGAGCGCTCGAACAGCGTGAAATAATCGCTAAGGAGCGGAGAGACGCGGAGGGTTACGCCAAGTATCCGCCAAGTCTCGACGAGATTGAGGAATGGGAGAATGAGCAGGATTGGGAAGATCGATGAAACAGGGCGATGTTTGTTGGTATGAGTTTCGTGCTCCTGATAAACGTCGCCCCGTCCTGATTCTGACTCACACCTCTGCCATTTCTTACCTTAACAGCGTGACCGTAGCCCAGCTCACCACTACAATTCGGGGCGTACCTTCGGAAGTTCTCCTGAGTCCAAGTTTAGACGGTGTATTCGAGGAATGTGTCGTGAATGCATATAACCTCCAAACCGTTCCGAAGTCTCGAATCGGAGAATTCGTTACTCAATTATCGACTGAGAGAATGCGTGAGGTACGTGCGGCGATTGAGTTCGCATTGGGATTTCACGCCCTGGTATAGGTCGAGAGAAGACGCGCTTTCAATGAAACCGATCAATGAAACTTTCTACCCGGGGCCGAGTCGGAGTCATCTGGCGGCGTTCCCGCCAAAGGAGCGCTGGGATGATTGGACCGAGCTCGATCCGCGTGCGTGGCCGCAACGGAAGGAGCGGCATTACTCGCTCGTTCCGACGACGTGTTTCAATTGCGAATCTGCGTGCGGATTGCTCGCCTACATCGACAAAGTAACCGGCGAGATTCAGAAGTTTGAGGGTAATCCCGAACATCCCGGCTCGCGCGGACGCAATTGCGCCAAAGGCCCCGCGACACTCAATCAAGTTACCGATCCCGATCGTATTCTTTATCCACTTAAGCGCGCGGGCAGACGCGGTGAAGGAAAGTGGGAACGCACCACCTGGGACGAAGCACTCAACACCGTCGCCGCACGCATTCGCAACGCCATTCTCGAAAATCGACGTCACGAGATCATGTATCACGTCGGCCGGCCCGGCGAAGATGGTTTCACTGAACGAATTCTCGCTGCCTGGGGAATTGACGGTCACAACTCCCACACAAATATCTGTTCGTCAGGTAGTCGCGAAGGTTATCAACTCTGGATGGGTCTAGATCGTCCGAGCCCGGATCACGCGAACGCCAAAGTCATCCTGCTGATCAGCGCACATCTCGAGTCAGGCCATTACTTCAATCCACACGCGCAACGCGTCATCGATGGCAAAACAAACGGCGCGAAACTGATCGTCTTCGACACGCGACTCTCAAACACCGCCACTCACGCTGACTACTGGGTCGCGCCTTATCCAGGCTCTGAGCCGGCGATCCTGCTCGCGATCGCAAATTATCTGATTCAAAACAATCTCTACGATCGCGAGTTCGTCGAGCGTTGGTGGAACTGGAAAGAGTTTCTTCAGTCAGAGGGAACAGCCACGGATTTCACGGATTTTGAAGCACGATTAAAACAGATCTATCAACAGTACACATTTGCATTCGCGGCAGACGAGTCAGGCGTTGATGAAAAAGTGATCGAGGAGATCGCGAAGCTCGTCGCTTCCGCGGGTTCGCGGTTTTCGAGTCACAATTGGCGCAGCGCGGCTTCAGGCGTCAGCGGTGGCTGGAGCGTAGCGCGCTGCTTGTTCATGCTGAACGCGCTGCTCGGCGCGGTCGCGACGGAAGGTGGCGTTTATCCAAACGCCTGGAACAAATTTGTGCCGAAGCCGATGTACATGCCGCCGCATCCGAAGATGTGGAACGAAACGACGTGGCCGCGCGAGTATCCGCTGGCGATGAACGAGATGTCGTTTCTGTTGCCGCACTTACTGAAAGACGGCCGCGCAAAGCTCGACGTTTACTTCACGCGCGTCTACAACCCGGTGTGGACCAACCCTGACGGCTTTTCGTGGATCGAGATGTTGACGGATCCCGATCTCGTCGGTTGTTACGTCGCGCTCACGCCGACCTGGAATGAAACCGCTTACTACGCCGACTACGTTCTGCCAATGGGTGTCGGCTCCGAGCGGCATGATCTTCATTCATACGAGACGCACGATTCGCAGTGGTTGGGTTTTCGTCAACCCGTGATGAAAGCTGCTCGTCAACGCAACGGTGAAACGATTGACGACACGCGCAAGGTTAATCCTGGCGAAGTTTGGGAAGAGAACGAATTCTGGCTCGAGTTGACGTGGCGCATCGATCCGGACGGCGGCCTCGGCATTCGGCAGTACGCGGAATCCAAAAAGAAACCCGGCACACGACTCGGCATCGACGAGTATTACGAATGGATCTTCGACAACTCGGTTCCCGGTCTGCCCGAAAGAGCAGCAGCCGAAAATTTAACCCCACTCGAATTCATGCGGCGCTATGGCGCGTTTGAAGTGAAACAAAAGATCGGGCGAATTTACGATGAACCTGTGCCGGCGGAAGAGCTCGATGATGCGCGAGAGGATCGTCTCGGCCGCGTCTTTACGCGTGCTCCGAAACCTGCTGGTCCAAACATTGTTCCGTTGCCTGTGCCTGATGGTGACGACGAAGGCCGTCGACTCGTCGGCGTCAATGTCGACGGACAGATCAAACGCGGCTTTCCGACGCCGAGTGGCAGGCTCGAGTTTTATTCCTCGACGCTCAGCGGTTGGGGCTGGAGTGACTGGTCCATACCGACTTACTTCAAGAGTCACGTTCACAAAGACAATCTTGAAGAAGGACAGACGATTTTGATCTCGACGTTTCGGCTTGCGGTGCAAATTCACACGCGCAGCGCGAACGCTAAGTGGCTCGATGAAATTGCGCACACGAATCCGCTTTGGATTCATCCGTCACACGCGGCCAGGCTCGGCGTGCGCACCGGCGATCTCGTGCGCGTCGAAACTGAGATTGGTTACTACGTTGTGCCCGTATGGGTGACGGAAGGAATTCGACCGGGCATTGTGGCGTGTAGTCATCATATGGGCCGTTGGAAACTGACTGACGAGGGGCAGCGGCAGTTGATGGCTACAGTGAAGTTGGACCACGACGGAACAGAGTGGAGCCTCAAGCGCGAGCGGGGAATCGAGCCTTACGAGTCGAATGACCCAGACACGTTGCGCATCTGGTGGAAAGATGCCGGAGTTCATCAGAACATGACGTTTCCCGTTCACCCGGATCCGATTTCCGGAATGCATTGCTGGCATCAGGCAGTGCGCGTGCGTGCCGCGGGGCCGGAGGATCGGCCGGGGGATATCTTCGTGGATACGCAGAAGTCGCGCGAGGTTTATAAGAAATGGTTGGCGATGGCGCGGCCGGCCGATAAGTATTCGCCCGATGGGACCCGGCGGCCGTATTGGATGCTGCGCCCATTGAAACCTGCGCGGGAATTCTATAGATTGGCCGCGGATGAACGCGGATAACGCGGATCAGATCCGCGTTCATCTGCGGTGAAAATTAAGAAAAATGTATTTCAAACAATTCTATCTCGGTTGCCTGGCTCACGCTTCCTACCTGATTGGCTCAGACGGTGAAGCAGTGGTCGTCGATCCGCAGCGCGACGTCGATGAGTATCTCGCCGAAGCCTCCGCGCATGGACTGCAAATCAAGTACGTGATCGAAACCCACCTGCATGCGGATTTCGTCAGCGGCCATCAGGAGCTCGCAGCGCGAACTGGCGCACAGATCATCTTCGGCGAGAAGGCCGGCGTTACATTCGCGCATCGTGCAGTGCGAGACGGTGAAGAGCTCACGATCGGCGAAGCGGTCCTGCGATTTCTCGAGACACCCGGTCACACGCCCGAAGGCATTTGCGTTCTCGTGACCGACACCGAAGCAAACGAACCACAAAAACTTCTAACCGGCGACACACTCTTCATCGGCGACGTCGGCCGCCCGGATCTCGCAGGCGGAAAAGGCTACACACCGCAGATGATGGCGGAAATGATGTACGAGAGCCTGCACGGAAAACTGCTCAAGCTGCCTGACGAGGTCGAGGTGTATCCAGCACACGGCGCAGGCTCGATGTGTGGCCGCAACATGTCGAAGGAAACTTCTTCCACGATCGGCGAGCAACGCAAGTTCAACTACGCGCTGCGGCCGATGAGTAAAGAAGAATTCGTGACGATGATGACTGCCGACCTTCCGGAAGCGCCCATCTATTTTCCGAAAGACGCCGAAATCAATCGTTCGGGCGCGCGCGATCTTTCTGAGTTACAACCGCCAAAGCCTTTGACGCCGCAGGAAGTCCTGCAACTGCGAGATGAAGGTGACGTGCTCCTCGACGTGCGATCGGCAGCAGATTTCGGCGCAGGACACGTGCCCGGATCGATCAACATCGGACTCGGTGGACAGTTTGCGATGTGGGCCGGCAGCCTGGTCCCGTTGAATGCCGCGATCGTCTTAGTTGCCGACACAAGCGCTCAGATCGATGAATCGGTGGTGCGACTCGCGCGTGTCGGAATCGAGAATGTTAAAGGCTACCTGGAAGGCGGTGTTCAGCGTTGGCGAGATGAGGGATTCCCAGTAGACACGATCCAGCAGGTGAGCGTGGCTGAACTAAAAGAGCAGATCGATAAAGACGATTTGCAGATTGTCGACGTGCGGCGTCCGGCTGAATACGTCAATGGACACGTGCCACAAGCATTCAATGCGCCGCTTGCAAATCTCGATAACAGTCTTGGTCCACTACCACTTCAAAAGGACAAGTTAACGGCGGTGATTTGCGCGGGCGGTTACCGATCGAGCGCGGCGGCCAGCCTGTTACAGAAACAGGGCTTTTCCAACCTTCTCAACGTATCGGGCGGCACGGGCGCGTGGATCAACGCCGGCTATCCAGTCGAACAATAGCTTATAGGATGTGCGCCTCCTTGGAGTGCGGTGCCTTGGCACCGCTTTGGTAAGCGATTGCCGAGGTAAGTACCAAAGCGGTGCCAAGGCACCGCACTCCAAGGAGGCGCACATTCATGTACAATCGTGCAAATCCTGGTATGAAGCTGCTAATCGCAATTGGCATCATCGTCGTTGCCACGATTCACGGATATGGCGCCGCCTGGCTCGCAATCTGGATGCTCTTTCATCCCTACAAATCAGTTAAGCTTCTCGGCGTCACTATCTGGCCGCAGGGGATGATTCCTCGTCATCGCGATAAGCTGGCCCAATCGATCGGCAACGCAGTCGGCAACGAACTCGTTTCACAACAAACAGTCTTCGATGCTCTGTTCGAAACCAGTTTCTTTCAACACAAGGTTGAAGACTTCGTCAATGCGTACACAAACGAGCTGCTCTCACGCGTGTACCCATCATTTCTCGACGCCTTGCCGTCGCAGGCGCGCGCGCCGATTCTCGACACAATTTCCGCGCTTCAATACCGACTGGCCGAATACATCGCCGAGATGTTGAAGAGCGAAGAAACTGCAACCGCGATCGAGCGGTTCATCGACAAACAAGTTGACGATCTACTCGAATGCCGCGTCGGCGACATCGTGAGCGATCAATCTTTTAATCGCGCATTTGATTTCGTGGAGCAGCGTTTACAACAACTCACCGCCAGCGAAGCGTTCGAAAGCAAAGTGCGCGACTTCGTCGCCGGACGTTTGGACGATCTTTCGCGCAGCAACGCTACGCTCGCCGAGACTTTCACTCCCGAAACTATCGCCTTCGTCAAGGATCGTATCGATCAGCAGGTGCCGCCAATCGTTCATCATCTCGCCGACATCGCTACAAGTCAGTCAACACGAAAGCAAATCGGCGCGCTGATAAAACTGGAAGTGGACGAGTATTACGAACAGCTCTCACTCTTCAAAAAGATCTTCATTTCTCGCGAACGCATCCACCGCGAAGTCGACGAACTGGTCAACAAGACGCTGCCGAAGCGTGTCGAAGAATACTTGCGTGGACCGGCATTCGAGCAGGAAGCCGAGGCTTTCCTGAACGCGACAATCGACAATGTGATGGCGCGGCCGTTGGACGAGCTCATCGGCCAGTTCGATCCGATCAGATTCGAAGACTTGAAGTCGCAGGTCAGCAATCGCCTAATCGAAGTACTGCGTAGTGAGGCTTTGTCTACTTCTGTTTACAACCAATTCTCCGACGCGATCGACCGGCTGCGACCGCAAACACTCGGCGCGGTGATGCAGCAGATCGATTCAAACTCTGTAACGTCCGCGAAAGGATTGTTGAGTAAAAGCCTGCTCAGTTTGCTCTCGCGCGACGACACCGCGCGCACCATTAACGCGATTTTGAGTACGCAGATCGAGCGCCTGTTGATAGCTCCGATCGGACGTCTCGGCGATCATGTTTCCGAAGGCGCAATGCAACGCGCGAGCTCGGCATTGGTTGAGAGGATCACAACTGCGGCGCGCGAGCGTTTGCCAGTGGCGATAGCCGAGTTTGACGTGGGCGGCCTCGTACGCAAGAAAGTGTCAGACTATCCGCTTGCAAAACTCGAAGAGCTGGTGCTCTCAGTCGCTCAACACCATCTCAAGACGATTGAACTGTTCGGCGCGGCGATCGGATTCTTCATCGGCGTCGGACAAGCGATCTATTTTTGGTTTACCTGGCAGCCCGGAAGATGAATCCACAGATTACGCAGATTGATCATTAGAATCTGTGTAATCTGTGGATTTCTGTTGACATTACACTCGCGAGTGAATAACTATTTGCCATCACCGAAAGGAGCTTAGTTCCCTAATGACCTACGTAGTTGTTGAATTATGCGTCGATTGCAAGTACACCGACTGCGCAGCCGTTTGTCCTGTTGAAGCATTTCATGAGTTAACAGATCGTCTTTACATCAACGCCGACACCTGCATCGATTGCGATGCGTGCGTTCCTGAATGTCCCGTGGAAGCAATTTTTGCTGACACCAATGTGCCCGAACACTACGCTCACTGGACACAAATCAATATAGATGAAGCTCCGAAGTATCCGGTTATCAGTCAGAAGATTCCCGCCCTGCATGGACCGAGCTGTACCGGCCCAGAAGAATGAACGGACTCAAACTTGTAGCACTACAGATCCTTCAATCACGCTCACGATCTAACCCTTAAGGAGGTCCCATGGATCACGACTACTCCCAAGTTGCTCACGCTCAGTTGCTTCAAAGTTATAAATCCGGTGTCAGGTGGTTTTACTGGATTGCCGGTCTGTCGTTGATTACGTCGATCATTATGATCTTCGGCGGAGGCTGGCGTTTCATCGTCAGCCTTGGGGCAACGCAGATCATCGACGGTTTTGCGCGAGGATTGTCCCCAGAGTTCGGTGCTATCAACGTCATTGCTCTGTTCATGGATATCCTGGTCACCGGAATATTCGTCGGCTTTGGTTTGCTGGCTGCGAGGAAACTTTTGTGGGCCTACATCCTCGGAATGGTGATATTTCTCCTCGACGGATTAGTACTGCTTCTACTTCAAGACTGGCTCGGCGCCGTGTTTCATGCGCTGGTTCTGTTTTGGATGTTCCGCGGTTTTCAAGCCGGGCAGGAACTCTGCGCCCTTGAAAAAACAATGGCCGAGCAGAGCGCGCAAGCACCTCCACAACCAGAACCCGTTTAAGCCACAGATTACACGGATCTGCGGCTTATTTTTGCTGGCCTTCAGTCGCGATATTGCGTTTCGATCCGTTGAGTTGTTTCATCAACTCCTCAACAGCGGCTTCGAGCTGGCGATCGCGTCCGGCAAGTGCGTCTTCCGGTTTGTTATCGACCAACAAATCAGGCTGCACGCCGTAGTTTTCCATGTTGGTCCGTTTCGAATCGGCAAGAAACACACCAACGCCTGGCGTGCGCACAGTTGAGCCATCGATCAAACTGTAGCTGCCGGTGCCGATGACTGCTCCCATCGTTGGAGTGCCAACCACTTTCCCAAGACCCAACGCACGGAAACCAGCCGGAAACATTTCGGCGTTCGAAGCCGAGCGCCAGTTTTGCAGAACGACTTTTGGTCCAAAGAACCCTGCGAACGGACGGCCGGTGGCTTCAGTGCCGCGCGGCTGCCACACCTGATACTGACGTTGGACCAGGATCGCGAGCAGCTCTTGTTCGATGTTGCCGCCTCCGTTCCAACGCTGATCGATAATCAACGCTTCTTTGTTGCGATTCTCGCGAATCTCTTTTTCAAATTTCCGCAGCGATGGTGGATTCATCGCCTGAATGTGAAGGTAACCGATGCGTCCGTTAGAAAGTTCTTCAACTCTCTTGCGGCGTTCTTTGACCCAACGCTCGTAACGCAACTGGCTATAAGCATTCGTCGAGATCGCTTCGATACGCGTGTTCCACGCACCTTCGTCGGTCGGTTTTGAGTTAAAGGTGACATTCACTTTGCGATTGAGCCGCTCGTTCAGCAACTGCCAATACTCGTCGCCGGCTTTTACCGGCTTGCCGTCGATTGCGAGCAGATAATCGCCGACTTTCACGCGTACCCAGTCTTTATCGGCTGGTCCATCTTCGTAAATGTAATTGACACGATAACGGCCGGCCGCAGTGTCAGGCTCGAGCTCAATGCCAAGATGCGACGTGGAAACGCCGCCCGCTCCTGGTCCGCGTGGCGGCGGCGCCGCGCCGGTGTGCGAAGCATTAAGCTCGCCGATCATCTCGTTGATAATGTTGAGGAGCTCCTGCCGGTCGCCGACGAAATCAACCAGCGGGCGATACTTCGCACGCGCTGCATCCCAATCCATGCCATGCATCTTCGGATCGTAGAAACGATACTTCATCGTGCGCCACCCATCGTCGAACATCTCGGCCCACTCGGTCGGACGATTGACGCGAACACGAACGTTGAAATTGATTCGTCGTCTGCTTGCCTCGCGACCAGCGCCGGCGGCTGCCGCCGCGCCTGCGCCTTGTCCGCCCGCCGCTGATAACGGAACAGAATAGATCCCATCGCGCTCGCGGAAGAACAGTGTGCGACCATCACGAGATATCGCGAGATCCCCAACCCCTGCGCCGAAGCCACCGCCTCCGCCTGGACCACCTTCAGCGTTTTCGTTGGGCGGTTGTCCGGCAGTGATCCGCGTGAGACGTTTACCGTCGTCTTGAATCGAATAGATAACGGGAACACTAGCCATGCCGGCAGGCTCGCTCGTGACGAAAACAACAGTACGGCTGTCGGGCGCGATCGTGTAACTTAAAATCGGGAACGGCATGCGAGTCACTTGGCGTGTGCGCCGTTTGAGTCCCGCAAAGTCCATTTTGATCTCGCGTGGCGGTCGATTGGCAGGAGGTCCACGACGCGCCGCGGGCGGGGCACCTTCGCCATCTTCTGCTCCTGCTGCCGGCGGCGCTGGCTCGCGTTCTTCCGCATCATCAGGATCGCGATCCTGTCGCTCGAGCCAAACCGAATAGATCTGAACGGAGTTGGGCGTGTTACCACCTGAAGCCTCGACGCGTTGGAAGTAGAGTTTTCTTCCGTCTGGTCCAAACCGTGGATTCGCATCGTTGTTGGAGTCGAACGTCGCCTTGTGAGGCTCCTTCTCTTCGCCGGATGCAGCAATGATATAGACATCAGACGTGCGCGAGATGTCGAGTTTTGAATAAGCGATCCACTTGCCGTCGGGCGACCACACCGGCATGCCAAAACCGCCGTAACGCGAAGTGTCGAGAGTTGTGACTTGCTTGGTCGCGACTACCAGCTTGCGCAGTGTGTCGTCAGACGCGGTGAACGCGATTTCTTTCGAATCAGGCGACCAGTTGTAACCGAGTTTGAGCGCATCGATGTTGGTGACTTGCTGCGCGGGTGCTGAGCCATCGACAGGCACGACAAAGAGTTCCTCACGTCCACTTTGATCCGAAACGTAAGAGAGCCATTTGCCATCGGGCGAGTAAGCGACATTTCGATCGCGCGCTGCGCTCTCAGTAACTTGTTTGATATCGCCTTCTTCGACGGGCGCGGTGAAGATCTCGCCATGAATCGAAAACGCGATGCGACGCGAAGAGGGCGCGAGATCGTAGTCGTCAGCTTGTGAATTGAACGACTGCATCTCAGATAAGTTTTCCTCGGTTTCGGCATCGATGTTCAAGGTGATCGGCGTCGCGCGTTTCGAGTTGACGTCGAGTTTCCAGATGCCGAAATCGTGTTCGAAAACGATCACTTTTCCATCGGAGCTGATCGCGGGCCACCGCACGTCACCGGCTTTGAACGTCGTGACGCGATCCGCCTTGCCGCCGTTTTCGGAAATGCGCCAGATGTTCGTGAGGCCGTTGCCTTCGCGATCGCTGACGAAATAGATGTAACCGTCGCGTCCCCACATGGGCCACGAATCGAGACCGTCGAAGTCAGTCAGTTGCGTAAACTTCTTCGCCGAGACGTCCATCACCATGATGTCGCTCTGATAAGCGCCGCGGTAAAACTTCCGCCAGTAAACCTGCGATTTCTGGTTGTACGCGAGCTTCTGTCCGTCGGGCGAATAAGAAGCTTGCACGCCCATGTCAGTGCCGGCGCGCCACGGCATGCCGCCTTCCGTACTGACGAGATAAAGCTGCGGCATGAAGTCTTCGCCACGATTGCTGCTGAAGAGCACGGCGCGCGAGTCGGCCGACCAGCCGAGCACGACGTCGTCAGCGGAGTGCGTGGTCAGTTGTTTCGCATTGCCGCCGCTTGCGGGTATCAGATAGACGTCGAGATTTCCGTTGCGCTCGCTCGAGAACGCTATCCACTTCCCATCAGGCGAGAACCGCCCATAAACATCTCGCGCCCGATTGACTGTCAGGCGCTGCACGTTTTGGCCATTCTCGTCGGCGGTCCAAAGGTCTCCGAGGTAAGTGAAGACGATGCGACCGTTGTGATAATGCGGATAACGCACCAGTCGCGTTTCGCGACCAAATACGGAAAGTGTAGCGAGAAGAAATAGAGCTGCGGCGAAGAGAGTGGTTGTCTTTTTCATGGCTCCTGACCTACGTCTAATTGGGATGGAAAATTACTGGTGATGCGGAGGCGGGATTATATCACTGCGAATTGCGAAATTCGAATTTCGCCGATGTCTATGGCATCATTGGGCCGTGAGTGTTACTTGCCGAAAAATGGGGGCGGCAGACGTGCGCGACGCGTTTGAGATGCTGAGGGATTTTCTCCGCGCAGACGAGCACTATCTCGCCAGCAGCCAAGCCTATGGCGATCTCGGTTTGAAAGGTCTCAACAACGCGCTCGATCTGTTTCTGGAACGACCCGAACTCGGGTTTGTCTGGATGGCGTATGACGAGAACGGCGTCGCGGGGATTTGCGTGGTCTGTTACGCGATCTCGACTTCGATGGGATCGGTCGTGGCGAAGCTCGACGACGTTTCGGTAAAGCCGGATCGACGCGGAAAAGGGATCGGTTCGGAATTGATCGATCAGCTAAAAGAGCAACTGCGCAAGGAAGCTGTGACGCGGATCGATGTGGCGGTGCACATCGAGAATCCCGAGGCAAAGAGGTTTTATGAGAAGGCCGGATTCGTGGCCCTCAACGAAGAACGTCTTTCTTGTCTAATTTAACCACGGATTAGACGGATGAATACGGATCGAATCCGCGTTCATCCGCGTAAATCTGCGGCTAAAAAAGTCATCCTAAATTAGCGATCTCTTCGAAATATTTAGCAAAAGCCACCATTCCACCTGAGGCCTGCCGCCAATCGAAATTCTCATTCGGCGCGTGATAACCGTGCTCCGGCAACGACAAACCCAAAAACAGCACCGGACACTTCAGCACCTTCTCAATACTCGTCATCGCGCCGATTGTCCCGCCGTCACGCACGAAAACCGCATCACGTCCAAACGCAAACTTGATCGCACGCTTCAAAGCCTGCGGCAACTCACCCTCAAGCACAGTGCGAAACGCAGGTGCTGCTGACTCGAACTGAATTCTCACGTCCGGGTTTCTCTCTTTGACAGCAGCGGTGATCAGTTTCTTGATCTTCTGCGGATCCTGCACCGGCACTAACCGGCACGACGCTTTCAGCTCAGCGCGCGGCGGAACAATCGACTTCAAACCCGGCCCTTGATATCCGCCGACAATGCCGTGAATCTCCAGCGTCGGCATACCCCAGATGCGCTTCATCACTTCGAGCGGATCTTCCGTACGCATCTTCTTCAAGTGGTGCGCCTGTTTGTATCCTTTTACCGAAAACCCGCAATTCTCCCAATCTCGCAACTCTTTTTTCGACGGCGGAATGACGTCATCGTAAAAACCTTTGATCTTTACTTTTCCGGTTCGGACGTCGTAAATGTCGCAAATAACCTGCATCAACTCCGCGATCGGATTTCGAGAGGCGCCACCAGTCTCGCCAGAATGTGTGTCGACCGTTCCAGTTTCCAGCGTGAGAATGAACCCGAGCAGTCCGCGCAGGCCCGCGGAGCTCGCCGGTCGCTCTCGTGAGACCCAAACCGTATCCGAAACAACCACGGAATCAGTTTCCAGATCTTTCGCGACTTTGGAGATAATCTTTTCGAAATTCGGAGAGCCGATCTCTTCTTCAAACTCCCAAAGGAAACGGATGTTGACGGGAACATCCGCCTCGATCGCCGCTCGCGCGCCAAACAACGCGCTGAGCGCGGGTCCCTTGTCGTCGGTGGTGCCGCGGCCGAAGTAAGTGTCGCCTTTCTTTGTGAAGACAAAGGGCTCGGTGTTCCAGGGTTCGGTTTCTTTCGAGGCGGGTTGAACGTCGATATGGTTATACACGGTCACGGTCGGCCGGTTGTTGCTGTTGCCAAACATGCCGTGAACGACCGGATTTCCCTTTTCGGCGCGGTAAACCTCAGTTTTGCCGCCGTATTTTTTGATTGTTTCGACCGTGAGCTCGACGCCTTTTTTGATGTCGTCTGCATGGCTGGGATCGACGGAGACCGTGGGCGTTTCGACAAAACGGCGCAGCAGTGTTTCGAATTCGTCCCGGTGCGAATTGGCAAAAGACAAAAGACTATCCCGTTTCAATGGTGTGGCCATTCAGATCCTCCGTCGAACTGTCGTGCGAGAGCTTTGGTGGCATATTAAACCAAATAGGTTGAACTTGTGCGACTCCTTGGAGTGCGGTGCCTTGGTACCGCTTTGGTATTTGTCGGTACCAAAGCGGCGGCAAGCCGCCGCACTCCAAGGAGGCAAATAATTCCTCCTGAACCGCATCTACAAGCCTACGGTGATTTGTAAAACTTCGGCCGGCGTCGTGCGTACATTCAAAAGCAGCGGCGCTTCATGTTATTCTGGCGTCCCCCGTGTTTCCGACCGAAACCCGGACCTGACAGGTCAGTAACCAGCGATAAAAGGTTTTTAGGAGGGTTGCGTGAGAAAAAGCTCTTTTGCCCCGGGGATTTTGTTCCTCGTTTGTGCGCTGGCACTCCCCGCATTGATTATCGGCCAGCAAACCCGATCGGCACGCCGGACGGCGACAACTACCGAACGCTCTTCCAACGGCGGGGCGCCCAACGGAAAAACTACCCCCTCCTCGGCGGTCACGGGGCCGATGATTAAGAGCGACCTTGCCGAAGCCCTATCAGTCATCCAAACGAACCACATCGACGGCCGCAAGCTCGACTACAACGGCATCTTCAAGTCATCGATTTCGGGCATGTTGAGCGTGCTCGACCCCCACTCGACTTACTTCGATCCGGTTGAATACGCCTCTTTCCGCACCGAACAGCGCTCGGAGTACTTCGGAATCGGAGCCACCATCGAAGATATGCGCGAAGGCTCCGACGTCAACACTTACATTCGCGCCACCTTCCCGGATTCGCCTGCTCAACGCGCCGGTCTGCGGTTTGGTGACCGTATTCTCGCGGTTGATGGCAACTCGATGAAGGGCAAGACCTATCCCGAAGTGCGAAAGTTTTTGCTGGGACCGCGCGGCACAACCGTCAAGGTTACTGTTGAGCATCCGGCGACGAAGCAGTCTGAAACCGTGAACATCGTTCGCGATGCGGTTTCGCTGCCCTCGATCGCGCAGGCTTACATGCTTCGCCCGGGCGTCGGTTACGTCGCGATGACCGGCGGTTTCAACCTGACTACCGCCGACGAGTTTGACCAGGCGCTGAAAATCCTCCACAGCAAGGGCATGAACATGCTCGTGCTTGATTTGCGTGGAAACCGTGGCGGGTTGCTGATTCAGGCCGTTCGCGTCGCGAATTCGTTCCTGCAACGGGGCCAGATGATCGTCTCCCAAAGAGGCCGCTTCCGCGACAGCTCGCAGTCGTACGCGGCAGTAAATGAGAATCCTGACAACGTTGCGGTCGTCGTGCTGGTTAACGGCGAAACCGCCTCGGCCGCCGAGATTGTCGCCGGCGCGCTTCAGGATCACGATCGCGCGCTGATTGTCGGCGAAACGACGTTCGGCAAGGGGCTCGTGCAGTTTCCATTCCAGTTGGACTACGACTCAGCTTTGCTGCTGACGATCGCGAAGTATTACACGCCCTCCGGTCGACTGATTCAGCGTGACTATTCAAACGGCGGCTTCTACAGCTACTACTTCCCAGGCGGCCTCGGAACTGACAAGAGCACTCAAGCGACTCCGCAAAACGGACCGGAAAGCCATACGGATACCGGACGTGCGGTTTATGGCGGCGGCGGGATTTCTCCGGATGAAGTAGTGAAGCCGGGCCTTATCAGTGCCGCGGAACGTCACCTGCGCGATGTGATCTTTGCGTTTTCACTCGAATTGACTACGGGCCGAGTTCCTGCTTTTGACTCGTACAAGGTTCAACGCGCGATCGAGTTTGACCATGACCTGTCCAGCGACGACTTTCCGGTTACTGACGCGCTCTTCGCAGAGCTGAAGAAGTTTGCAGCGAGCAAACCGATCTTCAAGGTCACTGCGGATCAGCTCGACAAATCGCGGACGTTTGCCGAGCGACAGTTGCGCTATAACGTGCTGTCGGCAGCTTACGGTTACAGAACTGCGACGCAGGTCTTCAACGACGGCGATCCGCAAATCGGGCGTGCTGTCGATGCGATGCCGCGCGCTCGTGAGCTCGCGTTGGCCGCCAGCAGAGCACGCGCCCGCGGCTAGTCCCACAGATTGTTCATCATCATCAACCACAGCGCCGCCAAAGCGCGGCGCTTGTGGCCCATAATCCAAAACCAACTAAACGCGGCCGGACTTAAATACGAGACCTACGAAACCAAAGCGCCCGGCGACGCGACGATCCGAACTCGCGAAGCTTTGCGGTCGGGTGTCGCGACGATCGTCGTCGTGGGCGGCGACGGCACGCTCAGCGAAACCGCGGAAGGTTTCTTCGAATTCAACGACGATCTGAATGTTCCGCCGGCAGCGATCAATCCTTCAGCAACACTAGCCGTTCTTCCCGCCGGCACCGGCGACGACTTCGCGCGCGGTCTGCGCGGAAAACGCGCGCCTCTTCAAACCTGGATCGACGCCGTCGTCTCTCATCATCGCGGCATTAGCAATACACAGCAGATCGACGTTCTTTACGGTCGTTGTAACGATTTTGAAAAGCCGTTTATCTGCCTTAACGCGTCGACGATGGGAATCGGCGGCGAAACTGCCGGTCGCGTCGCTGCGCAGGGAAAGTTTATGCGCAACTTCTCGGGCGAGTTTCGCTTCGTATTTGCAGCAGTCGGAGCTTTGGCAGCATGGCGCGAGCGACGCGTGCGAGTAGTAGTTAATGGGCGAGAAATGGTGGATGGACCAATGAACCTCGTCGCCGTTGCAAACGGGCTTTATGCCGGTGGTGGGATGATGCTCTCGCCCGATGCGCGGATCGATGATGGCAGGCTGGATGTGATAACCGCTTCCGGTCTGACGCGCGCGAATGTCGTGAAGGAACTTTCACGCATCCACGCTGGTGGTCATGTAAACAATCCGAAGGTCAGGATCGAACAAGGTGAGATTGTGCGTATCGAGACGTTTTTGATGCAGGATGCGATGCCGATCGAGGCTGATGGGAATGTTCGCGGAGTAACGCCGGTGCAGTTTCAGGTGCTGACCGGAAGGCTACGTTTTATTTGGCCGCGGATTAACGCGGAAAATGCGGATTAGCTCATATCCGCGTAGATCCGCGTAGATCCGCGTTAATCCGCGGCTTCCAGCTTTTTAATCTTTGCAAGCCGGCGCTGGTGTCGCTCTTCGCCACTGAATCTCGCGGCGACGAATGCTCGAACGATGTCGAGCGCAAGCTCCACGCCTACCACGCGCGCGCCCAGACACAGGACGTTGCAATCATCATGTTCGCGTGATTGATGCGCCGAATAGGTGTCGCCGCAGAGTGCTGCGCGAATGCCGCGAAGCTTGTTAGCGGCAACCGCAGCGCCGACGCCACTTCCGCAAACCAGTATGCCAATCTCCGCAGCGCCGTTCTGTACGGCCTCACCAACCTGTTTTGCGTAATCGGGATAATCGTCAGGAACAGAGCCGTCATGTGTGCCGAAATCAGTTAACTCATGGCCCGTGCGGTTCAATTCTTCAATCACACGTTCGTTGAGCGGCCAGCCACCATGATCCGCACCAATCGCAATACGCATCCTGTAAATCCTCACAGCAGCGCGCGGGCGTGTTTCAACACATTGTCAATGCTGAATCCGAGCTCGCGCAGCGCGACCTCACCCGGCGCCGATCCACCAAACCGATCCAAACAAATAATATCGCCGCCTGGCCCAACGTATCGATCCCAACCCTGACAAACTCCCGCCTCAATCGCCAGACGCGCGCTCACCGACGGCAACAATACCTGATCTCGATATTCCTTCGACTGCTCTTCAAACAGCTCCCAACACGGCATCGAGACAACGCGCGCCGGCACGCCTTCCTCTTGCAGTTTTTCTCGCGCTTCAAGCGCCAGCGAAACCTCGGAGCCTGTAGCTATCAAGATCAGTCGCGGCGATTCAGCATCAGCAAGAACGTAAGCGCCGCGTCTCAACCCATCCGCTTTCGCGAAACGTTGACGATCGATCACCGGAACTTTCTGCCGCGTCAGAGTCAACGCAGTCGGCGCATGCCGTCGTAGGATCGCGATTCTCCACGCTTCACTGGTCTCCGCCGAATCAGCCGGCCGAATCACGAACAAGTGAGGAATCGCGCGCAACGCAGCGAGGTGTTCGATGGGTTGGTGCGTTGGTCCATCTTCACCAAGCCCGATCGAGTCGTGAGTGAAAACATAAATCACCTGAACCTCCGAAAGCGCTGCCAGGCGAATCGCTGGTCGCATGTAGTCGGAGAACGTCAGAAAGGTTCCGCCAAACGGAATCAAACCGCCGTTCAACGAGATTCCCGTCAGCGTCGAGCCCATCGCGTGCTCGCGCACGCCGAAATGCAGGATGCGCCCGTCGTATGAGCCGGCTTCGAAACTGTGACTCTCCTTGATGTCAGTGTTATTCGAAACGCCGAGGTCCGCGGAGCCGCCGATGAGCATCGGCAACACCGGAGCGAGGGCATTTATCACTTCACCACTCGCTACGCGCGTTGCAACTGGCTTCGCATCTTCAAACTTCGGCAAGTGACCTTCCCAGCCCTCCGGTAATTCGTCACTCATCGTCGCCTGCCATCGTTTGTCGTCCTCCGGATAACTCTGACTATATTTCTCGACAAGCGCGCGCCAATCAGATTCGAGTTGTTCACCATGATCGACAGCCTCGCGGAAATGTGCCAAGGCTTCCTGTGGGATATAAAACTCCTTGTCTTCCGGCCAGCCTAGATGTCGCTTTGTTTCGCGCACCGCTTCTTCGCCGGGCGCATCGCTGTGGGCTTTGCGTGTACCCTGCGTCGGCATGCCGAAGCCGATGATAGTCTTGACGGAGATCAAACTCGGTCGATCAGTAACTGACTGCGCGACTCGAATCGCCGCTTCGATGTCGTCGAGCTTATTGCCGTCAGCGACTGTTAGCGTGTGCCAACCGTAGGCTTCAAAACGTTTCGGCACATCTTCACTGAAGGCGAGGCTCGTGAAACCTTCAATCGTCACGTGGTTGTCGTCGTAGAGATAGATCAGCTTGCCGAGCTTGAGATGACCGGCGAGCGACGCTGCTTCGGACGCGACGCCCTCCATCAGATCGCCGTCAGAGACGATTGCATAAACGTAATGATCGATCAGCGGAAAGCCGTCTTTATTGAACTTCGCAGCAAGGTGCGCCGCGCCCATGGCCATGCCTACGCCGTTTGCAAAGCCCTGGCCCAGCGGGCCGGTCGTGATCTCCACGCCGGGCGTCAATCCGTATTCTGGATGGCCTGGCGTCTTCGAGCCCCACTGGCGAAAGTTTTTCAACTCTTCGAGCGGAAGGTCGTAGCCAGTCAGGTGAAGTAACGAGTAGAGCAGCATTGAGCCGTGACCGGCAGAAAGCAGAAACCGATCGCGATTTTCCCATTTTGGATTTTGCGGGTTGTGTCGCAGGAACCTGGTCCATAAAACGTAAGCCATCGGCGCTGCGCCGAGTGGCAATCCCGGATGCCCCGACTTCGCTTTCTGCACCGCGTCAATCGTTAGGGCGCGAATCGTGTTGATGCAAAGTTGATCGAGTTCGGGATTGATGTTTGAGTTTTCTTTCTGCACTGGCGCGCTCATGTGTTATCGGTTTCCCCTGTTGTCGAGAAATTTTCTCCCGCAAAGGCGCAAAGACGCAATGGAAGAACAAGTTTTACTTTGCGTCTTTGCGCCTTTGCGGGAAACTTCTTTCGTTTCCACAAAGTCGTTCGTACAACTCTTCCTGACGCGCGAGCCCCTCCTCATATCGAGCATGTCGCATCAGGTCCGGCTCGAACACCTCTTCAACTACAACTGGATCTTCCTCAATGGTTCCTATTTTGCCCACCGCCTCCAATGCAAGCAAGGCAGCACCGCGAATCGACGCTTCCGCAGAGCCGGCAAACAACAAAGGTCGGCCCAAAACGTCCGCGAGTATCTGTACCCATACGGGCGAAGCACGCAGCGCGTTACCTGATGCGACAATCGTCGCGCCAGGCGCGATCTGATCCAGATCGCGTGCGATCGACGCGAATCGATATGCGATCGACTCGAGCACCGCGCGAATGATCTCAACCGGTGTGGTTTGTTGTCGCAAACCAAAGATGCCGCCGCTGGCCTCAGCCAACCATCCGGTGCTTCGTTCGCCTGACCAAAACGGCAGGATTGTTAGACCATGCGAATCCGGTTCGAGTGCCGCTAATTCGTTTTGTAGTGACTCCGGATCATCATTGACGTTTAGAGCCTTAGTGAGCCATTGGTAGAGTCCGCCACCATCCGATAACGCGCCGCCCACAACTACGCGATCGCATGTGACTCGATAACTCCAAAGCGACGACGCCAACTCGCCTGGCGCGTCACCCTTGAACACAACTCGCATCGCGCCCGACGTGCCAACCATCAGCGCAATCTTGTCTTTCGTGCTGCAACCCGCGCCGATGTTGTTCGCAGCGCCATCGCCAACGATGGTAACGAGTCGCGCTTCAGCTAATGCCGGCCAGCGAAATGCGAAAGCTTCTGACAATCGCGCGTCCGCCCGATCTTTTATTTCCGGCAACATATCCGGCGAGACGCCCAGCGCGTCAACAAAATCCCAATCCCAATCGCAGCTTTGCTGATTAAACAAACCAGTCGCAGACGCCATCGAAACGCTCGTCGCCGTTTCGCCGAACAGACGCAAACAGAGATATTCGGCAAAGCCGAGCCAGCAGCGTGTGTCGCGGAATTTTTGCGGCTCCTGGTTCTTCAGCCACTTTAGTTTGGCGGGCCAATAGCTCGGATGAAAGCGGCAACCGGTGCGCGAGTGGATCTGCTGCTCGTTAAATTGTGCGCGTAGCTCGGTTGTAAGTTGGGCGGCGCGAGTGTCAGCCCAGGTTAACAGTTGAGTGGTGGGTTGTCCGCCGGCGTCGATGCCGAGCAGGCTGTGCCAAAACGCGGAGATTGCGATCAGTTCGATCTGTCCGGCGGAGTGATAGTGGTAAGTGAATAGTTCGTCGATGGTTTTTATGACTTCATCGATGAGAACGTCCGCGTCTAGTTCGGAAAAATCGGAAGTGCGACTGCGACCATTTCGAATCTGGACGCCGGTGGGATTCCCACGCTCGTCAAACAACGCGACGCGCACTCCAGACGTGCCGACGTCAATGCTCAAGAGAAAGGAAGGCTTCGCGCCTGCCATTACCGAAACAATGTTGGGCGCCGGCTCAAGTTCGTCGACCACGTCATCGAGCACACTGCTCATTTGCTGTTGCGTTGCGCGCAAAGAATCGCACAGGCGCAGAGCGGGGGCAAGCCCCCTTCCTGACTTGTTCTTTACTACGATTCACCGATTAGATAGAACAAGTCAGGAAGGGCGGCTTGCCCCCGCTGATAGAGAAAATGAATTTTCCAAACCCCCGCTCCAGTGCATTGCGCTACCTGTTGCTAGCCGCAGCCTGCCACATTGCACTGACAATCACGATTTTCCTCATCGGTCATTTTCAACTTTTCCCAGGCACGTTTGATCGAAACGGCATCGGTCTGACTTTCGCGATCGACGGCACGAGCTACCAGGCACTCGCAAGTCGAATGGTCAGTGAATGGGAGAACAACGGCTTCGACGCATGGCTGCAAATGAAATCACCTTTGCACTGCCGTCTCTACTCACTCGCGTTTGCAACGTTCGGAAAGCTTTTGGGCCACAACATTCTCGCCGCTGAGCCACTGAATCTTTTTTACTACCTCGGCATTCTGACTTGCGTTTACATCCTCGGCCGCGAGGTCTTCAATGCACACACCGGATTGCTGGCGGCGTCAATCGCCGGCGTGTGGCCGTCGTTTCTGCTTCATTCGACGCAACTCATCAGAGATCCGCTATCGATTCTGTGTTTCCTCGCGCTAATGGTTGTTTCGATCTTACTTCTGAGCCGCGACTTTCACTGGCGACAGGCGCTCGGGATCGGATTCGGCGGCGCGATCGTCGTAACGCTGTTGTGGGTCGCACGCGGAAACATGTGGAACATCGTGCTCGTTGCGGTGGTCCTGACGTTGGCGATGCTCGCCTATCGAATGATCCGCGAACGGAAGCTCCTGGTGGGCAATGCCGCTGTGATGCTGTTGATTTTGCTTGTCGCGCTGCTCGTTCCTACGCGTCTCGAGAGTACAACGTTGGTGGGTTCGAGAGTTCCGGTCACGCCACTCGCCATTCCTTCGAGCGATCAACCGGCGCGTTCCGAAAGCATTTGGACGAGCGCACTCAGGCAGTTCGCCGAACGCAGAGACGGTTTCCGGTTTTATAAAGCGCGTGCGTCAGATCTCGACACTGACGTGCGGTTTCGTAGCGCCGGCGATATTGTGCGTTTCGTTCCGCGTGCGGCGATGATCGGGTTTTTCGCGCCGTTTCCGAGGATGTGGGTGCAGCGCGGAACCTTCGGCTTGACGGTGCGTCTGCTCAGCGGCGTGGAAATGCTGGCGATGTATCTGCTCTACTTCGCGGTCGCGTACTGCTTGTGGCGTGAGCGACGAAACTCGAAGATGTGGTTACTGTTTTTGGTGGCAGCAATTGGCGTTGTGGCGCTGGGATTGGTTGTCGTCAACGCCGGCGCGCTTTATCGAATTCGATATGTGTTTTGGATGATGTTGATCGTAATAGGAAGCAACGGCTTCTATTTGACTGTCCGGCGCACGAACTCGACGAAGTCGCGCACGTCTTCCTCCCTCGTGTCAAACGACGCCATCAATCGCACTTCAGAAATCTCCTCATTCCAAACGTAGAAGAAATATTTCTTCTGAAGCTGTGGCACGTACTTTCGCGGTATCACTGCGAAGACGCCGTTTGCTTCAACTGGCTGCGTGAGTTGTATCTGGGTTATTTTCTTCAATTCGCTCGCGAGCAGTTGGGCCATGCGATTCGAATGCGCCGCACTTCGCCGCCACAAATCGCCCGACAAAAGCGCTTCAAACTGCGCCGAGATGAAGCGCATTTTCGACGGCAGGTGCATGCCTTGCTTGCGAATGTATTTGAAATCCGCGGCCATTTTCTTGTCGAAGAAGATTACCGCCTCGCCATACATCATTCCATTCTTCGTTCCGCCAAACGAGAGCACGTCAACACCTGCATCCGCCGTGATTTCTTTCAAACTCGCATTGAGACTCACCGCTGCATTCGCCAGCCGCGCGCCGTCGACGTGAAGCAACATGTCGTGATCGTGGGCAAAGTCAGCCAGCGACTTCAGCTCTTTTTTGGTATAGACCGTGCCCATCTCGGTCGCTTGTGAGACGGTGATCACTCGCGGCTGCACGTGATGTTCGACTCCGATGCCGTGCAGCAAGGGCTTGATCTGCTCGACGCGAAGTTTGCCGTCGAGCGTCGCGACAGTAATCAGCTTGCATCCGGTGAACTTCTCCGGCGCGCCACACTCGTCGACGTTAACGTGCGCCGTCTCCGCGCAGATAATCGCGTGATGTGATTGAGTGACAGCTTTTAAGCCGAGCACGTTTGCGCCCGTGCCGCCGAAGACGAAGTAAACGACGACATCACGTCCAAAGTGTTTCTGAAAAAGTTTTGTCGCCCGCGCAGTGAAAGGATCGTCGCCGTAAGCTATGACGTGCCCGTCGTTGGCCGCACGAATAGCTTCGATCATCTCGGGATGAATACCGGCATTGTTGTCGCTGGCGAAGCTGCGTTTCGTCATATTTTTAGCCGCGGATTAACGCGGATGACGCGGATTAACAATTTAAGATCTGCGTCATCCGCGTCATCTGCGGCTCAGATCTTTCCGGTTTTGAAGTCGCGCGCGATCTCGCGGGCGGCGTTTGCGCCAGGCAGGCCCGTTAGTCCGCCGCCTGGATGCGTGCCGGCGCCGCAGAGGTAGAGCCGCTTCAATGGTGTTCGATACTGCGCCCAGCCGATCAATGGCCGGAAAGTGAAGAACTGATCGAGACTCTGTTCGCCGTGATGAATGTGTCCACCGCTGAGGCCGTAAGTCTTTTCAAGATCCAGCGGTGTGATCACTTGCCGCGCAACGATCAGGTCACGTATGCCTGGCGCGTAGGTTTCCAACTGCCCGATTACGTTGTCAGCAAACTCTTCTCGACGCGTGGTCCAATCGCCTTGTTTGAGCGTGTACGGCGCAAACTGAGCGTGAATCGACATCACATGTTTGCCCGCGGGCGCGAGTGAAGGATCTCCAAGCGACGGAATGGTGACGTCGAGATAAGGTTGCGCAGAAAACTCGCCGTACTTCGAAGCGTCGAAGGCGCGTTCGAGATAATCGATCTCAGGTCCGATGTGAATCCGCCCAGCGAGTTTTGCCTTTGGATCGCCTCCGTTTAGGCCTCGAAACGCGGGCAGGCTCGACAGTGCGAGGTTGATCTTTGCCGCAGCGCCAGGCGCGCGGTAGTTGCGCATCTTCTGCAAGAAATTCGGATTGAGATCGACCGGATCGACCAGATTCAAAAACGTCGAGCGCGGATCTGCATTCGAAACCACGACTCGCGATTCGATCTCCTCGCCATTCTTCAGTACGACTTTCGGTGCTTCGCCGTCAGCGCCGGTGACTGCCGAAACATGCGCCGAGGTGCGTATCTCGACTCCCGCGGCTTTGGCAGCGCTGGCGAGAGCGTCTGACAAAGCACCCATTCCGCCTTTCGGATAAGAAGCTGGGCCAATCGCACTGCCATCCAACGCCGCTTGCCACAACAGCCCCAAACTCGTTCCGGCCGACCATGGACCAGCAAACGCTCCATAGATCCCACGCGCCGCCACTGTCGCCCGCAACAACTCCGTTTCAAACCATTCGCTGACAAGATCCGCGACCGCCATTGGTCCCCAACGAAGCAAGCGATACTCGTCTTTTTTTCCGAGACCACGAAATGCCAGCCCGACTTTTCCCAGTTGCCACAAATCCGCCGCTGTTGGTTGATCGATCGACGGCGGAGTCATCGAGATCAACGGCGCAAGCACTCGACCGATACGCGCAAAGCTGTTGACAAACTCAGGATAACTCTTCGCATCGTTCGCCGAAAACTTTTCAATCTCGCTGACTGTTCGACCGACGTCGTTGTAAATGCAGATCGAACGACCATCGGGCGACAACGCGAGCACGCGCGCTTCGGGAGTGATCAGCTCGAGCCCAAAACGCGACAGATTCAGCTCGCCGGCGATTCGTGTCGCGAGTGGACCGGTGGCATGGTCCAACGTTGAGCAACGAAAGCCGGGATGAAGCTCTTCAGTGACAGCTCCGCCACCGACGATTTCGCGTCGCTCCAGGACGAGCGTCTTCAAACCGCTCTTTGCCAGGTAGCAGGCAGCCACGAGACCATTGTGACCGCCGCCGATGATCGTGACGTCGTAAGTCATAGGTCTTTCAACAACTGGAGCGCGGCGTTGCGGCCGGGTGCGCCCATGATTCCACCGCCCGGATGCGTGGCTGAGCCGCACATGTAAAGATTTTTGATTGGCGTGCGATATTGCGCCCAGCCCGGAGCAGGCCGCAGGAAAAAGAGTTGTTCGAGCGTGAGTTCTCCCTGAAAAATGTTTCCTTCTGACAGACCGAAGTCGCGCTCGAGATCGAGCGGAGTCAGCACCTGACGATCGCGAATCAGCTCTCGAATGTTGGGAGCATGCTCCGCAATAGTGTCGATTACCGCATCGCCAAACTCGTCGCGCTTTTCGTCCCAAGTGCCTTCCTTGAGGTTGTAGGGCGCGTATTGTACAAAGCACGACATCACGTGTTTGCCCGGCGGCGCAACCGATGGATCGGTCAAACTCGGGATCACCATGTCGATGTAAGGACGACGTGAAAACCGCCCATACTTCGCTTCGTCGTACGCGCGCTCCATGTATTCGACACTCGGCGAGACCGAGATTGCGCCGCGGAGATGCGCGCCTGGACCAGGCAGCGCCTTGAAATCCGGCAATCCATCGAGCGCGAGATTAACTTTCCCCGACGAGCCGCGATACTTGTAGCGTTTGAGATCGACGCAAAAGTCGTCGGGCAAGTGTTCCTCGCCAACCATCTTCATAAACGTCAAACGCGGATCGACGCTCGATGAAACGACGTCGGCGTGGATCTCATCGCCATTCGCCAGCACGACGCCCGTGGCGCGCCCGTTGTTTAGGAGAATCTTCTCGATCGGCGCTTCGGTGCGGATCTCGACGCCGGCTTCACGCGCCGCATCTGCAATCGCATTTGAAATCGCGCCGGTGCCGCCGCGCGCAAAGCCCCACGAACGAAACGCGCCGTCGATCTCGCCCATGTAGTGATGCAGCAATACGTACGCGGTTCCCGGAGAACGCACGCCGAGAAATGTGCCGATGATTCCCGATGCCGACATCGTCGCTTTGAGCACGTCAGTTTCAAACCACTGATCGAGAAAGTCAGTCGCGCTCATCGTCATCAACTGCACCTGGTTGTATTTGTCGTCGTCAGGCAGCCGTTGAAAACGGCGACCGAGAAACGCGAGGTTCTTCCAGGCTTTTGGATCCAGGGTTGTGGGGTCGGGTGGGACCATGCTCATGATCGGTTTGACGAAATGGGCCATCTCGATCATGGCCTTGCCGTATTCGTCGTAAGCTTCAGCGTCGAGGCGTGAATGGCGTGCAATCTCGCGGCGCGTGCGTGCGTGATCGTTGACGCGCCAGAGATAGTCGCCGTTTGGCATCGGCGTGAACGTGCCGTCGAGAGGCAGGATCTCGAGACCGTGACGCGGCAGATCGAGCTCGCGAATGATCTCTGGTCGCAACAGCGAGACAACGTAAGAGCAGACAGAAAACTTAAAGCCGGGAAAAACCTCCTCAGTGACCGCAGCGCCACCAAGCACGTGCCGCCGTTCCAGCACAAGGACTTTTTTGCCGGCGCGTGCAAGATACGCTGCATTCACCAGACCGTTATGTCCGCCGCCAATCACGACGACGTCGTATTTTTTCGTCATTCGATATAGGTCATATAGGTCCTGTGGGACCTATCTGGAAAGAATACTGTCTTGCCGCAAGCGCGCTAGGATACTTATAATCGCTCGCCCTGACAAACAGCGCAGAATAACATGCCTATCGGAACCGCTTTTCACGAACGGACATTTCCACTCTGCGAGAGCCTTAGCTATCGCGAGTGGTCTGGCTATTATGCGGTTAGCTCTTACGAACCGCATCATGAACATGAGTACAACGCGATTCGCAACGCCGCGGCGTTGATCGATATCTCGCCGCTATTCAAATACCGCGTCACCGGCAAAGACGCGACGCGGCTCGTCGATCGCATCATCACGCGCGACATGCGAAAGGTGACGGTGGGCCAGGTGGTCTATACGCCCTGGTGCGACGAACATGGCAAAGTGATCGACGACGGCACGGTGTCGCGTCTCGAAGAGAATACTTATCGCTGGACCGCGGCCGATCCGAGCCTGCGCTGGTTCACGCAAAACGCGGCGGGCATGGACGTGCAGATCGAAGATATTTCCGAAACTGTTTCTGCCCTGGCTTTGCAAGGACCAACATCGGGCAGGCTGCTCAAAGGTCTCGTAACAGACGCTGACGTCGTAAACCTGAAGTACTTTCGCGTCACTAAAGGCACGATCGCCGGCGTGCCGGTCGAGATCTCGCGCACCGGTTACACCGGCGACCTCGGCTACGAGATCTGGATCGCATCGGATCAGGCGATTAAGGTTTGGGACGCATTGATGCAAGGCGGTAAAGCGTTTGATATTCATCCTGCGGGAATGCTGGCGCTCGATGTGTCGCGCGTCGAAGCAGGATTGCTACTGATCGATGTTGATTTCAATAGCAGCAAGAAGGCGTTGATCGATGAACAGCGATATTCGCCGTTCGAAATGGGTTTGGGCCGGCTGGTGAATCTCGATAAGAACCGTTTCGTGGGACAGGCAGCGCTGATCGAGGAACAAAAGCGTGGTCCGGCTCGCGAGATCGTTGGACTGGAGATCGACTGGCCGCAGGTTGAGAGTCTGTATGAGGAAGTTGGTTTGCCGCCATCGATTTCGGCGATGGCCTCGCGCGTTGCAGTTCCGGTGTCAAAGGAAGGCATTCAAGTCGGCAAGGCCACGACGACCACATGGTCGCCGACACTGAAGAAGATGATCGCGCTTGCAACCGTCAGACGCGAGTACACACGCCCGGGCACACATTTGCAATTCGAAATCACAGTCGAAGCGGTCAGGCATCACGTGCGCGCTACCGTTGTGAAAACGCCCTTCTTCAATCCAAAGCGCAAGACGGCAACGCCCGTGGTTTAATGTTCGGCTTGGGTCGGGTCAGTACCGCAACGCGGTAGCGTCGGGTCGACCTCGTAAAAATGCATAACGGCAACCCGACGCTACCGCGTTACGGTACTGACCCGATCCCCTCCAACTATGAGTTTCGATGCAAAAGAAATCGTTGAGCAATACGACGCGAGCATTCCGCTCGATCGCGCTTCAACCATTCCCGCTTCGTGGTACACGCATAAAGACTTCTACCAACTCGAGCTCAAAACCGTCTTCTCGCGTTCGTGGCAACTCGCTGCGCGCGTGGATCAAGTCAGCGAGCCAGGTAACTACGTCACGAGCGACATCGCCGGCGAACCAATCGTGATCGTGCGCGGAAACGATCGCGTGCTGCGCGGGTTTTTCAACGTCTGCCGTCATCACGCCGCGGCAGTGATGACTGAGCCACAGGGCAAAGCGACGCAACTTCGTTGTCCCTATCACGGCTGGACCTACTCGCTCGAAGGCGAGCTGAAAGGCACACCGGATTTCACGGGCGTTTGCGACTTCGATCGCGCGAAGAATGGCTTGAACCCGCTCGAGCTTGCGGAGTGGGAGAATTGGATATTCGTCAACCTCGATCCGGATCCGGAGTCGCTATCTGATTTCCTCGGCGAAGATCTGATCGGGCAGATCAGCCCGCTTCAGTTGAACGAGCTGCATTGGTTCGAGCGGCGTCATTACAGCTTCGATTGCAACTGGAAAGTGTTTGTCGACAACTATCTCGACGGCGGTTATCACGTACCTTACCTCCACAAAGGTCTCGACAGCGTGCTCGATTACAGCAACTACATGATCGAGAACGGCAAGCGCCATTGCTTGCAGTGGAGTCCGATTGTCACTGAAGGCGCCGAGCAGCAGACGGGCGCGGTGCGAAAAGGCGACCGCGCGCTCTACTACTGGATTTATCCCAACTTCATGATCAACTGGTACGACGGTGTGATGGACACGAATCTTGTTGTCCCCCGCGGCGTCGATCAAACTGAGGTGATTTTTGACTTTTACTTTCCTGACGTGGTGAGCGAACAAGCACGCGAGCGAAATCTTGCGAGTGTGGCGGTGGGCCAACGCATTCAGGATGAAGACGTGTCCATCTGCAAATCAGTTCAGCGTGGTTTGAACTCGCGCGCTTACAACGCCGGCCGGCTCTCAGTCAGACGCGAAGCCGGCGAGCATCTTTTCCACCGGCTGCTGCACGAAGACGTTAGCCACAGTCTCTGACTGAGACATGAAAACCCACGGCCATCTGTTGCGTGTGCTCGGCGTCGGATTCGGCCTCGCCGTGATCATCGGCAATACGATCGGCGCGGGAATATTCAAGGCTCCGGGCACGATCGCGGCACAGTTACCCAGCGTTGGTCCATTTCTGCTCGTCTGGCTTGGCGGTGCACTCTACGCGCTGCTCGGCGCTATCTCACTGGCTGAGCTGGGCACGATGATTCCGAAATCCGGTGGCCAATATGTGTTTTCGCGTTATGCGCTCGGCGAATACGCGGGATTCATTGTCGGCTGGAGCGATTGGATCTCATCGTGTGGCTCGACAGCCGCAGTTGCGCTGGTTATCGGCACTTTCTCCGGCGCGCTGATACCGGCGCTCGACGGCAAAGGTCCTGGCGTCGCTGCCGCAGTGACAATACTGTTCGCTGTGCTGCAATGGCGCGGCATCGTTTGGGGCAGCAACATCCAAAACCTCACGAGCCTGCTGAAAGCACTCGCGTTTCTCGCATTGATCGTCGCAGCCTTCATGCTCGGCAGCGGGGGCGCACTGACAACTTCTGAGACTCACGCAACGACCGCGGTCACCATTTCCGCCGTTGTTATTTCGCTCCAAGCAGCAATCTACACCTACGACGGTTGGAGTGGCGTGATCTACTTCTCCGAGGAAGTGAAACATCCCGGACGCGACATTCCGCGCGCGCTGTTTGGCGGAGTCTTGAGCGTGGCGGCAATCTACCTGCTGGTCAACCTGGCGCTACTGTACGTTTTGCCGATGTCTCAAATGGCCGGAAAGGAGTTTGCGGCGGGCGAAGCTGCAAACGCGATCTTCGGCGTGCACGGCGACACGATCTTTCGCTCGCTGACTATCGTGTCAATGCTGAGCAGCATCAATGCGCTTCACTTGATGGCCACGCGCGTTGTGTTCGCGATGAGTCGCGATGGTCTGTTCACCAGGAAAGCGGCTGCAGTTAACGAAGGCGGCACGCCAACCGTGTCGCTCTTTCTGAGCGCGTTGGTTGCAGTGCTATTCATCTTGCTCGGGCAGAAATTTGAAGTAGTGATCACGGTACTGGCGTTTTTCTTTGTCGCAAACTACATCCTTTCCTTCATTTCACTCTTCGTGCTGCGCGTGCGCGAACCTGACAAGCCACGGCCTTATCGAGCGCTGGGATATCCTGTCACGCCGGCACTGGCGTTAATCGGTTCGGTATTGTTTCTCGGGGGAGCAGTCGCCGCTGACACGAAGAACAGTGTGTATGCGCTGCTGTTGCTGGCGGTGAGTTATCCGGTGTTTTGGCTGACGAAGAGAGTTAAGCAACTTCAATAACGCGACAACCTTCGTTGTCGGCGTCCAAAGTCCTCACTATCGATTCGATCTTGTGCGCACGAAAACAACTCGCAATGCGAGCGCCGATCTCTGCTTCGTTGTCGTCAACCAGCGCGACGATGCTTGGACCAGCGCCACTCAACGCGATGCCGAGCAGGCCGTGCATGCGCGGCAATGCCAACGCCTCACGCAATCCAGGCACGAGTGATTCGCGGTAAGGTTGATGCAGACGATCGCGCATTGCCTCCCAGAGCAAGTCATAACGTTGTTGCGCGAGCGCGGACGCAAAGAGCGCGGTGCGTTGCAAGTTGTGCACGGCGTCGAGGCGAGTGACGGTTCGCGGAAGTGCGGCACGAGCAACGTGCGTTGGTAATTGCGACTGAGGAGAAACCACGACCACGCGAATTTGAGCAGGCCAGGCGAGCTTCGCGGAAACCACAGTTCCATCAGTTGCAATGCAACTCGCCACAAAGCCGCCGTACAACGACGCGGCGACGTTGTCAGGATGTCCTTCAAACTCGGTGGCGTAATTCTGAATTGATTGATTGGGAATCTCAGCGCCCGCTACTAACCCAGCGAGCTTGATTCCGGCGACGATTGCGGCGGCGCTGCTACCCAAACCGCTGGCGAGTGGGATTTCGTTGTGAACGTTGAGCTCGACCGGAGGCAGAGTAGCGCCTTCGCGTCGCGCCGCAAAAGCCATCGCGCGGTAGATCAGGTTTACCGCGTTGCGAGGCAGGGCCGCGTTCTCCTTCGCGCCCGTGGTTGTGACTCGACAGGTTTCTGTTGCGTCTGGCACTGTTGTGGCGCGAACAGTGAGATAGAGCTTGAGTGCCAGACCAAAACAGTCGAAACCTGGTCCAAGATTCGAAGTTGATGCGGGCACACGGACTTCTCTCCTCATATCTTGTCCATCTTGAAAAGATGTTCACCGTCCGGCGCCACTAACGTCCCGTTGTGATACTTCATCACGTAATCAGTATCTTTCAACAAGTGGCCGGTCAATACAGCCACCACATTGTCATCCTCCTTGATTACGCCGTCGTTAACCAGCTTACGAATTCCCGCAACCGTAGTCGCCGACGCCGGCTCACAACCAATTCCATCGCGACCGATCACCGATTTGGCATCGGCAATTTCCTGCTCAGTCACTGTAATCACGCTGCCGCCGGTCTCGTGAACCGCCCGCCACGCCTTCTGCCACGACACCGGCGCGCCGATCTTGATCGCTGACGCTAATGTCTGCGGATGCTCCTCGTTGATTAAAGACCGCGAATCATCTGCGTAAAAACGCGCGAATGGCGCAGCACCCGCCGCTTGAACCACAGTTATCTTCGGCTGCCGCTCGATTAAGCCACTCTTCAACAGCTCGCGAAAGCCCTTACCAAAAGCGGAACTGTTGCCGAGGTTTCCGCCTGGGACGACCAGATGATCGGGAACTCGCCAGCCGAGCTGTTCGGCGAGCTCGAATGCCACTGTCTTTTGCCCTTCAATGCGAAACGGGTTGATCGAATTGACGAGATAAACCGAATCGTCTTTAGCAAGCTCGCGCACCGCGTTCATGCACGCGTCGAAGTTGCCATCGATCTCGACGACCTTCGCGCCGTAGTCCAACGCTTGCGCCAACTTTGCATGACTGACCTGACCACTTGGAACGACAATCTCACAAAGCAAATCCGCACGCGCTGCATACGCCGCCAAGCTCGCCGCCGTGTTCCCCGTGCTGGCGCAGACGACGATTTGCGCCCCGAGTTTGCGCGCCTGAGTCACGGCGGCAGTCATGCCTGTGTCTTTGAAAGAACCGGTCGGATTACAACCTTGATGTTTCAGTTTCAACTGAGGGAGATTGCAGTATTCAGCGCAACGAGGCGCGTAGTAAAGTGGAGTGTTTCCTTCATCGAGTGAGACGACTGCGGTCTCGTCATCGATCGGCAGGAATTCGCGAAAACGCCACACGCCACTGCGGTCGCGCGCATCTCCAGAGAGCCGTCGCTTGAGCCACAAGTCACGCAACGAGGCTGCGTCAAACGCTGGATCTTTAACACGCTCGATATCGAGCAGTCCACCACACCGCGAACACACGTACAAACGATCGTCGAGGTAGTATTCCGCACGACACTCCGGCGCAATGCAACGTTGAACAAATCCGTTGTGTTTTGAGTCGGTCATCACAGACATTCGCTATACGATACTGCAAAACTATTGACTTTGCGCTGCACTTCACCTAAAAGCGAGAGAGCTTTAGTTTTTGACATAGGAGACAAGTAATGAGATTTCCCCGAATGGTTCGCGCGTTCCTGCTTTTATCAGTCCTCGCAAGCACCTCTGCCGTTTTCGCGCAAGATAATGCTGACGCGTCGAGAGAGAAGACGCGAGCGCGAATGAGCGCGCTGCTGGAGCGAGTCGGACCCGAAGTCAAAGTCAGTTTTCAACCGAGCTCGAAGTCGCAGTTTGTTTTCACCGGCGTAATGCGCGACGGACTGGTCAACTCTGAATACTTCGAAATCGTGATCACAGTGACTTCGAAGGATACGATCAGTTTTCGCATTTTCCCGCACTACAAAGGTGGCTACATCAACATCGACAAGGCAAGAAACACCACGCAACTGCTGCGGAAGCTCGCGCAGTTGAACGACTCGACCTTTCTTTTCTGGGGCGCAGATGATACCGGCGATGTTTTTACCGGCTACACGTTCACGCTGGAGTCAGGCTTTCCGGATGAGGCGATAAAGATCGTGCTTTCGAGCATTAAGAATTCGGATCAGTTTGTTGGTGAGATGAGACCGGCGATCGACGGCACCAACGCGCCATGAAAGAGCTTGTATCCGCAGATTACGCAGATTTAATCTGTGTAATCTGCGTAATCTGTGGATTTAGAAGCTGAAGCGAATCTGCGCGTCGATGCGGCGATTGTAAGCAGGATTCCCAGCGCCAAAACCACCGAAACCACCCGCCGTCGAAGTCGATTGCCCGAACAACAGCGATCCCAGGTTGCCCACCGGATTGCCGAGGTTCGTGTGGTTCAACAGGTTGTTGAAGTTGAGCGAGAACGTCAGGTTGTAACGGCCGTTGCCCGCACCACCACCGCCGAAACCACCGCCGGGTCCGCCGCCACCAAAACCACCGCGACCACCCCCGCCGCCTGGTCCACCACCACCCGGTCCGCCCGGTCCGCCAGGACCTCTTCCACCAGCGCCGCCCATGATCGCGCGCTGACCAGCTTCGTTGCGCTGACCATCCTGGCGATTTTGCTGGTTCGCGTTCGATCTACCTTCCGAACCAAAACTCCACGTCTTGCTGACGCGCAAGTTAACGGTCGTCGACGCAGGACCTTCGGCGAAGTTACGCGGAATCATCACGTCTCCCGGCGCGAACGTCAGCTTGAAGTTCCCAAACGGCGTGCACTTGATGTTGCGATCGGAACAATCTGCACCTGCCGGCGCGAGCGCCGGACGTTCGGTATTCAACGTGTCGCCGTTGATGTCACGACCGAGCGTGATATTAAACGGCCGGGCCGACTGCACGATGATGAACGGATTCAAAGTAATGCCCCACGGCGCGCGGAAATTTCCAGTCATCACAAAACGATGACGAATATCGTTTGACGCTCGACCATACTCGGTGCTGAAGTCGTAAGGATTAGCGGGAAACGTCCCGGAGCCGTCAGTATCGCTATTCGCTTTTGCCAAAACGTAATACGCATTCATCGTGACGTTACGATTGAAACGGCTGTTGAAGTTAACTATGAACTGGTTCTGGTTATAATGCCCGCTCGACTCGTACCCGAAAACGTTGCAAAGAGTCGAAGGATTGATGTCCGGTGGAATAAAATCAGCGCAGTTCAATGGTCGTATGCCGCTCTCGGGCACGCCAGGAATGAACGTCCCCGGCAACGGAGCGTTCAGCGGCCGCGTACGCAGCATGTGCAACGTGCGAACGTTGATGTAGCTGGTCGCAATCGTCGTATTGTGCGGCAACTGATGCTCGACACTAATCACTGACTGCAATGTATATGGTGCTTCAAGTCCCTGCTCGAGACGATAAACCGATCCCGGAGCAGCAAACGAAATCAACGTTTGTGGCGTTGGAATCACCGGGAAGAAATCCGGATTCTGCACGGTAAACTGTTGCTGACTAATTCCGTTCAAGCGCAACGCTTGTAGCGTCAGGTTTTCGCTGACGCGGTCGTAAAAAACACCATAACCGCCGCGAATCACTGTCTTCGATTGCTGGCCGCCCGGCGACCACGCAAATCCGAGACGCGGAGCAAAGTTCAAATTGCTGCTGATGTTTGCCTGGTTTTCATAACGCAAACCGAGACTGAGAGTCAGGTTTGGCCGCACCTTCCAGTCGTCCTGGAAGAAGCCGCCGAAATCCCACTGGCTGACCTTGGTCTCCGGATTTCCCGAAGACAAGCTAAATTGACTCGCGCCGCCGCCAAGTGCACGTATTTGCGCGCCGCTCAGACCCTGCGCCAGAAAAATCTGCGTGCGGCGATATCTCTCGATACTGGTAATGAACCGCGTGGCGCCAGTCGGCTGATTATTGGCATCGAGCACTGGACCAATGGCGCCGCCAAAGAATGTGAACGTGCCGCCAAAATTCTGCGGCGAGATCTGATCGATATGAATCGAACGCAGCCGGCCTCCAAATTTGAGAGAATGCGGGCCTTTCGCAACCGAAGTGTTGTTAGTCAGTTCCCATTCGTTATCGTTCGTATGCGACTGGCCCACCTGCGATCCGCCACCCGTAAATGCATCCTGCACTGTGATCGTCGGAATGGAGTTGTCGGCATTCTGCGCGGTGCTGTTGTGTTCAAACTGAAAGCGCGTTTCGTTGATGATCGTCTTGTTGATAATTGCCGTTTCGGTGAGTTGAATATTCTGCTCGGTGTTCTCAGTGTCGTAAGCGCGAGACGGCAGGGAGAAAGCGCCAACGCCAGTGACGCGTGTGGTCCGCGCGTAATTGTAACGAGCGACCAACGTGTTGTTCGGATTGATCTGGTAATCGATTCTGGGGCTGAAAGTTGTGCGGCGGCTCGGAAGGGGAGCGGTTTGATTGAAACGTACTATATTGTTGTTGGCGTCAAGAATGGTTGCAACGACGAGCGCCTGGTCGTCGATATCGCGTTTTTCGAAGTCGAAAAAGAATGAGGCCTTTCGCTTCGAGATTGGGCCACTGAAGTTTCCGCCGTACTGTCGCGTTTGGATTGGCGGTCGACTGGTGGCGAATGCGTTGCGGGAGTTCAAAGCGTCGTCGTTAAAATTGAATGAAGCTTGTCCGCGGAAACGGTCAGTGCCGGGACGAGTCAGGATTTCGATGCGGCCAAAACCAAGGCGATCGTATTCGGCAGAAAATGGATTGGAGTTGATGCGAATTTCGCGAATCGAAGCGCGAGGTGGCAAGCGGCCACCGGTGAAACCATCGACGAAGATCTGACCACCGTTTGGACCAGCGGATGGACCAGCGAGCGCTTGAAGGGCCGCGGCGAGATCATCTGGATCGTCTGGCAGTGAATCGAGGTCGGTACCCTTCAACACAACAGCGCCGGCGTTGTTGTCAGGTTCTGTGCTCAGCTCGCGATTTTCGGTCGAGACTGTAACCTTCTGCTCTTCGATAGCAACTTTCAACGTGATGTCGAATTGCTGCGCCTTGCTCGCAACGACTTCAACGTCGGTATTTTCAAACATCGCAAAGCCGGCGTTGACTGCGCGGACCGTGTATTTGCCGGGTGCGAGGCCGTTGATCGTGTAAGAGCCCCCGTTGTTGGTAACGACCGTTTTCTCCACGCCGTTGCTGTCGACTGCCGTGACGCTCGCGCCGACGATGGCCCCACCCAATTCATCCAACACCTGGCCGCGCAGCGAACCAGGGCGTTGCTGCGCAAACAGAACTGCCGGGAGGCTGACGCACAACGCGATTACCAACACGATTCTCTTCATTCGAAGCTCCTTCGGACCACTTTGCGATTTGGCGCGTATAGAGTGCGTTTCGCCCAGCTTGCGCGCCGGATTGTATCGAAATTAGTCGTAAAGAGTCTGTCAACGAATTGTAAAGTTTTGTCAGTTCTGTGAACTTTATGATTGACACTTCTTTACGCACGACCTTCGCCGATTCCTGTAGGATGGCGGACGCCGTTATGTCATACAATCTCGCTCAGCAACCAATGGAACGCGTTCTTGTCATTGACGACGATGTCGGCCTTTGCGAGCTGGTTGGGGAATATCTCGAGCCGGAGGGATATACCGTCGAGGCAATTCACAATGGCGAGCGCGGCATCGACCGCGCCCTCTCAGACGAACACGATCTCGTGGTGCTCGATGTGATGTTGCCCGGCACGAATGGGTTCGATGTGCTGCGACGAATCAGGGCGAGATCTCGTATCCCTGTGCTCATGTTAACGGCCCGCGGCGACGATGTTGATCGCATTGTCGGTCTCGAAATCGGCGCAGACGATTACCTCCCAAAGCCTTTCAATCCTCGTGAGCTGGTTGCTCGTATTCGTGCCGTTTTGCGGCGCGCCCAGCCCGTTGAGTCAACTACTTCTGCACGTGAAACGATCCGGGTTGGCGATATCGAAATGGACAGTAACACGCGCAACGTCCGCCGCTCGGGAGAAGTAGTTGAACTCACCGGAGTCGAATACGATCTGCTCGAGATTCTGCTGCGCAACGCGGGCCAGATCGTCAAACGCGAAGACCTCGTGAAGGAGGTTTTAGGACGTGAACTGTCGCCGTTCGATCGCAGCATTGACATGCACGTCAGCAATCTGCGCAAAAAGTTGGGCCACCAGTTGAATGGTCTCGAAAGAATCAAGACCATTCGCGGCGTCGGTTACATCTACGGCGCCACCAGTGACAAGTCCGAATGAGGCCACAAAAAGGCACAAAGAGCACAAGCCGATGAGGATTACTTTTCGCAGTCTCTATCTAAAAATCTTCATCTGGTTTTGGCTGGCGATGATCATTATCGGCGCCAGCCTTTTCGCGGCGGTCGCACTCACGCGCCCAACGCCGACCGGACGATCGTGGCGCGATCTCACTCAGGTTGGTCCAAATGCGCAGAAGGCTGCGGAGATCTATGAACAGTCGGGACCGGCAGCTCTAACCGCGGCGCTACAACAAACAGAGAAGACGTCAGGCGTGAGCGCCACGTTCTTCGACGAGAGCGGCAAAGAACTCTCAGGCCGCACGGTTCCACCCGGCGCTCAGGAACTAATCGCCAAAGCGACTGAAAGCCGCGAGATCGAATTCAACTTCGCCGGACGAAACACGCTCGTCGCGCGGCCTGTCGTCAGCCCGAGGGGCCAGCGTTACATGTACATCGCCCACATTCCGCGCGCGCCTTATCAACCGTCTTTGCAAACTCTTGGTCTGCGCTTGCTCGTGGTGCTGGTGATCGGCGGTATCTTCTGTTTCTGGCTCGCACGCTATCTCACGACTCCGCTCTTGAAACTCCGCACGACTACGAACCAGCTTGCCGAAGGCAATCTCGGCGCGCGCGTGGCGACAAAACTCGCACGGCGACGTGATGAAGTCGGACAGTTAGGACGCGATTTCAACATCATGGCGGAACGTTTGGAGTCGATGGTAAAAGCACAGCAACGACTGCTCGGCGACATTTCACACGAGCTGCGCTCGCCACTGGCGCGGCTCGGCGTGGCGCTTGGCTTGGCGCGCAAACGTTCCGGTGCGGAAGCGAACGGCGCACTCGATCGTATCGAACGCGAGTCGGAGAATCTCAACGAGATGATCAGCCAGTTGTTGACGTTGACGCGATTGGAAAGTGGCACTGATGGTCGCAAGCGTACTGACGTCAATCTCGAAGCGTTGGTGCGTGAAGTTGCTGAAGACGCGGATTTCGAGGCTCGCAGTGTCAATCGCTCCGTGCAAGTTGTTTCAACTGACAACTGCTCGATAAACGGCGTCGAGGAGTTGCTGCGGAGTGCGGTTGAGAACGTGGTGCGCAATGCGGTTCGCTACACGCGCGAGGGCACGGCGGTCGAGGTTGCATTGCGTAGACAAAATGGCGGCGGCGATAACTTCGCGGTGATCAGCGTCAGAGATCGCGGCAACGGTGTTCCTGATGAGGCGCTCGAGAGGATCTTTCGTCCGTTCTATCGCACTGAAGATGCGCGCGATCGGCAGAGTGGCGGTGGCACCGGCCTCGGGCTTGCGATTACTGAACGCGCGGTGCGCATGCACGGCGGTTCGGTGCAGGCGACAAATATTGCTGGTGGTGGGTTGTCAGTCGAGATGCGATTGAACCTTAGACAAGATTGACATCCTGTCCAACGTGTCTTCCCCTTCTTCTCCTCACCTGCATCTCTGCAAACCTGATAATCAATATCCATATCAGCGCCGCTACGAATCCTGCGATCACATCCGTCGTGTGATGCACGCCGAGATAAATTCGTGAGAAGCCAATCGACAAAAACATCACGCTCGCCAGCATCCACACGATCACCCGCAGACGTTTTCGTTTTATCCGCGCAGTGACGATTGCGGCGAGCGCGCCGAAGAAGCAACAACTCATCAGCGAGTGTCCGCTTGGGAAACTGTAAGTTTCCGGCGCCGTGAGGTTGAAAAACGGAACAGGCCGCGCGCGTTTGAACGTGAGTTTCAGCGTCAAATTCAACAACGCCGCTCCGATCATCGTAATCGCGAAGAGTTTTGCTTCGCGACCCCGCTTTTGCATTGCAAACCGCACTACAACGGCGATCGTCGCAATCGTCAGCGAGATCGTTGATCCAATGAAGGAAAGGCCGCGCATGATCGCGGTGAGGGCGGGTGAAGCAAGTTGATGGACTGCAGCTCGCGTGGCTTCGTCGAAGTGGCGCGTCTCGCCTTCAAGCACTTCGTCTGTGAGCCAGCCAAAGAAGATGAGCGCGCCAATCGCGGCCGCGAGACCAAGCAACAGTGACAGGCTGAGAAACCTGGATCGATCTGCGTCATCCGCGTTCATCTGTGGCTGTTATTTGATTACCTCAAACTGCGTCCACTGAGTCGCGGTGCGTTTGCTTAGCTTATCTTCCACGACGATCTGTAGCGCATATTCGCCAGGCGTAAGCGCCGGCCCGAGTTGCAGCCGCGCACCCGCGGAGATACGTTGCAAATCTGGTTGCCCCTTTCCTTCAACTGCCACCGGATCCGAGCTGTAGATCTTCTCGGCGTTGCGAAAGACCACCGTTCTGGTCGTTAATTGCGGCAAATGCGTTGTCTTGTGAAGCGTTGCGTTGTAGATGGAATAGCCAAAAACCAGTGACGCGCCCTGATGAAAACGCCGCTTCACAAAACTCTTTTGCGGATCGTCATCACCGCCCGCCGCGCTGTCAGCCGATTCCGAATGAAGCAGTATTCCCGAAAGCGCAAGCGTGCCGCTATTCAAATTCGGAACGTGTATGAACTGGCCTGACGAACCTACGTGCTGCGATTCCACATCTCGCAGTGCCACTCTCAACTGAAACGCGCCACTCTGCTTCAACGGCAAATCAAATCCATAAACCACGCCGTCGCTGGTGGCGCGATCGTAAGGCTTACCGCGCAAACGCAAGGTGGCATTCTGGTCCTGCTTTTGCGCTATCGATCCGTTGTCGCCAAACAACACCGTGCTGACGTCGAGTTTTGCGACGTGCGTGCCGTCCGGTTCGACAGCGAACGTTATATCTTTCGCATCCATCGCCACGAAGAGTCGCAACATCGAACCGCGCGCTGGATCGTTGGCGAAAAAGGTAGTCAGGCGAACAGGGATGTCGTTAACCGCAAACGGCGAGATGAGCGCCCGATTGAGAGGGTCGCGCATGGAGGGCTCTACGCCTCGCGCTTCTTCTTCGGTGACACCATAAAAACCTTCGCGCGTGCGAACAGTAAAACCACCTTGCTTCAAACGCGCTTTAATCGTGTGGAAGCGACGGTCGAAAGTCGTGCTTGCCGGACGGTAACCAATCAAATAGTAACCACTTTGATCTTCAAAGATGCGATCCAGACCGAAGTTGTTGTCGTTCTTCACGACAAATCCGCCAGTCGCCTTGGCGAGCACTTCAGCACCCTCGCTGTTTTTACGCAAATCGTTCGATCGTGTAAGGACTAGACGGTCTACCTGGTCAGGCCGCCTTCTGCTGCCCACCATCAGCGGAGGAAAGATGATCTCGTCTGCCGGCGAGGGACCGACGGTTTCCAAGCCAAACGCAGTAGAGCCATAGATGACTACCGAAGCGCGAATCGCCAGTTCGGCAAGATCATTCAAGCCGGCCGTGTAGCTTGTTGTCTGGGTCCAAACGTCAATCAGACCCGCTCTTTCTCTGACTGGTCGTTGGAAGCCAAAGTCAGGCGGCGGATGTTCCTGGGCCTGCAGCGGAAGATTGTCGGAGATGACCATCATCGACTTGCGCCCGGGCAGTTCGCGCATTCCTTTCATAATGAAGCGAAGAGCTCTGATGGAATAATAAACTGAGGCGCTCACCGAACATGGATTTGATTCGTTTGCGACAGTCGGCCGATTCACCTGACCACTTGTCGGTGATCTATCTGCCGAATCGCGGCCGCGCAGCTGTCCTTCCGGCGGAAAATTGATGCCCAGTGACCGCTGGGGGGTGATGATGCTTGCGCCAACGCGACTGCAAGGGTTCCACTTGAGCTCCGAGATGGCACTCGCCAGCATGCGCGGATCGGAACTGAACTGCTGCGTTGACCCAACTTCACCGCCGGTACGAATGATGGCAATCAGATCGTTTTGTCGCAGGTTCTCGCTTAAGAACTTAGGCAGATACGAACGCAGGTGGGCCATGCTTTGAAACGACATTCCGAGATCGTCGACGACGATCGCGATCGTGCGTTTTACTTCCTGCGGTAATAGCGGTTTGGAAATTGGAGACGTAGACGCAATATCGACCTTTGGCGCCGCCGCATTTTCGGACTTCAACGCGCTGGTCGACGCGCTGGTCGAAATGTAGGCGAAGTTGGTGATTGTTTGCGGGGCCCCATCTTCGAGTATCTCGAAGTCTTCGGGCTTGAGGTTCGTGACCTGTTTGCCGTCTTTAGTGACGACCACATCGACCTGGACCAGATTCGTCGTGATGCGAACTACGTCCTGGTCCTGTGGTTCCTGTCCGCGCAGACCAAGCGCGAATGACAGAAGCAACAGGCAAGCGGCCGCCCGACGTTTGAACTGATCAGTGTGCATCCGTTACATTGTCACGCTCTTTAGACAAGATTTTCAAGATTTTTCCTGTCCAATGTCTTCCAACAAGGAGTCGCCGATGCTAAAGCCCCTGTTGTTAATGTGTGTTTTGTGCCTCTTTGTGGCGCAGTCGACCGCGCAAACCACGCCCGCAAACGACTACAACACCACCTTCAAAGCAATGAAATGGCGCTCTATCGGACCGTTTCGCGGCGGACGCTCGGTGACTGGCACCGGAGTCGTTGGCGATCCCAAAACTTATTACATGGGAACGACCGGCGGAGGTCTCTGGAAAACAGAAGACATGGGCATCAGTTGGCGAAACATCTCCGACGGTTTCTTCAAGACCGGTTCGGTCGGCGCAATTGCCGTCGCCGAAAATGATCCGAACGTGGTGTACGTCGGCATGGGTGAACATGCGGTGCGCGGCGTGATGACGCACCATGGCGACGGCGTCTACAAATCAACCGATGCCGGTAAGACGTGGAAGCGAATCGGTTTGGAATTGACGCAGCACATTTCGCGCATCGTCATCGATCCCAGGAACCCGAACATTGTTCTGGTGGCGGCGCAGGGCGCGTTGTACAGCCCGTCGCAACAGCGAGGCATTTACAAGTCGACTGACGGCGGAGCTACCTGGAAGAACGTGCTCTTCGTGAACGACAAAACGGGTGCTGCTGAACTGTCGATGGACATGAATAATCCGCGCATCATCTACGCCGCGATGTGGGAGCACGGGCGGCTGCCGTGGAAAGTGATCAGCGGCGGGCCCGGCAGTGGTCTCTATAAATCGACCGACGGCGGCGACACATGGGAGAGACTGAAAGACGGACTCCCGGAAGAGATGGGCAAGATGTCGATCGCAGTAAGCCGTTCGAATCCGGAAAAAGTCTACGCGTTGATTGAGAGTGATTCAGACAAAGAAGCAGGTGGTCTGTTTGTTTCGACGAACGCCGGCAAGAAGTGGAGTCGCATCACCAACGATCATCGCCTGGTCCAACGTGCGTGGTATTACATCGAGCTGTTCATCGATCCGAAAAACGAAAACACGATCTACGTGCTGAGTGCGTCGGCACTGCGTTCAACTGACGGCGGAAAAACCTGGGAGACCTTGTCTGGCACTCACGGTGACTATCACGACCTCTGGATCAATCCCGACAATCCGAATAACTTCATCATTTCCAACGATGGTGGCTCGGCGGTAACTTTCAACGGCGGCAAGAGTTGGAGCACGCAACTCAACATTCCGACCGCGCAGTTTTACCGCATCAACGTCGACAATCAGTTTCCTTATCGCATTTACGGCGGGCAACAAGACAACACGTCAGTTTCGATTGCGAGTCGTGAGTTGGGAAGCGGCGGGATTGGCCCATCAAGCTGGACTTATTCCGCGGGCGGTGAGAGTGCGTTTCTCGCGTTCGATCCCGACGATCCGAAGTACGTTTTGGGCGACAGTTATCAGGGAACTATCGAAGTGCTCGACGTCAAAGCGCAAGCGAGCACGAACATCATGGCCGCGCCGATTCAATACCTCGGCATGGACGCGAAAGACATCAAGTACCGTTTCAACTGGAATGCGCCGATCATCTGGAGCAAATGGGAACCGACTACTTACTACCACGGGTCTCAATACTTGCTGAAGACGAGCGACATGGGTCGCACGTGGAAGGAAGTCTCGCCCGATCTCACGCGCAACGAAAAAGAGAAGCAGGGCAAAGGTGGTGGTCCATACACGAACGAAGCGGTCGGGGCGGAGAACTACGGGACCCTAAGTTACATCATGGAGTCGCCGCTTGAGAAAGGCGTCATTTATACAGGCAGTGATGATGGATTCGTTTATCTGACGCGCGATGGTGGCGCGACCTGGAAAAATGTAACGCCGAAGGGTTTGGCGGAGTGTTTGATCAATGCGATTGAGGTGTCGCCACACGATAAGGCAACCGTTTACATCGCCACCACGCGATACAAGTTCAACGACCACACACCGGGATTGTATAAGTCAACTGATTACGGAAATACATGGACCAAAATCAATGATGGTCTGCCGTCAAATGCGTTTACGCGAGTGGTGCGTGAAGATGACGTGCGCCGCGATCTTCTGTTTGCGGGCACTGAGCTTGGTCTGTTCTTGTCGTGGGATGGAGGTAAAAGCTGGGTGCCGTTTCAGTTGAATCTGCCGATCGCTCCGATAACTGATCTCCGAATCCACAAAGGCAATTTGATCGCGGCAACTTCGGGTAGAGCGTTTTGGATCCTCGACGATTTGAGTGTGCTGCGCCAGTACAAGAAAGACGGGCCGGCGTTTGCGATTTACCGGCCTGACAATTCTTACCTCGTGAATGGCTCGAGTGAGCTGGATCGATCGGAGGATGAGTTTACCGGCGCGAATACGTTTCGAGGCGTCAATCCGTCGACAGGAGTGGTGCTCTATTATCAACTGCCTGAGTTAAAGAAGGACGACCAAATCTCGCTGGAGATTAAAGATGCTGCGGGGAATGTGGTCCACAGTTTTTCGTCGAAGGCTGATGAGAAGTTTGTGCGCTACGATGCTGGTCCAAGACCGGATCCGTTGCTCTCGAAAGCAAAGGGACTGAACAGGTTTGTGTGGGACATGCGTTATCCAACGATGCCGGGGGTGCCGCAGGTGCGCATCGAAGGCGGCTTCGCTGCTCACAAAGCGCCGCCCGGAAAATACACGCTGACGTTGAAGATGGGTGGGCAGACGGTATCAACCGAAACTGAGATTCTGGCGAACCCGCTCTATCCGACTACTCCTGCGATCTACACTGAATACCATCAGACGATGTTGAGCATGGAGACCGAGCTGACCGCGATGCACCGCATGGTCAACAGTCTCTACGAGAAACAGAAACAACTCGAATCGCTACTCAGCTCACTACCTTCCGGAGAGAAATACAGTGCGCTGAAGAAAGAAGGCGAAGCGCTGTTGAAGAAGATGAAGGCGTGGGACGAAGAGATGGTCCAACGCAAGTCGAAGGCCTACGACGACGTCGAGAACTTCCCGAACAAGTTCACAGCAAATTACCTGTTCCTAATCAACCAAACAGAAAGCGACATCCCGCGCGTCAACCAACCTTCGCTCGATCGTCTTAAAGAACTCAACTCCCAATGGTCAACATTGAAGGCCCGCGGCACCGAACTCCTCGAGCGCGACATCCCGGCCTTCAACAAGCGTCTCTGGGACGCCGGCCTGGGAGCGATCTGGAAAGACAGCTAGACAGAATTTAGCGGCTTCACCTCAAAAACAGGTCAAGCCACGCAAGGCAGTGAGCAGCTCGAGGCACGCGGACTAGTAACAAAACAAGCAGCAGTTTTCACTGCTGGAAAGAGACGTTACAGAAAGAACCACCAGCTAAGTATCAGGGTGAGAACCATTGCGCCAACACCGCCGGTTACAGAAAAGCGAAATCTGTAACCCTGAAAATCTTTCGACACAGGGATGCTACCTCTTACATTTGAAGTGCCGCCCACAAACCCGAAAGAGAGACCTGATACGAGGCCAAAAACAATAACAACTAGCCAACGTGAATCAGTTGGAATCTGTACGCCGAACAAAACAAGAATCATAAAGAAGATTAAGCCTATAGTTCCAAGAATCGCCGACATCAGACTTGAGAGATCATTGCCGCCTGGATGCTTGGGTCGTTCTACAGTTACTTGCGGAGCTGCTCTTGTTAAGTGACCTCTCGGTACAGGGGCAGCGGCTCTCGATGGGCGCGACACAGGATTTTTAGCATATTCCAAGGCCTCAACCATCTGTTTCGCCAAGAGATCATGTAAAAGACGTTCCATATCTGAAACATCTATTCTGTCTTGTTTGAGAGCCTCATCAGCAGATTCAAGTGCTTCATAATATGGCGATTTATTGCTTGCGATGAGCTCAGGAATCGTAGTTACACCAGGTAAATAGAAGCCCAAGTTACAACAAAGCACATAATAGGCAACTGCCCTCGTTGTTCTCCCATTCCCGTCAACGAACGGATGAATCCAATTGAGGCGCCACATGATGTAAGCAGCTAAATGCAGCGCCGAGCGATCATTCCAGTGGTCGTTAACGTAATCGCAGAGCTCGTCAACATATTCAGCTAGTTTATCTACAGGCGGAGGTACGTGAGCGCTATCGCCGATTAGCATGTCCATATCTCGCCAGCGACCGGCTTCATGCTCTACATGCTCGAGCGAGATTCGATTTAGTTCCTGGATAACAGACGGTCGCAGCCGGAACCGCTCGCCACTATTCAGAAATGATCGAATCAATTCGATCATCCGATCGTATTGCAGCAGGGTGTTTATCGCCTCTTGATTAGCCTTTTGGAGGTCAGTTAAGACGGGCCTTGCTGGCGCGGGCACGGCGATACTATGTCGATCTCTATCTTTGCGACCAGGAGGATGACTGTCTTTTGGTTGGTCTGAATCGTTCGACAATGAGGACTCTAACGACAATCAGAATCTTCGGCTTGATCTAGGGATGTTCCGTCGGAACTCTGAAGTTTCTCTGCCGCTTCATCTACCATTTCACGCGTCACGGCTTCATTTTCGATGTTGGCGTTTCCAAAGGCAAAGCTACGCCTCTGCGCCTCTTTGTGTTCTGGCGTCATTTCCACCCGTCTGGCATGTTCTAGCAGAACCTGGAACTCGCTCTCGCTCATGGTTTCATCCTCCCCGCGTACTCTATAGAGTCTAAAGAACTTTGTCTAGTCGCTATGTTGTTTTTAACCAATGATTGAGCCACAATGGTGTAAGATCATTGATAATACACCAATGTTTCACAACGATTGGTTCTTGACCGATCCAGATCCGTGATGTTATGACAGTGAACTGTGCCGATTGTTCAGGTCACAGTGTCCTTGTATCAGTGCGGTCGATGCGCGTATGAGTGGTTTCCTCGAAAGCAGATCGAGGATCTACCACGAACGTGTCCGGGGTGTCATAGTCCGTATTGGAACAACGAGCGCGTTTACAACATCAAAACGCCTGCCCGGAAAATGAATAAGTCTGCCGAGCTGCCGAAACAAAGAGCAGACTCAAAGCGGAAAGCACGATAGGCGATGTCAATCAAGAACTAAGAACCGTAACTTGATACAGTGCTTCTAACCTCACTGGCAGTGTTGGGAGTACTGCGTGAGGTTACGGCCTGCACAATCTCTCCACGAACTCTCAGCTCACGCTCGACTCCGGAATGCTCACACACAGGCTCCAGAATCACTTTCTCATAATCGCGCGTTGAGACGGCACTGGGTAGCAGTTCCAGCATGCGCGCGCCCATCCGCCCATCATCCTGCAGCGCCACATAGGCCGGGATCTGAACTTCAGCTTGCTTTGTCCCGCAACCGCGGCCGTTGCATTCGCAGCTTTCGATCCGACACCGCGATCGAACCCCGCTGCCGCCAAATGCGAAGAAGGTGCTTCGCACCCTCATTAAAAGAGACACGACACCCCCGTTTACGCGCGCGTTAACACTCGCTTGGTCCTACGATTGCAACGGTTTTACATGTTAACGCGAACGATTCTATCGCCTATGGCCACCAACGGTGTAAACATCAAAAGAAAGAGAAATGAGTGAAATAAAGAGGACCCAACACATAGCATTCAGGCTTACAGATGAGGAATACACGCAAATTGAAAATGCGGTCCTAGCTTTAGGAGAGGAGGCCAATAACTCTTCAACTCGCCTTAGCTCATTGAAATGATTGGTGGAGCCGAGGGGGATCGAACCCCTGACCTCATGACTGCCAGTCATGCGCTCTCCCAGCTGAGCTACGGCCCCATGTGACGTGGGTCACGCTTGTAAATACTTGAAGCAGACTAGCCTAGCGTTTTGAGTTGAGTCAAGCAACGGCGTGATTTTGCGTAATTGCATTTACTCATGTGGCCGGAAGAGTTCAACATCGCTGCCTGAACAGCTTCCCGCTTGTTTTCTTTCGGTCGCTCGAACGTAGCGCTGGGTTGTTCGAACATTGCTATGGCCATGAGCCCGGCGATCGTGAAAGCATCAAACCCGCCTCACTTAACCTCGTTCCAAATGTTGCTCGAAGATCGGGCTCACTTTTTCGCGATTGCGGCGCAACTAATGCGGCGTAAACTCATAACCACCATCGGAACGCACTCCTAATCGGTCTACTCGATTGCTTTCTCTCCGGACGGTCAACGGTTAGTTTCTGGAGAGCATGATCGCTCACTTCGTATCTACACTCGCTACCGGCAACTATGGGGTTCCGCTTGGACTAGCAAATCTTCTCGCCCAAACTCCAAACTGCATCAGCTGAAACTGTCTTACCATGTTTTGCGTTTTCTCTGTTGCTGCCAGATTGTGGAAGACACCGAAGTAGCCATTAAGAGTGATTATGTTGGGTTTGCCTTCAGGACAGATTCATTTATCTCCATACGAGTCAGAATGGCAAATCCTCTTTCTTCAAGAAAGGGATCGGCTACAAGCCAGTATTGGAGGATACGTTCTAGACATCCAACACATAGGCAGCACTTCTATTCCGGGCATGCCTGCAAAGCCCATTCTTGACATTGCAATTGCAGTTACCAACTTTGAAGAGGCCGTCCGATGCATTACGCCGATGACGAAGCTGGGATATACCTACAAAGGCGAAAACGGCATTTCACGACGCCATTATTTTGTCAGAGGTGTCCCTCGAACACATCACGTACACATGCTCGAGATCGAAAGCGAAGAATGGAGAAGCCATCTGCTCTTCCGTGACTACTTGATCAAGTATCCAGAGACAGCACGGGAGTATGGGAGAGTGAAACAACAACTCGCCAAGCAGTTTGCGAACGATAGAGAAGCGTATCAAGCTGGCAAGGATAACTTCATAAAAGCAGCATTGCATAAAGCAAGAAGATGACCGAAACGTCGCCTAAATTGCAGCAACTCACGAGGCACATGGATCACATCATACCTTCCGGCGCACGAGCGGTAGCGCGTGTCCTTGTAGTGAGCGAGCGAAGCCGGCTGCTGCTGCTCCACGCGCAGGACCCGCTGAGCGGACACCGGTGGTGGGTGTCGCCAGGCGGCGGCTTGAAAACAGGCGAAACCTTCGAACAAGCAGCGCAGCGAGAATTGCAGGAAGAGACGGGATTTCTACTGCCGATCAGTCAATGCGTTTGGATACGGCGACACATCTATACCTGGGAAGGCCGAAGACACGATCAGTATGAGCGCTACTTCGTCGCACGGTCGAAAGGCCTCACCTTCGCGCCGCTAAAAGCCGACAGCTACGTAATCGGACATCGCTGGTGGAGTCTCAGCGAGCTAGAGCAATCCAACGAAGACTTTGCGCCGCGACGTCTGGCGCATGTCCTGCCGCCCATCTTGATCGGTGAATACCCAAACCCTGCGATCGATTGTGGCGTATGACCGATCACAAGAAAAGCACGCTCATAGGTGATTCAAGATTCCTGTCGCCACGTGGCGGGCGAGAGCCATTATGGTCCACGAAGGATTCACTCCAGGCGCTGTCGGAAACAAGCTTGAATCGGCTACATAAACATTCGTCGTTCCAAACACACGTCCTGACGAGTCGGTCACTCCTCGCCGTGCATCAGCGCCGAACTGGTTGCCGCCGCTGGTGTGATCCGAGTAGGAGATCAGATCGTTGTAAGTGAACTTGAGATTCTCGATTCTTTCCAAGTCGGATGGTTTCTCGATTCGAGGAGGGCGCAACAACGGCAGAAACACTCGGCGTGCTCCGACCGCGAGCAATCCTTTCGCGGCAATTGAAAAGCACCGTCGAAATGATTCAATGTCGTGTTTGCTTTCCTCAAAATCGAGTTGCGCCCGCCCATCTTTCAGCACAATCCGCGACTTTGCCGGATCGTCTTTCACCGTTACCGTCAGGCTCATCGTCCGGTGAAACTGCCGCATGATCTCGAAATGCTCTTGTGGCGGAAGGTGCGATACAAACGACGCAAGACTCGCTGGGTAAAGAATGCTTGCCAGCCACCAGAAGTGATGCTCCTTTAAGAAACCGAGGAAGTTGTAGATCGCTGGAACGCCGTTATAGGGAACGTACTGTCCATCCTCCAAAACGCCCCGCGTTGTCATCGCGTCGTCAAAAAGCACAAACACTTGTGCGTGAGGTTGCAAGTACACCTTCTGCCCGATCGACTTGCGATTTGGAAATCCCGGACTACGCAAGAGCACAGCGGAAGAGAAGAATGCGCCGGCTGCAACAATGATCCTGCGTGCGTTTATCGACATTGGTGGTAACGCATTGCCATTGACAGCGTCTCGCGGTGAGACTGCTACACCCGAAGCGATCCAACCTCCCTTTGTCTCCTCGCCAACAACAGACCGCGCCTCGCAATCAGTCAACACTGTGAGATTTCCGGTCGCGAGCGCCAGCGGCAGGAAGCTGTTGTTCATGTTTCCTTTCAAGTCAACACCACAGCCGAAATTGCAAAGGCCCACCCCGCACAGGCGCTCGTGTACCGATTAACCAGCACCAGATCCTCTGGCTTACCGAGCGCCCGCGCCATCTCGCGCACGACGGCATTTGGCCGATTCTCCAGATCGCGCGTTTGCGATGTGACCGACATCACCTCAGCGACATGTTGATAGTGAGGTTCGAGAGTTTCGGCAGTTATGTCTACCCCGCTCTTCTCGCGCCACTCATCGAAAACAAATTGCTTTGGTTTCATCGCCACCGCGCCGAAGATCATGCTGCTGCCACCGAGTGCACTTCCCTGATAAAGAACCTTTTCTCCTCCGTACAAGATCGACGCTCGCTGCGACCAGGCAAGGAAGCGAGTTACCTTGCGGCGATGATCCGCGCTGCCACTACGCAGCAGATGCTCGACGTTTTGGCTCACGTTGATGCCGGTGCTTTGTAGTACGGTGGCGGGAATGAGAGTGGCAGCGACGGCATCCAAAAACCGCTGGTCGTCCTTGCCCAATGAAACGCTTGGCACAACCGCGATTAGCAATGCGGCTCCGATAAAACTGCGGCGGCTTAATTGCGTTTCGAAAGCGGTGATTTCCTGAAGAATCTGTTCTAGTCGCTCCATACGCGCAATTAAATCTCTACTACCGTCGGGCGATTTGGGCGAGGTCGAAGGCGTAGCTCACTTGCCCAGCCGTCAATACAAACAACTTCTTGCCGTCTAAACTGAAGCGCACGAATGCGGCGCCGGTCTTGAAACGCAGACGCGCCTGCGAGTTTCCCGTCGCCAGATCGTAAAGAGTGAGTTCGCCGGGATAGTTCTCGACAATCAACTGATTACTACTCGGATTCATCGCGGCCTTCGCACCAAAGAACCGGTGGCGGAGCTCGCCGTCGCTGATCGAATAAACGAGGACGCGATTGTTGTTGTCGCGCAGTACCAGCCAATTTCCTTCTGAAAAGCCCGACTCGATATCAAATGAACCCTTTCCGGTCTCCAGCAAAAGCATGCCAACTGACTTCCCGGCAAAAGCGTCGAAGACTTCAACCAGGTAATCGTCGTCTTTGTTTCCCATTTGGCGCGAGCGTTCGGCGAGCGCTGGATCTTCTTTCAGTCGCGCCTTACCTGCCTCGCTTCCCAGGTCCCAGTAAAAGATCAATCGACCCGAGTAATCATCGAAGAAAAACCTTGGGGCTTCCTTCTGAAACTCGCGGGACCAAACAAGCTTGTCGTTGATGGCGTCGTGCAATTCGAATCGCACCTCTCGCGTCAACGACACCTCAGATTGATCGACTCGCGGCTGCGGCTTATCAGCATCTTTCGGTTTTTCTTCTTTCGGCGCTTTGAGACTCTGGCGAACCATCACAAAGCGTCCGTACTGTCGAGCGCCATTTTCAGGAATCTCTCGCAATGAGTTTGCCTGGTTCTTGGTAGCATCGAGATAAACGAGACTGTGATTCACCGGTTCGTATTTTGGAAAATCGCCGATGGCAGCACCATTCGCGGCGACGATGGCGCCGCGGAATCCTCTCAAGTGCATCTTTCGTTCGCCTGAGCTCAAATCCCAAATCGCACCACGCGTTTTTGACGATGCCGCCAGCCACTGCATGTTGTCGGAAATGTTGGCGGCATAAAGCCTGCTCATCGAGCCTACCGGAATATCGATTGTTCCGACCGAAGTCGCATGAAGAGTCTTGGCGGTCTCGTCATATTTCACTTGTGAGACGGAAACATTGCCCGACACCAATTCGAAGATTATCAAGTCGTTCCATAAGGTAGCGTCACCCTTATTCATTGCACTGACCACCGTTCGTTTCGTCAGATCACAAATACCCATCGTCGCATTGGCAAGCGGCTTGACAATCACATAATTCGGATTCCCAGTTGGCTTTATCTGATCGGCCCCCAGCGGAAATCTAGCCAGCCTCTTGCCTTCCGGAAACGAGAAGATGCCGGCGTCTTCGAGGCTCACCGGCATCATCCCGAGAATCTTGTCGGGGCTAATGAAAATGAACGGTCTGCGAGTCGCCTTTTTCAGCTCTCCGCCTGTCGGAACAACTTTGAGAGTCGAAAGATCGAGAGCTAGTAAGGTGTCATCGGTTTCGTCTGCGGTAAGCCCATCGATCTTGAAACGAAAGCGAAACTTGTTTGAACGAGTGGCGAGCAAATAGCGCGAATCAGGAGAAAAGCAAAGATGGAAGAACGTGTTGACGTTTAATGGATCGTCCTTGCCCTCAGCTCTAATCCAGGCGAAGAACTCGAAAAAGTTTAAGCCGGCAAAGTCTTTTTTCTGCCAGATCTTTTTTCCGGTATGCGTCTCAAGGACATTCAAACCCAACCCGTAATCGACACACGCGAGGTATTGACCATCCGGCGAAAACTCATGTTCCCAACAATCGCGTCTGACAACAAGCTCGCGAATCTCGACTGGTTTGGCATCCGCGATGCTCCACTTTTCAAACCGCAGACCTTCAGTACCAAAGACCACAAATTTACCATCGGGTGTAAACGAAGCCGGCCGCGCGTCAGTCGTCGGAATCTGAAAAGCTACTTTCAGCGGTTCACGTTTGACTACGGTAATCGCGAAATCATCCTGCGCCAGAAAATACGCTCCGTCGTTGCTGATCGCGAAGTGTGAGATGTCGCTCTTCAGTTGTGGCGTCAGTTCCTTCTTCCACAGCAGGCCGGGAAGTTCTTCAGTGATCTGGCTCTGTCGAAACGAGACGACTTCCGCCTGCCAATTGAGAAACTGTTCCGAAGCATTCGCGCGCGGATTCTCGCGGCATGGAACCGGAAACTGCTCGGTGGCCTTGACCATTTCGCGCAGACGTTTTTCTTCCGGACTCGAATGTCCAAAAACATTTGTGAACCAGTTTCCTGATTTGGCTTTCTCTTCGACGAGCCGCGAAAAGAATTCTGAAAACGCATTTGGATCGTAGCCAGCCGCAACCATTGCAAATAGTCCGATGCGATCTGCTTCGAGCTGCTGATCCGACTCGTGGTCCGAACTTCGCGACACCATCTTCGTGCGTTCTCTTTCCAGCAGCAGGTTGTACTTGTCAGTTATGTCCTTCCGATCGCCAAGACTGGTAACACTCAAAATCTTTTTGAAGAGCTGCGACATGTCGGCGGCACCATGATGGACCGTCGCGTGTCCAAGCTCGTGTGCCATCACACCGGCGAGCTCGTCTTCGGTTCTGGTGAAAGCGATCAGTTTGCGTGAAAGAAAGACGTAGCCGCCGGGCGTGTTAAAGGCGTTCGCGGTTGGGATGTCGATGATGAAGAATTGAAACTTCAGACCGGTCGGCGGTAAGTGACGAACCAGCCGTTCTCCGATTTCCCTGACGTAAGCCAACAGCTTGTCGTCCTGAATGAAGCGGGTATCACCGGCCATTCGTTGATAGTTCAGATCGCCGAGAATCATCTCCTGTTCGGGAGAGAAGATGTTGTAGATCTGCGAGTTGGCCGTGATTGCCGGAGGGTTACAGTTCTGGGCGGAAGCAACAACGCAGTGAATGCTGATACAAAATAAAACGAGTAAGAAAAGTCTTATTTTTCTCAATGAGGTGTGACTCCTCTCGAAAGGATTAGCCACGAAAAGGTACAAAAGTGACAAAATGCATTAATCACCGAGGCTTGCGTGTCGCGGCGTAGATGGCGAGAGCGGAGCCACCTACAAATAACAATGCGCCTCCGACAACGCGAGCCTGATTAGGAAGCTCGCGCACTTCATGTTCGGTGATGACGATGGCTGATTTGGGCTCGATGTAGAGCGCGCGGTATGTGATCACACCGCCAGCGGTTGCAACCAGGATTCCGACGATGAGGAGGAGAGCTTTCATCATCCTGAAATCTTGTAAATCCTGTCTAATTCACTTGCCCGTGAAAGCAGGCTTCCGTTTCTCTAGAAACGCATTCACCCCTTCGTTTTTGTCTTCCGTCGAGAAGCACAACGCAAACAAATCCACCTCGCGTCGCAGGCCCTCGTCAAGATTCGAGCGCGAAGCGAGTTTCACGGCCTCTTTCGCGAGTTGTAACGCGATCGGACTCTTCTCCGCGATGCGGTTCGCGATCTCCATCGTCTTCGCCTGGAGTTGTTCGGCCGGAACGACTTGATTTACTAATCCGATCGAGAACGCCGTGCGCGCGTCGATGATTTCGCCCGTCAGGATCATCTCCATCGCTTTTCCTTCGCCAACCAATCGCGTCAGACGTTGCGTGCCGCCGCCGCCCGGAATGATTCCGAGATTGATCTCCGGTTGACCAAACGACGCCGTCTCGCTGGCGATGCGAATGTCGCACGCGAGCGCCAGCTCACAACCACCGCCAAGACAATAACCGTTGATCATCGCAATCACCGGTTTCGGAAACGTGTCGATTGCAGTAAACAACGATCGCGACGTCATCACGTCGCGCTGCGTGATCGACGTGCGTCCGGCAAACTCGCCGATGTCCGCGCCGGCGATGAAAGCCTTATCACCCGCGCCAGTAAAAACAACTACTCCAACCGAAGTGTCCGAGCGCAGCTCGTCTAACAACGCCGCACCCTCCTCGCGCGTCTTGATGTTTAGTGCATTTCTCTTGTCAGGACGATTGATGGTGATGATGGCAACGCGTTCGCGTTTTTCGAGCAGCAAGGTCTCGTAAGTTTCCGGCATTGAAACTCCCCGTTTGTACTTTGATTTTAGAAACTACTCGGAGGCAGGCGGACCTTCAGGATCGCTGGTCACCGGTTGCTCATCGGCCACCCACGATACGAATAATCGCAACCAGTTTTCGGTGGGTTCAGCGATCTGCACTCCCACTCGCGCGGTGCCATAAATCGCCGGCGCAACTCGCACCACCATCGCCGTTGCTTCGATCGGCGTGCCGTCGGGGCGGTGCGCGCGAATATACAAGCGTTCGCCACGAGTAACCTTCTGGTTCAGATGAAAGAGTGCGCCCGAGGTCGAGATGTCATCCGTTTCCGTTGGCTCACTCCACGCCGCGCCATCTTCCGCACGACCGGAAATCACAATCGGAAGCCGCAGCGACATCCGTAACGCAAACCGTCTCTCTTCGTTTTCGTAGGACTTACTCATCGTCAAGCAACACCGCGGCTGGAGCGCTCAAGAGGACTGTGCGCGACGCGCGTCCTCCTTCTCCTTACTCCAATCGTAAAAGCCTTCGCCACTCTTCTTGCCTAATTTTCCCTCACTTACCATCCGGCGCAAAACTTCCGGCGGTCGAAACGCCTCTGAGCCAAGCTCGCGATAAAGATACTCGGCGATGTTCAATCGGACATCGAGTCCGACGAGATCCGTTAACTTCAATGGTCCCATCGGATGGTTATAGCCAAGTTCCATCGCAGTGTCGATGTCCTGCACACTCGCCACGCCCTGCTCAACCATCCTCATCGCTTCAAGACCGAGCGCGATTCCCAAACGACTCGACGCAAACCCCGGAACGTCCTTCACGACGATCGGCTCTTTGCGCATCCTGCGAGCGACGCTGGTGACCGTCTCAACTGTCTCGGCGCTCGTCTTTTCTCCCACCACGATCTCAACCAGTCGCATTATGTGGACCGGATTGAAAAAGTGCATACCGATAACCGCTTCGGGCCGTTTAGAAGAACTGGCTATCGCGGTAATAGACAGCGACGAAGTATTGCTAGCAAAAATGAAAGGGCGGTCGGATGCAGCTTCGAGCTGCCGGAGCACGTCGCGTTTCAAGTCGAGCTTCTCCGGGGCGGCCTCGATGATTAAATCTCCGGTGCCGCACTCTTCCAGCTTCGTTGTTCCATGAATGTGCTGCAAGGTGCGATCGCGGTCGTCTTCGGTTAACTTGCCTAGCTGAATACCCTTGGCAAGATTGCTTTCAATCTTCCGAACGCCGCGAGCAATCGACTCCCGATCCACGTCGCTAAGCAAGACTCGAAATCCCACAGCCGCAGCAACCTGCGCGATGCCATGGCCCATCGTGCCCGCGCCAATCACAGCAATGGTTTCAATCGTTTCCTGCAAGACACCCAAAGCCACGCGGTTCGACTACCCCAATATCCGTAGTTATACTATACGCCCAACCGAAAGGCTATACTGGTATTGAGTCGGCTCTCGAAATCATGGCTAATAAAACGATTAAAAGAGATGTTGTCATCATCGGATCGGGACCCGCAGGGCTAACGGCCGCGATTTACACCGGACGCGCCAACCTCAAGCCTTTGCTGATCGATGCTCCCGCCAATATACATCACCAAACCATCCCAGGCGGCCAACTGATGATCACCACCGAGGTGGAAAACTACCCGGGGTTCTCAGAAGGAATCCAGGGGCCGGAGTTGATGCACGAGTTTCGCAAACAAGCGGAGCGTTTTGGCACTGAATTCCTGGAAACGTGGATCACTGAAGTCGATCTGAGCGAACGTCCGTTTCAACTCTACACAGAATCGCAAACGATCTCGACTGAGACGTTGATTATCGCTTCGGGGGCGTCGGCCAAGTGGCTCGGCATTCCGGGCGAGGCAAAGGTTCCGCACGGGTTTGGCGGCAATGGTGTTTCGGCGTGTGCGACGTGCGATGGTCCGTTGCCTGCTTTTCGAAAGAAGACTCTGGTCGTGGTCGGCGGTGGCGACACAGCGATGGAAGAGGCGACATTTTTGACGCGCTACGCCGCCAAAGTTTACGTGGTCCACCGGCGCGACAAGTTGCGCGCGTCGAAGATCATGCAGGAGAAAGCGTTTCGAAACGAGAAGATCGAGTTTATCTGGAACACGGCAGTCGAGGAGATTGTCGGAACTCAGGAAGAGGGCGTGACCGGCGTTCGACTCCGGAATCTTGTGACGGGAGATGAGCAGATCTTTCCCTGCTCCGGAGTGTTTGTCGCCATTGGCCACAAGCCGAACACGGACTTGTTCAAAGGTCAGTTGGATATGAATGAAGTTGGTTATCTCCAGACTTCCGGACATTCAACCGCCACAAACATTCCCGGCGTCTTTGCCGCCGGCGACGTCCAAGACTCGGTTTACCGGCAAGCGGTCACTGCCGCAGGCACCGGTTGCATGGCTGCGCTCGATGCTGAGCGCTTTTTGGACCACCTGCCGGTGGCAATGCCGGCCGGCGATGAGATAACGATGGAAGGTGAACACGTCACGGCCGATCACAAAGCAATCATCACCGCAGATGGCCACATGATTCCGAATGCGGCGGAAGCCGTGCTAGGCGAGGACTGATTAGCGCCACAAAGAGGCACAAGAAAGACACAAAAATGATCAAAGCAAGACGATGGAGTCGTCTTTGTGATGGCGCTGTGGCGCTACCGGGAGATCGATAGAGTTTTCTTCGTTGAGCGGGCAGGGTTCGCAATAGGCTCCAAGACGTTTCCGGCGATCCTCACATTCGTTGCACTGCAACGCCAACCCGAGTTGTCGTAACGATTCAAGCAGTGGCACCAAAAGCATCCCGCGTTCTGTCAACGCATACTCGATGTGTGGAGGGTTGCCGCCGTAGTCAGTGCGTTGCACGAACTCATCCTTCTCCATGTCGCGCAGGCGTCCGACAAGTGTGCGGCTGCTGATCGGGAAGAGACTGTTCAGCAGCTCCATCGTCCGCTTTGGACCAGCGAGCAACTCTCTGACAACCAGCATGGTCCACTTATCACCAAGCATCTGCAACGCTCCGGTGATTGGACAGCCATCGAGTTCGCGTCGTTTCATCGTCTCGGTCTACGGCCTCAAATTGATGTTGTAGGTTTTGATTTTCGAGTTGAGAGTGGTGGCGTTCATACCAAGCAGCCGAGCGGCGCGCGATTGGTGCCCACCGGTCTGTTCCAGCGCGCGCCTGATCAGATCGATCTCAAAGCGTCGCACCTCTTCGTAGAAATTTATACCGCGACCGATGTCGCTGACTGCTGCGTTGCTCGCGCCGTCGTGATGACCGGACACAACTGATTTTGGATCGCTGATCTCCGTTCGCAAACATTCTTTCGTGATCTCATTGCCCGGTGCGATCACCACCGCGCGCTCGATCGTGTTTTCCAGTTCGCGCACGTTTCCTGGCCACGAGTACGACTCGAGCAAAGCCAAAACATCAGGCAAGAATTGCTCGGAGACGTTGCGTTCGTTCTCTTCGTTGTACTTTTGAATGAAGTGCTGGGCCAACGGCAGAATGTCTTCGAGGCGATCGCGCAACGGCGGCAACTCAATCGGCACCACCGCAAGGCGGTAATAAAGATCCTCGCGAAAGGTTCCTGAACGCACGGCTTCCTTTAAATCGATGTTGGTCGCGGCGATGATGCGAACGTCAACTCGTCGCGGAGTCGTGTCGCCCAACGGCGTGAACTCGCGTTCCTGAATCACGCGCAGCAGTCGCACCTGCGTTTCCGGCGGAATGTCGCCAATTTCGTCGAGGAAGATCGAGCCGCCGTCAGCGACTTCAAACAAACCTTTCTTAGCCGCGACTGCGCCGGTGAAAGCGCCGCGCGTGTGGCCGAAGAGCTCTGATTCGAGCAACTCGGAAGGAATGTTTGAACTGTTGACGGTTACAAACGGACGACCGACGCGCGGGCTCGCCTCGTGAATTGCCTTTGCAATCAGCTCCTTACCCGTGCCGCTTTCGCCCGTAATCAAAACGGTCGAGCGCGCGGGCGCTACCTGTTCGACCAGCCGGAAAACCTCCTGCATCACATCGGAGCGGCCGACGATTTCGCCACGATCGACGGCTTTACTCATCGCGCGACGAAGTGTGCGTCGTTCTTCTTCTTTGCGACGCCGCTTGATGCCGGAAAGGATGGTGGCGGTGATCTGTTCGTTTTGAAACGGCTTTCTGATGCAGCCAAAAGCGCCGCGTTCCCAGGCGGCGATCGCCGTATCGAACGTGGCGTAAGCGGTGATCATCACGATTACCGCTTCGGAATCCATCTTCAGGAATTCTTCGAGCGCACGCAGTCCGCCGATGCCGGGCATCGACACGTCGAGCAGCACGACGTCGTATGCTCGGCGTCCGTAAGCCTCGAGACCTTCTTCACCAGTCTTGGCGAGATCCACGCGATAGCCCTCGTTGGTGAGCAGCGTCTCGAGCACTTCGCGCATGATCTCCTCGTCGTCAACGACGAGCACGGAGCCTTTTTTGGAATTGCGTCTTTCGGGTTTCATCAGTAGGACGCGATAGTGTAGCGACTTCACATCGTAAAACAAAGTCCATCCACAGATTACACAGATTGAACCCCATATGTTTCATGCTCTCTGGGTAATCTGCGTAATCTGTGGATGGTTTTAACTAATCACCTACGGCTTGGAGGCGTGCACGGACGCGCGCGGTTGGTAAGATGATGCGGAAGGTGGTGCCTTTTCCTGGTTCGCTGTCGACGCTGATTCGTCCGGCGTGTTCCTGAATAATTCCGTATGAGACCGCTAGACCGAGGCCAGTGCCCTGACCCACACCCTTCGTCGTGTAGAACGGATCGTAAATCTTGGCCACGTTCTCCGGAGCGATGCCGATGCCCGTGTCGGAGATCTCGGCGACGAGCGATCCGTCTTCAGCAGTACCGGTTGAGACGATGATCTGGCCGCCATCAGGAATCGCGTCGCGCGCATTCAGGATCAGGTTCGTAAACACCTGCTGTAACTTGCCGGCGTTAGCGTAAGCCTCCGGCGCATCCTCGTCGTAACGTCGGAGGATTTGGATCTGGCTGCGTCGCAATTGCGGTTCGAGCAGTTGCAACGTGTCGTCGAGAACGCGTGACACGTCGACTTCCGCAAACTCGGCCGCGTTGCCGGTGCGTGAAAAGTTGAGCAGGTTGTTGACGATGTTTGTCGCTCGCTCCGCCTGCGTCCGCACCTTCTGCAACAACGCATGCTTCGGGTCAGTTTCGTTCAACATGCCGAGCAGCATCTGCGTGTAGGAGGACACGCCCGTCAAAGGCGTGTTCACTTCGTGAGCGACGCCCGCGGCGAGAAGACCGATCGACGAGAGTTTTTCACGTTGCTGCAACTGCTCTTCCAACGTGATGCGCGCGGTAACGTCTTCCAGAACCACGAGCGCACCGGTTTGGCCTTGCCCATCCTGCAACGGCGCCAAGGCGATATTCAAAACCAGCGATCGATTCCCGCGCGTGGCCGTGTGAAGCTTGTAGATGTTGCGGATCTCTTTGAGACGCCAGCCATCTTTACCCAAAACCTGCTTGAGCGTGTCGGCAAAATCTTCAGAGAAGAGATTTTCAACACGCCGGCCCACCGCCGCATCCCGACGAAGATCGAGAATGTGTTCGAGCGCCGAGTTCAATCGCGTAACGCGGCCTTCGAGATCCACAGCCAGCAAGCCGACGTTGATCGATTCGATAATCGACTCGTTGAACTCCTTGAGTAGTTTCAACTCGGCGGCACGCTCCTGCTGGTCCTTGTAAAGCAAACCGTTTTCGATCGCCACCGCGACGTAACCCGAGACGGTGCGCAGAATCTCAACGTCTTCAGACGAAAGCAGCGCGCCATCGACCGAACGGCCGAGACCGATCACCGCCACCATGCGTCCACGAACAACACACGGCACGAAGTAGTGAAGCGCTCGCCGCATCGAGACGGTCGAGTCAGAGTTGAGATCGAGATCGTCGGCGCGAACGACGCCCGTGTCGGCGGAGCGCACTCGAATCATCTCGCGAAAGTCGGGAGGGACACTGACGGGCGACGACAATCCAGCCACACGCGCAACCACGTAGCCCGATTTCGAACTTCGCGATTCGATGAATATCGCAACGCGCTCGACGTTCATCACTTCCTGAAGCCGGCTGACTAACGAATCGAGCAGCGGATCGAGCGCGGTAGTCGCGGAAAGCGTGCGGCCGAAATCAAGCAGACTGTTTCGCAGATCGTACCGCTCGCCGTAGAACACTCGATCTACCTGCTCCTGGAGAAAATTCTTCACCGGCGCTGCGACCATCACGACGGCGGCCATCGCCAACACCGCGACCACCACGCGCAAAGTGATTTCGCCCGAAGTGAATGCCTCATCCGACCCAAACGCGTATAGACCACCGGTATAAACAACCACGCCGATGAGCAGTGAGATAGCCAGCGTGGTCAGTGCGTAAACAAAAACCCGACGCACCACCAGCTCAACGTCCATCAAGCGATATCGCAGCACTGAATAGCCGAACGCAAACGGAATAATTGCCAACGGCAAGATCGAGACGTCAGTTAGCCAGCGATCGGTCGGCGCGCCAAACAGATAGACGACTGCGTAAAGAAGTATGAATGGCGTGACGGCGAGAAGGGTGCCCCACAAAACCCACTTCACCTGCTGGCGAACAACCATGCTCCTTGCTTTGATATACGTCCGCACCAGGAGAGCGGCGCTGGCAATCAGCGCAACCGAGAGATGCAGCACGGTCAGCCAGTAAAAGAATCCGACGAGTGGTTCGGTGATCGGGATCTTCTGAATGCCGGAAAAGACTTTCCCCATTTCATCTCTGAGGAAGATGACAATCGAGAACGCGAGCAATAACAGAGACGGAACGTACAGCGAAACCGCGCGCCAGCGACGCGTCGTGAAAAGCTGCTGCTTAGACGGATAGAGGGCGCAGAAGTGGAGAAACAGCGGCGCGAACAGAATGAACGCCGCGTTGTCGAGAAAAGCGACAGCGAGATCGAGATCGCGGTAACTGCCAACCGGCGTGTAAAAGTGAAATACAAACGCGGCCAGGCACAAGGTCGCGAAATGGAGCGCGTAAGGCGCGCGGCCGCCCTGTTTGAAGAGCACGAAGAAGCCGACGAATAAATAGATAACGCCGATCAGGTTGATGTAGATGACTCTCGGGGTCCATTTATGAATGGAGCCGAGATCAGACAAATCGGCCCAATAAGCTCCGACCTCCGGCGAATAAGACGGGCGCGTCATCAGGTAGTGCAGTTGACCGCCAACGCGCGCCTGGTCGAGATAGATCTGCACATCACGTGCGGAGGTAATCTGTTCCGGCCGGCTTTTGCCGTCGAGGCTGATGCCGATCAAACGGTCGCCTGGCAGCAACCAGGCTCGTTCGGCTGATGAGTCGCGCTCGATACTTTTCGCGACGACGCCTTCTTTCGTATCGACCCACTCGACGCCATCCCAGGGTGGTGTTTCCTGTCTGACGCGTTGACGCAGGTTGAGGAGGCCGGCACTGATCAAAAGCGCCGCACCGATTAGCAGAAACCACGTCCGAGTTGTGAGTACTGATCCTTTCACTGCTGCCTCAACCAAGCCGCCAATTCTGTTGAATTGGTCGATCCGACAGTTTTAGGCAAGGGATGTTCCGAGTCTGTTTTCTCCGTGTCTCGGTGTCTCTGTGGTCATTTTTGCTGGATCGAACCACAGAGGCACAGAGACACAGAGAAGCAAACCAACTATTAGTTCGTAGATCTGTCCAACTTTTCGGAGTTTTCCGAGAATTTGGAAGATCGGAGGTTTAAGGGCGAGGGAGCAGAACAGCCGGTTTGAGAGGGAAAGTCTAGCGATCTGCTCACTTCATCTCGGCCCTAAAATCTCACCGAGATACCACCACGAACAGACCGGCGATTGTTCCCGACAAACGTCAGTATTTCTCCGTTATCGGAACTCGTTTGCGCGTCCAATAAATTGCGGGCATCAAGGATTGCCTCAGCCCGTACCGGCAATCCAAAACTCGGCAGATCTTGCGTTATTTGAATACTCAGCGACGGATCGTAAACGCCCAATCTGCCGGCAAAAGGATCGATGGCGAATACGGTCGCCTGAGGAGAGAAACGCAGCACGGTTCGCACCTGCGTACCGGTGCGGAACGTTCCTCCCAACTGCAAGGCCGCAGTGTGGAAAAATCCATTTTCAAAAAGTTCCGCGGGGCTCGAAAAGCCAGCCGCCGACAGTTGCTGACCGCGTCCGAAAGCATAACCCGCGGAGGAAGTCCAAACGCGATTCAAACGTCTCGTGTAAACGACGCGTATGCCACGCGAAGAGCCCTGTTGGTTTGCGACGTCGATAAACGCATCGCCAGACTTGCCTGAAAAAGCGCTCGCTGGTCCACTTAGTAAGCCGACGCCGCGACCGCTGGTCGTATCGAAGAACGCCATCGCTTCGACGTTTGAATTGTTGTCGAGAACTCTTTCAATGCCAAACTCGAGGCGATGACTTCGTTCGAGCACGGCCTGCCCGTCGATGAAGGCAACTGGACGCACCGCCTGGCTACGGAAAACGACTTGTTCGTCTTCAAATCTCGCCACGCTCTGAATGCCATCTTCCTCGCCGCCCGAAGCGAATGCGGCCTTCACGCGCGTGCGTGCGTTAGCGTCGTATTGAACGCCGAAACGCGGCGTGAAAGCGTGGGCGCCACCAGCGCCAATGAAGCGCGAATAATCGAGGCCCATGACGATCACGATTCCGTCGCGCACGATCCATTCATCAACCGCGCGCAATGAAACCTGGCCATGGAGGCCATTTTGATCGGTTAACTTGCTTGTCCAAACCGGTGCTTCGAAACTAGCTCCCGAAGCTGTCACGCCAATGCGATGACGATCGCCGACGCGGAAACGAGCAGTCGCTTCCACGCGCTCGGGCGCATCGCCAATGCCTGTTTGACCCGAGAAAACTAATTCGACGTGATCTGAAACTGGAGTTGCGACAGCGAAGTTGACTCCGGCGTACGACGAGCCAAAAGCATTGTTTGCGAAGTAAGTTTCTAAAACGCCATGAGCTTTCGATCTTGAATCTGAGGTTGGTTCTGCGGGAGTTTCGGGAGCGGTTTCCATCGGCGCAGCTTCCGCGGTCTCGGTGTTGGAGTCTGTCGTCACCGCTTGAATGGTTTTGTCTTCGCCTTCCTGAACCTGGAAGATTGAGCGCCGCGATTGCGCCGATCGCAACGTCCACCTGACGTCTTCGCGATCGCGACGACGCTCGGGCAGGGTGTTGCCGTAACCGACGGGCTCGAGATTGAAACGGTAGACCAGCTCCTGCTGGGCTTTCACATCGACCGGAGTAAAGACCACCTCGCTGAAACCGTATGCAATGGCTTTGATCCCCCATCGGCCGGGCGCGACCTTCGCCATGAAGTTGCCCTGCTTATCGGTTCGCGCTTCCTTAACAGTCTTCACACCTTCTCGCACCAGCGACACGAGAGCGCCGACAAGCGGATTGCCGCGATTGTCGCGAACAGTGCCGCTAATCGTTGCGAATGACTTGTTAGAGCTGGCAGCGAGCGCGTTGCTTGACGCCTCACTAGAGATGAACCACACCAGTGCGAGCAGAGACAAACCAAGACCAATTGCTCTTCTCATGCGAAAGACCTCCGCGTCCAAAGTACCTTTGGAAGCAATTGCCGCAGACCGGTTCAGGCGAGGAGACTTGCCTGGAACCAAAAACAGGCAAACATTCTCTTCCACGCCCTACCTTCTGTCAAGCAAATGGCGCATAAATGCGGTCATTTTAGGGGCATTTTTCGGCCTCTTTAGAACCATTTGCCGCCACTTGGGGGCCGTGCTAGGATTCCAATCCCCCTTCAACTGTGGTGCAAGAATCGCCAATTTAGGGTCTCCAACGGCAAATGATAGACGAGATCAAAACCACAAAACTCCCGAACGGGGTCGCTGTCCTGACCGAGCACATGCCCGGCCTCAGATCGGTGACCACCGGGATTTGGGTTCGGAAGGGATCACGCCACGAAACGGCTGAATTGAATGGAATTTGCCACTTCATCGAGCACGCCGTTTTCAAAGGCACTGCGCGCCGCAGCGCTCGCGATATTGCAATCGAAACCGATCGTCTGGGGGGGAATCTGGATGCCTATACGACCCATGAGATGACCGGTTTCACCACAAAGGTTGCGGACACCTCGCTGGCCGAAGCAATAGATCTACTCGCCGACCTGGTCGCGCACCCGCGTTTTGAGCAGGAAGACCTCGAACGCGAGCAAAGGGTAATCCTCGAAGAGATGAAGATGGTTGAGGATACGCCTGACGAACTGCTCGGCGAGCTCTTCAATGCTGCTTACTTTCCGAATCAACCACTCGGCCGCCCAATCGAAGGCACACGCGACACAGTGCCGACCTTCGATCATAAAACCACTGTCGGTTTTCACGCGCGCGAGTTTTCTTACAGCAACCTTGTCGTAGCGGCGGCAGGAAATGTCGATCACGCTCGTTTGGTTGAACTGGTTGGCGTCGCGTTTGACGGCTGCGAAAGTGGCGCCGGCGTTCGACCGCAAGGAGTCACAGGCGGGAAGCCGCGTCCGGCTGCTCCGATTTTGATCGAACAGAAAAGTGAGTTGGAACAGGCGCATCTCGTGCTTGCGACACCGTGGCCTTCAGCACTCAGTCCGGACCGTTACGCGGCGAGTTTGCTCGGTTCGATCATAGGTGGCGGAACATCGAGTCGTCTCTGGCAAAAGGTTCGTGAGGAACACGGGCTGGCGTATTCAGTCGGCGCGGCGGGCAGCGCTTTTTCCGACGTCGGTGTTTTTAGCGTCTATGCCGGAACGTCGCCTGAACATGTCGATCAGGTACTCGAGCTTTCGCTCAGTGAGTTGCGCGAAGTTGTTCGCAGCAACGTTACGGAGGAAGAACTGCGAATCGCACAGGACCAGGCGATCTCATCGATCCTGCTGGGTCTCGAGTCGTCGAGCGCACGCGCCGGCACGCTGGCGCGACAAGAGATCATTCATGGTCGTCGAATCTCACCTGACGAAGTCATCGAAAAGATCAGACGGACGACTGTTGATGAGCTTCAGGAAGTAGCGCGCACTTACTTCAAAACGGAAACGCTGGCCCTCGGCGCGTTGGGAAACCTCAACGGCTTCAGAGTCGATCGTTCTCGCCTCTCGATTTAGCCACAAAAAGGCACAAAAGACACAAAAGGTTTGATATAGTGACTTCTAAGTTTGGGTCACTTCTATTTTGTGCCTTTTGTGCCTTTTTGTGGCTGATGAAACTTACCGTTCTCGGCAGCGGCTCAAGTGGTAATGCGGTCCTGATCGTTGCAGGCAATACGCGTGTGCTCGTCGATGCAGGGCTGAGCGCGAAAGAGATTGCTCGCAGGCTCTCGCTCGTTGGCGAAGATGCGCAACAGCTCGACGCCGTGCTCGTCACTCACGAACACGGTGATCACGCCGGCGGCTTACGCGTTCTGCTCAATTCGCTTGATTGCCCTGTTTACATTTCCGCGAAGACGCTCGACGCTTACCTGAGCGAACGGTTCAACGTCACCAGTGAAGAACCGCGCCGGCGCGCAAAAGCGATGCGCGACCGAGTGGAGCAGATCGAGTCGAGCAAAGACTTCAAAATCGGCGAGATCGATTTTCATCCATTCACGATCCCGCACGACGCCGTCGATAACTTCGGTTTCACTGCGACTCATCAGGGCGTCAAAATCGCGACCGTGATGGATTTTGGCCACATCACTACGCTGATAACTGAACGTCTCCGCGGCTGCGCCGCGATCGTGATCGAGTCGAATCACAGTCGCGACATGCTCAAGGCCTGCGACGATTATCCGTGGGAGCTCAAGCAACGAATACTGTCTCGGCTCGGCCATCTGTCGAACGAAGATCTGGCGGATTGGGTGCGCACGGGCTTCGACGGTTGCGCCAAATATCTCGTGCTCGCACACCTTTCACAACGCGCCAACAATCCATACCTCGCCAAGATCAATGCCGAAGTCGCGCTGCAAGAGCGAGCGCCGCTGTTCTATGGGTTTACTGAAATCAGCCTCTCCTATCCAAAAGAGCCGACGCCCTGGATTGAGGTATGAGCAAGGGTGCGTCCTGCGAGCGTGGCGTTTCGACCTTGCTGATCTTCTTCGTTTGCATTTTGACTAGCTCAAGCTGCAACCAAAGCTCCGAGCGCAATCGTGTTCCTATCGAAGTTGAAGAAGTGGTCACCAGCGTTGGTGACAATATCGCTCAGGAATGCTACGAACAGATCTATAACGAGTCGTCCGAGCTTTGGAAGAAGGACGTCACGTTGGAGCAGTCGAATGAAGTCTTCAAAACCTTGCGCGCAAAGCTGGGTAAAATTGAATCGCGGACGCTTCATTCAGCAAATGAGCAGCAGAATTCGAGCGGCGTTTTGAAGGGACACGTTTACATACTGACGTATCAAACGCGCTTCGAGCGCTCTGACGGAATGGAGACTTTTACGCTGATCGAAGAGAATGGACGCTGGTTGCTGGCGAGGTATTTCGTGAACTCGACGGCATTAAAATAGCCGAAGATGATCCCGCGTTACACATTGCCCGAAATGGGCGCGCTCTGGTCGGAGCAAAATAAGTTTCAGAAGTGGCTCGACGTGGAAATCGCGGTATGCGAGGTCCATGCGGAGATGGGCACGATTCCGCCCGACGCTTTGGAACAGATCAAAGCCCACGCGCGATTTTCCGTTGAGCGAATCAATGAAATCGAAAAGACGACCAACCACGACGTCATCGCGTTTACCACTAATCTCGCGGAATCCATCGGTGAAGCTAGCCGCTTCGTTCATTACGGTCTGACATCGTCGGACGTAGTCGATACAGCGAACGCGCTGCTGCTGCGTGATTCTGTCGACATCCTGCTAAAAAAAGTCGACACGTTGCTTGAGACGCTGAAGCGACGCGCGCTCGAGTTCAAAAACACGCCGCAGGTCGGGCGCACGCATGGTATTCATGCTGAGCCGACGTCGTTTGGTTTGACTTTCGCGCTCTGGTTCGACGAGATGCGGCGCAATCGTGAACGCCTCGCGCGCGCGCGTGAGTCGGTCGCGGTGGGAAAGATTAGCGGCGCGGTCGGCGCCTTCGCGCATCTCGATCCTGTCGTCGAGGAAAAGGTTTGTGCTCGTCTGGGATTGAAAGCAGCGCCGGTCTCGACGCAGGTGATTCAGCGAGATATTTATGCCGAGTACTTAACGACACTCGCGATCATCGCGTCGTCGCTCGATAAGTTTGCGTTGAATGTTCGTCACTGGCAGCGAACGGAAGTGCGCGAAGCGCAGGAACGTTTTACGAAAGGTCAAAAAGGTTCCAGCGCGATGCCGCACAAGCGAAATCCGATCATTTCCGAACGCATCTGCGGAATCGCGAGAGTGATTCGGGCGAACAGCATTGTTGGACTCGAGAATGTCGCGTTGTGGCACGAGCGCGACATCTCACATTCGTCGGCCGAGCGAGTGGCTCTGCCGGATTCCAGCACTGCGCTCGACTACATTCTGCAAAAAGCAATTGGACTAATTGACGGCCTGGTCGTTTATCCGGAACGGATGCTCGAGAATCTCAAGGCGACAAAGGGATTGATCTTCAGTGGCCAACTGTTGTTGGCGCTGACAAGCAAAGGCGCCGCGCGCGAGACTGCTTACGAATGGGTGCAACGCAATGCGATGAGAGTTTGGGATGAGGATCGAGATTTTCAGGAGCTGGTGAAGAATGACGAAGATATCAGATCATACTTGTCAGCGCAGGAAGTGGATCGGATCTTCTCGCTCGAGCACTATTTGAGGAATGTGGATCAGATCTATAGGAGAGTGGGAATTGAATAGGTCCTATAGGACGAATAGGACCTATTCCGAGCCTATTTCGCCGAAAACTTTTCAGCGAAATTCCCGATCACCGGCAGCTTGAAATATTGCTTCTGATACGCCTTGATCAGGCATAGGATAACCGCCAGCAAAGCACCGATGTAAAAGACGAACATCAGCAAACCGAACACTATGCTTATCAATCCGGCCAGCACGTCTGAGACCTGGCTAACAACGAGCGCTAACAGCGCCCAGACGATCCAAAGCGCAATGCCGACCACCACGGCAGCCACATTCAACAGAATCGACTGCATCGCATGAAACCGAACCAATCGGCTATCCTTCTCAATCAGGAAAAAGATCAGCCCCGAAACCCAACCAAAGATGTACGACAGCAACGCAGCGATGTTTTCGTCGAGGCCGGTACTGGATTTGGTCGTTTGAACGGGCGGCGGGTTTTGCATTATAAGTTTCTCCTGTTCGGAAGCTTTGAAGAAGACGTTACGAGCCGGAGATATTAGTCCAACAACTGCTTTGAAGCAATGTTTTGTTGATCTCAGCGCGGCAGGTGCCAGATGAAAGCCAAAGTTTATGTAAGCCTGAAGTCCGGAGTTCTCGATCCGCAGGGAAAAGCCATCCAACATTCCGTCGAGCTGCTTGGTTTTTCTGGAATTTCCGACGTGCGTCAAGGTAAATATTTCGAGATTTCGCTGGACGGCTCGCTGGATAACCAACAGGCGCGCGAATCCGTCGAGAAGATGGCGCGCGAAGTGCTCTCGAACCCAATCATTGAAGACTATCGCGTGGAGATAGAAGCGTGAAATTTGGAGTCATTGTTTTTCCTGGATCCAATTGCGATCACGACGCCTATCACGTGATCTCGAAACACGTGGGCCAGCCGGTTGATTTTATCTGGCACCGCGAAACAGATCTTTCGAGTTACGACGCAGTGATCCTGCCCGGCGGTTTTTCTTACGGCGACTATCTTCGCGCCGGAGCACTCGCTCGCTTTTCGCCCGTAATGAATTCGGTCAAAAAGTTCGCCGAGAGCGGGCGACTTGTGCTTGGAATATGCAACGGATTTCAGATCCTCTGCGAAGCCGGTCTGCTGCCAGGCGCGCTGATTCGCAATCGCGATCTTCACTTCGTTTGCGAACACATTAACGTCCGCGTGGAAACGTCTGACAGTCCTTTTACTAACGAACTGAAGCGCGGCACGGTGCTGCAAATTCCAATCGCGCACGCTGAGGGAAATTACATCTGCGACGACCAAACTCTCGCCGACCTCCAGCAACAGGACCGCATCGTGTTTCGCTACTGCGAAAAAGACGGACGCATCACTGACGCCGCCAACCCGAACGGCTCGCGTGATAACATTGCCGGCATTTGTAACCGGGAACGCAACGTGCTCGGTTTGATGCCGCATCCGGAACGCGCTTGCGAAGATCTGCTCGGCTCCAGCGATGGCAGCGAGATCTTTCGTTCACTGGCTGCGACTCTGGCAGCCGCAGTCTGATTTACCTATATGAAACGAATACTACCGTTCATCATCATTCTCGCCGTTCTCGGTATCGCACTCGTCAGTGCCTGGTACTTGACGCGCACCATGCCCGCCACGACTACTGCAGTCGGAAGTCAGTCGCAACAACCGGCGTCGACGGCTCCACAGACAGGTTCCCAGCCGCAACCGGGTCAGCCAGTCGCGAGCAAGGGCGTGCCCGGCGCCGAGCCGGCGCACACACTTGGACCGGCAAATGCGCCAGCGCGTTTGGAAGAGTTCGGTGATTTTGAATGTCCGCCGTGCGGAATGTTTCATCCGATACTCGTGGAGATGCACAAGGAGTTTGGCGACAAGTTGCACATCACGTTTCGCGAGTTTCCGCTGACGCCGCCTCACCAACACGCCGTGGCTGCGGCGTCTGCGGCTGAAGCTGCGGGCATGCAAGGCAAGTTTTGGGAAATGCACGATCTGCTTTACGACCGCCAAAAAGCTTGGAAGACGCAGTTTGACGTGCGGCCTGTTTTCGAAGGTTACGCGAAGGAGATCGGGATTGACGTTGAACAGTACAAACGCGACTTGGTCAGCGAATACGTCGCGAAACGAATTACTCTCGACGGCAGTCGCGGGCACTCAATGGGCGTGACGGGCACGCCAACCGTTTTTCTCAACGGCCGCGAAGTGCCGTTTGAATCACTACCGGCCGATCAGTTGCGCGTCATCATTCAGAGGGAGATCGCGAGTGCCGGTAAGCAATGAGACGGACCTGGATCTACGCGATTGCTGCGCTGCTCGCTCTGTTCGGATTCGCCGACGCCATTTATCTCACAATTGAACACGTCACTGGACAATCCGTCCGCTGCACAATAATCGCTGGTTGTTCGGAGGTGCTCAGCAGTTCTTACGCTGTAGTCGCAGGCGTTCCGCTCGCGCTGATCGGCGCCACAGCGTATTTCAGTGCTTTCAGCCTTGCGACGCTCGCGGCATTTGGATATCGCGTCGCGGCCAGTTTGTTGACGCCGTTGAGCTTTGCGATGTTCCTGGTAAGCCTGTGGTTGATTTACTTGCAGGCGTTTGTGATCCGCGCTTTTTGCCAGTTCTGCCTGTTCTCCGCTCTGATAACCCTCCTCTTCTTTGTCGCGGTCCTCATAGCGCGACGAGTCAAATCGGTGTAAGGTATTCCCTCTAAATAAGACTAAGAAGGTGTGGAATGGCGCAGCAGCAATCAACAGTGGCGGATATCTTTCGCCGAGCGCAGGCCTTGCGACAAGAACATTCCGATTGGTCGTACAAACAGATCCAGGAGCAGTTGGTTAAAGAGCTTTCGGGTGGACCCTTTCCGCCACTACACAACCTGACCATCCCCGAACAGGACGCGCGCGCACCCGAAGAAGATTGGACCGCCGGGCTGCCGATTGTTCGTCGCGGGATTCAGTTTCAGGATTGGAATGAAATCGTGGCAGGAGTACTGCTGAGCTTGGAACAGACGGAAAACTACGAACGCGCCCGCGGCCCCGAAGGTGATCGTGACGAGTGGCACGATCGAAACGTCGGCATCGACGAAGCTGTTGCCAAAGGCGTGGGCAAGTGGATGCCGGAAGAATTAATGGCACTCGCCGAGAGAAGTTCTAAAAAATCTGTGTAATCTGTGGTTGGTTTTATGAGTATTCTTAACAATCTATTCCAGGACCCTGATTATCAAAACGCGGATCCGCGTACTCCGGAGGAGGTCGACGATCCGGAGATCATCATCAGTCCCGACACGCATCGTGAAAAACGCATTCCGCCCGGACAGTCGCGCACCAAGAAGTGGCCCGTCCTCGACGCACATGGAACGCCCGACATAGATCTCGCAACGTGGTCGTTTGAAGTTGAAGGTTTGGTTGAGAATCGGTTGAAGTGGTCACTCGACGAATTCATGCAACTGCCGCCAGTTCGCGTTTACGCTGACTTTCATTGCGTCACGCGCTGGTCACGATTGGACAACGTCTGGAGCGGCGTTTCGACAAGAGAGATCGCGCGACTCGCCAGCGTGAAACCCGAAGCGAAGTTTGTATTGGCGCTGGCTTACGACTACGGTTGGACCACAAACGTTCCCATCGAATATTTCCTTAAAGAAGACTCACTCTTCGCGTGGGCTCACGATGGCCGGCCAATTCCACCCGCGCATGGCGGCCCAGTTCGTTTGATCATTCCCCAACTCTACGCGTGGAAATCGGCGAAATGGGTGAAGGGCGTCCGCTTCCTCGAACACGATCAAGCAGGCTTCTGGGAAGAAGGCGGCTATCACATGCGCGGCGTGCCGTGGGGTCCGGGCGATGGCGAACGATTCCGCTGGTCCTGAACTGGGCCACAAGAATATTTCAGCCACAAAGATGCACATAAAGCACAAAATGCTTTTCTTGTGCTTTATGTGCCTTTTTGTGGCGACTAAAATCGATGTCTGAACGACCAGCAACAATCCCAAAAGACGCGGCCGCTGTTATCCTGCTCAGGGAAAATACCGATCCGACGAATCCGGAAGTTTTTTGGGTCAAGCGTAGCGATGCGCTCGCCTTCTTAGGCGGATATCACGCTTTTCCTGGCGGACAGATAGACGCTAATGACGCAGAAGTCGACGTGCGCAACGCGTCCGATGCGCAGACCGCGGCGATGATCAGCGGCGCCGCGCGTGAACTCTTTGAAGAGTTGGGGGTGCTGGCAGTGCGCGGTGGCGAGACGCTCACGAAAGGTCAACGAGTCTCATTGCTCGACGATCTGGAATCGGGGCGAATGTCGTGGCCCGCGTTATTGGTCCATTACGAGTTGTATCTCGATGCAAACGATTTTACATACGTCGGCCGCTGGGTTACTCCGCCCTTCAATGCACGACGCTTTGATACGTGGTTCTTCCTCGTGACGTGTCCGGCGAAACAGGAGCCAAACGTGATCGCCGGCGAGTTGGCAAGCGGCGAATGGATGACTGCGCGGGCTGCTTACGATTGTTGGATGAACGACGAAGTCGTCGCAGTGCCGCCAACGCTGCACGCACTGAAGACTCTGGCAGCGGGCGTCACGCCTGACCTGGTTGAGCGTTTCTTATCGATTCCGAACGCGCACGGCGAGCCGACGCGGCGCATCACCTTTCGGCCCAACTACACCTGCTTTCCAGTTCGCACTCCAACCAAGCCACCAGCGACTCACACGTGCTGCTATCTCGTACACAATTCAAAAGAGTTACTGGTCTTCGATCCCGGGTCGCCTTACGAAGACGAACAGCAGGCACTGGCGGAGTGTGTTGACGAGATGATTTCAGAAGGCCGGCAAGTGCGCGAGATAATCCTGACGCACGTGCATCCGGACCATGTCGGCGGCGTCAACGCGCTCAAAGCGCATCTCGGTGGCGCGGTGCCCGTCGCGGCGCACGTCAAAACAGCCGAAGGCCTGACCGACGTTCACGTCGATCGTTTTATTGAAGACAATGAAGTGATCGCGCTCGAAGGTGAACCCGAGATTCGTCTTCGCGCGCTACACACTCCCGGTCACGCCTTGGGCCATCTTTGTTTTCACGACGCGGCGCGCGGCGTGTTGCTGACTGGCGACAACATCCTCGGTGTCGGTTCGGTGCTCATCGATCCGTCGCAAGGCAACATGCGCGATTATCTCGACTCACTCGCGCGCGTGCGTTCGTTGCCAGACCTCGCCGTGTTGTTTGGTGGTCATGGTCCAGCCGTCGCCACTCCTTATAAAAAAATCGACGAATACATTTCGCACCGATTGGAGCGAGAGAGAAATATCCTCGAAGCCGTGCGCAACGGCGCTACCACTCCGAAAGAGATCGTGTCGCAGGTTTATACTGACGTCTCAACGAAGGCACATGCGATGGCTGAGCGTGCGGTGCTCGCACACCTCGAAAAGCTCCGTGATGAAGGGCGCCTTTGACAGGACTTGCAAGATTTTTCATGATTGACGGAATTTACTATGGATTACCCACGTACTCTTCGCGAACTCAGGGCGGCCAGGTATCAACCACTCTCGGTCAAAGATGAACTCCGCCGCAATCTCATTAAAAAACTTCGCGCCGGCGAGAAGCTCTTCCCGGGCATTGTCGGTTACGACGAATCCGTTGTTCCGCAACTCATAAACGCGATTCTCGCGCGGCATAACATCATCCTGCTGGGTCTGCGTGGCCAGGCAAAGAGCCGCATCATTCGTCTGTTGACCGAGTTGCTGGACGAGCGAATTCCGATCGTCGGCGGTTCCGAAGTGAACGACGATCCGTTTCGACCAATCTCGGCTTACGGCCGGCAGATGCTGACCGAACACGGTGACACGACACCAATCGACTGGATCGGTCGCGACGCACGCTTCGTCGAAAAACTCGCCACGCCGGACGTCACAGTCGCCGACATCATCGGCGACGTCGATCCGATTAAGGCCGCCAAGGGTGGTCATTTGTTGAGTGACGAGTTGACGATTCACTACGGCCTGCTGCCCCGCGCAAACCGCGGAGTTTTTGCGATCAACGAGTTGCCGGACCTGGCAGGAAAGATTCAAGTTGCGCTCTTCAACATCATGCAGGAAGGCGACGTGCAGATTAAGGGTTATCCAGTTCGCTTGCCGCTCGACGTGATGCTCGTGTTCTCCGCAAATCCCGAGGACTACACCGCGCGCGGAAAGATCATCACACCGCTCAAAGATCGTATCGGCGCCGAGGTCATGACTCACTATCCGAAAGAGCTGCCCGCCGCGATCGAAATCACTCGTCAGGAAGCGTGGACCGATCGCTTCGAGATCGAAGGTCGTCTCATCATTCCGGAGTTTATTCGTGAGGTGGTCGAACAGATTGCTTTCGAAGCGCGGGAAGACAACCACGTCGACAAGCATTCGGGCGTGTCGCAACGAATGCCGATCACGGTGATGGAGTCGGTAGTTTCAAATGCTGAGCGTCGCGCGCTGCTGACCGGCGACGATTCGATTGTGCCGCGCATCGCCGACATCTACGCGGCGATTCCTTCGATGACTGGCAAGATGGAGCTCGAGTATGAAGGCGAACAGCTCGGCGCCGATCGCATCGCGCGCGATCTCATCAAGCGTGCGGCCGGCGAGATCTTCGAGGGCTATTTCGTCGGTATCGATTTTTCGCGCACGGTGCAGTGGTTTGACGAGGGAAACAAACTCTTGCTGGCTGACACTGCGTCGGCATCAGAGTGTCTGAACCTGGTCGAAGCTGTGCCGGAGTTATTGGAGACGGCGTTGATTCCGTTCGACTTTCGTCGCTCGGATACTCCTCGGGTCGTCTCTGCCTGCGAACTCGCGCTCGAAGGCTTGTATGCGGAAAACAAGATCACGCGGAACGAAGAAGGTAGTTACGCTGCCGTAACCAAAGCAAAAAAGGATCGTCGGGGCATGATCTACGATGATCTGACGGAGACCGGCAAGTACAGCTAACTTATCCGCAGATTACACAGATTTTTTTACTGAATCTGTGTAATCTGTGGATTGCTACCGATGAAATATCGCTACTCAAAATTCCAGGGCTTCGACGTCTCCTCCATCAACCTGGGCGAGTTGATGGATAGCATGTCTGACTCGCTGCTCGATTCCGGTTACGACGACGATTATTACTGGACTCGCCAACGCCGCTCCGCCGACACCTCACTCGACGCACTGCGCCGTGCGCTCTTGCAGGCTCTACTCGACAAGGGATTGGTTAACGAACAACAAATTCACGAGATGCTTGCTCAAAACGAAGGCAAGTTTCGCGGCTCTCTGCTCGAACAATTGTTGAACGAACTGATCGAGCGGCTGGTTGAAGAAGGTTATCTCACACTGCACGAACAGCAACCACGAGCGGGTGAGCGGCAACAACGTCAAGCTCCAGGACCAGGCGAAGTCTCCGATCCTTTGCCGCGAGACGTGCGTTTCGAAGTCACAGAAAAAGGCCTCGATTTTTTAGGTTACAAAACGCTGCGAAATCTACTCGGAAGCTTTGGCAAAAGCGCCGCGGGACGCCACGACACTGTTTATCTCTCGACCGGCATCGAAGCCGCAGCCGCCAGCAAGCGTTACGAATTTGGCGACACGATCAATCTCGACGTCAACACCACGTTGCTGTCGGCGATTCAACGCGAAGGCTTGAGCGTGCCGCTGAACCTCGAATATGGCGATCTGCACGTTCACCAATGCGATTACCAATCGTCGTGCGCGACCGTGGTGATGCTCGATTGTTCTCACTCGATGATTCTCTACGGTGAAGATCGGTTTACGCCGGCGAAAAAAGTCGCGCTGGCAATGTCGCACCTGATTCGCACGCAGTATCCCGGTGACTCGCTCAAAGTGGTCCTCTTTCACGACGGCGCCGAAGAGCTGCCGCTGGCCAAACTGGCGACCACCCAGGTTGGACCATACCACACGAACACCGCAGAAGGTCTGCGACTCTCGCGTCGTCTGCTTCAAGCGCAACGCAAAGAGATGAAGCAGATCGTGATGGTCACTGACGGCAAGCCTACCGCGTGCTTCGTGCAGAATACTTCCACTCGTCGCCTGTACAAGAACTCAATGGGCGGCGATCCATTTGTGATGGCCGAGACCTTCAAGGAAGTTCAAGCCTGTCGTAAGGCTGGCATTATGATCAATACTTTCATGTTGGCCAGCGACTATTATCTCGTCGACTTTGTAAAGCAGATGACTGCCATGACCAATGGCAAGGCCTATTTCGCCAACCCCGGAAATCTGTCGCAGTTTGTGCTGATAGATTTTCTTCGCAGAAGGACTCGTCGAGTCAGATAATTTGCCGGCTCTGCGTTAATCCCTGACAACCCGCAGCCAGCGAACCCGTTTTCATGCGCGATTCACATCCATCACCACGCGGCAGTCGCGTGTTTCTGCCGTATCTGATTCTCCTGCTCGGATTTTGCTTTACGGTACTCGTCTATCATTATTTTTCTAAACTGACATACGAGCAGGACGCGCTACGCTTCTCAAGCTCAGTTCAACAGATTCAGGATCAAGTCCGCACCAGAATCGAGACCTCGACCACCTTGCTGCGCGCCGGCACCGGACTCTTCGCCGCCAGTGACAGCGTTGAAGCAGACGAGTTTGATCGCTTCGTCCAACAGATTCAGTTACAGAAAAACTATCCAGGCGTGCAGGGCATCGGTTACTCGCTTCGCTTTCCTGCCGAAGACAAAGCGAAAGTTATCGCCGAGATGCAGCAGCAAGGCATCAGTGGATTCAAAGTTTGGCCCGAAGATCCGCCGCGCCGGGAGTACACAGCCATCATCTACTTGCAACCCGCAGATAACCTAAACAAGCTGGCGATCGGCTATGACATGTTCACCGAGACGGTGCGCCGGCAGGCGATGGAAGCGGCACGTGATTCAGGAAACCCGACTGCTTCAGGACGTGTACAACTGGTTCAGGAACGGGGAACTGAAGAGAAACAATGGGGCTTTCTGATCTATGCGCCGGTTTATCAAAAGAAAGCTTCTCTCTCGACCGAGGCTGAGCGACGCAACGCACTTCTTGGATACGTTTACAGTCCATATCGCGCTGATAATTTTCTCGCGCCAGTGATATCTGCTAACAAGTCGGATGTTACGTTTCAGGTTTACGACGGCTCTGAGCTCAAGCAAGAGAATTTACTAACACTGAACCCGAATGAAGCAGAGGAAGAACCGCTCTTCAGCGTTAACAAAACACAAGACGTGGCGGGTCGCACGTGGACGTTTGTCTACGCGACCAAACCTTCGTTTGAAAATGCTTCCGGTCGTCCTATTCTCAAATACACAGCGATCATCGGTGCGCTTCTTAGTTTTCTCTTTGCTGCGGTGACTCGCGCCGAAATCCTCGCACGCTCACGCGCCGAGCGCTCGACTGCCGAGGTCACGGAGTCGGAAGCGACAATCAGAAAAACACTCAGCCAGCGCGAGCAGGCCGAAGAAGCGTTGCAAACTACGACACAAGCATTGCGCGATGCCGATCAGCGTGCGCTTCTCGAGTACGAACGACTGCTCGAACGAATCAAATCGTTGGCCCAAACGCTCGGCACCGCGCGCGAGTTGACCGCGGTGTTTCGCGGTCTGCGTGAGTTCACCACCGTTTCTGTTCCGTGTAACGGCTTCTTCGTCTCGCTTTACGATCCATTGCAAGACGTTCGCACTGCGTGCCACGGATGGGCCGACGGTGTTGAGCTGGATGTATCAGAGTTGCCGCCGATGCCCGTGACAGCGACTGGTCCAAATAGTCGCGCAGTGCGCACGGGCGAAGTGATCATCACGAACGATTACATGCGTAGCCAACGCGGACATGCGGTCGTCATCGTTGGACCAGATAACGGTTTGCGGCCGGAGTCGTCGATGGCCGTGCCGATGGCCGTGATGGGACGAATCATCGGCACGATCGAGGTCCAGAGTTACGTGGCAGACGTTTATCGCCCCGAACACGTGACGGCGATGAGCATGGCGGCTAATCTCACCGCCGTTGCGATCGAGAATGTCAGGCTGTTGAAACTTGAGCGCACTGCGCGCGAAGCAGCGGAAGAATCGAACCGATTGAAGGATGAGTTTCTCGCGACGGTGTCGCACGAGTTGCGCACTCCGCTGACGGCGATTCTCGGCTGGTCCAGGCTGCTCGAAGGCGGCACGCTCGACGATTCCGCCACACAACAAGCATTGGAAACAATCTGGCGCAACGCCAAGGCGCAGGCGCAGATCGTCGACGATATTCTTGACGTTTCGCGCATCATCACCGGCAATCTCTATATCGATCTGCATCCTTTGGAAGTGGTGCCGGTCGTGGAGAATGCGATCAACGTCGTCAGACCAACTGCGGACGCGAAAGGCATCAGGATCGAAACGTATTTCGACTCGAAGCCGGCGGTGATTTCGGGCGACGCGAATCGGCTGCAACAAGTCGTGTGGAATTTGCTGTCGAATGCCGTGAAGTTTACTGACAGCGGCGGGCGTGTGTGTGTGAAGGTGTCGCAAGTCGGCGCCACGGTTGAGATAAAGGTTTCAGATACTGGTCGCGGCATAAGCAAAGAGTTTCTGCCATACGCGTTTGAGCGGTTTAGCCAAGCGGATAGCACAACCACTAGACAGCACGGTGGACTCGGACTGGGTCTGGCAATCGCGCGACATCTGGTTGAAATCCACGGAGGCATGATCGCCGCCGACAGCGCAGGTGACGGTCAGGGAGCGACGTTCACGATCAAGTTGCCGCTGGTGGAGGCGACGGTCGGTGCGCGTGATTTCAATGAGGTGAGTCAGCCTGCGACGCCGCTGCAGTTGTTGTCAGGAGTTAACGTGCTGCTTGTTGACGACGATGTTGATACGTTGACGCTAATGGCCACGGCGCTGAGTCGCAGGCACGCTAACGTGACTGCCGTTTCTTCCGCCGGCGAAGCGATCCTGGCGATCACACAAAAGCGACCGGACGTGTTAGTGTCAGACATTGCGATGCCAGGCGAAGATGGTTACGGTTTGATTGAGAAAGTGCGATCGCTGGAGAATCGACAGGCTGCGAATATTCCCGCAGTGGCGATTACCGCGTATGCGAAAGAAGAGGATCGGAAGCGCGCGTTGTCCTCGGGCTTTCAGATTTACCTGGCGAAACCTGTTGAGATGACTGAGTTGGTTTCTGTAGTCGCGCGCGCTGCACGCCGGGATTTCTGAGTCTTCTCGAATCATATGAGTTTCATTCGACTTGACGACATTCAGATGGCCTATACCGACAGCGGGATTGGTCGTCCGGTCGTGCTTATTCACGGCTATCCGTTCAACCGCTCGCTGTGGAGCGAGCAGATAATCGCGCTGAGCCAAAGTTATCGCGTAATCGTGCCCGACCTCCGCGGCTTTGGTGAAACTGATTCTACCGAAGGTCCAGCCACGATGAATCGTATGGCTCAGGACGTTGTCGAGTTGATGGACCAACTCGAGATTCCCCGAGCAGTGATCGGTGGCTTATCGATGGGTGGTTACGTGGCCCTCGCCTTTTACAAACAGTTTCCATCGCGTGTTCGCAGTCTGATTCTGGCAGACACGCGCGCACAAGCCGACACCGAAGAAGGAAAACAGACTCGCGCGCAACAAGCAGAGAAAGCACTGTCAGAAGGCATGGCCGGAGTCGCCGACGCGATGTTGCCAAAGCTGCTCACGCCCGACACTGTGAGTAAGCGTCCCGAGATTGTGATGCACGTGCGCGACATGATGTTGAAAACCAAACCGGAAGGTGCGGCAGCGGCGCTCAGGGGAATGGCCGAACGCGAAGATCAAACGCCACTGCTTTCGCAGATCTCCGCGCCCACACTGATTCTCGTCGGCGCTGAAGACGCGATCACTCCGGTGGCTGACAGCGAAACGATGCACCGCGCGATCCCGGATTCGCGTTTGGTCGTACTGGAGAATGCCGGACACGTTTCCAATCTCGAGCGAACAGAGCAGTTTAATGATGCGTTGTTGGAGTTTTTGAGAGCGTCGGCCTGAAGATGCCTGGCCATAAAAAATTCACTATCGAAGAGCGCGTGCGCTGGGGCGACGTTGATGCGGCGCGAATCATTTTCTATGGCGCTTACATTCACTTCTTTGAGTTTGCCGAGACCGAGCTGTTTCGTGAAGTTGGTCTGCACTACGGAACGATGTTTGACGAGTTGAAGATCTGGCTGCCGCGTGTGCATCTTGAATGTGATTTTTATCGCGCTGCGCGGCTGGATGATCTGCTGGAGGTCAGTGTTTACGTCGGCCGTTTTGGTAACAAGTCGATGAGATTGAATTTCGAAGTGCGTCGCAAGGGTAACGAAGAGATGATCGCGACCGCGCACTTTGTCTTGGCGTCGGTGAATCAGGAGACGTTTGAAACGATTCCGATTCCTTCGGAGCTGCGCGAGAAATTGGCACCGTATACTGCAAACGAATGACTGCTATTTCGAACAATGCTGAGTTAGTTGGTCTCGATGAAAACGTGATCGATCGGGATCCGATCAGGCAGTTTCAACTCTGGCTTAACGATGCGATCGAAGCGAAGCTGCCCCTGCCGGAGGCGATGACATTGGCAACAGCGACGCCCGATGGCAGGCCCTCGGCGCGCATGGTTTTGCTGAAGCAGGTGGACCATGAAGGTTTTGTCTTTTTCACCAACTACAACAGCGCGAAGGCGAGTCAACTGGACGCGAATCCGTTTGCGGCTTTGGTTTTTTACTGGGCGCGGCTCGATCGGCAGGTGCGTGTTGAAGGCAGTGTCACGAGGACTTCAGCGCAAGAGTCACGCGATTATTTTCGAACTCGGCCGCGAGAGAGTCAGATCGGCGCATGGGCTTCGCCGCAGAGCGAAGTGATTTTGGGTCGCGACGTGCTTGAGCAGCGTGCGCGGGAGTTGGAAAGTTTGTATTGTGACCGCGAGATCGACTGTCCCGAACATTGGGGCGGTTATCGTGTGAAGCCCGAGCGAATCGAATTTTGGAAAAGCCGCGTTGGACGATTGCACGATCGGATCTTGTATGAATTGCAACCTGACGGCTCCTGGACCATCAGCCGCCTCGCGCCTTAGCCCACCACTTTGGCCACGAAAAGGCACAAAAAGCACAAAAAGAACGTCCAATTCAATCAATAATTTTGTGCCTTTTGTGCCTTTTTGTGGCTAAACTTTTCAGGGGCGAAGGGCGCTCTTCACAAGTTTCTTTTTCAAATCGACATAGCCCTGCTCGCCGGCGACGAGATTTCCCAGCACTCGCTTCACTCCGCGGTGGCCCCGCGCAAACTCGATCATGCGTTCGGTAAATGGCGCACCCCAGAAGTTTCCGTAAAACCGACGACGCATTTGCGACGCGCGCCGCAGCTCCACGCCGAAGTCTTCACGCCAACGCTCTTCATACGACAGCGGCTTTCCGCTTAAGTACGACTCCGCTAACAGCTCGGCTGATCGCAGCGCGTAGTAGATTCCTTCGCCCGTCACCGGATCTGCGAAGCCTGCTGCATCGCCGAGCAGCGCCCAATTGTCGCCGCAAACTTTCCGTTTGTCCCACGTCGTTGCTGAAAGACCTGGTATGCGTGCAGCGTAGCGTTCGGCCGTGGCTCGCAGGCGTTCGTGAATGTCAGTTCTCACCGAATCGTCCTCGGCGCGCCAAAAATTGACTTCGGCGCCTTCGCACTGTTGATAGTAACCAATCATGAATCGCCACAGCAGATCGTCGAGTGGATCGTGTTCGAAAGCGTCTTGAGTCGTGGCGATACCGAACGAGATGTGATCGGGACGAGGAAATGCCCACGCGTAACCAACCCAACCAGGCAGGAAAGCTACAACAGTCGCCGCCTCTCCATTTGCCGGCAGCGGTGAGCGATAGCCAAATGCGACTTCCATGTCTGACGGCGGCAGCGGTCCGGCGAGTAGCTTTGCAATTCCACTATTTGCGCCGTCAGCACCGATCAACGACGCGGCCGTCCACTCTGACCCGTCGTGGGCGCTTAATCGCCAGCCATCATCTGTTCTCTTGATTTTTCGTGCCGAGATCTTGTTTGCGATGACGTGCGCGCCCGCATCGCGAGCGCGTTCGCGTAGGTAGCAGTCAAAGGCAATACGCGAATAGATCGCAAACGGCTCGTCCAAGTGGAGGTGAAGTCGCTTGCTCGACGGTGAGTAGAGATCGAGCTCGTTGATCGTGCGGCCCACTGCGTTCAGCAACTGCGGCCAGGCTTTCAACGCTTTGGCCGTAACGCCACCGCCACACGCCTTCGGCTCACCTTCAGGACGGCCGTCAAACAACGCCACTTTCGCTCCGTGCTTGGCGAGTAGCTCCGCCGCGAACGAACCTGCGGGTCCTGCCCCGACGATCACGAGATCATAGCTAGTCATAATCCGCGTTTTATTTAACAAACTGCCGTGGCCGTTTGTGCCGCGCGGCGCTAGAATACCAGTCGTTCCCTCCAAACAGCGAAAGCCGCGCGATGACTAACCAGAGTTGTCTAGTCTTTTCCGCTATTGCACCGCATCCACCGATCATGGTGCCTGAAGTGGGTCGCGAGTCGATCGCACAGGTGGTTGATTCGATCGACGCGATGGCCGAGCTCACGCGACGTGTTATCGAGAGCGGCGCGGAGTCAGTCATTTTGATCTCTCCGCATGCGCCCCTTGAAGCCGACTCTTTCGTCGCTTACGAAGGACCGGAAGTCTACGGCGATTTTACTAATTTTCGTGCGCCCGGTGTGCGTTTCGGTGCCGCTGTCGATAACGAGCTGCTCACCGCGATCAACCAAGCCGCTGGGTTGAAAAACTACTACGTCTCAATGCTGCCGGAAAGTGATCTCGATCACGGCACGGCCGTGCCGCTTTACTTTTTGCTGCAAAACGGTTGGCGCGGGAAGGTGGTGGCGCTCGGCTACAGTTTTCTCTCGAATGAAGATCATCTTCGTTTTGGGTCGTGCATCAGGAACGCGGTCGAGCAGGGTGGCCGGCCAGTGGCATTCATCGCGAGTGGCGATTTGAGTCACCGGCTCAAGCCGCAAGCGCCCGCTGGTTACAATCCCGACGCGCACTTCTTCGATGAAGAGGTAGTCGGCGCGCTTCGCTCTAATGCGCCCGACAAAATCGTCGGGATCGACCACAACCTACGTAAGCTCGCGGGCGAGTGTGGCTACCGATCGATGCTGGTATTAATTGGCGCGAGCTCGGATTTGCCATTGTCGTGTGAAGTGCTGAATTACGAGGCGCCTTTTGGCGTGGGCTATTTAGTCGCCCAGTTGATCAATCAGCCGCAACAGGTGGACCTACCTGCTTTGGCGCGACGGGCTGTCGAGATGTTTGTTAGTTCCGGAGACGCTTACGAACCGCCTGAAGCTGCGCACGGCCTTCTGGGATCGCGCGCGCCATGCTTCGTGTCACTCAAAACTCTGAGCGGCGAGCTGCGTGGCTGCATCGGAACAATCGAGCCGGCAAGAGACACCTTGGCCCAGGAGATCGTCGCCAATGCGATCAGCGCCGCGACGAACGATCCGCGCTTTGAGCCGGTGCGTGAAGCGGAACTCTCGAATTTACGTTATTCAGTCGATGTGCTCTTCCCGTTTGAGCCGGCGTCAATGGAGGAGTTAGATCCAGCGGTTTTCGGTGTGATTGTGGAAGATGAGAGCGGCTCGCGGCGAGGACTCCTGCTTCCAGACATTCCGGGCATTGTCGACGCACAGCAGCAAGTCGAGATTGCGGCACGTAAAGCCGGTATCGCCCCTGGCGAGCCCGTGAAACTCTATCGCTTCAGAGTGGAACGGCACCGAGGATAGCTACCGCAAAAAGCACAAGAAATGCGAAAAAGCACAAATTACTTCTGTTGCTTTTTGTATTTCTTGTGCCTCTTTGTGGCCTTACTTCTTGTGCTTCTTTGTGGCTTAGACGTCGAGGTTTCTCACGTCCAGCGCATTGTCTTCGATGAACTTGCGCCGTGGCTCGACTGCGTCGCCCATGAGCACCGTGAAGATCTCGTCGGTTTCCACCGCGTCGTCGATTCTGACTTCCAGCAAGGTGCGCTTCTCGGGATTCATTGTCGTCTCCCAGAGTTGCTCCGGGTTCATTTCTCCCAAGCCTTTGTACCGCTGAATCGTTAGATCTTTCTTGGCCGCAGTCAAAACTTTCTCCAGCAGCGCCTCGCGAGTCGGAACTTCCTCACTGTTACCGTTTGTGCCCGAGGTAAATGGCGCCGCGAGATCGTCTTCCAGCGTTCCGTAAAGCTCGACAGCCTTTTGAAACTCAACGTAGCTTGCCAGGTTCCAATCGATGACCAGGTTCACGCCGGTATTGGAGACTGTCTCAATCTCCCAGAGACTATGTTCGTCGTCGGTCGTAAGCTCAGTCTTGTAACCGGCTTTGTCCAGAGCGCCCTCAACCTTCGCCATCAGGTCGCCATCCTGGAATACCTTCCGCAGCGTTTGACCGTCTTTCCGAAGGACGCCTTTACGTCCACTCAACGCCTCGAGAAGAGTATTCAGCATTTGGGCATCGCCGCCGAGCCGCCGAGCCGCCCGCTCGCAGTAACGTTTAAAATCAACCATCTTCTCAAGCGATTTGGCGAGGTCACGTCCTTCAATAGCCTGGCTCGCGCCCGCCGCTTTCACGCTCATGTCGCCTGTCGCCTGGCGCATCAGGTAACGAATCATCGAGCCTTCGTCTTTTATGTACTCTTCTTTCTTGCCGCGTTTTACCTTGAACAGTGGCGGTTGGGCGATGAACACGTGACCACCTTCAACCAGTGCGGGCATCTGCCGATAAAAGAAGGTCAAAAGCAGCGTTCGGATATGCGAGCCATCGACGTCGGCATCTGTCATCAGGATGATCTTGTGATAACGGAGCTTGGTGAGGTCGAAGTCGTCTTTGCCGATTCCGGTGCCGAGCGCTGTAATTAACGACTTGATTTCGCTGTGCCCCAGCATCTTGTCGAAACGCGCCTTCTCGACGTTCAGAATCTTGCCTTTGAGCGGCAGGATTGCCTGATTGCGACGGTCGCGTCCTTGTTTGGCCGAGCCGCCAGCCGAATCACCCTCGACGATGTAGATTTCCGATAGCGCCGGATCGCGCTCCTGGCAATCAGCTAGTTTGCCTGGCAGCATCGTCGAACCTAATGCGCCCTTGCGGACGATTTCCCGCGCTTTGCGGGCCGCTTCACGCGCGCGTGCAGCGTCTAGTGCCTTGCCGACAATCTTTCTCGCCACAGTCGGATTCTGCTCAAAGAACTCCGTCAGGCGATCGTTCAGGAACGACTCAACCGCGCCCTTCACATCGGAGTTGAGTTTTCCTTTGGTTTGTCCTTCAAACTGCGGCTGCGGCAGCTTCACGGAAATCACTGCCACCAATCCCTCACGCACGTCGTCGCCGGTAAGCGAGCCTTTGAAGTTCTTAGCCAGGCCGGACGACTGAGCGTAAGCGTTAATCGTTCTCGTAAACGCCGAACGAAAACCGGAGAGGTGTGTGCCGCCGTCGACCGTGTTGATGTTGTTGGCGAAGGAATAGACCTTCTCGTCGTAACCGTCGTTGTATTGGATCGCAACTTCGATCGAGAGAGCATCGCCTTCCTTCTCGAAGTAGATCGGCTTGTCGTGCAGTGTCGACTTGTTTTTGTTTAGGTGTCTGACAAACTCTGCGATACCGCCTTTGTAGTAGAACTCATGCGAGCGCTCCGGCTCCTCGCGTTCATCTTTGATCGTGATTCGAATTCCCTTGTTCAGGAATGCTTTTTCGCGAAGACGCTCTGAAAGCTTGTCAAAGCTGAACGAAGTTTCAGTGAAGATCTGAGTGTCTGGCTTGAAGGTGGTCTTCGTGCCGCGCTTGCGAGTTTTTCCTGTCTGCTTCAGCGGGGCCACGGGGATGCCGCGCGCATACTCCTGCTCGTAAGTTTTTCCGTCGCGCCAGATCTCGAGATGCAGCTTCTCTGAAAGAAAGTTAACGCACGAAACACCGACACCGTGCAGACCACCTGAAACCTTATAAGCGTTTGAATCAAACTTTCCGCCGGCGTGAAGTTTGGTCATCACCACCTCGGCCGCCGATCTTTTCTCTTTCTTGATTTCATCGACAGGAATTCCCCGTCCATTGTCGATAACCGTAATTGAATTGTCGAGATGAATATTTACTTCTACCGTGTCGCAATAACCTGCCAGCGCTTCGTCAATTGAATTATCTACAACTTCGTAAACAAGATGGTGGAGACCTATCTCACCTGTCGATCCGATGTACATCGCTGGTCGCTTTCGAACCGCGTCGCGGCCTTCGAGGATGGTGATTGAAGATGAGTCGTAGGTTGGTCCTTTTTTATTGATTGTTGGTCCTACTGTTGACAATCTATTCTCCTATACTGCTTTGATATCTCGGCTATGCAAGGACCGAATTAGCCGAAGCTGCGTCAGACTTAGTCTGATGGCTTCGGACTTTTCCGTCCTCAATTTCATAAACGTTCGCCCTTGAAAAGAACCCTTCGACGTGACTCCGCTTTGAGGTTGTGATGAAGGTTTGCGTACGGTTTTCAAGGTATTCCAGAAGGTATCTTATCCTCCTCTCATCCAGCTCAGCATCAACATCGTCGATGATGAAAACCGGATGCTCATTCGCGTTGGAATTATACAACGAAATCGCCGCTAAGTCTAATAATAACAATGCGCTACGTTGCTGGCCGGAACTGCCGTAAACGCGGATTTCACGGCCATCCAAATGGACCTCTAAATCGTCACGGTGAGGCCCGATCAGGGCATGGCCAGCAGAGACTTCGGCCGGCAGGCGCAAAGCCAGTCTGGAACGCAACAGTGACTCGTAATCGCTTAGATCTCCCCTGTTCTCGAGAGCCGAAACGTAGCGAGTCGTCACGTCACGGCGTTCAAATAATTGTCGCTCAAGCACTGCATTCAAGCCCGCCACATACTCCTCTCGAGCACGATGAATCAAAACACCTAACTGAACCAACTGTTGGTTCCATGGCGCAATGAGGTCCTCCGTCTGGTCCAGTCGCAACTCATTCTCGTTAGAGAGTTGCAGCACTCGGTTCTTTTGCTTTAGGACCTTACTGTAGTCGGCAATAGTCCTCAGGTATGTGGGTTTGAGTGATGATATTCCGCGGTCGAGAAAGCGCCTGCGAGCTTCGGGGCCACCGCGCACGATTTCCAGGTCGGCCGCGGTGAATGAAAAAACTTGAAGCTGACCAAGATATCTTGTGAGAGTTTCTCGCTTCGAGTTGATGAAGATTGTTTTTGAGTTATCGTGAAGACTGACTTGTAACTCTCTTTCGAGATCTGCGCCGCTGGTGACCGTTCCTCTGACAATCGCTAACTCTTCACCAAATTTGATTGCTTCTTGAAGACGCTGCGTGCGAAAGGATTTGGTTCTTGCGAGAAGATAGATTGCCTCTAGCCAATTGGTCTTGCCCTGCCCGTTATTTCCATAAACGATATTCAGCCGCGGGCCCCACTCTATTCTCCCACTCAGATTGCGAAAATTCGTCGCCTCAATCGCCGCAAGCAGCATGCGTCGATATTAACAGATTGCCTCAGGGATCTAGTCTCATAATCGACATAGGTAGGCCATCGCTGGCTTTCCCTGTCACACCACCGTGCATACGGGTCCGTACACGGCGGTTCGGCGAGTTAAGCTTCTAGTTAACAACTAACGGCGTCAATCCAAGA